>Ga0179593_1552111_pt1 | contig 14288 bp, 21 predicted proteins | sample CZODoug2_1_08_16_FD_185931 | JGI IMG/M metagenome (GOLD analysis project Ga0179593, IMG submission 185931) | Vadose zone soil fungal communities from Angelo Coast Range Reserve, California, USA - CZODoug2_1_08_16fungal (PacBio error correction) | ecosystem: Environmental > Terrestrial > Soil >...
AAAGACGACATAAGAAAAGTGCAAGGGGGGGGGACCACCAAGACTAGGGTGCTGCTACGATTGGAAAAAAATCAGGGGGGGCGAAAATGGTACGGACAGGAAAAAACAAGAAAAAAAAAAAAAAAAAAGAAAAAAATAAAAAAGTAACTCCAAGACAGAAAAAAAAAAAAAAAAAAACAAAAAAAGCCCTAGGGTGAAAAAGGAAGGAAGCGGGAGAAACCGCAAAGGTCCATACCCCGCCATTTGGGAAGAGCTTGAAAGGTGATCCACTTTTATTAAGAGACGGGGGGGGAGAGTGAAGGCAGAGCAACTATTGGAGGGGGGGGCACGAAGTAAAAAAAAGGTCTTCAGTATTTTGCAGGGGGAAAAACTCCCGAAAAAAAAGCGAAGACAGGAAATGAAAAAAAGGTCGTGGGGAGATAATTTCAATGGGGAAATGGCAAATAATACGTTGGGGAAGAAAAAAGGGGATTTAAAGTCCCATCAATTGAAAAAAAAGTCGGAGGGAAGGAAAAACCGCCAAAACGGGACCATGGAAGAGCCCAATGATAAGGCCTCGAAAAAAAAAGAAGTTCAAGACACGAACAGTTAGACGCAATCAACTGTCAGCGGGGAAAGGGTCAAAAAGGCAAAAACAGCGGAAAAGTTCGGGTGGTGGAAGATCCAGACCTCAACTGGCAAAGAGAAGAAAAGCCTACGAGAAACGCCAGAAGGGGGGGGGGGGGGGGGGGGGGGGGGGGGGGGGAGGAACTGTTTGTAAAAAAAATTTGCAAGAGGCCATGCAACCCCCCCGGCACATACTGTGAAAAAAAAACGTATTGAGAAAATAACATGCAAAAGTAAGCAAATTTTCCGAAAACGTCGGATGAGAAAAAAGTTACTCGCGGAAAAAACCGCTAAGAAAGGTTGTGGAAAAGGGGGGTTGGACCCGTGATAAACAACAAAGTTGTGGTGCCTATCAAAATTTGAAAAAAGCGGAAGATCCATAATGCAATCAAACCTGGGAAAGCCTGCTGAGGGTGTTAAAAGGGACTAGGTTTGGCTGTGGGGAAGAAAAACAGGAAGAGGGGACCTTGCTTGATCTGGGGAAAAAACACATGGGGCAACAAGGGGAAAAAGAAGAAGGGGAGAGTCCAATATAACAAACCAGTAAAAAACAAAGAAAAAAAAAACTGAGAGAGCAACCAAAATGAGCAGGGGGTCGTAATGCCAATTGAAAACCAAAAGACTAAAGGTAAAGGGATCGGGGGGGGGTGCAAAATAGTCACCTGAAAGGTCTCTTCCTAAAAAAGGAAGAAAGGAAAAACCTAAAAAAATGTTGAGTGGACTTGAAATGGCCGGGGGCCTATGGGAAATGGTGGGGGTTCTTGACGTTTTCAGTTTAAGAAAAGCTAAAAGTGAGGTAAAGGAAGGAAAAAAAAACCTCATGACTTGATTTGAGGGGGGCATAGTCTAAAAAGAGCTCGAAGTCTTATGTATGTGAAAGGGCTGGAAGTTAGACGTGAGTGGTCCAACCAGGGAAAAAGGCCGGTGTCGTGATAAAAAAGAGCGGAGAAGAAGAAAGAAAACTGCCAAGTATGGTTATCAGATACCTGGGACCGGGGGAATACAGAAAGAACATATTCATGGGGATTTAGTAAAACGGGCAAGGATCCTGTGGAAAGGTGATCCATGAAAAGAAGTCAGCAGAAAAAAATAAAAGTCAAAATAAAAAAAAAATTGCGGGTGGGGGATTGCAGGGGGGCCGCAAGTCGAAAGGAACTTCCGTAGGGAGTGAAGGGAAAGCACGGGTGCTGAGGGGGGGAGAAGGGGTCAGGGTGAACAGGGGCCGCAAGCGGAAAAGACGTGTTGGGGGGGCTGCAAGGGGGATATAAGACCTAAAACAAAATGCAACCTCAAGCGGGGGAAGCGTGTGAAACAAAAACGGACGAGCGGAAATATGTGGGGGGGGCAAAAGAAAAAGCATCTGAAACAATGACCTGGGGAAAGAGCGGATAAAAAAATACGTGGGAAGGACTCAACTGGGGGTTTGGTAGAAAAAAGGACATCTGGCAGGAAACCCTGGGAGGCTTGGTAAAAACATTGTAGAGGTTAACCGAATTCACATGGGAACCGCGAGAGGGGCTCCGGGAGAAGTTAACTTTTAATGAAAGAAGGGGGACCAACAAAGGATTCCCTAAAGAGTTCCATTCTACAAAGATGGGCCAAGAAAGAGGGGGGTCAGAGAAAGTTTCGAAAAAGACAGTTCCGTACCGTCGGCTTGGGGGGGGGAAAAAGTCGGCGCTGGGGAAGAAGTGGAGTGTTGGGGAGGTCATAGAAGAGGGGGGGGGGAGGCGGTTGGGCAGACCGGACCAAAAGGGTGGGGGTGGGAAAAATTCCATAGGGACGAAAAAGTGTGTCATAAAAAAAAGGGGAAACGATTGGGGGAAGGGGTTTGGGAGAAAAAAAAGAAAAGTCGGGGGATCCGTGAGTTCGGTGGGGAGCAACCTCAGAAGGTAACAACATCGTCGGAAGGGGGTCAGAGGGGACCAATTGAGTGAGCCAATCCCTCGAAAAGGTCATTTGATGAAAAAGTATAAATCCGAGATTGGGGACTTTTGAAAAACACAGCCCCGAGAAGTCTTGAAGAGCCTAAGAAAAAAATACTCAGGATAAACCATAAGGTTCCCAAGGGGGAGGTACGCATGGGGGAAACGAAAGGAAAAAAGGCCACCGGGTAAAATAAGTGCCAAGCAGGGTGGTGGTCGGAAAAAAAAGAAAACCGGGACGCAGGTCAAGGACGGGGGGGGAGGGTCCTAAAAGGGGTGAGAGCGCGGGAAGGGACCAGTGGGGCGAGCTCGGGGGGAAGGCGGTGGGAAAGCCGACAGAGGAAAGAGGGGATACAAGAAGACGTTTGGGGGGAAAAAAAAAAAAGCTCTCAAAAAAAAAAGGGAGGGGAAAAAGGGGAAGAAAAACGTCCGGAGACACCCCTCAAGGGACATTCAACCTGCACGAAAAGCCGAAAAAAGACCCCCAAGCTAAAGGAAAAAGAAAAAACTCGCAGAAGAGTAAAAGGGGGAAGTCATGAAGAAAGGTACTGCTCAAAACCTACACAAAAAAGCCATTAGTGGGGGGAAGCAGCACCATGGTGAAAAATTTAGAATGCCGGGGAAGAGGTGGTTCGAGACTCCAGTCCATGGGGGGGGTCCAAAAGTAAGGACCAGGTGCCTCGTAGGAAGAAGCGGGGGTGAAAACCTAGCCAGGCTCTTATTAAAAGAAAAAAAATTCACATCGAGGGGAAAAGACTGAGAGTTTGGGGAAAAAAAAAAGCAAGCAGGGAGTTTTGCCGAAATGCAGATGGGCCTCATTTGGTAATATAGAGTACAAAAAAAAAGAAAAAAAACGCCAAAAGGGGACTCTGAAGGGAGGAACCCGACCCAGGAAAGGAAAGGACCACCCAGAGAAAATAGGGTCTGGACTACTCACAATTACACTCCGAGGGGGTAAAGGAGAGCAGAAAAAAATCCTAAAGGAACCAGAAGCTCCTGGGGGGGGTGAAAAAGGTTCGTGAAAACCGAATGAATAACTAAGAAAAGGAAATATAGGCAAGTTCAAAGAGAAAAAACCCTGCGTGGAATCTGAGGGGGGGAGTTTGGGGGGGGAGACTGAAAAATCAGGTCCTCAGTTCAATTAAGGGGATCCCACAGCCGGTATGCGAGGGAATGGGGAAGGAAAACAGAGGTGACTCCTCGTCAAAAAAGGGGGACTGGCAAAAGGGGGGCGGGGCACGCCGGAAGTAAGGGGGGAGAATCACGGGGGTCTGACACGTCCCGGTCCAAAGCCGTGTCGGTCCGAAGGCCCACGAAAAAAATTATGTTCCAAATAGGGTAAAAGATATCAAGGGGGGAAAAAAAAAAGGGCATGGCTGTTTTGAGGAACTGACTTATGTAATATCATCAAAATTGGCTCGAGAAGAAAAAAAGAAAAAACAAAAGGAGAAAAAGGGGGGGGTGTTTAATTTGAATAAGTACTCTTTACAAAGAGAACAAGCAAATAAGGCGACTTTTTTAACTTAAATGCAACTAACCAAGGTTACCTAAAAAAATGAAAAAAAAACTATACAAAGGGGGGGCAAACACTACAGGGAAGTAAAAACAGAAAAAGGTGGGACAGTCGAGATCACTCCAAGTGCAAGTGCATTGTCACCGAATCCATGGAAGGTTCAACGGAGACTCAGGGGGAAGTCACAAAAAAAAAAAGGAAGCACAACCAAATTATGGAACGTGCAGGGTATCACGCAGGAAAGAAAATTGAGGGGGGGAAGAGGGAAAATCCAATAAAAAGAGAAAGGTAAGACCAGACTCTCGACACATAGTGCCTAACATAAAGGTGAAACATTAATGTTAAAAAGCCATTTGGAAAGAGAAAGGAAGGGGCTCTGAAAGAAATCTAAACCTAATGGAAACGATACACGCAAACCAAAGAAACGAAAAAGAAAGGCAAGATCATTTAAGCAAAATCTCGTTAAGAAAAGGTTTGTTAAAAGGAGATTCAGGTGCAAGAGATCTCAAGAAATGAGGGCCACATTTCAGTCAACAAGGCAAGGGAAACAAAGACTTATGAAGGAAGGGGGAGGGTGGGGGTCCAGTTGGGGATGTGTTATTGGACAGAGTTCTAAGTGCCAGTCTTTCCAAGAAAAGGTTTTGCACAACCCACAGAAAAGAGGGTCAAAAAAAAACAGCAGAGGTGAGCAGGATGTTGGAGATTCCTGGGGTTACCAGTGGAAAAAAAGGGGGAGGGTTGGGGGGGACCACAGCACGAAAAGGTAGGGGCCGTGGGGAAAAAAAAATTTTGACCAGACGGCGGGGAAACGGCGGATGCGTGGGGTCATTCGCATGATCCCGAAAAAGGAAGAGTGGAAAAAGGTGTCACGCGAGAGGAAAAAACCCGCGAAAGAAAAAAGTTTAAAAGCTCAAGATAAGAGGGAACGTTCCAGACGGGCGGGATAGGGGGTAAGAAATCCCCTTTGAAAAAAAAAAACTGCCATAGGATTGAAAAAAGGAAAAAACTTGAAAGAGGGAGTGACCTGCTGAGACCTGCGTTCGATGCAAGTTGAAGATTTTCGGGTGTTGTGGGGATGGGGGAAAAAGAATGGAAAAAAGATTTTCAAAAGGGGAATGCCGGAAGGGAATCGATGAAACTCGAAAAGCCAGGTGCACCAAAGATTGCAAAGGAAAACCAGCCACAGAAAAAAGGCTTTGAAAGGCCTTGGGGGGAAAAAAAAAAGGCCTAGATGAATGCCCTGGGGCTGCAAGGAACGCCAAAAGAATCAGGTGTCCTTTCTCCAGAATTTCGGGGAGGGAAAAAGTGCCGTGAAGAACAATCAGAGAAAGACGCCCAAGGTCATAAGAAAAAGCCAAAAAGTGAATCCACTGCATAACAGGGATGGGTGTCCTCCTCCCGGGCGGGGAAGGATTCGTGGAAGAAAAAACGGACAATCGGAAAAAGGGTTTGTATAGCGAGAAATGTTTGAAGAGGAGCGCGCCGACCTGTCCCACAATTAGGCGGAGCCTGGCTTGGGGGGACCGGGATGATCAGACCGGTGCACAAGGGGGGATGAAAAATAGGTGTCTTGGGAAGGAAAAAAGTCTCAAAAAAAAAAAAATGAAGTGGAGGAAAGGGGAGAAAGAAAGGGACCTCATAGAAAAATACGCGGGTGAACAAGGTACGTAGAAGGAAAAAGCCCGAAAAAAAGGATTCAACAAGGGGGGGAATGAGTAGAGTAAGGAGCCGCTAGAACGCTAGACACCACACTCAAAAAGACTCTCGAAGGTCAAAAAAAAAAAAGCGAAAAAAAAGCAATATAAACGCAGGAAAAGAAAAGTCTAAAAAGCCCAAATGTGAAAAAAAAAAACATTTATTGCAGTCGAAGATCACTATGGGAGACTGAGGAAAGAGGTGTTCGGTGGGGGAAAGCACGCTAAGCCACTAAAAAGTAAAGTGGGGACTTAGGTGGAAGAACTCAGATCCCTAATAGCTCCAAGAAAGGGTCAAGACGAGGGAAAAAAAGATATTGGGAAAACAACTGGGGAAAAAAAGGGTGCAATCCAAATGGATGTGTACACCCAAGTCAAGAAAGTACCATGGGGAGAATCAGAAGAGAGCAAAAACAACTAAACTAACCTTCTACAAGGCCAAGATCAAAGACAAGGGAAAAAAACCGCATAAGATTGGAGGTTTCACAGGTCAGAGCAACGTGTGAATATACTCTGGATGCGAATCGAAAAGGTAAGGGACAATCAAAAAAACCAGATCCACAAAAAAAAAAAAAGTCGAGGGTCTGTGGGGGGACAACACCCAGGGTCACTCCCCTTGCAAAACTAAAAAGGGAAACATCGAGTGAAAGGAAAAGGGAGAACCGAAAGGAAAGAAGAAAAATGGATGCAAGCAAAAGGTCACAGGCCATCCGGGAAAGAGAGGGCCTGGCGATGGAGGAAAGAAGGGTTTAAGACAGGATCAATGCGGTGCCAGGGACAGAAGAAAGTCCAAATAAGTCCAACCCTAAACGTGGAGGGTCCTTGGGGGCCAAGAAATGGGTATTTCCTGTCGTGGGGGAGATTCAACAGGAAAAAAGCCTAAAAAAAGAGGGGCAAAGGAAGGGGAGTTTAAGTCCAAAAAATGCTTGACAGTAAGCTCAAAAAGGGTCAAACAAGGGGGAAACAGATAAAAAACCGGAGAATCGAAATACATTCAACACCTACCTACCAAGGCCACCGAAAAAAGCAGAACCCAAACATTTGTAGTGAGGGCAATTGAAATTGAAATGATTGTCAATTCAGTGGAGGGGGGGGCATTAAAAAAAGACGTAAGCCCGGAAAAAGAAGGACCAACTCTTCTACGAGGGCCCTCCGGGGAGGTCACGAGAGAGGAATCCTGAGGGGAGTCGGGGGGCCGGTGGGGGATCAGTGGAATCCAACTTAGTATTTAAGCTAAGGCGGAAAGGAAAAAAACAGAAAAAATGTGCCTGATGGTGAGGGAGAGAAATAGAGAGGACGAAAGATTAGGGAATTATGGGGCGGAAAGGATTTTGGAAAAATGGGAAGGGAAAACCGAGTCCAGAGGAGAGCGTATCACAAAAGTGGCAGATATAGCCTAAAAAAAATAATTGGAAACTGTTGTCAAGGTAAGCGCGCGGTCGGCGGATGGGAGGAAGCGCCGCCAAGGGAAGGGTAAATGTGCTGGGAAAAAGGGGGAGAAGACCAGCAGAAAAAAAATAAGCTGTGTCGTGGTTTTTTCCAGGTGATGAAAAAAATCAAGAAGCAAAAAAGAAAACGGGCCGGGGAAAAAGGGGGGGGAAAGGGGTCAAGCAGTGGGGAGGGGAATTCCAGTGGGGAAGGATCCGAAAAAGGCTGGCTGAAAACTCCGTGAACTGTATTAATAAGAAAAAAGGAACCACTTCCGTAAAAAAAAAAGCAGAAGGGGTTCAGGGAAGAGTTGAAGCCGACGACAGAACTTCTTGTTTTGGGGGAAGAACGAGTTTGTGAAAAGGGAGAGCAGAAAAGCGCGTGGCATATGCAAAACATGAACCGGAGTAACGAAGAGTGGGCGAAGACATTTGTAGCGCCATATCACTGAAAAAAAAGAGAACGCGGTAGGGACGGGTAGACACGTGGAATGCGAAGAATACAAAGGCAGTAAGGACGTTGGGCAAAAAAAAAAACGGGCCCAGGTCCTGCCAAAAAGAAAAAGGGGAATCGTAAACCCTGTTCGCCCAGGGGGTTGTTTGACCAATGGAAAAGAAGGTCCTCAGGGGACAGAAACCTAATTACCTTGGAGGGGGTTCAAAAGAACAACCAAAAAATCGGGCATGAGGCGTACTCCATCCTTCCAATACCTAAAATACAAGGGGGCCCAAGGAATTTAAGTGGCCTGAATCTACGCTGGAACTCGGTCACCGCCTGCTTCCTAAAATCATTGGTGGCGGAGCGCAGGTGTGAAAAAGGCAAAGTAGGAAAAAAAAGGGACGAATGGTGCACGGGGCCATTCAAAGGTTTCTGAGGAAGGGGAGCAAAGGTGCAGCAGGGAAGTGGGGTAAAAAGTGAAGACGATTTTAGGAAAGGTGGGGGGGAGCGGGAAAGCCAACAACAAAAGGGGTGAGGAGGTGTTTATACACCAATCGGAAAAGACAAAACCGGCAAGAGCCACGTCAGAAAAGTGTAGGAGGGGGTCTGCAACACAAACACCTGAAAAGGGGAGACAACAACTCGAAGAGGGTGCATGCTGGGGGAGAATGGGGGCGCTGTGGGAAAGACAGGGGTTAAAAAAAAAATCAAAGAAATACGGATGTCGTAAACAGGGAAGGCCCAGGGACAGGAAAAAGGACTGGAGAACAATGGGACAATTAACCGGGGGGGGGGGATCAAATACTATGAAACACCCCTCAAGGGGGGACCAAAAAGGAGTGGGGATGACGGGACCAAAATGTTGGAGCTTTTGGGGAAATGCAGCCTTGAAAGGTTTTTAAGGGGGAAGGGCGCAAAGGCAATGGTGGGAGGGTGATGACCAGGGGGGGGAACGGTAGGGTACGTCCCCGTTGATGCAGTAAAAAGGGGCTGGAAGAAAAGGAGAGATGGGCGAAAAGAAAGACACAGAAAAAAAAGTAGGGGGGGGTGGAAAAAAGGAGAAACAAAGTATGATGGACGCTTCCGGTGGCAAACAAATGTCCCTCCCAGGAGGAGTAACAAGCATCGCGGGAAAAAAAAACTGAATGGAGGGGCGGAAGTCAAAACAAAAAAGTAAACGTTAGTCGGAAAAAGGAAGGGGTGCAAAAAGGAAACGCAAGTAAAACCATTGAGGGGTTGTAAACATACATCAGCACAAACCGATTTTTGACAATGGGCTAAAGGCAAAGAGAAAAATCGCCAGAAAGGGTCATGGGAAAAGTCAAGAGGGTAAATTTATTCAAGTGTGAAGCTAACTTCAGGGGGAAGGAAAAGACCTCCTAGAAGAGTGCACCCCCAATGGAAGGAATGCCAGAAAAGTGCACAGACGCAGGATTCAGGGTGCAAAAAAAAGCGGCAAAACACTAAGGGAGAGGGGAAAAAAAGTCTGGTGGAAAAGAGATCCTAATAGAAACATGTGATCGGAGTGGTTGGGTTCTCGGATAGATGCCTGGGGGGAAAGGACGCTCAAAGGGACACCGAAGGACACCAACCGGAATGCGGGCAAGGACACTTCTTACAGGCAACGCCGAAAAACAGAAAAAGAAAATTTGACAGAACAGAGTAAGGGGGAATTGTATATGTCCAACAGAGAGACACTCCAAGCGATAGCAAGGAACTATTGTTCAGACAAAAACCTGCAAGGGGGGGCGTTCGGCACAATGGGGCCATTAAATAAAAGAAAAAACCTCACAGGGTGTTCAAATTCTGAAAATGGGAGGACAAGGGGGAAAGAATTCTGGAAAAAAGGGGAATTAGGAAAAAGAGTCTAAAACATCGGTGGGAACATGGGCATTCCACCTTCAGATAGAGAACTACAGGAAGGGTGGTCTCAGTAGGGGCCTGGTGGGAGGAAAATTCTAAACGAAAAGAGCTGTTGAAGACTCTTGCCCATACCCCAAAATATTCCTCTACTAAGAGGAGTCACACTAGAACCCTGAGGCAAATAAGAGATGGGGGAAAAATATCGCCAAAAAAACCAAAAAAACGAAAAAAAAATAATTTGTCACTGAAAAGGGAAGCGTAAAGGGACACAGGGAGAATCATCAAAAAGGGGGGGAAAAGACTTCTCAAAGGTGAATAAACCAAGGGATGAGCCGCCACACGATGAGGCATCCACCGCCAGAAAAAAAGGAAAAGTTATTGAAAGCTTTCCGCGAAAGGGGGGGGAATAGGGGGCTCAAGCCCAGAGGAGAGGACAAACAAAGGAAAGTCTACACGCGGGTCCGTAAGGGTCAAAAACACCTTTGCTCCACAAATAGGAGGGGGGTCCGTCGCAGGAATTCACGAGAAAAAAAGAATTTAGGGGGAAGAAAAGTCACATGCCAAAAAAGACTGCCAAGAGATCCCTTTACGACTCGAAGGCATTAGGAAGGGGGGGTGCCCATAAAAAATAAGGGGAAACTGAAATAAAAAAATTTAATGGGCGGCAGGGCGACTGCGTCAAACCTAGGGACTAAGCAAAACAAAAAGTCAGCGGAAAAGGGGAAAGAGTTTGGACAAAGCGCGAAAAAAACTCGGGGGAGGTAGGTTGAAAAAAAGAGCCTGGCCTCTACGTTCAGAGAGGAAGGGACCTTGAAAAAAAAGGGGCAGTGAAGAAGGAGGGGATTTGGACAATGGAAAGGGACTTGGTAAAAAGCATGAAAAAAGGATTGGCACTCTTCCATTTGAAAGGGGAGTTTCGGGGGGGGTGATGATTTCAAACGGGGGAAAAAGGGGTCAGGGCATGGGGGGAAAGACTCAACAAAGTAATTGGGTTGTACAACAAAAAGCAGGGGGGGAAGGTTTTTTGCAGGGAGATAGACAACGGAAAGACATAGGTACAGAATTTCGGAAAAAAGAGGCTGGGTGGGAACACTCAAAAAACCCCCCCACCCCTAAAAAGTGGTGAACCGGGGGGGAAAAGAAGCAAGCATACGGGACAGTCGGAATTCGCATAGGCAACGGGACACATAGTGGCCACTTATTTCCTCTGTGCAACAAAAAACAGAATGAAAAGGGGGAAACCCCCTATTGAGGGGGGTGGGGGACTCGAAGAAAAGCAAGAGTATTTCAGTAAAGGCAGAAAAAAAAAGTCGGGGGGGAAAAAAAAGAAACGTCACCAGCTACGCACGAATTGGGGAAGCTGCAGGAAAACCTGAAGCAAAAAGAAAAAAAATAAAGGGGAGGGGGAAAAGCTTGCAGATTGGGTTAGGAGGTCAAAATCCTGTAAGCTAGGGGGAGGGCGGGGCAAGCGAAGGGAACTTAGAGGAAAAAGCCTTTAATTGCAAAAAAAAAACTGGGAACCGGACATCGCCAGTGGTCCAACTTCTTGGAAAGGAAAAAGCCTCTCAATCAAAATTTTGGAGGCCGCGGGCTTCGGGAAAAGCGCGGAATTCAATGTGAAGCGGGGACCCAGCACATAGAAAATTGGCGGGAGGGGGAAACCTTAAAAAAAAAAAACCAATCGCGTGACAGCCCAAGTGGAAAAAGCCAGCCAGGGATGGGCAGGCAGAAGCTGCAAAAGCCGCCTGGGGGGGCAATTCGTGCGCAGAAGACAATACAAAAAAGGTGTGGAGCCTGATGGGGGGAAAAACGCGTACACCTCCCAACCCATAAAAAAAAAAAAAGAAACCTGAGAAAAAACGGTTGAGGAAGGGGGAAGAAACTGCAGGAGGGGGATCGCAGCCCTTGGAAATGTTTGATGGGGGGGAGATCTCTCTCAAAAGGTCGAGGGAGGAAAGAAGAAAATTAGAGAAAACAAAAACACACCTCAGAAAAAAGGAAGAACAAGTTAAAAAGAAAATCCAAGAAGAAGGCGTAAGTGGGTCAGTGATGATTTAATCAGGAAAGGGAAACCGCTCCAGAGGGCACTCAGCCCTTCGACAAAAACAAGGGGAACACAACGGGGGGACGACCAGCGAAACTAAAAAGGCGTGCGGGGGGAAAAAGCCATTGGGCATCGCGGGGGGGAAACATCACAAGGGAGCACATTGAAGTCTGATCAGAGGGGTTGTCGGTTTGCAAGAGAGAAACGGCCAAAAATAACCAGTATGTGTCTGAAAAAAAAAAAAAAGGGGGAAGAACTAAAAAAAAGGGGGCTTGGGGAAAGGAGAAAATGCAGGGCTTGAAGAAAGAGGCTATTGTCAGGACGTCGGGCCTCTAAAAAAAACTGGTGTACAGCCACGGGGGGGGGAATTTGGCGAAAAACGCAAAGGGGGGGGACCACGACAGAAAAGGGACGACGGCGAAAGCAGAAGGAAAAAAAAGAATTCAAAGAAACGCCAAAACGTCGCCGGAGGAAATATGCCCAAAGGGAGAAAACTTTAAAAAAGGGAAGCTAAACGCAAAGCTTTCAAAAAAAAAACACAAAAGGGGGGGGGGGGGGTCATCAGACACGACTTGAATTACAATGCAAAACACGGCATCTTCTAAGGGATCACGGGCATGGAAAAATATACGAGGGAAAAGGTCCTCTGGAGAAAATATCCTGGGGGGGAGTTCCGGGTTTGAACAAGAGCAAGACATCAGGAAAGGAGAAATAGAGTAGACTCGACAAGGACTCTTTGTTCCAATCAGGGAAGGGGAGATTCAGGGGAAAGGGGAAAAGAAAAAATTTGCAGGGAAGGAAGTATTCGAATGCCCCGAAGGGTTTCACTCAAGGGGCGAAAATTCGCAAAGGGGGGGGCTGCCAAGTCCCCTAAATTGGAGGAGAATTGTACAACCAAAGGTATGTTGAACGAGAGAACCCGAAAAACTATTAGAACCGGGAAGTCAAGGAAGCCACAAATTGGGGAAAAAGATTGCTGGCGGGGGGCCGGGGGAAAAAACCATTAGGCTGGGGCCGTGAGGAAAAAAAAAACTACAAAACCCCCAACCATGAAACGGACCTAGTAAAGCCGTCTCGGGAAAGACCAATAAAAAAAGAACAAATGGAATTCCAAAAAAAAAGCCTCGCTCCAAGCTGTAGTGAAAGGCGATTAAAAACATAAGTGCGAAGGGGGTGGTGCTCATTTGCTCGTAAACTGAGGGAAGCCAATCAAGGGAGGAAGCACAAGAGGGAAAAACGTAGGGAGGGGGAGTAGCGCTGGAAAAAGGGAGAGGGGATTTTGCCTCAAGGAAAGGGGAAAAGGGGGTCGAAAGGGGGAAGTAGAAAGGGGGGGGGACGCCGCGAAAAAGGGGTTTCCACGGAAGACACACGAAAAAAAAGGGGTCCAGTGGTTGAGCATACAGCAGAGGGAAAACGTCGGGGGAAAGGGACCGGAAAGTGGAAGAGAGTCTGAGTATCCCTTCAAAAAAAAAGGGGCCCGAGAAAACGAAGAGAAACGGGGAAAAAAAAAAAGGGGGCGACCGGTGGGGGGGGAAAGGGTACTAAACAATCTTCAACGTCAAGTTAATATGACAGGTAGAAAGCGATTGGGCATGGAAAGGAAAAAAAAAAAAAAACGCTACAAAAAAAAAAGCCCCTGAAGAAAAAGGGACTTGTTTGAAAACCTGGGTGGGGACAATCCATTAACTTTCCTGAACTCCGCAAGCTTGGGGGGAAGGAAAAGGGGGGCCGTCAGGACTTTAGGGAGGAGAAGCCGGGAGGGGAACTAAATTATTAAATTAAGGGGAAAAAAGAAAATTTTCCAATGGAGGAAAAAAAAAACGAAGGTGCTTAAGTGGTGGAAGAGAAGGAAAAAGCGGAACTCAAACTTGCCTTCCGATCAGGGCAGGGGGAACAAAAAGAAAGGTGCCTATTGAACCTTCAAGGGTAGGGGGTGGGCGACATCATTGAAAAAGCAGACGCGTAGATCTACCAGGCCAGGTACCGCAAAAAAAGAAGGCAAAAGAAAGGACCCGATTTCAACCGCAGCGCCTGCCCGAAAAACAAGGAAAGGAGGACACGCCTGGGGGGGTTCGTTTAAAAAAAGCCTATTGTCGGAGACCTTAAAGGGAAATTTGGGTAACGAGGTTCCGAAAAAATGAGTCATCGTCATGAAGATAAAAGGGGGGACTCAAAACAAAGGAAAAACTCACCTCAGAGACCAGGGACTCAATCTCCCAAGGGGGGGAAGGCTCGGAAGAAGAAAATAACAGTTTTTGTTCTGGTATCGTTTGGTAACTGAAGGAGAGCAGGGGAGGACTCATGGGAGCTATATGTCGTTTCCATTCTAACAAGTTGTTTTGGCTCGAGGAGGGAGAGAAAAATCGAACAAATTAAGGAGTGGAGGGGGGGTTCCGGAAGAAAAGTTAAAGGACCAGCATATTTGGACTGTTGGGGGTTTCAATACGGGACGGGGGACCTTGGAAAAAAAAGCGGCACAGGGGAAACTGGACACCGATAGTAACCATCCCTAAATCTCCTGAAAAAAGTCAAGTCAGCCAGGGCGAGAAAGGGGAAAAGGACCACAAAAATACCGGGGAACGGCGCCCTGGGGGGGGGGGAAACAATGACTTTTGGTAATCCGGAGACTTTAAAAGGGAGGGTGTCAAAAAAAAAAAGGTCTCGTAATTCTAAAAAGATAAAAAGGGGGGGGAACCGAAAAGGGGGAACAGGTTTACAATGTGGGCAGAGGGTTGGAAAAATACAGAGAAGGAGGGCAAGAGCCTCAGTGTCAAATCCGG
>Ga0179593_1456563_pt1 | contig 14287 bp, 17 predicted proteins | sample CZODoug2_1_08_16_FD_185931 | JGI IMG/M metagenome (GOLD analysis project Ga0179593, IMG submission 185931) | Vadose zone soil fungal communities from Angelo Coast Range Reserve, California, USA - CZODoug2_1_08_16fungal (PacBio error correction) | ecosystem: Environmental > Terrestrial > Soil >...
AGGGAGAGCGTCACCGGCAATAGCTCACAAATCTCGGCAGGTACAGCAGAGATTGCCATGCAAACCAGTCTCGAAGATGCATTGTAGCTCGCGAGAGGGCGGATCCAAAGAGCGCGCCGACAACCAAGAAAGTGCCTACATACGGAGAGGATATAATCAAAAACAAGGGAGGATTAAATGGGATATATAAATACGCGGGGCGCAGGGCTTGGTGGGCACTACGTCGGGATTCTACTAGCGCGTCGTGCACGAGGAAAAAAGAGAGGGAAACTCATCATAAGAAGTCCGTGATTGTGCCAGACGCGAGGAGGAGGATCGACAACGCGAGTCGTCCTAATGGGAGAGGAATATGAGGCACGGAACGGCCACACGGAAAGAGAGGGATTAGGGAAGCAAAGTGCCTAGAGTCAGGGGGGAAAGGACCTCTCGCCTACACGGGTTCAAATCATGAACCCCGATTCGAGCCGCCCAAAAACCTAAATGGCTCATTATACCTCTTACATAGGCAAAAGAGAAGGTGATCTGGTGGACTTGTATGGGTTTAAAGGAGATAGATGAAACGAATCTTCTGGAGGGGTGTCGGTTGAGGTGTGTAAGAAGGGAGGTGTGTGAGTGACGTTAGGGCCTTTCCAGGGGAGAGACGGTCGACCTGTGTCCGGAGGGCCGGGAAAAGGCGGACCGGGAGGCTTGCGGGATGGTTTAAGTCTGCTTTCCCTGTCAGCGGCACCGTGCGAAGGAAACTTAAACGGGAGGGGAGGCACGGACGAGCGGGGCTCGGGAAGGGGAGAAGTTCAAAGAACGTAAAACCGAAAGTGGGTGAGAGAGAGTCGAGGCGGAGATTACGAAGGAAAAGGAGGGGGGGGGCCGAACCTTGGTCTTAACGTCCCACAAAACGGAATTGAATAAACCTTTATGGGGAGGGGGGGAATCATACAAGGGGAAGGGATCGCCAGATACGCCGGTCGCCTGTCTAAGCGAGGACCGAGAGGGAAGTCGTTTCTCAGAAAAAAATAGAAGGACAAGGAAAGACCTGCAGGGGAAGGGGCATAAGGACAAAAAGAAAAAGGGTGGTGGGTAGAGACGCGGAGGGACCGACGCAACAGCGGTGCGAGAAGGGAGGGACAACACTATTCTGTTGCTGAAGGGCCTGAAATCGCTGAAAAATGGAAAAAAGAACCAGCCATTGCAGAATAGCCAAGCGTTGGGCCCCAGTTGGGGAAATCACGGGTCACACAGAGGCGAGCAAAGAGCACCGTGAAGAGGAACCATTAGTGTAAAGGCAAAAAAGACCATCGGCCAGACCATTCATATCACCAGTGACACAAGGGAAAAGAAACGCAACATCATATTCGCAACCTGAGAAAAAGCCAGGGTCCGGGAAAAGCTCGGAGAGTGATACAGAAGAACAATACGACGGGCGCTTGAAAATGAACGGCCGGAATCGAGACTCACGATCCTCACAAAAAGACCGCCGGGAGGAATGCCAGGCGTTCACCCGGATAGGGACGTCAAACGGGAAGGGCACCGAAACCTCAGACGAAGTCAAGGAAAAAACCTGAATCCTGAACAATGCCGATCCTCAAAAGAGCAACGACCAGAGGAGAACGCGCCGCGTTACTCAAACCAGAAGACGTGCAGGAAGAAGCAAAGAAGAAAACAAAAACGACTTCCAACGAGAGCAAAGAACGCACAATGGAAAATCGATCTCATGCTTGTGTCGCTCGACAAAGAGTGCGAAAGCAGGCCAAAGAAAAAACTGGCTGAAACCAAAGGAGAAGTCCCAACTTTGAAAAGGCCGCATATCAACCATAGACTAAGGGAAGGGAAAAAGACAAAGGGATGCCTCAAAAAGGAGAAACTAGGCCAGAGAAAAGAGGAACCAAATCAAAATCTCCAATCAAAAAAGAGAAGAACCCCACAGTCGACAGTCGTCTATGGAAAGAAACTGAACTAGGAAGTAAACGAAAATCCGGAAAAACAAACTAATGCAGCATGACTTGGGGGTCAAAAAAAGAGGGCACGAGATGAGACGGGGGAAAGCGCTCGAGTCTAAGACTACGTTGTCGGAGGGCGCAAGCTGGTCAGGGGCGAGTACCCAAGAGCGACGACTCCCAGCCGACGTCCACCAGGCCATGCGGAGGCCACAGCAAATACTCTGGTCAGCCTCGGGGACTGGAAGTGACGCTGTGCGGACGGGCAAGATGACATAAAGAAGGAAGGGGCAGGCCGTCGAGGTGTGTCAGGGAAACTAAGAGGGAAACGAAGAAGGATTAATCCCTAAAGGAGAGGACTGCAGGAAAGGGAAAAAAAATGGCAAGTTAGGAAAAAGGCCGACACGAGGTCGCTACCAATTAGAGGCCCAAGGGCCAGAGAACGCATGCAAGGTAGAGAACAGCACAAACTATTCCACCAAAAAAGAGGCGGGAGGCACAGTCGGACAGTCCTCTCCTTGCGCGTCGAAAGGGTGTGAAGGGAACGGGGGGACTAGGTAATAGCCATGCAGATGCGGATAAGTGCGGTCCGGCGGGAACCCGGAGGAGGGGGACTGCTTGCAGAGTAATGCAGCTCGGGGGAAAAAAAGGACATAATGGGGGGAAGGAAAGACTCAAAACAACGAGGAAAAAAAAGAGATAAAAACAGAGGGGAAGCGCAGCGGCACGAGATGGCAGGAATATCTCAAAAGAAAAGCACTCCGGCTTTCCTACTGAACACAGACGGGGGGAATCAAAAGGCAACCAGCGAACAGACCCGAAGAGTTGAGTCGGAAGACCGCCTCGGAAACAGACCAGACGACGTGATGCCCGTTGAAACGTGCTTGCGGAAGAATACCGCAGCATGGGGGGGGACTAGACGTCGAAATGGGGAAGCTGCAAGCTTCACACCGGGGTCCCGATTTGAGGAACTATTCGGGAAAGAAGGCCAACTCGTCAAAGTACTAGTCGCGACAAGGGTCCTCTACCGATAGGCCGGAGAGGAAACAGCTGGGGGCTCCCTTGAGAGGGGAAGGACCACCGGAACTAAAAACGAGGCTGACGGTCCGAGGAATGGAAGACGCTAGGTCTAGGGTGGCCGCCCCCAAAGGGGACGAGCTTCGACGTCGCGTATTCTCAGTGGATGAAGGGACAACTCAAAAAGGAGAGGAACGAAGGAAGACGACTACATCGAGCGCTTCCAAGCACCCGAGCATAATAAGCCAATATTCTCAAACTAGGAAAAAAAAAAAAAAACACCTTTGGGTTGAGTTGCCAAAAAACCACAACACCAAACAAACAAAGTGTGGGGGTCAGGGATGGGCGAGTTGAAGGGAAGCGGTCTCTTTGGAAGAGACGGGGGGAGGGGAAGGGGGTCGCAGAAGGGGGGTTGACAGCAGGGAGTGGATGGGGCGGGGGACCGGTCAACCAGGAAGAGTGGGTCAGTTAAAATAAAGCCGGGGGGGAGGATGCAGGTGACAGGAGTTACAAAAGTGAGGAATAGGCGGGGGATCCATGGTGTGACGGGGGCGAGCAGAGGTAGCGAATCGCGGTGCCAAAAGATCGCAGGGTTCGACATCTGGGTTTACTTTATACATGGGAAGAGCGGTTTCAGAGGGGGGCGTATGCGCTCCATCAAGTTGACATGTTCGTGAATAAGGCGGAAGAGAAATGGGAGCGTGCAGATCGACGTTCAAATCCGAGTGAAGGCTGACCGCCGGGAAGGGGAGGGGACCCTTCGGAGGGTTGAGGGTGAAAAGAGGATTCGATGTCTCCGTCAATTTCCTGAACAGAGGCCGCAGGAAGGGAAGTTGGTATATCGGGGGGGAGGGGCAGTGATTTCTCTGTCAGTAAAGCATAGAGGAGGAGGAGAGAACCCTCTCGTAAAGCCAAAGAGGAATGAAAACTGTCTTTTCTCCTCGGGAAGGTGAGCTTTTCACGGGGGGGAAGGCAGGTCCGAACGATGGAGTGCCCAGGAAAAGGGACCTGGGGCGGGAAGGCCAAGTGGCCTTGTTCATGCCAAGGGAAACGTGGTCGCAAAAAAAAAGAAATATCCCCCTTTCATGGGGAGGGACCCCCTGTTCGGCCCCAGAGGGGGGGTAGAGGCCAGAGGGAGCCAATTTTTCGACACATAATATTAGGCCAAGAGCAATCGCTCGGAAGACCTTAGCCGTCTCCCTTCAATCCCGGCGAGAAAAGGGAGTTGAAAAGAGGGGGACTGTAGAGGGAGGACCTGGCGTGAAAGAGAAGAGAAGGGCACCTTTTGAGACGCGGAACCGAGACTACCACGCGAGGGTCCGAAAGCAAAAAAAAGGGAAAAGGGAGGGATGAGGGCGGGAGAAAGAAACTGGATCCCCGGGGACATTGGGGTCAACCAGCTACAAAAGAACCGGGGGGCCCGGATATTTGAATGTCCATCGCAAAAAAGGAAGCCAAACAAAAAAAAGCCTTGACCCAAGGAAAAAAGAATGGCCGGCTCGCCAACGAGGGAAAAAAGGGGGTCGCTTTGATAGGGGTGAAAAAAGGTGCCTGCTAAAACAAGCCAGCCGCAGGCCGAAACGGCGTAGCTAAGGTAAGACTGAAAAAGGGCTGGGAAAAGGCTAAGGCAGGGGCAGAGAAGGCAACAACTATCAAAAAGCACCATCCATCAGGAACTCTCAGGAAGACCAATCAAAAAAAGCAGGAACAAGCTACGGAGTTAGGTATCTCTCCGTGCACCGCGTCCTACGAAGAACTGAACCTTCAAACCCCCCTGAAACCTAGAAACATGATAGATAGGCTTGAAGAAGAGGGGGAAAATACGCCAAAACCTCAAGAAAAGAGGGCGTGCCGGGAAGTAAGAACCGGAGCGCCCTTTTTTCGTGAAAGGGAGTTGGACTAGGAGCAGGGGAGCACCATTGCTCGCAAAGATTGTGGCTGCAAACTCAAGGCGATACTCAGAGTGACGATGCAGAGAGGGGATGAAACAACCCAGAAGATTTCCCCCGGCGCAGTAAAAAGAGAACGAATTCACGATAAAGGACAGCTCGAAGAAGCATCGTACGAAGAGCTGGACGGGCCAAGGAAACCGGTGAAGGTAGGAAATTCGTGAGAGAGGTAAAGCGGCCAGCGCTCAGGGCCGCTCAGAGGGTTCAGTGCAAGAACGTCCCATAGAGGTCTAAGAAAGAGTAAACAACCAACCACGTAGAGGGGGGAGAAGAATGAACGAAAACGATAGTGAGGACGCAAGGGGGGGAAAAACTGATGGCGCCGCGGGCTGGAGCCCTGGGACGGGTACTATTGCACTCAATAATACGGAAGCCGGGGGATGCCAAAATAGCTCGACTCCTGAATGAGAGGAAGGCAACGAGAGAAGAGGGGGGAATTGCGGAGCTCGACGGCCTGGGAACACGAAGAGGAAGGCGAAAAGGCCTAGATATAGGGGGATGACTCTACCGACGGCCCCATCTCTATGAATGGAGCACAACGCTGGAGAAAGGCACGAAAGAAAAACGAACAAAGGGCCTCGAAGTAAAGAGGAAAAAGCCTCTTATCGTTTCTTGGGAGGATGGGGGGGCGTGCATGTACGAGCTGATGGCACGAGAGTGACGGGGGGTGAGTCGGGGGGAGGGGGCGTGGTTGCAGGTTGATTCGGGCCGACATCGGGAAAGGAAAGAATTCAAGAAAGGGTAGCCGGGGAACCTTCAACGGCGATTCAGTATGTGGGGGAAAAGGGTGTTGAACCGAAGGGCACGCCTGGAAGGACGACCGTCTAAGGAAGCGGACTTCAAAGTGAATTCTCCGGGTCGGAGACGTAACGGAGACGGGGTTGGAAGCCCGAAAGCCCACTTTAGGAGGACGTTGGGAATCGAGAGAGCGTTATAAATCCGTCGAAGGTCAAGGCTTGTGGCCTAAAAGAGTTTAGCTGGACGCAAGAAAGCCGGCAAGTGGAATAAAAGGGTTGCTTGATAGCGGTGTGAAAATCAGGAAATCACATCAAATCTGCAAGGATCACAGGGAATCCTGGTCGGGTGAAGGGGACGCGGCACGGTAGGGGGAGCAAGCGGGGCTAAATAATACTATAGAAGAAAATATACTCCAATATAAGCCAAGAAAAGAAAGTGTTCTAAAAGAATTTGCCGAGAAGACCCTCGGCGTGCTCGGGCAGGGAGGGAAGAACAGCGGACCCGAGATCGTACTGGGGGCTGTGTAGGTTGGGGGGGGGGGGGGGCTTTCTTTGCTCTTGGAAGACTCGAAGTTCGAAGGAATCACCCGAATGGTGGAGAAGAGAAAAAAAAGGGGGGGGACCAGAAAATTATAATAGTGTACGAAAAAAAATACGGCACAGAACGGACGTGAGCGGCAAGTACTTTTTTCAGAGGGACAACCTAGACATACCGACCCGGGCGCCTAAGAAACAAAGGCCCAGGCCCGACAGAGAATCTCGTCTTGCCATTCCGGACTTGCCGAAAACCAAAGAGCCGGGATTGCAGAATACTCAAGCATACGATCGGGGGGGGCCAGGGAAGGAAAGAAAAAGACCGTAACAAAGCACATCATATAACAAATAACATCCGGCGGAGGCAAGGCCAATGGGTTCACTACAAAAGAGGGAAAAGCAAGGAATAAAGGAAAAAAAAAGCACGGCGGACTCACGGGGACTTCGTCAGAAGGAAGGATGCCGCTACAGAAAACACCCCTCTGGGGAAATAGGTGGAGGCCAGCCAAGTCACCGATAATGCTAGGAAGCAAGCAACCCGAAAGACGAAAAGCCACTTAGTTCGACGCAAGAACAGGGCACAAGGGCGCCGGTCACTGTCACTCTGCAACCCAAGTCAAGAGGTCCAAAAGTTCGGGGGGGGGGGGCCACTAAAATGGGAGAAAAATCAAGCGAACGAGCGACTCAACTGGGCGCCAAAAAAGTTCCTCAAGCGGGAAGACAAAATTTTCCTCTCAACCACGACCTCCCTGAAGAAGAAAGACCGCATCAAAAAACAGAGGACCCAAGGAGCTCGTCTCTGAAGAACACGGAGCCCACGAATCAACGCCCCCTAAAAAAGAAAGGCACGCCGTTGTTGGGAAAAGGAGGTCGGGAAGGCGAGGGAGGGGCGTCAGCCTCTTTCGAATAAGGTACTCGGTTCCGAATCGGTTATTTAACCGAAGGAAAGAACCTACATCCGTAAGATATACGAGGAAAATGAGGAGGGAGAAACCGCCGTAGGCGGGAGGCACCTGGGGAAAAAAGAAAGGGTACTCGGGGACTGTTCTTTTAGGTCACGCCGTCAACCTTCGTAAGGAAGTGGAGCGAGAGCACTAAGAGGGGGAGACCCTTGTCCACCCCCAAGTCATATAAAAGAGGTCTACTATCGAATCCGAGAGAAAAGAACCCAGAAAAAAAAAGGGTCTAGGGAAAAGGGCGCGCAGCTTTAGAGAAGCTCGTCTGCCAAGAGGGGCAGAGGGGTCGACATCCGTCTTCAAAAACCACGGATTAACCGGTCCAAAGCTTCTGCTTCAAGAGGAAGCCTAGACGAGGAGGAGAAACTTTCGGCGGAGATCCATGAAGCGGCAGCAAAGTGAGAGTGTCAAGTGCCAGCCTAAGTGCAGGGAGAAGGGGGGTTTGCGATATCAGCATTGAAAAGCGCGATGCCCAGATCGTCGGATCTATCGAAAAAAGGTGAGAATATATATAAAGAAAGAGGGGGGCTCAAGGGCCGCTAGCTGTCAATATCGAACATAACGTATCTCACTCCAGAATCCGCGGCCTAAGGACGCAAGAACATCTGAGAGGGATATTACCTCGAGACAGAAAAGGTGGGAGAAGACATGCCTCTTCAAGTTACTGAAGATCTAAAAAGGGGACGTGCTGCCATTTTACTGCAAGTTCAACGACCAAGAAACAAAGCTGCACGGACGAAGCTCGACTGGGTTGTCAGAGCGAAGGCTAAAAGACAGGAAGATGGCGCTGGTTTACGCACAAGGCAGCGAACCTGGAAAAAAGAAACCGCGGTGAGGGACGCAAGGGATCTAAACGTCGCAGGGAAAAAAAGCTGCGGACAAAGGAAAAAGACACCATGACGCGAAGAATTCGACCCGCCAAAACGCGCGGATTCAAGGGATCCGGGAAAGATGCGGCAGGTGGCAGGCCGAGAGGGGAAGCTTACTAGACGAGCGGATAAGGGGGGGCTCTCGGGATTTTACCTGAAATCGAAACTGGGGAAGAAAGAGGCACACGCGGCGTAAAAGAGATCAGAAGGGAACCTAGCCGCATCAGCACATCTGTGAATCCGGCCCCCAGGAAGGAGAGGGGTTGATAGGGAGGATCACGAATGGCAGTGGGGGGGGATGATAAGAGGGGAAAGGGGGTAAAAACGGGGGGAAGACGGGGAGGTGTGGAGGTTGGTATTGGGGGGGTGTACTGTCGCCAAAAAGGGGGGTCAGTCCCATCCTTTGTGGGTAGGCGGGAGAAAAGATTAGGAATGGAAACTCGGGAAAAAAGGGGGGGCGGCCGGCGCGGTGGGGGAAAGGAGTTCGGTGATATGCCGCGAAAACGTACGGTTGCAAAAGCAGGAAATCAAACAAGTTTTAAACAGTGCGGGCTTGCGGGGACTCAGGCTGTTTTGGCGGCATGGGAGGAGGTGCTGACGTCAGCGCAGCCATGTTTCTGTACGGAGGCGCAGTAGAGTAAAACTGGTGCGGAAGCGGGGAGGAAGGAACTGCCGTAAGGTCACGGTGGCGTCGACAGGGCGGGACGCCGGAGCAGGTTGGCGGTCGGTGGGGAGGATCGGGTCAATTTTACCGCAAAAGCCAGCTGGACTTGGGTTGAGGAAGAGGCGTGAGGGGTTGCCTCGGATGTCTTCCAAAAAAAAAACCTGTTGTTCCTGGAGGGGACACCCGAAAAAGACGGGAAACCTCGGAAAAGAATTTCGCGAAAAAAAGAGGGGCAGAATGGGAAAGATGTAGGAGGGGAACTTGCCGGGACAAGCGTGCCACTTCACAGGTTCCTGTCCGGCTAGAAAGTAAGGGGCTTGAAAAAGGAAGGCGAAACGATAAAAGGGGCTTGTGCGCAGGTGAGAATCCTCGGGTTCAGAAACAGCCTTCAAGGGTTAAAAAAAACTGTAAGAGCAGCGGAGGTACGCTGACCACTCGAGCCTGAAGGCCCAGAATCGGCTCCAGAATTCCTGGGTAATTCTTTTCCGGGTGGGCACGACTATCAAAATAAAAGGGGATAGAGGGGTAAACCACGCTGACCCAACGCTTTGCTCTGTATTGAAATAGCGAGGAAAGGAATCTTCCGGAGCCGAGAAACTGATAGCCAAACAAGCGAACGAAACAAAGGAAAAGAGGAAAAGGAAAGTCGGCGCGCGGCGAACACTGTTGATCACCGTGAAATGGAATGAAAACTCACATCACACCTTGTATGACAATTAAATCGGGCCTTTAAGGGAAAAGGTTCTGACAAAAAACGGCTTACCAAAAGAGAATCGGAGGAAGATCCGAAGGGGGGGAACAAGAGCCAGAAGTGGGTAGGGTTTTCAGGTGAAAAACGAACGGGGGAGAAGGAAGCTCACCTCCTAAAAGAAAAAAGCTTTGACTCCGGAAGGAAGGAAGTGAGAGCAAAGACAAAAAGATACCTCAACGTCGACACTTATCTCTGCAAAAAGGACCCCGCAGACCAACATGAGCGAAAAAGAAGTAAGGGCAAGAAAAACTAGAAGAATGTCGCACGCTAAAACATGCCCGTATTAAAAAACCGAACGAAAGGAATAACAAGACATATATAGGTGGGAAAAAAAGGAAGACCCTCACATGCACAAAACCAAGAAGAAAGACAAATCAAAAGGTTCTGAGAGGGCCGAGGTAGAGAAGCTAAATACTTGGAGTTCCATTTATTTGGAGTGAAAAAGGGAAAAAAAATCAAAAGCTAGGGCCAGCTTGGGTATGAAGATCGGAAGAGGGGTAAAAGAATCAGGATCTGACTCGCCAGCCAAACCGCGAGGACCGAACAACGGGGCGACGCTCGCCAGGTGGGCAGACCAGTCTAGCGCTCGCTAAAATGAGAGAGCCGTGAGGCCGAACGGAGGAAAAGGAGTCACGCGAAAAGGGTATTCTTTGGCAACTACGTGACCACGCGGAAATCGATCGAGGCAAAAGACCGGATGGCAATCAGAGGAGGAAAAAAGAAAGATATACTAGAAACAACACGGAAGAAAAATGGGGGGAAAGGAAGGATAGACCGAGAACGATATGAACTCAGCTTGGTGCACAAGGAAACTTGTGGAAAGGTAAAGTAACATACGATTAAAAGCATCAGGAAGCCGCGGTGATTTGGGGAAAAAGCTCTGCAAGGAGTAGAGAAGGAAAAGAGAAAAAAGAGTTACCTCAGAGATTAGAACCAAAAACAGGGAGAAAGAACGCAGTTGAGGAAAGATAAGATTCCATGAGAGATGGGAGCTACTCCTAAAATTGAAGAAAAAGAAGGGGGCGATATGGAGAAAGGGAAAAACCGCTCTAGCACATGGGGCCGCTAGAATACAATGAATAAAATCTAATTGTTATTGTGTCATGGAGAGGGTGTGGATTACAGGGGAGAAGACGGATGGACAAAGGGGAGAGAGAGTGATTGGAGGGGTTCTGTGCAGTGGAAGGAAAGGCATGGTTTTCGGGGTTGGCTGAAGGGGCATCGTCGGAGAGATTTACCGACGAGTTGCATAGAGACTAGAAATGGTCCGGGGAAGGCCCACCCACCACAGTCCGGACAGGGCAAAAAGGGAGAAGAGTGATCTTTAGGGGGGACAGGAAAAAACGGGGAAGACGACACGCCGTCGGACGGCTGGGGAGGGAAAAGAGGGGCACGTAAAAAGGCCTCGGGATGCCGGGAGGGAGATAGGTGTTCACCCGCCCGCTGGAAGCACGCGGCAAGTTTGTAACGAAAGAGAAAAGAGGATCTTCGATGGTCAAGGGGGCAGCCAAGAAGAAAAGGGGGAGAGAACAAGAACCAGCCTGCATTGAAAACTTTGATGGTAGGACTCAGGATGGGGTGTATCAGGGATCAAAAAAAAAGGAAAGCGGCGCCGGGGACGTAAAAAAACAAGAGTGGTAGGGAATTATTGGAGAGGGGTGAGGCAGGGACTACCCGGCAAAGATCGCCTTTAACGATAGACCGCCCGGAAAGGGGGGGGGACGAGCGAGGGGGGGAGAGGACGCCTAAGAACGGATGCAGCGAAAAAACAGAAGGGGGGGCCGAGGCGTTGGGGGGAGGCTGGAATGGGATACGGAGGAAGGTCTAAGGTAAGACAAGCGCGTTGCGCATCCTGGGCCATCAGGGAGAAGCGTTAGACAAAAGGGTAGACGACTAAAACCAAGTTAGGGAGAAATGGAACGGTTAAGAACAAAAGCCAATCTAGGCCAAACAAAATCCTATCCCCAGTACGCTAAAGAAGAAACGGTCGAAAACAGCAGAAAGGAACGATGTCGCCAGGAAGGGAGGTCCGAGGAAAATACTGAAATAGTGAAAAGAAATACGCCTAAAGACGGGATACTCTCCGCGTGCAGAAACCGCAAAAGAAACAACAATCCCATCTGGGGGGGGCGGAGTGGGAGGGGCCGTTATAAAGGGAGAAAGACGCCAGAGACAAAACAGCTGGGGAACCAGACTGCATAAGAAAGAGGAAACCCGACACGAAAAGAGAAAAACCGTGCAATGGACAACTTCACACGGATGCAAAGCTACAAATACAAATCCCTACGAGGGGCGCAGAAAGTATAAGGGAAAATATCTGCTGAGACACTAGCAAGAACGAAACCGGGAAGGGAATCCAAGTAGAAAAGAAAAGAGGATCCAAAGGTGTCGAAGGGGGGTACCGCTGCCTCTTAAAGGCAGATGCGAAAAATAAAGTCAACCTCCAAAAACTACCACGGAGGAAAAAGACGAGGGAAAAGAAATTGGAGCCTCATGAAACCCTCAATCGAGCAGGGAAAACCCCAAACGATGGGTCAAAGGACACATAAAGCCGGACCATCAAATCCTCATCAACCCCCTCTAGAGACCAAAAAACTCACTTAGAAAAAAGCTGACACGAGAAACAAGAGAACATCAAACAACAGAAGGACAACTGTCTTGTGGTGGGAAGATGGACTCAGGAACTAAGGCTAGGGCGCTAGAGTCTCGCCCCGGCCTTCAAAACTCATACCAAGAGAAGAAGGCAGAATAAAAGATCAGAAAGGAGGGACAACAGCCGAGCGCAAAAAAAGTAAACCTAAGAAAAATAAAGCAATGTCAGGGAAAAGGGTACGAGGGCGGGTAACCTCACGTTCCTGCGGCAGGGGTCGTAGGAACATGCGCAGAGAGGGAAACGAATTGGTGATAAGTGGTAAGAAGCACGTCGAGGAGGGAAAGGCGGTACTAGCTGCAAAAGGAAAAAACAGTCCAGGCATCGAGGGAGAGTTAAGCCAGAAGAAGTCGCAATGGGAAAAACATTATAGAGGGAGGCCGGAGGGGGAGGAGGGCGAGCCAGGAAGCCCGGATGCAAACACCGCATCAATCGCTTTCAAAAGTCGAGGTCCACACGAGCGCTCCGATTGATTTCTTAGGCGAACGTAATTGGCCCGGAGGTAACGCCCGGTGCAAGGATGAGGTGAAATAGGGAGGCCGTGAGAAAAAGGATGAGGTGCTGGAAAAGACGGTTCTGTGCGATATCAATACGCACTGAGGTCGACCAGATAAAAGGGGACGAAACAACGAGGATGATGAAAAGATAAGAAGAAAATGGATAAAAACCCGAAGGAAGGGACATGCATTGATAAAGAACACTCGCACCAACCATAAGGAGTCCAATACAGAAATAAATGCTAACAGAGAGGGGAGGGCTTTAAGAGAAGGTAGGACGCTCAAGGAGGGGGAGCCGAAGCCTAGGAGTGAGAAACAACAAAGAATGAGCCTGGGTCCTAAGTGATGAACAAGACCTACCCTATAAGGCTACGAAGAGGGAAAAAGGGCATCGGGTTCGCAGGAGCAATTTTCATACCGAGACGAGTCCCTGTAATGTGATAGAAACCTGGATTCAAAAAAGAATACGGAATAAAAGGGAGCAGGAAGGGGACTACCACCATGCCCCTGGAAAATATGGGGAAGAGACGGGTACTAGGAGTCTTCAAACATACAACACAGTAGGAAAAAGTGGTCATTTCCGCAGGAGAAAGCTCGAAAAGGTGAAAGCCAGAATAAGGGGGAAGCGTGATCTAAACCGGATCGAATCGTTCGGGTACAAATAACTGGGAAAACGCAGAAAGAGGGGAAACACGTCGGAACGAGAAGCTCACAGACTCCGACCCTACATCAGGAGGACAAACAGAGCCCGAGCCTGGGGGGTTAGGTCGGCTCGGGTAGGCGCCATCTTGCTATTTGGGGGGAAAAATGAGGTGGAAATTCAGAGCTTTGGGGGGATGAGATTGGATTCCTGAGGAGAGGGAGGGCAAACCGTGAAACATTGGTGGAGCGGTGTTCCTGTAGGTGGAGAAATGCGCAAGTTTAAAAGGGCGGAGGAGTCAGCCAAAAGGGGAGAAGAAATCTGAATGAGAAATTATGACGAAGCTTTGAAGAAAGATCGAAAGTTCGGGGGAATTGTCAGTGGCGGAGGAAGAAAAAGGATTGGATGGGGGCGATGGAGGAACTTGCGAGAAAGAATCGTGATACGAGCGCTCCCGAGGCGGGTCGGAGAAAGATAGGTTTAGAGCCATTGCATGAGGGGGAAGAGGGACAGCTTAGCAGGGCCTTTATTTCCGGGGTGACGACAGGAAGCAGCTTAGGCGGTGGTAGGAGAATGCTAATTCTTCATTTTGGGAAACCAAAACCCAAGGGTCAAACGGAAGGGTGGGGGGAAAGAAAAGAGGTGAGGAACGGCACTCGGGCGTTAGGCCCTGGTCAAGCCAGAGGCGCGTAAACTCTACAGTTCTCTTATCCGAAAAAAAAGCCTACATCGTGCAATCTGAGCTGCGGAGGATGGGAAGGGTCAGCGTGAAAGGGGAGGACGTGGAAGTATGGCGAGGGGGAGTTCGTGCACTGCACGTTCTTTGGCGATGAGATCGGGGGCTAAACAAGAGAAAGGGTATGGTGCGAAAAAAAGAAGCAAAAAGCGGAGGGAAAATAGGATACCAGGGAACATCATTCAAAAACGAAAGGGGGAACAAGGGCGGCCCTCTGGTGAAGGCTTTTCGCCATGACAGGAGAGAAAAGCGAGGACGGAAATAGAAACAACTGTTCGAAGGCGGTGACATCTATCTGCCGAAGGTCGTTCAAGGGAAGTTCCTCCCACCTAGGTCAGATACCAAGAAGGAAAGGG
>Ga0179593_1587895_pt1 | contig 14287 bp, 20 predicted proteins | sample CZODoug2_1_08_16_FD_185931 | JGI IMG/M metagenome (GOLD analysis project Ga0179593, IMG submission 185931) | Vadose zone soil fungal communities from Angelo Coast Range Reserve, California, USA - CZODoug2_1_08_16fungal (PacBio error correction) | ecosystem: Environmental > Terrestrial > Soil >...
GGATCGAAAAAGATGTACCGAGGACAATCGGACGCAGGAGCTTCCATAGGCATTTAAGCGGCTATCGGGTTTCTTGAGCAGCCATGTCAATCAAGTGAACTCGGCGGACAGACAGAGAAAAACTTTGGGATAAAAGTAAAGTACGGAGCGACGTCGAAGGGATGGGCTGTGGGGTGTGCGTGAAAGTTGCACGGAAAAACGCGCCGCCGGAAAAAAGAAAAGGACCAAAGGAAATATTAATCCAGAGAAAGTGAGGTAAGAAACTTGACGTTGGACGTTATTGAAGCGTGAAAAAACGCAGGATCACGCCAAACTCCAGCAAAGTATCAGAAGAGTCGAAAGAAAAAAAATATCTCGGGTAGCGGATATTCCGAAAAGATTGAGGAAAAAAGACATGCTCAACCACTTTTCGCGGACTGGAGGGAGCTCCTCTGAAAAGGACGGGCGGAAAGGAACTGAGAAAAGAGAGGAACTCAAAAACGGCAATGAGCTTCCGAGTCGGGGGAGAAACAAGCGTTAAATTAAAGGTGGGAGCCATTGCACTGAAACTATGGTTTACGAAAGGGCACAAAAAAAAAAAAGGTCACCAGGCGCGCCAACCGCAAGTGGGAAGAAAAGCGGGGCTGCCACAGAATGACCGGAGGCCGCCCCAGGACGTAAGCCAATACGATGGGGACACGAACGTAAAAGTGTCAATCGAGACTTTGACGCCTTTTAAATTACTAAAAAAAGGAGAGAGGAATAAGCGTAATATCCTTTCGTCCTTGAAAGAAGAGGGATCAAAGCGGATCACGTGTTGGAGAAGAGTATGCGGTAAAACCAAATAATCAACCGGCGACCGAACTCAGTTTGACAGGGGAAGCAAGAAAACTGCTCAATATGCTGCACTCCACCCGCGAGCAACGTCGACGGCTTCAGACGAAGCTCCATGCACTCTCCGAACCTGGGAAAAGGAAGAGGCTTGATCCTCAGAAAAAGCCAAGGAAAATCAGAGAAAACTGCGAAAACGTCGAAAAAAAAAAGATATCTGGGGAATGGACAGAGATAAACTGACTGCGCTGCGCCCGCCGTAACGGGCAGGCAAAAGAACCAAATTGGAAAAAAAAACGGGCGCGAAAAAGGAAAAGTCGAAAACAAAACCCCCCAACAAACCCAAAGAAAACCCACCCCCCCAACCCAGAAACCCAAATTGGTCCAAAGGCAAAGGAGCCGAAAGAAAGCAAGCCTCAGTAACAGAACACGAAGGTCCCAAAAACAAAAAATCTCTCTCACAACAACAGTAGGCGAACAGATCCAACGGCGGGAACCGGCAACTAGGTGGAGGGAGAAATTGATAAACACGCCGGTGAATCGAAGAAAGGAATAGGACCAAAAGAAATTAAAACGACATGGGCAGGCGAGTTCACCAGAGAAGTATAAAAGCGGCAGGTCACTTTCCTTTGGTCCAGGGGACCAGAGGAATTTACTGAGATGGCGCTGGGGTGAGCGGCTTCGAAGAAGGAGAGCCCGTGAGGGCAGGGATCCGGGCGGCAGGAAGCGAAACTAATAAGAAAAACGGCTGACCGTGAAGCCGTCTACTTGGCGAGGGAGAAATGCTAAAGCGGATGTTGCCGGACCAGACCAAGCGAGGGTCGCAAAGGTGTGATGGAAAGCGATGGGAAAAGGGAAAAAATTAAAAAAAAACCGGTAAAAAAATCCTTTTTTACGCCGAAGAGGTTAAAGGATCTGGAAGGCGCGCATCAAAAAATTTTTAAATCCCGGAGTCCACAGGATAGCAAAGGACCCTAAAGGCCGCCGCTCGCCAACAAAAGTAGGGTATGATGACGCCAGTCGAAAAAGGTCCTCTGTTCAGCCCCGCTTCTGAAAAGGAAAAGTGCAGAAAAGCGGGGTTGAATAAGAAGAGGAAGGGTCCGATTTGCGCGGGGGTTCAGATCAGGAGCCATCGGAAGGATGAGAACAAGCAAAAAAAAGAATAATTCCTGTAAGGAAAGGGGGCTGGGAACCAGCCGGGGATTGCAAAAAAGGAGAGGAATTAAGGGCACTGCATGCGAGTATTGGTAAAAAAACATAAAAAGATTTTCCGAGTCCGAATAAAAAAAAGAGCGTCCAGCGCCAAAAAAGGTAAGTCAATTCTGGGTCTTGGGGTAAAGGAAAAAAAAGCCCTCGAAGAAAGGAGATCGAGGATATTGGTTATGTGGAGGTGATCCGGCACGGGTTTCAATATTCCATGATACCAGGCTGGACAAGGCAATCTAACGCCCAAGAGGAGGATCTACTTCGTCGACACCCTGAAACACTTTCTTGGGGGTAAGGTGGGGAGGGGAAAAACAGAAAATCAACTTCTCATTGGGGGGTTTCAAGGAAAAAGCACGAAAGCGCGAGAAAGGCTAAAAAGGAAAAAATATCCAAATGTCTTTGCCCATCTGCCAACAAAGCTGAGCGTCCTGTGGCAGGCCAAAAAGGGGGAGGGAGCGGCGAAAAGAAAAACCGATGAAAAAAAATTAATAAAGGGGAAAAGGGGGGGTAGGGGGACATCGAAGTGATAATAGGAAGGAAGAGAAAAACAACCGAGAGGGAGAGAGAAGGTCTGTACTATGCATCAATCTGTCCCCAGGGGAAGGAAACATTTAAGGTTTGGATTTCGCGCCAGTCAATCCTGGGTCACTTGAAAAAAGGGAGAGACTGGGGGGGGGATGTAACGTCGGAGATCCACATCAGAGTTGGTCACGAAGACCAAAAGTCGTCGAGAACGCATGGTGCTTGTTCGTGGAGCCTTGGGCTCTCCTTTGCTAACATAAACCCTAGAAAAAAAAACAGTGGAGAAGACGTAGATCCAGAGCTAAATAAAACCTTTCGCAGGTAACGTATGCGCCCGATGGCGAAGGAGGAAGGGGGGGGGGGGAGTTGTAAACGTAACAAATCCCCTACAAGACAGCCTAAAGAAGAAACGATACACCCGCAAGGTCTCACTGATATTCCGAAAAAACCTCGGAAAAACAAAAAAACATTCTCAACCACTTGGGAAGAGGGGTAGGGGACGTCGGGGGGGGAGGGGCTGCGGCGAACAGGGCTTCAACATTGCTAAAGAGAAGCCTGAAGGAAAAGCAGAGGAAAAGTCCCCTCAAGGGGATTGGAAAGCAGGATTAAGCCTTTTGGGTGGGGGGGGACGAAGCTGGTATGGTAAGCGCCGAGTCTTAAGTAATGGCAATCGGTAAAAGGAGGCGTATCATGAGGCTCAATTATCTATTGGGAAGAGGAAAGTGTTCTCACGGAGGACTCCACGGGAAAAAGAGCTAGCCAGATTGATCTGCGTGTCCCACTATCGGAAAGGCTATCTCGGGGAAATCAAGGGGGGGAAAATGAAACTTCGTCTTACTTGACGGTCTCAAAAATTAAAAAAGATGGTCTTCAACAAGAGAACTCTTTCCCGAAAAAAAAGTCAGGAGAGGGATGTCGGATCGTCAAAAAAAACCGAAGACCATCGCTCTTGACAAAACAACAAGGCGCAATGGGGATGGGCACTCTTCAAATAAAAGAGAGGATTAAAGGCAGGGCGTGAGGCCATGATCGTCATGACCCGATTACAAAAAAGACACTTCAACAGGGCTTATCCCGGGGTCTTGGCTGGACATCAGAAAACTGGGCGACGGAGGGAGAAAAGAAAAATAAGGAAGAGAGGGCACTTGGGAGAACAATTAGAAAGACAGAAGACGCCCGCCTGCGAAAACTTCTACTGAAGAAAAAAGAGGCCATCAGCACGGGCGCAGCGTGAAATTCCTTGGTCCGATCATGGTGTGGCAACAGAGAATTGAAGACCAAATGACCGGTCCCGCCGTTGGATCATGTCGGTCCGAAGGAGAGACAACCAAAAGGAAAAAGAAAAGAGAGTAGCTAAAGCCGGGACGACTAGGATAAAGGCCCGGGGGCGAGCGGGGGGGGAGGTTTCAAAACAGTTGGAATGAAGTACAAAGGGGGGATTGAAGGGAAAAAGGAAGAGGGCCATTTTGGCAGGCAGTCTTACAGAAGGAAGGGGGCAGAAAAACATGCAAGTACACGCGGGCAGTTAGCTGTCCCAAGGACCAAAGATAGATCTATTTCTTGAACGGGGAGCGTCGCCGCGGTTTAAAAAAACGGCTTCGGCAACCCAAAGAAAAGGGAAAGAAGGTTCTGGGGCAGTGATAAAGAGGGAAAGATCGATCCTTTCACGACGAGGAAGAGAGGTGAAGCGGCCCAGAATATGGCGCAGTCGCGGAGAAACCAAAGTACGGCAAGATAAGGAAAGTGAATGGGAAGAGGGGAACCGAAGAGAACTTCTTAAAGGGGATAAGTGAAGCCTTGTTGACTCACTCGTTGAAAAAGAGGAACGTAGGGGGAAAAAGGGCCGAAAAAAAAACTGGCCCCCAACCAACGGGGAACAAAATAAAATGGGGCGATAATTTCCAAGAGTCAAAGAAAGAACAGACATCGCGAAGAGCGCCAATAGGGTACGAATAAAAAGCCCAAGCAAAAAAAAAGGGTTCGCCCCGCCTCTTAAGAAAAGAGCAAAAAGTGGGCTGAGCAAAATGGGGTGCGCACCGAGGATCGGCGAGAACAAAAAATCCAAGGATAATCCCGTCGGGCTGTGACCAAAACTTTGCCGACGCAAAAACCGGAAGCGAGGGCAGAAACGTGGGGCAGACTACAACATGACGGAGTCCCGAAGCCTCAGAAAAAAACAAAAAAAACGGGTGGAGCCCTTCGGGTGAAAGGGGGGCAAAGAGTGTCTGTGGAGAATAGCCAGCTACCGATAGAGCCGAGGGATAGCGAGGATGTGAGGGAAGTGGGGCCGGGAAGAAAGAGAAAAGTCCTCCATTTGACTACAATGAGAATAACGTCCACCCTTCATGGTCTACATCCGGAGGGTTCCTGCGTGCCCTTCAACAAACCCAGGGTTTCAGTCAGAGCCAGACCTTCTATTGGGGAAGATGCAACGCAGAACCAATCCCGCGAGCTCTCCGGGAGGAAAACCGTCGGTGGGGAGAAGAGGGGAGAAATAGACGATTACCCGCAAAGGTCTGGGAGGGTCAAAACAAGTTTTCGGGCTCTAAAGGAAAAAAAAAGGACTCTTGCCAGGTAACCAGGGAAGGCATCGCGAAAAAATATGAAGGGGAAAAATGAAGTCAGCGATCAAACAAAGAGGATTAGATGTTCTGAAGATAGCCCTGCCGATGGCAAAAACAACTTCCCGTGCATTTAAGAGTGAGGGTCAGGGGGGGGGTGGGTGGGGGGGGGGGTGTGGGGGGGTTTTTGTTGGGTGGGTGGTGGGTTGGTGTGTGGGGTTGGGGGTGGGGGGGGGGAGGTTTGTGGGGGGGGGGTGTGAATGTGGTGGTGAGCGCAAGTCAATGCCCTCACAGACGAAAAGAGGTTGGAGATAAATCGTCTCACCTTGAGAAAGGAGGGGCGTATCACGATGGGCCGATAGGGGGGACGGACTTAACGATGCTTGGTGGGTGCGTTCAGTCTTCCAAAAGAGAAGGGGGAATTGGGTCGAGCCTGGTGCCAGCAAGAGAAGAAGGGGGCATCAGGGGGGGGAAGCATCGAATTATAGAACAGAAAGAAAAAGGAAGGGAGACTGTAATGGAAGTTGGGGATTATCAGTACCCGGATGGCTGACTGGTTGAACGGCAGGAACTAAAGAAACAAATCCTATCCTCCGCGAGGAAAAAAAGACTAGGGCTGATTTCCTCCACAGAACACGAGACAGTTCACACCAAAACGCTTTTCCCGAACGCGGGTCGGACGGAAAAAAAAAAAAAAAAAGGAGGCATGAAATGGGGAGAAAGTCTGCATGCTAAATAAGAAAAATGAAGGAAAAGGACCGAGAAAGTAAGGAAATTGGAGCATACAGAAAAGAAGAATTAAGTTTTGGGGAGGTAGGGATCATTGTCGGACCGAAATCGCAAAGCCGGACAGGATTTCTCCCAAAAGGTAAAGGGAAGGAAAGGGAATAATGGGGGATACCCCGCTAAGAAAAAAGCTAGCATCTCCTTGTAGCCAAAATTGTGCGGAGGGCTCAGGAATTCATCTACCAAGGAAATCAGACTCCGTGGAATTAGGAAAAACTTAACAAGAGGGGGAAAAGTTAAAGGCTATAGGTTAACTTATGGATCGCCTGGAAAGAGGAAAGAAAAAAAAGCACGCTGGGGCCGGGTGTGAAGGAAGGGGGGAAGGAGGATCGCAAAAATCAGAAAAAAAACACAAAAATAAACTACGCACGTCCGGGGGGGGACTAAAGAATAGAGAATGAGTGCAAGACTGAAACCTCGAGCTTCATGGACGGAGGAGGCACATGATCGATCAGCCCCGAGGAAAAAGATCAAGAACGACATCCAGCGTCGAAAAAAGAAACAGGAAGACGCTTGAACAACGGGGGAAACGAACGAAACACTTGGAAGAGGTGCTCAAGAAAAAAGGTCGGGCGGTTGGACAAACAGCTACGTTGCGACTACGCCCGAACTAATACGGACTCGGAAGGAACAAGGGGGCAAAGTAGGCACGAAAAAAGAGATCCGGGGCTCTTGTTCCTCAAAAGGATCATTTGGCACGCTCGCCGTCTGGAAACTGAAAAAGAGAAGAAACGACAACTCGGAGCGATAAACAGACTTATCTCTCTCAGGAGGAGGAAAGACCGGACGACTGAGAAAGACGGGGACCTGGCACTATTGGCTTTAAGCTATGGGGAAAAAAACTTCGGGGGGGAAAATTATCGGAAGAAGACACAGAAGGGGCAATCGCTGAAAAAAGGGGGGCCATGTGGCAGGGCAAACGTATTATAAAAACCGGCGGGGGAGAGAAAGGGAATCTGGCGCTTTCCAAGTGCCCGAGAATTATTAGGGGAAAAGAACTTCCTAAGGTTCTGCTTAGGGGGAAAAAAAAAACTTCAGAACCACAGAGGCAAGCCCTCTGGCCAGTGATCCGGGCAGAGGGGGAAAACCTTATCGGGGGGATCCATCCTGCCGAGTAGGAGGAAAGAGAGGAGTAAATCATCTTGCGCAGAGATTAGTGGTTCGGAAAGGGTGATCGAAGAGAGGGCGCCAGGGACGCGATGTGGATCGGAAGAAGGAAAAGATAAAAACCGTGAAAAAACAGGAAAAATGAAGATCCTTGACCTATGTCCTCCAGGAGATGTCCCGACTAAAAGGAGAAGGGGGAAAGGGGGAGTGAAACTTAGTCCACCGGCTAGCGAGAAGATCTGGGAAGGAAAAAGAGGGGGGACAACCGAAACCTGGATGTGGCGGACGAAAAAGATTGAAGTAGGGGGAACCAGAGCGGTCAGAATGAAAGAAAAGACGTTGGAAAATCCTAGGGGTGGCCTCGTTCCAGACTGGCCAGCTTCGGAGCAAGAGTAATAGGGTGGAGGATGGAAAATCAACAAGGAACCGAGGGGGGGGGGACGAAAAGCACCGGCCTGGCGGGGATTGAAATGGGGACTGACGACCGAACGGAGGCCGATGAAAGAAATAACCGAAATCCGCGCCCGCAAAAGAGGAAAGGATGGGGGGAAGGTTGATCGTTCTTTAGTGTAATAGATCTATCGGGCAACAGGGGAGAGACGGGAGAAGGACGGATCGGGGAGTGGCCGGCAATTCAAGGAGTCCCATTCGGCTGCGAGAAAAGTGAAAAAAAAAAGGGGAGAAACCTGCCCCTGACTGAGGAAAGGTCTGTAATCCTTAGGAGGCTGAAAACCCTTCGGCGGGTCAAATTGTCTGTGTTTGAGGGGAGAAAGAAGAGAAAAGAAAAGCTGGGGTGAAAGGAACCCAAAAGAGGGCTAGAGGGGTCAGGATAGTGAACCAACCGGGGGGGAGAAAAATTCTGAACGGCGACTGAGACATTTGATCAAAGCTGGAGAGAAAGGGAAGGTAAAAGGGAGAAAAAAGAAAAAAAAAAAAATTTACTTTCGCTAGAAAACCCCGATAAAAGGAAAAGGGCAGAAGAATCTCCTGAGGGGACAGAATCCGAAGGGAGCAGGGAACATCTCACACAAAGAAAAAGAGAGAGGAAATTATGCATTCTGACCAACGAATCGCAGCAGATCCTTTAAACTTGAATGAACTGGGCATGAAGGAAATGAAGATTTGGGGGGGGGGGGGCCCCATAAGATCCAGATTGGGGAACGTCGCGCCATCGACCGGGCGAAACGGCTTGGTGGTCACTGAGGCCGATACGGAACACTGAAGGAGGAAAGGGATTGTGTTCTTTTTTAAGAGTCCCCAAAAAAAAGAAGGTTATAGACTTTTACGAAGGCGAACCGCAAGCAGCAGGGTGTCAGCTAGAAGGGGAAGACCGTAAGTCGCCCAGCTTGAGTGGGAAGAATAAGAAAGGAGGCGCCATGTGGAGAAGGGAGTGAAGTGCCTGAAAATCATACACCAGCACAAAGTCAAGATCCGCTAGACCAGTCTGGCCGCAATAGCGATTTCAGGAGGGACAAGAGCGAACCAGTAACCCTGAAAGGGAACAACAACTTGGCGAATGCGCGTAGTGCGAAAAGGAGGAGGGACGAGACCGTTCCGGGTCCTAGGGGGAGGGGGAAAGACCCAGACAAGTACGGTAACGGGAAAGACGCTCGGGGGCAGGGGGAAATACATAACAAGGAAGGTTATCCTTTGGTTGGGAATTCCGAAGAGGGTGTCCTCGCAGAATGCTTTACGTTAAAAAAACGAAGGGCGCAGAAAAAAAACCTCAAGGTTGCGAAAGAGGGATCAATGGCGGCTACACGAAGGGAAGGCCAACCCAGTCAGTCGTAGCAAAGAAGGGGGGTGGGCGAGAAATTGAAAAAATGTGCCGCTATCTCGTTTGACAGTGGAAATTAGAAAGGGGAAAAAAAAAAAGAACCAGAGGAGGAAGGAAGCGCGGGGGGAATGACGGAAAAAGAAAGAGAGGCGCAGGGGGAACGAGGTGGTCAACTCGCCGGAGACACGGGATTGCGGTATCGATAAAATCGAAAAGACAAAAGGCGACCATCGCTCACTTTGAAGGTAAGGGAACGGCAAAGAAGGACTCCAATATTAGGGCACTATGAACCCGCCAAGAACTGCTTAAGGGAAGGAGGGGACCGGAAAGACGGATCTTACGAAGACCCAGAGACTGTGAAAAAGAAAAAAAAAAAAAAAAAAAAAAAGAAAAAAAAAAAAAAAAAAAGAAAACAAAAAAAAAAAAAAAAAAAAAGAAAAGAAAAAATGAAAAAAAAACAAAAAAAAAAAAAAAAGAAAAAAAAAAAAAAAAAAAAAAAAAAAAGAAAAAGAAAAAAAAAAAAAAAAAAAAAAAAGAAGAAAAAAGAGAGAAAAAAAAAAAAAAAAAAAGGAAAAAAAAAACCAAAAAAAAAAAGAAAAAGAAAAAAAAAGAAAAAGAAAACACAAAAAAAAAACACAAAAAAAAAAAAAAAAAAAAAAAAAAAAGAAAGAGAGAGAAAAAAAAAAAAAAAAACAAGAAAGAAATAAAGACAAAAAAAAAAAAAAAGAAAAAAAAAAAACAATACACAACACAAGACGAGAGAGAAAAAAAAGAAACAAAAAAAACCAAAAAAAAAAAAAAAAAAAAACAAAATAAAAAAAAAAACAAAGAAAAAAGAGAAAAAAGGAAAAAAAAAAAAAAAAAAGAAAAAAAGAATAAAAGAAAAATAAAAAAACAAAAAAAAGAAGAAAAACAACACAGAAAAAACCCATAAACAAAAAAAAAGCAGAAGCAACAAACAAACAACCCAAACAAACAAGAGAGAGAAAAAAACCAAAAAAAAAACCGGACCAAAAAAAAAAAAAACAAAAATATAAACACCTACATCACAATCTTCTTTTCTCTATCCTAACATCTTTAAATCAGGCGGAACTCGGTGGCGAAAGAAAACGATAGAGAATGAAAGAGAGGGGGGGCGCTCGCCCGCCGCGTAAAGTTCGGGGGAAGAGAAGGCCGACAAAAGGCGTCCAAAATAAATGGCCTCCGGGGGCGTTTGACCAGACTCAGGAGGAATGTAGAAAGAAGCTCAAACCTGGGGTCCGGTCCCGCCGTTGAGAAGAGGAGGGACGGCATGGGAGAAAACAAAAACGGAGGGATAAGAGAAGAGATAAGAAGAGAAAGACTATTCTAAAGAAGAGGGAACCCGTTCAACTCTGGCAGGATGTTGATAGGAAGAACGTTGGGAAAGAAAGAGGAAAAGTATCATGTGGTACGCTCTCAAGTACAAGAGGGAAAAAGTCAGAAGGATCGAAGTAAAAGCTGAGAGGCTCAGCGGAGCTTCATGAATAGAACCTTTTGATGGCAAAAATACCTATAGAAGTGGAGACACGGGGAAAAAAAATCGCAAACTGGATGTGGACATCGGCTTTTCGAGAAAAAAAAATAAGGAAAGATTTAAGGGGAGGGTTAGAAGCCTGCGGCGGGGACTGATCTATAAGGACGACAAGCAAGGCCCGTACATGAATCCGGAGAAGTGGTCAGGACATCAAATCGTGAGAAGGGGAGTTGTCCAAGGGAAGTTCGGACAAGATGATATTGTCTCCCAGGTTAGAGGAGTTGGGAAGACGGCCGGATATCCCTGCTTCACGGGGGAGGCACTGACGCTGTAACGAGGAGGGTACAATAGGAAATTCTATAAGGATCATTGGAAGAGAAGCCTGCAAATGGGGGCCAGGTTTTCGTCAAATATTAAGGACGGGAGCAGCGGTGGTTAATTCCAAGGTCAGGGGAAAGGAAAAAAAAAACCAAAAGTAGTGGGCTACTAATTACTACTGTATAGACTTGGGGAGGGAATTACTGTGAGACTGAGTCTCCAGGAGACGGACAAATGGGGGGGAGGGGTGCAGAGAGACATAATGTAAAGAAATGAGGTCTTAAAGCCATCTTCAGTTACAAAAAAGGAGACTTAAAAGAACACCAAAAAAGGTAGTCTTAAAGAGGTGGCTCCAGTGCACCCGACGCCGGGAACAGGAATTGCCCGTCCCATTGTAAGGCAATGATGGACAGCCATACCTGATTTCCGTGGTCACTAGAAGGAAGGAAAAAACTCCGAAGAAAGAAGCTGTTTAAGGGAAGGGGTGCGAAGGAAGGGGGCGATAAGCTACCTCAGGAGGAAGAGCCCGAGGAAAGGGGAAGGGAGATGGGGTTGCTGAGTGGTGAGGATGGAAGAAGAATACAAAAAGGAAGGGGGCAAAAAGTCGGAGATAACAAAAAAAACAGGGCAAGTCTGGCGAAAAAAGAGAAGAGGCTATGAAGACTTCGATGGCTGACAAAGGAAGGGGATCTTTGAGGACTAGAAACAGGCAGATAAGAGGGGGGCCAAACTCAAACAATAAGAGGATCGCTAAACTCAGGAGAGGGGGAAGCGGGGAGAAAAAAAAAAGGCGTTTCTCAAAGAGACGAGGAAAACGCTGACACGGGTGAACGCGCTAAAGATAGCCGCTGTAAATGCCCAAGGAAGAGGCGATTTCAGCCCTCACAAGGCATAAGCTCAAGAGAAGAGATCAGAAAAAAACAACCACGGAAAAAAGGGGGAGAAAATAGAAGAGGGGAGAGGCTACCAGGCGATTGACGAGCAAGCACGCATGAAGAGGGGAGAGGAAGTGGGGAGGTCGCGCCAGTCAATCCTTGTGGCCTGCAAAGACTGGAACGACAAAATAGATCTGGCCGGGCGAAAGGGGAAGGGGGGGTCTGGAAAATCACGTACGGGGAAGCGACGGAACTCATTGTGCTTGGTGTGGGTCAGATTCCACCAATAGACAGTATTAGAGAGGGGAGGAACAAAAAAAAAGGACCCATCCAAGGGGTAAAAAACAGAGGAAAAAGTAAAGACATACATAAGAAGGAGGAACAGCGGGGACGGTGGGCAGCACGACTGGCGTCCACAATGGCGGAAACGTGAAGGGAACACCCCTACACTCCATCACAAGGATATCAAAAAGAAAAGAGAATCGGAATATCAGAAGGAGATAGTCCTCCTCCAAAGAAGAAAGGGTCACAAAAAAGGAAAAAAAGATGGTCAGGGGCGCTGGGAACGTGACGAGGCTTCAGGGAACTGAAAGAAGTGGGAGGGAAAGTCCAGGGCCAAATACCTCCCGACCTGAGGAAAACGTGAAAAAGGAAAAGGAAACAATGATGGGATGGGGTCACTAAAGACATCGTTAAAAAAGGGGGTGGGTATCAAACACGGGGGATAAATTGTCCTGAACGAGGGAGGACGAGGCGCAAAAAACAAATCGGGACCATTCTGGCGAGGACAAACCTAGGGGGAGAAACTAGGGAAAAAGATTTCTTACCACAGAAAGTGTCCGCAATATATCCAGCAAAGATTCGTAGCGGGGGGGAGGAATAGATCAGAAATTAAGTCGAATAGAGGTGGACGACGTGAAAAAGGGAACAATAGATGACTTGCCGGCGGAAGAATTATCAGAAAGGAAGAAGAACAAGGTCCGCGTCGTCAAAACAAAGAAAAAAAAAAGTGTAAAAAAGGCGCGGAAAAGAGAAGACACTGCGAGAAGAAAAAACCAGACAGCTTGAGAACTCACGTCCTGGGGAAAGAAAGAGAGATCTGGTCCGCTTAAAAAAAAAAAACAAAGAAAAGAGGGGACAAGAAGATTGGAAAAAGATCGATAATGGACTAAAAAAGAAACAACGTGAAAGGTCGATGCGAAGACGCTGAAGAAAAAAAAGGTAAGAGAGACAGAAAAAAAATAATAGCTATCGGAATGTAAAGAAAGGAAGGAGGAAGACCGGAAGGCGGATAAGTCATCTTTCTAAAAAAGAGGAAAGAAGTGACCAAGGGGACGGGAGATCAGATGAAAGATTCAGCATGAGGTCTCCGATAAATGATACGCAGGAGAAAGAAGCAGAAAAAAAGCCACCTAGTTCCGTCCCGATGGTAAGTAAGGGGGAGGAGTCTATAAGAGAAAAACAAAGGAGGAAAATAAAGAAAGCCGGGACAAGAGAAAGCAACAGAAGGAGGAAGCAGGAAGGCGAAAGGGTGAGGATCGGAACAACAAGGAATATTTTGGACTCAATCCCGGAAACGTTGGTATATTGAGGAAGACGATTAACGAGGGAAGAGGCCCAAAGAGATAAAGACAAGTGGCTTGAGAACCCCGAAAAGCGAGCGGGACCGGCTGAGGCGAGCCAAAAGGAAGAAAAAGGAAGTGCTGTATCCCTTTCTTCAGGCGGGGGACCAGAGAGGGGAAGGGGGAATCCAAAAGGCCGAGGACAGCAGGCGAAGGGTGAGGGAAAAAATAGGGGGAAAGGAGGGAGGGAGGGAGTTTCCAATGACGCTTCAGAGAAAGGGGGGTCAGGCGCATTTGGGAAAAGGATACCCTCAGAAAATGGAGTCAATAATTAGCGGGAAAGTAGTGCCTCGTAAAACGGAAGGAATTTCCGATCGCGTCAATTCTAAGGTGGTGAAGGGGGAGGAGAGCATACAAAGGGGGGGGAAAGGAAAGACTTCTATAAAAAAAATCGAAAACACTCGGATGTGGCTAAAATGACGTGGTGGACCATAAGGGGGAAAAAGGGATAAATGAGTTTTCAAACCGAACTCCTGAAGACCGAGCATTAGACGCAAAAGGTGTTGAGGGGAAGAAAGGGGGCAGTTGCGCCGTCTTAAGGAAAAAAAGAGACTGAAATTGATCCCACTTAGAGACAAAAGAAAAAAATTATATGGCTGTTTAACCTCCCATTCAGTGGACTCAGAACAAGCGAAGTGCAGGGAAAAATGCGGATGTATTTAGAATGGAAGAAAGGAACAGAAAGAACCCTCATTCCAAACCTCAAAGAAAGGGAACAGCAACCGCTCGAAAAAAAAAAGGGGTTGAGAGACTTATTCGGAGGTAGGTGGCGAGGAATATCCGAGACATTGCGAGTCTCTATCGTATTAAAAAGGGGAAGTCGGAGAAGGCGGGGAGAAAAAAACTCAAGTCCAGCCCATTGCAACCAGGGAGGAGGGGGGAAAAAAGAAAGCGGGTCTAAAAAGAGATACCTTCGATCAGGACCACCCTGCTGGATGGTTGGGGGCGAGGGAAGACCGGAAGGGGAAATACGTAGAAAGGGTTAAGGAAGCAAAAAAAAAAAAAAGATCTCGTAGAAAAAAAAAAAGAATTAGAAGCAAACAGGAGTGACTCAACGGAAAAAAACAAAGTTCCTTATCCAAAAAAGGTGAGGGAAAGTCCAACAAGAGGGGGCGTCGAAAAGAAAAAAGGAGGCCGCTGGTAAAAGAACAAGGCCTGCCGTGCGATTATGATCGGGACATCAGGGGGCAAGGGTCGAGCATGAGATA
>Ga0179593_1432809_pt1 | contig 14286 bp, 16 predicted proteins | sample CZODoug2_1_08_16_FD_185931 | JGI IMG/M metagenome (GOLD analysis project Ga0179593, IMG submission 185931) | Vadose zone soil fungal communities from Angelo Coast Range Reserve, California, USA - CZODoug2_1_08_16fungal (PacBio error correction) | ecosystem: Environmental > Terrestrial > Soil >...
GCCACGGCTCTCCTTTAAAAGGGATGACGTTCAGAGGAGGCCGGGCCAACTAAAAGTTGGGTTGGCGATAAATGGTGACACATTGTCCTGGTGGCCTAACTATCATCGGATACCTGTGAAAAGGTCGCGCAAAAATCGATCGGGCAGGGGGGTGACTGCAAGAATCCCAGGCCCAAGAGGAAGGGACTCTCCCTCGCCTTTTGGAAAGGGGGAAATTTAATAATCTTCGCGATACATCAGAAATAATCAGTGAGGGGCGCGGGAATCCACTTTTGCCTTCCCTGACCGCTCTGCTTAAAAACCCGCCCGAGGACGACGCGTGAAGGTGAAGTTTGTGAGACGTATCTGGCCTGGCAGACGAGGAAATTGGCTTCCATTCAGGGAAAGGAGCAAAATTGGAAGAAAAGAGAAATGCTTTCCCATATGGGAGGAAGAAATGGTGTCGCTGGCGGACGTAAGGGGAAGGAAAGAAAGGAGTTTAACGGTCTCTAAGATTGAAGATCGGCGATTTCTGCAGAAAGCTTGGCAAAGAATCGGAACATTGTTGGACAAACATAGCCAAAGATAGCGCCGGAATGGATCTAGACATTTGGTCATGGGAGATCGTGGGATGCTGGGGGGGGGAGGAGGTCAATATTCCAATAAGTCAAGGTTCGCTTCAAGGAACGTCCTTGTTTTGACAAGCGAGTCAAGAATTGATCTGATCACATCCTTTTGGGAAAGGGGGGGGACTGGGTTTGGGGTTTGGGGACTGCTTAAGGAGTGCAGAAGTCGGTACGCAAGACAGATTTATCGAAGAGCTCGCCGGAGGACAATCGCCTAGGAAAGGAATTAAAGACATAGATACACGGCGAAGCTTCAAAATCCGGGAGAACCGAAAAGGCGCATAAAAGGCCTCAGGGGGAGGGGTTGCCCTCCAAATCGAAAGGCACAGTATGGCGACGAGGGAAGGGTCAAGGATGGGGGACCTGCTGACTTTCCGGGGGAAAACCAAGGGGAGGGTTTCACCGTCGGTACGAAATCCTCATTGGGACGCTGTACATTACATCTGAAAAAGTAGTCATGGTCAAACACTCTACAGATGGGGGTCGTGCCAGTCCGTGGCAGCAAAAAAAAGGTGGGCTTTACCGTGAATCGCGCAGCATTGGTGGTCGGAGGGGGAAAAAGGCAATTCAAGATTCATCCTTAAGACTCACCGCAGTGGAAGAAGCTCCCCTGGGCCGTGACGGCAGGTTCTCGGGTAAACTCGGCCAAGGTTTAGGGTTTAGTAAACGAAAGTGGTGAAATCTAAGTGAATACGAAAAATCCAGAACGTAACCTGCTCGAAGAGTACTGAAATAGGAACACATTCCGGGAAAGAACCTGGCTGAAGGCGGGGAAAAGGCGGGCAGTTTTTTGCTTTGAAGGAAGGTCTCAGTTTTGGAGGTGTCACTACGTAGACAAGCGACGATCGTATTCAAACGAAGTCGATAAAATTTTGAGCAGCAGGCCAAAGGGGAAACCTTATCATGATAAACGGTTACGTCAGTCCTAATCCCGCGGGGGCAGTTGTTGTTGCGAAGAACTCCACACGGGAAGAGGCGCCGACACAATCTGTCCACTGGGGAAGAGGGGCTCTCAAGACTGGTAGATGCGTCTGGAAAGCCGGGTTACGACAAGGAGAGAGGAAAGCGGCGTAGGGCGCGAAAGTGTGGTAGCCTGGGGGGTGAAGAAATAGAAACGAGATTACGAGACATCAAAAGGGAAAAAACTTGAGTCTGGGGGTGACTCCTAATCATAATGTCACGCAATTTGTTGCCGTAAGGGGTTGAAAGAATGCTTAGATTTCTCCGGCGAAGGGGGAGAGCTATATATGGGATGAAAATCCTGAATAGGTAGGGGAAAATGACCTCCATACATAGAGCGAAATGAAACCGTGTTTTGCGCAAAGATGCAATCCGGATGTGGGCGAAACTCCAACGATAACAGGATTATTAGGGGAAAAGAGATGTGGTTTGAAAAAAAGACACACCACACCAATTTGCATCTTACTGGAGAAAAAGGCATTTCGGTTATCGTGGAGGAGGGAATGAATGTTGGTCTCTACAAAGGCCAGGGGAGAAAGCCATACAAGAGGACGAAAATACAATCAAAGTGAGCATCAGTGGAAACACCCACCAAGGAAAGCAACAGTGTGTGGGTAAGGGATCGAGGGGATTACGAACCAGGTTACAACGGGGGGGAAAGGAGATAAAAAAGTGTCAAGGGTCAAAGGTAACTTTGCCGATCAAAAGGAAGAATTTATGGTTGGGTTGGGAAGAAAAACCTCGTATGGGAAGAGAACTATTGGAGCGCCATGGCAAGAAAAGACGTGGTGGCGTGACCCGGTAGGAGCTTAAACTGGGGAGTTCAAGGGAAACACACACAGCTTGGGTTGTGAAATCGAAGAGATGAGAGGTGGGGCCACATGGCTCGATCAGAAATAAGTTGGGAAGGCGTAATCGAGCGGAACTTGGAGACAGCGCCCAAATACTCATATCAAAGCAAAAAATGCGGCCAAGGACCGCAATTCCACAACCAAAGGAATGGATGGCGATCGGGGAGAAGCCCTCTTGGCTGCACGAATAGAGGGGAACGCCATCTCTCCTCTCGGAAAAACCTAGATAACACGGTATACACGAACATGAAGAAAAGGAATAACTGCGAAGCTGCCCACGAACGCATGGAGGATCGAGACACATTGGAGCGGCTTCAGCGTGAAGAGTATCCAATCCGAGACAGAACAAGGAGATCACGAAGCAACAGATCGTGGTCTAAGGCGTACGAGATGTCAAAACGGAATGAAAGGAAACTGAGGAAAGTCATGGGAGGGTAGGGACATTAAGGACAATTATATACCTGTGAACAACAAACTCCGAATTGGGGGAAAACCTCCCAAAGTACGACCTCAGGACCAGGATACGGGGCCAGCGTCCACCGATGTGCACCGGCGATTGGGAAAAATTCACTGAAGCCGCGCTGAGAAAGAGAAAGGTTTCGAGAAGATCATCAAAACAAGGGTTGTGTCTGAGTGCAAAAGGCTCCCGAACTAGCTAGGAAACGGTAATCAAACATGGTGAAATCTAGCCAAAAAAATCCACAGCCACGTGAAGCAAACAAGGATTGGAAAAGCGAGGAGAGACAAAGAACTACGGGGGAGGAGACAAGCTTAGCTGCTGATTATGACTCCAAATCCAGCCAAACAGCACAGGAGCGATCGCCAAAACAAAGGAAAAAATTTGAGACTCATTTCTCTTCACGAACTTCGGTCTGCATCATGGCACTGAGATGACGCTCAAAAAAAGAGGGGAGATTGGGACAAAGGCTGAACGAGGAGGACTTCAAGGAAAAGCGAAGCCAGAGGAAAAAAATGGCAGCTAAGGCACAGGAACGGAAGCCGCGAAAAATGACAAAAGGGAAGGAATCATCCAGGGCGCGACCTTAAAAATGTATTTGAAGCATAGGACGAGGCAGAGGAAAAAACTGTACAAACAAAAAGCCGCGCAGCAAGAGAGGTTTAAGACAGAGCGGACAAGAAGGAAGGAGAAAAAGGACCATAAAAAAATACTGATATCCAAGGCAGTGTGCATATCGTTAAACCGAGGAGAAAAAAGTGAAAAACAACATGCCCACAACACTGAATAAGAGGGCCAGCCGACCATTGGAAGAAATGAACAAATGCAGTACACAAAGGAATAGAAAAACAGCCGACCATAGGAGGGAGGGACGACCTCAACTGCAATGGACTGCACACTCCGAACACCGGTCGAGGAGGGAACATGATGGCCCCGGCGATAGAAACAACGTCAGCTTGCGAGAGGAAGGTCATCATCAAAACCTAAGAAAAAAAAACAAGAAAGAGAGATTGGGGAGACTTCTCGGCGAAAGGGTTTGGATCGGGACAACCTCGTCCTCGGACATGGGTGGTTGGGCGAATGCGGAAGTGGGGGGAAAACATTGTCAGGCCTGGTAATGGTTCAATCTCATAATGACGATGAACCTGGCGCCCGCTCTTGAATGGGCAATAAACTGCCGAAAAGCGCGAGAGCAAATAGGACGGGGTGTGGGCATGGGGGGGCTGGTGAACACATTTACGGGAAAAGCACGGGGCCGTCAAAAGTTGCTTGTTAAGAGACAAAGCAGTGAATGAGAAGTGGATGGGGGTATTCGGAGCCTTCCTGATGAAAAAGCTTCAACCACGAAGCGGGAGCGCGGATAACTTTTCGTTTCCGTGAGTTAAACCAGGGGAAGTAGACAGGAAGGGAAAGAATAGGCATCTTTCACAATCCCATGGAGGATGGCGCTGGGCCGGGTGCATCAAAAAAATGGTGGCACGCTGGACGAAAGGTGGAAGAGGCTGGGAGTTTAAGGAAAAAAAGGAGGAAGGGCGTCAGAGGGAACGCCCTAGTGTGTTTCCAAAGACGGGTCGCGAAGAATACCTGAAAAGAAGAAAGAAGAAGCGACCGCGTGGGAGAGAAAAGTGAAACGGAGAATGGTAGGAAAAAAATTCTAAGTGGGTTCAAAATCTGAAAGGTGGCTTATTGGAAAGGGTGGAATATGACCAGCGCCTCCGGAATTAGGGGGGGGGGTTCTCGGGGAAAGAACCGGCGGCACTTCGGGGGGGCGAGACGGCGCGATTTCAACATAAAAGTGTTTTGCGTCACGTGGTGGGAGGGGTATAAACATGTGCGCATGGGGGGGGATCAAAACATGCGAATCATACGTACCTCGTGAAACGCAAAAAAGCGTTTTAAAGCAATCGTGAAAAGGCGAATCAGCAGAGAGAGGTCAAAGAGTTCCGAAACGCGAAACTTCTCAATCTTGGCTCCAAGATCGACTGCACATATGAGAAAGGGCGGGGAAATTCGGTTACGAATGGGGGAAACAAAAAGGCCGAAGTGGGCAATTGGTTCATTTGACACTACCTCCCGGGGTTTGGGGGGGGGGGTTGTGGAACAGGGAAAAGGAAAATCGACACTGAAGAAGTATCTGGAAGGGGACTCCTCCGATAGGGTAGTCCAGGAATGCAGCACCATATCGTGCTTCAGATGCCTCAAATGGAAGCTACCCGCAAGCGTCATAGGCAAGGGGGAGCGAGGAACGAGGAGCCAAGAAAAAAAAGTGGGGGAAAAAGGACCTAAAAAGGGATGACCTGGAAGTTTGAAAGTGAAACTGGAAAATGGCTTTTTTTGAACCCAGTGGTGATATAGGAGTTACTCGCACGAAAAAAGTCGAAATCAGCGGAAAAAAAAAGGACACTAAATGCTTATCGACATTCCATTCCCAATGTGTATAAGGTTCCAGTGCGTCTTTCAGGGTTACGGCTTCGTGGGGAGTGTCCTACTAAAGAAGTCTTCTTCTTCAACCGTCGCATACTTAAGGCGCAGCTTTTAACCTTCTGGGACCCTTCGGAAGCACAAAGGACAAATCGGATCGGGGGGGCATCTGGTGTTTGGTTGTTCTTATCAGGCACAAAATAAGAGGAAGCGCGAACGACTTCTGTCAAGAACAACAAAAGGGAAAACGGAGATGAAGTTTCTGGAAAAAGGGAGACCCCTGGAAAAAAAATCCAGAAAAAATCCAACCGCAGCAAGAGGGAAGAATAGAAAAAACGAAATCAACCATCGCACGAAAAAAATATCGTGAAGCCTCATAGCGAATAAATAGTACCAAAAAATCATTTGGGGTTTGGGCCTTCTTTGGGTTGGGGGTGTAAACTTAGGCACTGCTCTTCCGCGATGAAGCGAAAATAGGGGGTGAGGGACCGATCACTTCTAGCGAGAGGTCAATCCGAAAATCAGGAGGGGATCAAAGGAAAACGTTCGCAAAAGAGTAATCAAACCGGATGAGCGTGTGCAGGAAGCAGACAACAAAAGAAAAAAGAATGTGGAATGTTTCACCAGAAAAGAAAAGAGGAGAGTGGCTCTGGGATAAACTGTTTCAGGAATCGGGGATGGAATACTTCTAATCACCCCACAGGAAAGGGCGGGCGCGAAAAAGTTCTCGATAAAATCACAGGGAGAAAATTGGAATCTTACCAAACCTACAAACAGGACAGACTATTATCGCAAGGGAGTGAGAACGATCAAAGAAAGAAAGCGTGTTTTGCCATAAGTCGTGATTCAAAGAACAAAGGCGAGGTTAAAGGGCTCCGCCGCGGGGCCGATTGGTGGGGGTTAAAAACGGACGGCGAACCAGCTTACATAAACCGTGGGACACAGGTGGAGGAGACCTTGTGTAGGGCACGGGAGGGAACTTCCAAAGCTGAGTGATTCTCCGACGTAATCCACAAAAAAAAAAGATGGCGAATGGCGATGGGATTCTTGAATGAAAAAAAGGGGAGTCCCGACGATAAAGATAAGGGAAGGAGAGAAAAGCGAAAGGCGCTGGAGAAGAGTAGGAAACCACGAACGGGACGAACCAGTAAGACACAAAAAAACACCCCGCAAAACAACGGGAATTCAGGAAAGGATCTACCATCAATGTAAAGTGGCATCTCAAAAAAGCTCGTCCCGAAGATCCCGCGGGCGTTATACATCTTAGCTTCCGTAAAAAGGGCGAGGACAGTTGAACTGGAGTTAATAAAAAGAAAACCGGGGAAGAAGTTCCAAGAAAAAATAAACACTAAGCAATTGACTTCAAGAAACATTTTGAGGATCCTGGGTATCAGGATAAAAGCGAGCGCAGAAAAGGTACTAAGGACCCAAAAACTCAACTTATCTATAAACTCATGCAGGATATGAGATTTGTAACTTTCAACTTTACTACCATCCGTTGGAAAAAATGGCGCAGACTGAGAGGGAGTAGTGTAATGGCAAAGATGAAAAGGGGGAGCTTACCGTTGAAACCCTAATGGTAAACAGGGAAGGTAAACGGCAGGACAATACCGAATGGAAAAACTCAGAAGATGCACAGGGAGGGATGTGATGGGGTCACAACAGAAGAGTATGGTCGGATATATGGAGCCGAAGAGCAGGGGGGAGATCGAGTTGTATCGATCTGAAAAAAACAAATTGGAGACATCTCGGGAAGGATGCGGTGTAAAAAAGATAAAAGTGGGAAATGCCCCAGGGTGATTCGAAACAAAGCAACGACAAGGGGAAAAAAACCAAGGAGAAAAAGACGCGAAAGTGGGAGGGCTAAGGGGGAGGTCCTCAAAAAAACTAATCCGGGAATCGAACCGATGAGAGAGGAATATCAAGATCGCCAAAAAATAATGGAGGACACAGGCAGAGGGTAACATTGGAGAGAATCTTCTCGATCATTCGGGCAGAAACAAAATGGGCTTTTAGGACCGAAAGCGCAACTCAATCTTCAAAAAAAAAAATCCATCATGGAAAAAGAAAGGCAGCTACGGCCAAAAGAAGTGCCTAAAAGAACTAGCGCGGGGATAGTACGTTAAGGCAACCAGGGCGCTTAGGTACACAAGGGACCTTAGGATGCAGGAAGGAGAAGACGCGACAGGGGGAAACACTCAAGGAAACGAAAAAAACAGGGGAGACTCAGGGATGGGGAAAGAAATCAGGCAAGTGAGATTAAAGGATACCCCAATAAAAAGGGAGTAATTCCAAGCAGGGTGCGGGAAAAAGCTTAAAAACGGGGGGGGAAAACGGTCTTTCTGGAAATTTTTATCCTCAAACAAAAAAACGTCCACGTCGCAGCCGACAGGGCAGATCTTGCAGAGAAGAAAGTACCACTAGACGCGACCAGCAAAAAAGGACAAGGCTCGATGATATTGGGATGGTGGACGACAAAAACACCACCTGAATCGTCCCACCTCGAAACAAAGTGGAAGGAGAAGGGGATGGGACAAGGCGAAAGAGGGACCACCCGTCAAAGCAACGGTCATCCACATCTCTCAAAAACAAGGAAGTAATGAGAGCGGCAGCTCGGGCAAAGCTGACGGGGAAGGAGGGAGCGCCGGGCCAGCAGACTCACGACAAGGGGGGGGGTCTATAGGGCAGGGGGAAGCACATTGGGAACTTGTGGGGATACATCTCTAATATTTGGTGGACTATAGGATGGGGAAGAGGAAAGAATCCTGCCAAAGGAGTATTCAATCCCTCGGGTGGGGTCCTTATTGTGGGGCCATCTTGGCAAAGGACGCCTAAAAAAAAAGGGTTACATAAAGCTACCGCAGAAAAGGCAGTGGAATGAAAAGAGGGGGATGGTGTGATGCGCTTATAGAAACGGGGGGAGTGAGATGTTGAAAAATACACCCGCCTCGCTAACTTATTAATCCTGAGTTTAAACCGTATCGGGAGTAAGATAAGGCCGGAGATTTAAAAAGAGTCTATTGGAGAAAAATAAGGCAGTTATGTCGCGCGGACTGTGGGGCATTCCCACTAGGAAAAAAGGCGAGTGGGCGAATGTGGCAGGAGCTGCCTTGAAGGTTGTCACCTTAGGATCTGGGGAGGAAGGTGTCTTGCCTCGTGGCTTTCACTCAGAAAATTGCTCTCAGATTGTTGGGAGGGCATAGATCGGCTATCAATGGGAAAAATGGAGTGAAATCCAAAGAGAATTGGGGAGTCATGGGGCGATCTGCGAGGAATTGCAGTTATTGCTGCGTCAAGTATCCAGGACCTGGACCGGAGTGGGGGGGGAGCGGTTGGGGGTGGGAAGGAAACAAAGTGAAAAAAAGTGGGTTTGTCGGGCGCTAAAAAAAAAAATTGGCGAAAGGGGGAGGGGGGCGGGGCGGAGGCAATGCAGCACCTGGTCAAAAGCCATCGAGATCGGAAGAATCTACTAGAGCCTGAGACGTGTTTTAAGAAATCGATACCACGGAGCGGGGGGGAGGAGGCGAGGCGAGAAAGATATCCGCAACCTGGGACGGAAACTGGGACAGCTAAGGAATACACTCCTACAAAAAAACAGCAGTGGAATCGGTAAGAGGGAAGGGGGGGAAAAATGACGGCAAAGAAAAAGAGTTTTCGGGATGTCGTTCAGGCAATCACTGACGAATTAGGAAAGGATCTCGTCAGGGGAAGGAGCTAAAAGAAATAACCTGGGGGCGTCACTGCGCAAAGGCAAAGAAATCAAACTCTAAAGATTGGTACACGGAGTACTCGGCATGAAGGAAGGGCAATCGTCCTTGATACAGGAGAGAAAAAACCACCCGCCAATGGTGGGAGCGATCCAGCCAGCGAAAATACGTGAAAGGGATTGGCGAGTCAAAAAATCGCCAAGGTGGGGGTGAGGAAATAAAAACGGGGAGGGAAGGTAAAGAGGATAGCGAGCTGAGAAGAATCTGGGGAGGGCTATACGGCCGGGGGAGAGTCGTACTAAAGATAGCCACAAAATTGAGGACATAGAAAGCGGTAGCAGCCCATTGGTTGGTTGAAGAAGGAGAGGATAGGTTTGGCTGTAGAAATACTGGCTCTTCGGAATCCTCTCGATTAAACCAGGAAGGAGTCATGTGTAGGAGAATTTCAAGGGAAGACCCTAAAAAAGCACACCTAAAAGAAAATCAATCTTGTGGCGACTGAAAAAGCAAACGAAAGAAGAAGAGAGGAGACAAACGTAAGGTGGATGGATGCAGAACCACAATTTCCGGAAAAGAACCGGGGGTCGCTTGTCCGGTTCGAAAACCTAAACAAAAGACAATCTAACATCAAAACCGGAGCGGGGGGAGCGGAAGTACCGGGGTTACAAACGGATCTCTGAGAAAATCCGGAAAGTGATTATAAATGACTCAAAGAGTGGCTAACCCCCAAGGGTTGGGCCGGCTGGTGGTGGGGTGGGTAAACGTCTGAAAAAAAGTTGGGGAAGAGAAATGGCTCAGCTCGGGGTATTGACCGGAGGGAGGTAAATTAAAAGGCCGCCACCTCGAGAAGCAAGAAAAAAGTTGGTTTTGCGCAGCAAAGAGGCAAAATCAAAACGAGGATATATTGTGTGTGAAAAAACACATCCAAAAGATGAGGAAGTTTTCAAAAATCTCAGGGGGGAGAGGGGGAAATCTCTGGAAAAAAAAAGGGGGGAAAGGGACGGAGATCAGGGGGGAATGGGGGAGTTTAGGAGACCAGAGATGGGCGCCTAAAGACGCGATCAAGGGAGAAGTTGGAGAGGTTTAACAAAAACCACCGCACCAAGGACAAGCATTCGGAAGTTCCCGAAAACATATATCGCCACAAGGAGCACCGGGTTTTGATTTCCCATATCGGGGTTCACACCGTTGAACTTCCGGAAAGAAGAGTGCGTTTGATTCAAGGAATTGATTTGGTCTGCGAAAACCCGGCAAACATTTAGAGGAAGGGGGGTAGGAAGAAGAAAGACAACGGTGCGGGACCGGGATGGTCTGTCACTGGGAGTTGTACTCTCCTGTAAGAAACAACAAAAGGGAATGGGGAGATTGAGTACTGGACTGCCGGAAGGAAATAAAAGGAAAAAGATGGAATAGTTCAAGGAAGAGAGGCGCAAATCGGAGGATGAAAACGCATAGGACAAAGGGAAAAGAAGCCGAGCAAAAAAAGAACAAAAAATTCTCAATCCAGTACCCGGAAAAGCCATCTGACGCCATTGGGATTCGAGCGAAAGATTAATCAGACGCCGAGTCGTGAGGAAAGCTTCGGTTCAGGGAATCGAGTCGTAATAAAAAAAAAATAAACACTTGCTCTACTCCAGAAAACGAACGGGAGAAGGGAAGGTGAAGAGATAAAAATTGGGATCGGGTCTCCGAAGGTCAGATTACGACGGAGGACTTAACTTGGCAAAAAAGCGAGCAAATGAAGGAAGAAACGGGCCAAGAAAATCAGGACTATTGTGCGTCGGCTCCTAAGACTAAAAAATTTGTTCTACTGAGCAACTGACGCAAAGCCATTGAAAAATCTATTCCTGGAAAGGACAAAATTGGGACTGAAAATTAAACTTAATACCAAATGGATGACAATGGTTAACGGCCATATTTCGTATCCTGCTACTTCAGGCATAATCGAGATTTGGGGGAGGAAAATTTCCACGGAGAAAGGGCCGGCGCTTAACAGGGAGGTTGTCGGGGGGTAGACGGAAAACGGGCAATCAAGGTGGGGTATAGAGCTGAAAAAAACGAGAGATCCATATCGTCTATTTACAGACGAAGAGATCTGTCGATAAAGGAGGACAGGGGAGTTCCGAACATGTTTAATAAAAACTGCTTCCTACCATAAAAACCACACCGTGCGCACCAGGAATCAGCTGAAGAAAATGAAAAGGAAGGGGGGAACGGTCAAAGAACCTAGGAACCAAAACGTGGGGAGACGGAAATGGGCACATTTTAAGAGCAAGAAGCCAGAACAAGACAGAGATCGAAAACACGTGAGATTTTGAACGTAGGACATGGAAGGGGCGGCGCGGAGAATAGTCTGCTAAAAGGAGAATTAAAACCAATCGCTGATGACCAAGCGAGGAGGATACACAGGAAAAATGGGAAGATCAGTCAAGGGAAGAACCACTAAAATTAAAAAATCAAGGCGCTAGCCAAAGTCGCAAGGGGAAAGACACGAATGAGGAGCTCTCTAAGTGAACATAAGTAGTCTTGACGGGGACCACCAGTACGCAACTAAAAGAGGGATTGTTGAAATACTCGTATAAACGTGGAAAACCGCCTGTCTCTATCCGCTGGAACAAAGTAGCACCGAATAGAGGATGTTTTAATCGGAGAGGCTAAATTCCCGGTTCAAGAGGGGAAAGACGTACTTATAGTCCAATGAAGGTTTATGGGATTTTCGCAACACGCTAAAATACTGGGCGGTGCAAATGTGGAAAAATCAAAGTGGACAGTAAAAGAAGGAAAGAAGGAACATACCAGCTTGAAGAATTGGATTAAACCAATTCCCGATCGGAACATTGTTAAACAAATGCAAGAAAAATTAGGGTGGAGAGTTTGGGAGAAGAACACTCCCAGCCGAAAGTGAGGGAAAAGACCAAGATCAAATAATGTCTCACCCACAGGGGAGCGGAAGTCGTCTAATCAAGGATACAAGCGCGAAACGAAGAAAAGCGGCAGCAGCCCAGAAGCTCTCACCACAAAAAAGAGAATGGGCTTTATTTCCAAGCGGGACTTCGGCAATCAGGACTGGGCGTTCTGGCAGAAAATAGAGAGCATAACGCACACGGTGAAAAAAACACACCCCAAAAAAACTCCCAAAAAAAAAAAAACCCCCAAAAAAAAAACCACCACAAACACAATGAGCCCCCCGCAAACACCAAAATTCACACAAGACAACCCAGTTTAACAAAAAAAAACAAAAAAACCCCCCGACCACAAAACAAAAAAACCCAGCCACACCCCGACACAGACACCCTTCCCCAACAAACACAAAAAAAACAAAACGAAAAAAAAAGAAACCCCACCAAAAACCTCCCCCAAAATAAAAACCCACCAACACCAAAAACTAACCCCTCACCAATCACTCCAAAAACAAAACAAAACCGGGTTTTGTTTGCTAATCTAATGTGGTAAACTTATTCTTTGTATGAGGGATCGCGGCGAAGCGAAAATAGTGGTTGTTAGTGAAAAAAGCTCCGGGTTTAAGATCTTAATGGTCCTGCTGCAATAAAAAAAAAGAAAAGCTGGTCTAGTCGGCCCGCGGACCTTAGGTGTGGGGTCATGGGGGGGGGGTGCAGTTGCACATTTACGCCAGCGTCGGTGGAAAAAGCGGGGGGCTAACACCTCAGGGGGCTCCGGTGGTGGTTGAAAATGATGTGGAATTCCTGAGTGCGGGGCTATGCCACGCATAGCTGAGGCGACTGCGGGCCAGTTTCGGGGACGTGGGGGGGGGTATCGCGGATAGAAGGGGGATTCTAACGGTCTATTTCTTCACAATCGCTTGGAAACGGGGGGAAGGAAAAAAAAAAAAGAAGGGTCCCATCATGGATACAATTCAGAACAGGGTCGGAGGCGGGTATTGGCGAGATTGAGTTTAAAATGAAAGGGAGTCTTCGGACAGGACGTTGTTAAATGGACGAAATCAAAAAAAATTGGGTGAAGGAATAGCCAAGCATGAAACGAAGGATTACGGGGCCGTCTCCAATGTGAACGAACTGGGAACTCCAATGGAAGGGGGTTCTTTATCTGTCTGGGCTGTGGTGGAGCTTGGGGCGGGTAAAAAGAAATTCAATACATGTTCGCGCGATCGGAGGTGGCCGTTGGGGAAAAGAACAGGGGGGGGGAAGGAGAACTTGAGAGGGAAACTTACATAACGGGTTTTTCAGCACGGGGGGTGTGGGGGATTTTCTGAAAGAAACAGGGTCGGATAAAAATAGAAGAAGTGTAAGAATCGACAAGGAGGGGAATGAATCGCCTAGGAGGCCGAATGGAGCGTAAGCGCGAGGCGATAAAATATCAAAATTAGTCGCAGTAACTAAAAGCCGGAAGTCAGTGGGCCTCACCAGTACGTGGAGCGACCTGAAGGTACGAAAAGCCGTTCAAAAAAACAGGGCCTTGGATGTGGGGTGGAAGTGAGGAGTGTGGGACTTCGTACCCGAAACTCATAGGCGGTCAAGGAAATCAGAAACTAAGTCCGCAGTCTCAGAAGGGGGCTCGATAGTGGGGAGACAACGAGGGGGTGTAAAGGGAAGCGCGCAAGAACGCTAGAGAAGGGCGAGAATGGAGGGGGGAGATTTCTCGAAGGCAAGACTTTACATGTCCTTGGCGACAGCTGGGGGAGCCGCTGCCATGAGTCTGAGTAAACAGGCAAACAGTGGAAGGCGGAGGGAGCGGGAAAACCAATGAGCGAAAAAAAGGGGTCGTTTTAAAGACATTGAAAAGTGAAAAAAAAAAAAGCCAGCGAAGCTGGAGAACAGAAGCGGAGACAGATGCTTTCGGTACTCATCGGAAGAAAGATCGAATATGCCTGGGAAGGAGGTGTCAATGGAGAAGGGTTTTGCGGGTTTATCGGGACTCAACTTGGGGCGTTGAAAAAAAAACAATGCATTAAAGAACTCGAGCGATGAAGGACGCAGTTTAGCATTTGGATAGCCAGTCAGACCCCAGTCGAATGAGTCCCGTGGGGAAGAAGTCACAGAATCAACAAAGAGGGGGCGAGAAGACGTTGTGTTGTGTGGGAATGATCCATGAGACATCACTCCATGACGGGGAATGACGAAGAAACAACCGTCTGTCAATGGAAATGTGATCTCAAACAAAATTCCGGAGGGGGAAATCCGTTTTAACCGAACGCCTGGGGGAGGCAACAACCAATCCAAATCTCGGACAAGCAACCAGCGGGGGAAAAGTAAAAAAAGAAAAGGCGAAACAAGCAACGATGAAAAGGATCGTGATGAAAGCCAAAG
>Ga0179593_1476756_pt1 | contig 14286 bp, 17 predicted proteins | sample CZODoug2_1_08_16_FD_185931 | JGI IMG/M metagenome (GOLD analysis project Ga0179593, IMG submission 185931) | Vadose zone soil fungal communities from Angelo Coast Range Reserve, California, USA - CZODoug2_1_08_16fungal (PacBio error correction) | ecosystem: Environmental > Terrestrial > Soil >...
CACTGCCTCCGGGAGGGAAAAAAATGGAGTCGAAGTAGGAAAAGGACACAGGAAAAACGACTCAAAATTGTTGAGTAAGAGCCAAAAGAAAAAGTCAAAAAAAAACGCACCTGAACTCGTTACTCAAATTGGGAATGAAAAATTGGAGGGCAGGAACTCGAGGGAGTAATTGTTAATGCTGAAAATTCTTAGACTCTGTTAAGTCACAACGCGAGGGTAAACCACAAAAAAGGACAAACCTTCATCGGACCAGTCACGCACTCATCTTCCCCGATAAACGGAACGGTTAGGACTGGCGCAACGCCTGCCATATTGGACAATCCAGAGCATTAAAGAGGGAAGCATGGTGTTAACGAAGATTACAAATGAGTCATGCAGACGGGAGAAAATACTAATGGTACTAGAAAGAGATATGTATAAACTTCCAAAACCGGGGGGTGTGTTTGGGGAAAACGTGCAATACAGAATCGTTCACTCCACCGCGGAAAGGAGGGGGGGGGGAAAGAAAAAGCAACAAATATATTCCTTATTATATCACAACTCCAAAAAAACATCTGAATTGCAACCAAAAAAATTTCTAAACGAGACACCGGGGCGTTGTACCCAAGAAATTACAGAAAGGATAATATAGGGGAAGATAAGTGGCAATAAAAGTTCGGGGGGAGAGCGAGACGAAAAAGGATTATTAGATTTAATTTTGAAGCCCCTCATCCTAAGGGGATGTCAAAAAAAAAAGAAAAGAAATCCCAGGAGTTGTGGGCAAGGAAGTAACGTGGCGAGAAAAAACCACGGTGGGGGCATCAGGGTAACTTACGTGAGTAAAAAGACCACAGGCGGAATTGACTCTTAGAGAGGCGAACTGATCCTCAAAAGCCGGATGGCTATTCCAGAGGATGTTAAAGACTCCTCTGCCACGGGAGCTGCCCAACGCAAGCATAATCGGCGAAACCTACTTACCTCCATCCCTTCAACGGCGAATGGAGGGAGATTGCGGCGCGCTAAGAAAAGCCTCGATAAGAAAACCTCTGGTAGTTAAGAGAAAAAAGAACAAAAAACGGAGTGGTTCGCACCTCAATAGGAGGGTCCGGAATTTGGTGTCTAAGAAAAACCCGGTGGCTCGTTTCCACTGGTTGCAGAACAGGAAAGAACTTCGACAGTCGGCACCATAAAACTCTCGGAACGTTCATCGGAAATGGGAAGACGTTTAGGAAAAGTTCTGCCCGTGGGTTAGTCCATAAAGTGAAAGTCGCGGCGGCATAGGCAGGAATCAATCATTTGTGCAAGTTCAATGGGGGGAGAAAACAAACGTGAATGGCACTTAAAGAAAGCCTCACCGACGGAGCGAATTGGGAGTCTCTGCGGGAGGTTTATAGACGAGTTAGAACTACACTTTTAATGAATACAGGTTCGGGACCGTGAAAAAACCAACTTAAGCCAGCTGAGAGAAAAAAAAGTCCGCAATTGGTAATGGAAAGCGAGCAATAACGTAGAAAAGACTAAAAGTTGTCAACAGGGAAACTCCAGGACCGAAAGAAAAGAGAAAAGGAGAGCACTTCGATTCGGCACTCCGAATCCGATACAAAAGTATAGCGACACAAGATTAAGGGGAGAAAGAAAAGGAAAAGGGTTCTAGGGTGGAGAGTACGCAGCGGTACTCAGACTCTCAAAAAACAATGGAACTGGAGGAACATCTGAGCTCTACTAAGCGGACTGCACTATAATGGAAATGAAATGATTTACCTTCCGGGCGAAACAGGAAGGGAGCATTTTGAGAAGGGAGACTCGCGAAAATTGAGGTTGGAAAAAAAACTGCGAAGAGAAGATGTCCTAGAGCGTCCGAGAATATGGAAGGAAATGCAGCTACAGAAACGACATATTACTTACCCGAAAAGACCAGGGGGGAGATGAGGGCCCCACCTAATGAGAAGGAGGGGGGTACTTACAAGGAGTCTCTGGTTGACAGAACTCAGACACGGTACGGGAAAAGAAACCAATTACTGGGTATCCTGGGGCCGTCTGGGAAGTACCAAACTAGTTTTTGGAAAGTGTAGAGTCGGTGCAGTGCTCCGCAACAACATCAATCTGATCGGAAACAATAGCGCTGTGAAATCGTAAAGGAAAATTCTAGTCCATAAAGGAGTAAAATGGGAGGCGTTTACGTATTTGGAAATCGTTTGGACGACAATTCACAAGAAGGGGGGCCACCAACACAATACGCTGGAAGGATAAAAAACGCAGAAGAGAAAGGAACAAATTAATAGGATATAGCCTCCACTCCAACTACTACCAAATTCATCTAATACTAGTGGAGGTGTCTTCAATCTTTTCGTGAGTCCTCTGCATAGCCGCTATCATGCTAGTAGAGAAAGTCCCACCCCTAAAAGATGGGCATATTGAGCATAACGATTCAGCAATCCATTAATTAAAAAAGGATGGGCCTGAAGCAAAAATATTCTATGAATCTCCAGCCTAGAACGACGCTTACCACCCGAAACCCCATTAAATTTGAAAGGGGGACCAGCGACTTGTCCCCGGGGCTACAAGTAGCATTCAAGCAATTCATAACCTGGAAACGAAAGAAAGGCGACCGACGAAAGTTAGCGTCCAACACCCAGGGGAAAAACTATGCATGAGAAAAGGTAGACAGCGAGGACTAACGAAACCCGCGCAGGGGGACCAGAAAGAGCAAAGAAAAGGAGAGTAGATGATTCATCCGTCGATCAACATCGGATGTTTCCAATCTCCTCGTAAATTCAAAGTTAGAAGAGTAAAGTCAAAGCCTACCCTGCGGAAACAGGAAAGTGCTCATATCGTCCGCGAACCGCCCATGACAACAATTTTAGGAAGAAGAAATACACCGAATTAGGGGCCAATAGAATAAACCAAATACTTTTTGCAGAGGAGGGGCAGAAACACTCCCCCATCCGATGAAAAGACGTGGTCTTTCAATAGCCGCCTCTACAGTGTATGTGATTACAGACCTTCGAGTTGAGAAAAAAGGAGAGGAAGACAAGTAGTTATTGGATTGGGGTATGCAGCGACCACGTAGAACCTGAGTGGGGAAGACTGCTTGGGGTTCCTTCTTTATAGGAAACAGACGCAGCCAAATATCACTCCTCCCCCAAAGCGAAAACCCTCTGAGATTAAAAGGGCTTATGGGTGCAATGTCTACTTCGTTGGTTGCGAGCGGAACAGACTCAACCAACACCTTATTGAAAGGGAAGAAAAAGAAAGATAATCACAGCCAAGTAACATTCCTGTAGACCCACTAGAAAGAAGCAACTTTAGATTCAAGGTGTGGCGTGGGTAGGAGTTTGCTGTTTTTTTGTTTTTGAAATTGCATCCCGCGGAGGAGAGTCGCCTCATTTCAAAGTTGCGCCCCTAACGGACCTTGGGGAGCATCACAAGGAAGAGAGAATCTGGCCTCATCGAAGAACCTAGCCTAATGTCATCACAGACAGAAGGCGGCTTGAGGGCAATCGAAGTAAAAGTGGAGTTGAAAGGGTGTAGCTCAAGAAAAGCAACGTATGGGGTATTTTCTATGCCCCGGAGGGGGGAGGGGGGAAAACGGGTTTTAGAATGAAATGATAGGGAGCATATCGGCACTGCGTGGATTCAGCAGGGGGTATCAGGGTAAACGAAAGGGGTGTCTCAAAATACTGCTATCGCCTAAACATATGATGTGCATTCGACGGCAACTCCCTCAAGACTCAGAAGGAGGGCCAGGGCTAGGATATTTTTGGGGAAAATAGGCGCGGTGAAAGTCGTGCGTCTACCTAGCAAGGGAGAAAGAGTGGTCTGGAAAAAAAGGTTGCGGGAGTCCCGAGATGGGGAGTGTTCGTAACGTGTTTAATTGGCAGGGGGGGATTAAAGGGTTAAGAAGCTCGTTTAACTCGGGGATTTTTGGGTCCTCGTGGGACGGTTGTTGTCTGGTGGTTGTGGTCAGTTGATCGGCAAATGGATGGAGAAAACTACGCTGGAGTCAAGGGATAAGACATGGATAAACTCTCTTGTGGATGATGGAGGGGGGGCTGACTTGGTAGACGATCTGTTACTAATGTGGTTGGATCTGACTAACGTTATTTGAAGTGGGGGAGGAAAGAGGCGCAAGCTTTGAACATACGCAATAAGGGCGATTAAATTGATAGGTGATTGTGGGGATGCTCTTCCTTGCCATCAAATGTCAGTATAGGGCGGCGATTTTCTCAGATCAATAAATGGGAGAAGGTCAGTTGGAGACCGATGGGTCTGTGCGTTTCAAAGAATAAAAATAAGGAAAGAGCGGCGAAAACTGGGGTTGTTCCTGGGGAATAAGAATAGTTAGTCCATGGTGCCGAGCTTTGACAGGTGGGCGTCAGGGTGCTATTTGAAAGTGCAGACAAGACGCATCAAGGGGGGGGGGCTGTCACTAGGCCCTTTTGAAAGCTCCTGGTCTGGGATAATTTCCTGGAGGGGTAAGTGAACTCTGGAAACTACAATCTATCATCCCTGATGGGTGGCGATCCTTCCTGGCCGAAGGGAGGAGTTGGCGACAAAACTGTATGGGTCGGGGGGGCTTTATCACGCGAGGGCCAGATGGTGGACGGAGCTCTATATTGGTCCGAGCAAAAGAGGAGGTAAAAAAAAAAGGGGCAGCCAACCGTAGAAATCACGGCATGTGGAGAGAGAAATTGAAGTCTAATTATAGGAAGGAAGAATGAAATAAAATGCCATAGACAGTTTTGGGAGAGAAGACTCTAGTGGGAAGCAAGTTGTTAATGACCCTGTTTGTGGGTAGACGATTTCCGCAATAGGGGAGATAAAAGAAGAGAAAAAGGGTGAAAAGTTCTCTGGTCGTTCAAAAAGCTTGTGGAATAGCTCGCAGGGAGCGAGTATCCATGCCGGGCCTAGCTAGCTTTAAAAGTTAGCCCTCATGGTTGAACAGGGGAACTGGAGAGGCTACGGTATGGTCTCAGGTGCTTGCACTTCAATCAACTAGGGGAGGAGTGAGTAACCAATCATTGCATTCAGTGGGGTGTGAAAGATCGAAGTGGCCACTAGCGAGGTCGGAATAGCTCTACACATCGTTCCTGCTATAAACAGGAGCTATAGTCAGGTCCTAGCGCTGGCGCTAAAAATGACAGCACGGTGTTTGCTACACGAAACTGATCAAATGACTGAATCTGGAATGCTAGAAAGAGAAGAATTAAAGTTAGGGGGACCGAAAAGGAGTCGAACGGGGCAAGAAACAACATCTGGACCGAGTGCAGGACCTAATAGATTGGGGGAAAAGAAGCAATCTTGTAGGCTATGGAGGGAGAAAAGAACCACGTTTGAAAGTAAACATTTTAGTTCAGACTACAAAGACCCAAGGTCTGTAAATATGAGGGGGGGGTCCATTGAAAAGGAGGGGTTATTCAAGCTCCGTTCGGGATTCCAGCATCGGCGTTCGATCGAATACGTCGGAGAGAGAATATTAGTAAACGAGATCAGATTGGGGGCGATTCGGGTCAATCGGAGAAAACTCCGGGTAAGGGGGTGAGTTTTGGGGGTCAGAAGTGACAATAGAAAGCGCCCTATCTGCGTTTGGAGAGGATATCGACGGGGAAATAAACAAAAGGTGTACGAGCGTGGGATAGGCACCATTCAGGAGTAAAGGATAACGGGGGTTAGAGAGAACGGGGGTATCAAAACAGACAGTTGGTTGGTGGTGGACATAAATAGCTTGGTGGAAGACCAAGAGAATTCCTACGGGGCTTAAAGCGACGATCGACATCTCGCCTAAGAAAGAACAAGTATGCCGTATATCGGGGTGGGGGGGAAAAAGAGGGAAAAGGTTCTGCACACCACTGTGTCTTCCATGGTTTGGTGACAGTGGACGTAGGTGGGCTTAACGACGGAGAGTGGAGGGGAGTCTCGATCACGGGTTGTACAAAAAACTCCAAGTGGCGGAAAGACTGGGTTGACGCACAGCTCAAACGGTAGGTTGTCCTTAGGATAACGCCGCCGTCGAAAGTCATTGACACGGTACTCAATCTTTTCTTGTGCTCTCCGATGAAAAAGGGTGGGGCTGCTGGTAAGAGAGTTTCCCGTCTCTCAAAAACCTCCGAAGTCTGCCTTGTTGGGTAGACCCCCATGCGTGTCTTTTATGGTTACCTATTGCCAGAGGCGAGAAAATACCGGCGGGCTGCGTGGATCGGGGTGATATCGGTAGCTTATGGCTGTGGGTTGGGAAAGAGTTGGGGTAGAACCTAGCATAGAGATTGGTGGGGGCCGCCATAGCCAGCCACTTCTCAGGGGATCGAAGAAGAAAATAACAAGTAATTCAAAGTCGAACCGGTGCCTGGTGTCGGAATTTTATGGTACGGGGGGGGGGAAAAGTAAAAAGAAAATTCATGAGACGTTCGCATGGGGATTGGTTTTCAGAGTGCTGTCGGATTTTAAGTTGAGTGAATAGTCTTTAGGAATCACGACAGGGTGTATGGGGCATCCATCGATAAAAAACAAAAACGGAGAGGGGGAGAGAGAATGCCATAATGACTTGAAAGGGGCTTCAATATTAAGGGGGCAGTCGAAACATCTACCAAATCAACTGACTCTCGCGGGCCTTCTGAGGTAAGAATCACTATCGACTAACAGACTGGTTCAGAATCGGAAACATCAACTTGAGCGCATTTTAAAGATCTTGAGTGAGGGGGGAAGTTGCTTCCATTTATGGACTCACTGATGAATGAAACAGAAAAATCCAACAGAGACCCGTAAAGATTCCCAGACGTAAACTAGTTAGCAAGCTAGGAATAGGAAAGAAAAAAAAAAGACTTTAACAAAACTTAGCCTGTGAGCTTACATAAGCTCTAATCAGATAAGAAAAGAGAGTAGAAAATGAATATGGGCAAGAGCTATGTAGAGGGAAAAGCCGAAAGTTTCAAAGAAAAATGAAGGGGGGAACCGGAGGGGGTAAACAAATTCTAATCTAAAAGGAATTAAGATTCACAAAACTTCAATGTAAAATGGCTTAAGAACTCGCCAAGAGTGAACCCAGAAATTAAGCCAAAAGCAAACAATGAGCCATATAAACTTCATTCGATTAGGAAGAGAGCGGGAGAAAAAAGAAGAATGGAGGAGAAATGTGGTGATCAACAGGAAGCGGAATGGGGAAACAAAAAGACACAAGGTGGGCCAAGTAAACGGGCGCTCGACAACGGTTTTGGGGGCAATGGGGAAAGAAGAGTGAAAGGAAAAAAAAATCGTACCGCACGAAAGGAGGCAGCCAGCGTACAATAGGGAGATTTCGGGAATCAAATAATGTCCCCGACAAAGAAGAAACCAAAGTAGTCAACAGAAAGAAGATGAGAGGGACCCCTTAGTATAAGACCAGGTAGGATTTGAATAGGAAGATATAGGAGAAGCCTTCTATCAACGCCTGATGCTTTGAGTGCAATAATGGAGGAAATAAAAAAGAACAAAAAGAAAAGTTGAGCACCCACCGTTGATTCGTGTGAAGAAGGGGGTGGGGTGTTCAAATTCTCGTTGCACGTTGGGGGATCTCTATTTAAGCCGTAAGAGCTCAATAATTGAGGAAGCTAGGGGGACGTAAGCGCCACTGTTCAGGTAAAATCGCCGGCGGATAAAGTCAACCAGAGAGCAGGACATAGCCCGACATCGCCAGACATTTGAACCAGTTATTGGAAGGAGAGAAAAATGAGGGGAAAGAGACTCTAGGAGATGGAGGGGGAAGGGGTCTCGTCGGGGAACGATGTGGATAAGCCCTAGGTACCCCCTTGGACTAGCCAGGGGAGAGAAGTCACCAGGGAAATTCCAGAAAGCTGCCATTACACATCCATTGGCGGTAGTGCAACCATGAGCGAAAATATTAACTCGACAATTGAGGAAGAAAGGTAAAGGGGAGGAGGAGGGTCACTCGAATGCGTAAAAAAGAATTTCCTACATGAGAAAGAGAAATCACTATGAAAAAGTGCGTACGGACAAGTATTCGCATAAACTTCTGAATGCCATTGTCCAAACTCCTAACGATGTGGTTAACAACTGGAAGAAAGGGACACTCAACATCTCTCTCAAAAAACCGGTTCACTGAACAAATAAAAGGCTAAGGGGGAAACGAAGCTCTGACAAAAAAAACGTTGGCGCCGAACTCAACGATTAGGTCTTCTGTAGAGGGGTCATATCCCAATTTACTTGCGCACCGGGGAGTTGCAAAATTTGCGGGTGGGGAAAGAAGATTGTCTGCCGATCGGGGATAATCTACCTAAATTGACGAAGGGGAGATATAAGAAGTGTCAGAATTCTCATGCGAAGGACAGAGGAACGTCTATCTCCCACAAATCAGGTCTCGATTACGGGAAAAAAAAAAAAGGATATGGACCAGAATACGAAACCCGTATCTGAAAGGCCCGGGAAACGTGCCGGGAGGAAAAATGATGATGCTCGTTGGGGAGGGATAATAATCCCTAATCCAAGAAAGAAGGATAAGGGAGACCAGAGAACTTTGGGAGGAGTAAGATCACAAGCTCAAAAGCCAAACTTTGGGTCAAGATAGTTTAAACCAGTGGGTCTCTTTTGGCACACGAATATAATTCACGCGTCACCCACAGAAAGAGAGAGGGGAAGGAAAGGGAAAAAAGCCGGCAGGAATTTTACAAAAAGAAAGAATATCCCCCTAAAGGAAAGTATCTATAAAGTAGTGGAGGGGGGGAGTGATTCCAAGGCAAAAAAAATTGAAAATAAAGTTGTCAGGGTCCCCCACACTAGTCTAGAGGGGCGAAAGCCAACTTGAGGCCAGAGAGAAGACCCTATATCACCGGAATAAGAGCTCCATATGATGTCCAGCAGGAACACCAAGGAAAGGGGAAAAAAACACCCTCCGAAATAACAGACCAAGACAAAATTGGAAAAATTCCATGGAAAGTAAATAGGGCCCAAATGCAGCAAATTTCATCCCTCGAAAACTGAACTACTTTCAGGAAAAAGCTGGGAAATTTGAAACAAAGGGGGGGACCAAAAAAATTTTGAAACGAGAATAATGGTAGTCAGCGAAGTCAGAAAAGCGCCCAGTTTCCACAAGTGTAAGCCGCTCTCGAGAAGTGGTTGAGAAACTGGCAAATCGCGAGGTTTACAAATTCTCGCTATAGAAATCAATTGGAAGAAGTGCTGGAGGACTAAAAAATTCAAGGACGACGTGAATACAACTTCTGCCGTCTCTATATTAAAAAAAGGGACCCGATACAAAAGGGCAATAAAAATAAATTGCTGGTATCTGCATTCAAAAAACTACACTGCCTCAGATCCAAAAAAGGTTCTATTGGCAAATAACCACTCAGTGTCTATAGAAAAGAGAAAGAAAAGTAATGGGCTTGAGCCCCCAACCGGAGGGGAAAAGGGCAAAGATCAAATTGAACTTAAGATCTGAGCGGATTAAAATGGTAAGAAGAAGAAAAATGAAAAACGCCAAAACAGATACCAGCAAATAATGTGGGAGGGAGAAGCGAAGAGCTGGAAGATGGCAGTGGGTAGGGGGATGTAACTTACTGTCCATGGGCGGGGGAGAAGGTTCAAAATTTTGAATATGCAGTTGGGGAGCGATCGAACACCACACTAGTAGTATTCATATTAGTCGAGCGCTACGAGCAGACGGAGAGAACAGACCAACCTCGAAAGCACAAATTTGCTCTTGGGTAATATGTTGGGAAGAGAGTTATGCAGGTGTATGAGTTAGATCGATCACCTTCATTTAAGAAATGATACAAAATAAGCCTGGGGATCAGGGGGGGGGGCGCTCACTACGTCTTGTGACTAAAAGGGAAAATAGGTGCAAAGTCTAAAGTTTAGATGCATCACAGTAACTTTCTACCGCTAAAAGAGGGGATTTGATTGGAGAGGGTTCTGGAGAAGTGGAGGAGGTTGGGCTGCTCCCAAAAAAAAAGGTTGGGGTAGTGGCGGGGGTGTCCCCCTGGTGTATTGATCGGGGGGATTTCATGGCAAAGTCCATAGAAAAAGCTGATCTAAAAAAATGTGAAAAAGAATGCGAAAGAGAACGAGTTTGGAAGAGGATGACACACGTAAATTGTGAATGTTTGCTCTCCTTCAACTCGCGAAAGGGTATCTCAACTCAACAAGTTGCCACTGGGTGCTCGTCGACTCGCTCGGTTTGGCAACTTGCAGCCGGTCTAAAGATTGCGGGGAGATCAATGGATGCCTTGGTGTCCGTCGACTTTTTGATTAAATGCAGTGCCCCGAAAAACTGACAAAAAATTTAGTTCGGTGGGGACTTAACTGTAATTATGCCTGGAAAAGGTGTGTCGTGAAGGCCATCAAGTTCTGGAAGTTGTGCGGGTGTGGTTTAGGTAAATTTGGGAGGGGGGTGAGTGATTTGAAGAGCTGGCGATCCGCGCAAGGCTAAGAAGAGGTCAGGGTGAAGAAAAGAAAGGTACGGGAAATGGTTCTGGACGGGGGGGGGGTCTGGGTAAGTCGCCTGCGGCTGATCAAGCGGTTAGCGACATGTGGTTGGGGGGGGAGAAGATCACTTCTTATAATGGGGAAAAGAGCTAAAAGAAAAAAAGTCTTTTTGACCAGAAGCCACTAACTCAGAGGCAGAATAATGAGTTGGCGGCTAGAGACACTTGACCAGTCCCTGTGTTGGACAGGTTAAGGTTGCAGCAATGAAATCAAATTGGTCTGAAATCTAATTCAGGTTAGGGACAAAGAGAAAAATGAATTGGGGGAAAACGAGCGAAAACGTGTTCGGTAGACGCATAGGGAAAGGGGAAAAACATGAATGCTCAAAACTGGTGCGTTTCACTTGCCGGACAGATAGGATAAAGGAGAAAAAGAAAGAGAATTTGGTTACTCCCAACAGGGGGGACATTTGGGCCGCGGAACCGTTCTTTTAAAAAATTCGACGGGGGGACCTCTTTTTCAAATCGGAGGACGCAAAAAGGAGGTGTTTTGGAAGACGATTCCTTTGGCGCTTGCAGGGCGAAGGGTACGGGAATAGGATGGTCAAGTGGAACATACCTCATACCCAGACAGAGAGATACGGCAGTAAAGGGGAATCACGGAGAGGGGAAGAAGACATATTCTGTCAAAAAGGGGAAATTTTGGCCGAAATACCAACCGAAAAAAAGATCAAAAGGGAAAAAAGGAGAAAATGAAAAAAACAAGCCGATAAGTGAGTCGACAAGAGCTGGGAACGGAAATCCGGGAGGGGGGCACCGCAGGGGGCCTGTGGGGGGGGGGGGGGGTGGGTGGGGGGGGGGGGGGGGTTTTGGGGGGTTTGGGGGGTGGGTGGGTTGTGGGTGGGGGATCGGGAAGTTCTAACAATCCCATAAGGAAAGCACCCCGGGGATTGTGAGTAGTTACAATTTCAAGAAGGGTTTCGATATATGGATGACATTCTTGATCTAATGTTATAAAGGGGGGAATTGGAAATAAGTACACAACTTTGTCCCGAGGGACAAAACTGGGTTAAGGTTTAGCAAGGGGGAAAATTGGGGGTAGGGATTAAAAATTCCAGTGGGAAAATGTAGGGGTAAGCGGCCTGTTCCGCAGAATGTTTCAGGAGGGATTATCAGGCCGCGGGCACCTATTACAGAAGCGAATCTGACCATCAGCCAAGGGACTAAGGGCAAAAAAAAAGAACACCCATCGGGAAAATGGGTACTCCTTCAAACCCTAGCCGGGAGAGAAGTGAAAAATAAAATTTGCTCAGAAACGGAGACGGGAAAGCAATGAAGCGCATGCCCAGGAGAGTTGTAAAGGTAAGGGGGATGGCCGGAAAAAAACCAATTTAGCGAGTTTAATAAATCGAGGAGGAAGGGTAAAGAGGGATAATGTTGCACAAAATATCTGGAGAGAGCGGAGCAGAATGCGTGAAAAAGAGACGATGACAACGGGGGCCCGTTTCTCTCAAAAAAACCCGACGAAGGCCTGGGGATTGTGTGCAAAGATGGTGTTTTGTTCTACGATCCTTCGGAGCCACATCGTCGGTCAGGATACAGATCTGCTTCGTTGAGAGCGCATTCTAATGATCGAGAGAAGAAGTCGGGGGGGAAAACTATCTTCTCTGATAGTTTGCGATGTTTGCACTGGCTATAGGGAGTCTTGAACTAAGGGCAATCCACTATCTGGGACGTGATACGTATATCTAAGTTTCTCCTTTTGGCCCGGGCGACTGATTTTTAACTCTTTGTATCGGTTCCCTCTGGAAAACTGTTACAAGGGATGAAAAAGAAAAGGGGGTGAGAGAATATAGGGAAGTGAAACTTCCGGTCCTGCTCTTGGGGGGGGGGAAATGGGGGTGGAAAAATGTAGCGTGGAGGGAACAAGGAGAAAGTCAAAACGCTCTGGATATATCAGAATATCGACCGCTATAGAAGGAAACAGAAAAAGATGGCCTTTATATGGACTGAAAATGTGAGCAGGTGAAGGGTCACAAGGGAAAAAAATATTCTGAGCACATTTTGGGGGAAAAGTGGAACTAGGGGGGGGGGCTGTTCGATAACTAGGCGAGGGATTATGGATATGTTATCGCAGAAAGAGTGTGGGACATCGTGGCTGTGGTTGGCATCCTTAACAACAAATGGTGGAAAAAGGCGAATACAATTCTTGCCAATAGGGGAAAGCTAATCGCTGGTGAGTGGAAGTATCCTTGCGGTCTTGAAAAAAAAGATCATGGCTAGAAGGTCCTTCAATCTGTAACAGCACTAAAGAATGAACCGGCACGGGAATCGGTGGCGATCTCATATGGGGGGGGGGGCTGTGTGGTTGCAAAGGGGGGGTTGACCGAAGAGAAAAGGCCGGGAAAATAAGATAGACTTAAACAAGGGGGAAATAGCCTCGGGAATGGTCCCAAGCTGCAAAAAACCCAGTGACATGATGGTTATAACTGGTGCGGAGAATTGTCTTGAGCCGGGGAGAAGAGTCGTACTCAAGCAAGGGGAAAGTCCTTTAAAGCGTGTGAGGTGTCAGATCGAGAGGTACAAACAACACAAATCATTTTCAGGGAAAGAAAATTCTTTCGAAAGAAGAGGGCATTTCTTGCATCCTAAATGGAGAGGAGGAATAACGGCTGAAAGAATTAAACAACCGAAATTTGGTCTGAAAAGACAACATAGAAGATAAGATATACAGAGCAATCTCCTTAAAAAAGTAGGTGGGTAGAATCCTCGTCCCCATCTCAAGAATGTCTCCGACCAATGTCCACGATTAAACAAAAAAGGGGACGACAAGGGGGCTGGCCGAAAGCGGCAAAAAGTGGAATTGACTGCGGACCCTCTTATTACGGTAGCGAAAAAAAAAAGATTGCCACAAAAAGAAAGGGCAGCCACGCCGAGAAACGGATAACCTGCGGTAGGAAGGAGGCGCAGCACTGCTGCCATGAACACTACGCGGAAAAAAGCTAGAGCAAAAGGGGAGGGGGATAGCCCTACTAATACAGCGAAGCAAGAGAGACGGGCGCAAATAGGTTAAGGGCTATGGTTAGCAAAGGACAAAACCGTGGTTGTTCGAGAACATCACTAGACAACGCGACAAACAGATGAGGGAGAAAAAAAAAGCGAACAAGTGAACTTCAGTTACAGCCACAACCTAAAAAAGGAAAAAGGGGCACAAAAATGGATAAAAAAGGACGGACCGGCGCAAAAAGAAAGAAAGCATCATCACAATGTCTTCGGACCAATACTGCAGCTGTCGGCGAAGAAGAGAAGTCAGGGAAGGGTATTGAAAATATTGAAGGAAAGGAACAAAGGGATGAAAAAACACCAACATCCACGAGCAAGAACTCTGGGGGACGTTCTCGGAGGGGCACGGGTGGGTGCATCATGTGTAACAACCTTGACTCATGTATAATACGCCGAATAAGAAGAAGGGAAAAGAAAGGTCAAAAGCAGAGCCGGAAAGAAACGCAAAACGAGGGTTAAAACGTGGAGATAGTTGCACGCTCAGAGATGATAAAACCGACAATTACGAGACCACTGAGAAAGCTAGGGGGAACAAGCTGAGAGAGGGAAGATAAGTAGGGACGGCGCAAGGAAGGGACGGCAAAGGTTACAAGAGCAAGATCAAAAGGAGCAAATAAAAAAAAAAAGACAAAAAAAAAGGTGACCATATAAGACCTACGTGTGAGGAATTTGGAGAGGAAATAACCGGGGGGGAAGGTTAACACCTGTTTTCATCTCTCAGCTTACGATCCGGGCGGAGGGACAGGGAATCAGCTTGAAGGCCGAGCTGAGCACACGGCGGAGAAGGTTTGGGCTTCAAAAAAGGGCAAAAGATCGAGAGCATAATCAAAAA
>Ga0179593_1379089_pt1 | contig 14285 bp, 20 predicted proteins | sample CZODoug2_1_08_16_FD_185931 | JGI IMG/M metagenome (GOLD analysis project Ga0179593, IMG submission 185931) | Vadose zone soil fungal communities from Angelo Coast Range Reserve, California, USA - CZODoug2_1_08_16fungal (PacBio error correction) | ecosystem: Environmental > Terrestrial > Soil >...
AATCGTGGGGACAGTAAAAGAAAAGGTACAAGAAAGGGGCCTCAGCGGCCGACTACTCTTTGGTCAGAAGGTTCGAACAAAAGTGGAGTAAGAAGAAGAAAAAACTCTGAAAGAATGAGACGCGGGAATCCTTGGAAGTAGGTTCAGAAAGGGTCCGCGAGCCAGCGAGGGGGGAAATAAGTGCCAAATCCAGAGTTTGGTAGGGAAATCTCTCGAACCAAAGTCTGGAAGTAACAGAGACGAGGAAAGGGGAGTCTTTCCAAGACGATTGGGGCCTCGAAAAGACATCCAGATGAGATAATTCAATCAAACAGGAGGAGCCTATGGGGGAGATTATAAAAAGCCCGCTCAACGGAACATACCCGCTCGTCCCTTCCCCAGGTCACAGATGAAGCAAAAAAAATAGAAATCGAGAAGAAGAGAACGAAACTAGGGAAGGGAAGAGTCGGAAACTATAACTCCGCAGCTTTATGGAACCTTTCAACGTCACAAGAGGTTGAGAGATCACATACACGAGAGGGAAGAAGAACCGGGATGGATCAATTCTTCCTACTAAGGAACGGAAACGTGCGTGAAGAACGGCAATCCGACACAAAACATGATCAGACTACGGTGGCCGTATCGTTCAAAACCAGAGGAAAACCATAAGTGAGGATTAGAGCTCTGTGGGAGAGAAAAAAGGGTTCTGAGCCGAGAGCCACAGCTTAACCGCCCGCTTTGTGCGGGGAGGAAATCTTAGGAACGGGGTTTTTAGGGAGGCATAAAGGATAAACTGAGACTACAGAGCCAATTATCTCCGAGACGCTGAAGAATGCCAGAAGAGGCGGTGTTACAAAAACTTCGATGAGAGAGGTCATCAACAAAGAATGTGTAGGAGCCGCGACGTGACCAGTTCGAATCTAGTACCCTTGGGCTTTTGGAAATATCCGAGAGAGAAGGGGGGCTGCCCTCCATTAGAAAAAAGTCCCCAGAGCTTTTGCTATCAGAAATTTAGGTTTGATAACATCAAACGCCGGGCTCAACCACAAAAAAAGTAAAGGAAAAAGAGGGCAAACTAAAAAAGAAAAATAGACCGTAAAAAAAAACGCAAAGGAAGAAATCGCTAACCCTACTTCTCCATCCAGTGTGTAACCTCCTGTCTTTTTAAATCGGGCGGCAAAAAGGAAATGCACAAAAAAAGGGAAAAAAAACCTGGAAAAGAGGGGGGGGGAGGACCTCCTAGTGAAGGGAAAGACAAGGAGAAAATGGGGGGTGGCTCCTCGATAAAGAGGAGAGGAAAAGAGATGGGTTTCCAACCCCCTCAAATGAAAAAAAAGGATGGGAAATTAAAGGCGAATAAAACAAATAGTTGAGGGGAGTTGTTCCAGGCCGTTGTGAGTGCGCAACGATTGAAAAATTATGTGGAACAAAACTGGCTGAGTCATGAAAAACGATGGGGGGGGGAGGGAGGCTGAAAGGGGCAAATCAGGGCAGTGGGGTAGGGCTTTTCCCACTTAATGAAGAAAGAGTTTTTGATGAATAAGGGGGATATAAACGCGCAGTATTTGTCCTTTTCGGAAGGGGGGGGGGAACGATTTACCCAAGGGAAGAGTAAGAGGGGTTAAAACCAAAAAGGGAAACCAAAATCTAAGGTGTCGAAGGCACGGGAGGAGCAGGCCAGCTGGAAAAAAAAAAGATGACGCCGACAGGCCGAAAGGCACATGAAGGGGGGGAGGGGAAAAAAAAAAGCGGCAAGGGACCCCGCAGACTATAGAAGGCTCGGGGCTAATAATGGGCATGTTCGGATCCACCTTGGATGTATGAACAAGAAAAAACGAGTCCAAGCTGGAAACGGAAAAAAACGCGGGTCAATAAGGAAAAAAGGGTTTCAGAGAGCCTGATCCCCGAAGGGAAACAGAGCGGAGGCTCAAACCTATGGGGGCCTTATGTAAGAAGCTCACCTTATCTACTTGAGAAGTGGGGGGGGATGGAGGACGGGGTAGGGTTAAAGAAGGAGTTTACCAATAAACTTGAATGCAACAGGAGCGGGAGGGGGTTGTGAAAGATTTAGTAGCGCTTGGAAAACCTCTGGAAAAGGGAAAACTCTATCTCTACGAAAGGGGAAAAGAGCGGTCAGTCTCTGAAAGAGCGTGGGTATTGAGTGATCAGGATGGTAGGGGGTAAGGAAAATAGAAAATGCACCTTGTCCGGGTCGAAACTAGGTCTCAAGGAAGTTTTAAGTGGGAAGGAAAGAACGGAGGAGCCTGCTGCCAATTTTCGATATTATTCACGCCTGGGCCGAAAAGCAGCCAGCTGAAGAAAGGCAAGGGGAAAAAAAATTGTTGCGGGGAGTGAAAAACCAGAACAAATCTAAGAAAGGTGGAAAGAGAACGAAAAGACCTAATATCGAACCTTATCCTTAGAGTTTAAACGATGAAAGCTCTAATTCGTCGACAAGGTAGCTTAGGAAGTAGACCACAGGTGTCTAAGAGGAAAAAAGGCTAAAAATGTATGCTGGAGCGACCTATGAGAATGTAACGTCCTGGAGGTCGCAAAATTTGAACCAAAGAACCCAAGGATGGGGTGGAAAAAAAGGTACAGCTGGTTTGTAAAGAAGTGGTAGGGAGATGAGGAAAAGAGTAGCAGAAGGAGAAGGGGGTCATTTGGGCTGGCCGCCCTTAGGAACGTTACATCGCATTGAAAAGGCAAAATAGGAAAATAAAAGTTTTCCGCCTGAAGATTGCTGAAAAAGGGGAATTGGGGGATGGAGAAGGAAGAGTTATTCGCAGTTGAGATCATTTCTAAACGATGAAGGGAAAGCTTTCAACGTTAGTAAAAACGCCGAGTTTATAATTAGGGGTTTTCAAGAAACAAAAAAGGAAAAAAAGACCAGGAAAAGGGGTAACGGGGAAAAATAGGTGCGCTACGGAAGCTTGTCGCTGAAATATCAGAACCACACCGGTCACATTTAGGAGCCGGGGGTTCGGAAAAGAAATTAAAAGCATTGTGGTTTCACGGGGGGGGCATCACGAAAGAAGGGGAGCCGGTACCTAAGTTGAGTGTACCATCCGAGGAGTCAGAGGTGGTGAAGAAGAAGTGTTGAAAGCCACTAGAAATCATGGGGCTTAACCTACCAGAGTGAAACTGTCAAATGATATTCCGCGACTCCAAAAGAATGTATTTCACTACTAAATGAAAGTTCCCTATGTGAGGGGGGGTCGGGAAAAAGCCGGTTCGTCGCAACGAGGGCTTAATTTTTCATATGGACGGCGGATTTGAGGAAATCGGAGGTTTGTCAGCCGAGAAACATTTTGCCTATCAGCTTAAGCCGGGCGACAGGTTGGAAGGGGGGGGGAATTTGGGTTGGGGGACCCACAAGGAAATGGTTTTCCAGCCAGGGTCAATGATCAAAAGAGAGCGTGATAAAAGTTTGACCCACGGTTCACTTGACCCTTCTCCGATCCCAAATACTCGAGCAGGTACTTGGGGTCTCGGGGAAAAAGACTGATCAGAGGCATTTGTACTGGAGAAAAAGTATAGGGGTGGGTTGTGGCCCATTAAGAGTGGGAAGATGATATGGTGCTGGCTCTTGAACTACGGGAGGTTTAAAAGCAAACGACGGACCGGGAAAAAGAAGAAGTCCGGAGGGGAATTCGGGAAAGTTTAGGATTACCCTGACGTAAGACGTCTTTGTTATGCACGGCTGGAATATGGGAGGAATCGAATTGATAGACGATGTCGCCGTTGGCGAGGGCACAACTATCATCCAGCTCACTTAAAAAACGAATGATCTAGCAGAACAAAACGAAGAAAAGATCAAGAAGGTGCTTTACGTAAGGGGCTCGGTTTGGAAGATCTCACTCGCCAGCGGCGCAAGGAGAAGGAAGGACGCCCCAATAGTATTCGTCATCATGGAGAAAGCGTTACGAATTTCCGCAAAGAGGGGGCGGAAAAAACGAAGTATCAGGGGGGGGCCAGTTTGCTCATTTGGGTTTTCCATCTGCATTCTTCAAGCATGAATCAGCACCCGAAGAGGGAATGACAAAGGAGAAAGTGGGGGGCAAAAACCAAGATAAGCGGTTCGCCGTCAAAATCGTGCTGAAACCGGAGGGTAGTAGCGAAAAAGTAAAAGAGGGGGCGAAAGATTGGAGCGAAGATTGGGTTTACCCATAAAGTAAAGACTCTTGAAGGAACGGTCTCAAATAAAAAGCAAAAGAATTGAACAATGGCCCGGAAATCCAGACCTTTATTTGGAGGAAACAATCAATTCAAAAAAAACTCTGCAATCTGGAGCCGGCTCGGCAAATTATAGGCAAACTGTCTCAGGCTTTGAAGTTACAACCTACAGATTGGAATCAATCTTGCAAAAAGGGAAGACAAAAAGGAAAAAAAAGGGGAAAAACTGAATACGCTCCGAAACCTTGGAGGGCAGGTCCAGGAAGTATGGGATCCAAAGAGGGCGGATGGCCGCGAAAAGAGAGTAAATTCACTTGAGGGGGGAAGGTAAGAACTGATGGGGAATCCGTGGAGGGAACAAAACGGTCTTCCTTCCAGCTGAATGCGCGCGAAGAGGGGGGGCACCCAGGAATAGCTGCACGGGAGATTTTTCGGGAGGGGGGAAAGGGAACACAACGAGTTAAGGGGAGTCGAAAGAAGGCTTAACCCTTCCGGGTATCGGAATTGGTCAAAAAGAGTCAGACTTCAAGCACAGCTTGCACACACAAGGAGGAGATCCCACCTGTTGGCCACACCTTCAAGGTCAAGGGGGATGGAGGAAGGGGTTCGAGAAGAAAATAGTCCAATCGCGCCTACGGGAACTACCACGGTAGAAAAGATTCCGTCATCGTTCCCGGGACCCGAAAATTAAGGCGTGGCAAATCCATTCCTAATGCCGGAACAAAAGGGGGAAAAGCTGGAAGGCAGGAGGAAATTGAAGCAAACGGCGAACACTCCGGTCAGTGGCCCATCTTTGGAAGTTGACAAAGTTCTAGCGGGGACTGGTTTGTTCACAGGGGGGGGAGGCACGGAGTGCACCCGCAATAACAATTCGACTGGAGTGTGCCGGGTAGGAAGGAATACAAGGCTTAAACCGAACTAAGTCCAAACTAGGGGGGGGGGGGGGGTATTCGGGGAAAAGAGGGCTCAAAGTTACAGGAAGCCTGCGCAAGAAAGGGGTAACCGAAAGAAAGGCAGCAGGGACAGGGGGGGGGGGGTTTTAGTGGTTCTCAACCAGATCGGCTCATAGCAGCGGTGAACCGTGTTCAATCTAATGCAAAAAGGGAAAGGGACCGCGATCAAACTTGGGGAGGGGGCCGGAATGCGATCTAAGGGACACTGGTTGGTTTCGGGAACTCTCGAAACGGGAAGGGGTAATCTAGCTAACTTTGAGGGGGAAACTCACCCTCGGCGTTGAACCTAATCGAGAAAGGACATACCGAGGGGGCAGAACAGCAAGAAGAAAAAAAGAAAACTCAAGGCGAGGTCCTATGGATAAGGAAGGTCGTCTCCAACAGCAGAAAAGAGGACAGGAGTGCACTCAGGTTCCACCAAAAATCACCAATAAGACCATCTCGATCAGAGAAGGCCCTGAGCACTTGAAAGGAAGCGGTCAGACCTGGAAAAATATCGTGACCTTCCTCGTACAAAAGGGGGGGGATAAGACCTAATCGGGGGAAAAAAAGCGCATTCATGATCCAGGCCTTTCAAACGTAGTAGTGGAAATAAAAGATGAGATAAAGAACCAAATTGAAAAAAGAAATAGAAGAGAACCGGGAAAAAAAAAAAAAAAAAAAAAAAAGGATGAGGTCAAAGAAAAAAGGACATGTAGATGAGGGCGAGGTTTAAGAACCTGGTTCTCGGCTCGAGACCACGATCATGGGAAGGAAGAGACCCGCGTTGGGAAAGGCTGGGGGTTGGACTGAACGCCGGGAAATACACCTAGCCGAAGAAAGGGAGAGGACTCTCCAATCAAGGGGAGGCGGTGGCTAGAAAGTTGGGTTTTTTCGCCCTAATTAGCGGCAAACGCAGGCCTTGTTTGGGGGACAAAATAGAAGAAAAAACAGGGAGCCAGTGCGAATCTAGTATTCAACAATGGTTGCTTTTGGTAGCGGGGATGGTGAAACAGTAAATGGTAATCGGGAAAATTCTCACAGTTGAAAATACAAGGAGGTTCTCCCTTTAAGGGGGGAAAGACGAGAACAAAAGAAGTCCCCTCGGAAAGGGAGGGGGACAATCATACAAGAAAAAAGGGGGAATTAAACAATGAATAGCCAGCGGTACCCTAGGTGTACTCCTTGAGTGCACAGTCGCTTGCGCACTCTGCACAAACCTTCAAGGGGAAAAAAAAAAAAGCCTAAACTCTTTGTTGGGAAGGGGATGCTTGGGAGGCTGTCAAATTCCGCTTCCCCGCACACAGGAAATGATGGAGGGGGGGGGCAAAGAACGACGGCTCTCAAAAAAAAAAAAGGAGAGTTAGAACGAATAGTGAACAACAACAAAAGACAAAGAAGGTCTAAAGAGGGGAGGAAAAAAAAGGGAATAAAAAAGATGACGGCGTTTACAAAAGTTGATGCGCAAGGAGGAAAAAGGAAGGGAAAGGATGAGAGAAAGGGGGGGGATAAAACTTTCTAGGGGCAGGCAATTTTAGACATATTTCCAGTCATGGCACAATTTGGGAAAGTAGTGGAAAAGGAATAGGGGATAAAGTTTGGATGATATAAAAATAAAGGGGATGACGCGGCGCGAGGGGAAAGGGGGGCAATTGTTTCCGTAACTTGAAAGAAAGGGAAGATTTACCAAAATGAAAAAAGTCTTTTTCCGAGAAAAAGAAGGAAAAGGACAAAAAGCGCAGGCCTTGGAAACCAAACACGAACGCGAAAATCGCTTAGTGGCGAAAAAAGCTAATCCCCTGCAAAGAAGAGCAGGAGCGTTCTGTAGATCAGTCGGGGAGTCTTTTCTGGTATAAGGGAGGGAGCCTCCCACAAAGCGCAGATTCCAAAAACGCAAACAACCGGGGCGGGGCGCGGACAAGCAGCGGGGGGAGAGCCGAGAACAGGTATGGAAAAACAATGAAAGGATAATGAGACTTATTTTGAAAGGGAGATAAAAAGGCACAGGAGATTGATCTGTGTTTCCCTGGTTCGGAACGTGGCATGCACGTAGAAACGGGGAGGAGGAGGGTTTCTTTTTGGGGGAAATTCTTTGGGGAAGGGGAATGCTCTGGTAAGAAACCACAATGAGAACGGAGGATCGAGACGGGGGGAGGAAAAAGAAGCTCGGTCACGGCGTGGTCTTATGGTTCATTTGAATGGGGAACCGGGTGGTAATGTGAAGCGTGAAAGCGGGGGGGGAGAAGGGGAGAGAGAGCCCTCACAGAGGGCGAGTGGGTCATATCTTGCGGAGCCGCTGATGTGAAAATGGTAAGAGAGTTCAACGCCGATGCCTTGGTAAAAGGCGAAAAGAGATACGTAGAGGGGCCATTGAAACATGGTTCTTAGGGGGAAAAGAGAACCGCGAGAGGCTCCTTAATACAAGCAGTCTGGAAATAAGGATGAAAAGACCTTATACCTGAGGGGGGGGGAAAAAACTTAGAAAAAGAGAGACTGGGAGCCGAGTGCGAGAATCGACCACCTTTTGCAACTAAAACCAACTGCCAAAAAGAGTATGAGAAAGACGATTAAAAATATTGGGAGAGTAAATACTGTCAAATCCAAAGGGGGCAAGCCCAGCGAGACACACCTAGTTTTGGAGCGCCGGGGTAGAATTGGGAAAGCCTAAACGTAACAAGGGGAAAAAAGTCGAAAAATGCATTTAAGAGTATTGACCTCTACTGAAAAAAGGAAACAGGGAGAACCAAGACATGGAAAAGGAAAAGGAGTTGCAACTGACTCGACAGAGTGTGGACCAAGGTGCAATGGCTCCAGAAAAAAATTCAATCTTGATTAACAGGGTTGGGAAGAAAGGAGGAGGAAGTTATGTAGGGTCCATTTCCGAATTTCGGGAAGTTCGGGGCAAACGGGAAAGGAGAGAAGGGGTAGGCCCGACGGCCCGATGGGGAGATTCTAAACAGGGCGAAGGAAAAGGAAGGGATTTGGGGGGCCAAATAGCGGGAGAGCTACTGTGGGGGGAAAGCTTGAAGGATTGAAGGAAGGAGGAAAAGCACAGGAAGGAGAACAGAAGGGCTTACTCCGGATTGAGGAGAAAGGCCGGGGGGGGGGAGTTGGTTTCAAGTTCTTCAAGGAAATTTCCGATAAAAAAAAGAAAGATTCCGGGGGGTGGATCAACCGCTTCGAGGTGGCACAGCTGGGGAAGAAAAAGGCTTTGAGGAAACAGAATTAGAGGACCTCTAACCAAAGTTCGTAATTGATGGGAATGGGGGGAGCGAAATCAAAAAGAAGTTGAGTGAAAAAGACTTCCTTACTAGTTCACTAAGGGGCTTACGCGAACCTGCGTCACCGAAGGTCGGATAATGGCCGGGAAAGTGGAGGATCGGGATGGGGGGGGGGGGGCAAAAGGCGGGAAAAAAATGGAATATCAACCTCTCCGAAAAAAAAGGTTTGTCTTGGTGGGGGTCCAACAAAATGAATTGGGGTGGACGCCACTGTTGAACGGCCAGTCCAAGGATTTAGGGGACAGAGACCGTTCGACCGTGTTCCGGTTCACGGTAAAACTCAGTCAGAAGAAAACACGACAAAAGAAGACGGGGAAGGGGTTGGGGGAGGGGAGAAAAAAAAGGGACGTGTGGGACGGCGAAATCGAATTGGGGGGGCCATGCGGGGGAAGAGGAAAAAGAGTGGGAGATGAAACGCACTGAGGGAAAAAACGTGAAAAAAGGGGGGGGGAAACAAAGAAGGAAGAAAAGTTCCTCCCAGGAATAAGGAAGCTGAAAAGCACAAAGCGGAAATTAGGAAAGATGACTCCACTGATACTATAGGGAGACTTAGATGGAACCAGATGGAGGGATGAGGTCGAACAACTAATCACCCTCTCACGAAAAGGCAAGGGTGTTTGATCTTAGTCTCAAAAAAAAAAAAGGATTCTTGAAAGGAAGAAAATAAGAGGACAACACAGAAGGTTTCATGTAGCTGAGAGAATCTCATCGCCAAGCGGCGCAATCTTTCGAATCAATTCACCGCAAGAAAATAGTATGAGGAAAAAATCTCGTTGAAATCTTTTACGAGGAACAGCCAGAGGAAAGATAAAATTAAGATAGGGGTGAGGGAAACTTTTCACAGGCTGGTGTGAAAGAAAAGTTTCGTTGCAATGAGGGGAGAAAAAGTAAGACAAACTTTCCCAAGCTAAATTTGGGCAACAAAAAAAGGACAGGAACTTCAAGGACTTCAAAAAAATCAGGGGGAAACTAAAGCGGAACGGCAGGGTTTATTACGAAAAAAAAAAAAAGTAGGCTGCAGAGGTGGGGGAGGAGAGGTTTTTATTAAAAAAAAACGGAAATGTTCGGGGGAACCGGGGAGCGAAGTCCCGCAAATAGGTAACAGTGGGAAAAAGGAACCAATGTAGGTCGCCACCCCATCAAAGGGAAAACACGAGAAAAAAGGGAATCTGACGAAGCGGGATCACAAGTTTCTCAGGAGGGGGAGGGAAAAAAAACTACCAGGGGAGGTCATATAGGTCATCGTGAAAAAAAATTCCGGAAACTGGAGGAAAGGACAGTCTTCGGACGCAGAAGAACCTAGACTTCGTCAGTATTTAAAAGAAAGAGGGGGGCTAAAGTGGAGATAAAAGAACGATCATTTACCGGGGGAGGGATGGGTGAAGGGGAGAAAAAAAGGGCAGGGCTCCGTGATTGGAAGAAAAGAGTGAGGTCAGTACATCTTTGAACTCTAAGAGGGGAGGACCAAGGAGAAACGATAGGGAGGAACTGCGAGTTGGTGCTTTTAAATTAAACACGCGGTACTTTTCAAGACTAGTCGAATAATTGAACTTGGAGGAAAGGGGGGGGTCTGAAAAAGATTAAAGCGGAAGAGAAAGATGACAAAACCTTAGACTCAAGAACGTAAGGGGTGACCCAACAATTTTCCAGGGGGGAAACGGGTCTGAGAACTTTCTTTTTAACCGACAATAGACAAGCGAACCTGAACCAAGTAAAAGATGGAAAGGAGAGGGGAATAAAGGTGACGAAAGAGGGGTAAAGGAGGTAAGGAGAAAAGAAAGTAAGCTTACCATGCCTGCTCTTCACATTCATCAACTTTCAGTCAGATTCAACTGACACAAACTAGGGAGGTAAGGGGGTCAAAAGTAAGACTCTTTTAAGTACCAATGGGGAGAGGTGACAGGGGGGGGAAGGGGTACTTCCCGGAAAAGAAAGGTTCACGACGGGCAGGTTACGGTAAGAACCAGAAAAGTAAAAGCCCGAAGGTAAGGAAAGAAATATTTTTTCGGGCTTTTTAAAGGGGGGAACTGAAAGGCATGCTCGAAATATGGGGTGGACAGAAATCATACATATTTTCTGAAGGGGTTGGGTTATCAAAAAAATTGGGTTGGTAGGAGAAGAGCCAGCATCTATAAAGTGAATAAGAAGAACAATAGAGGTCTCAGGTTAAGTGTCCGAGAAGGGAGCTAAAGTGCAAGAGTCGGTAAAAGCGGGGGTTCTGGGAACCGCAGAAAAAGATTTAAAAGGCCTATATAGATCGGGGATGTCCTTAACGGTCCTTTGAATCGTAGAAAAAGAAAGAGAAAGAAGGTGAATATAAATGGAGACGAAGCGGTCGTAAAAGGCTCGCAGATAAAAAATTCTCAACGAAGGATCCAAAGGTGTCAACAAAATGAATGATAAGATAAGAAACACAGAGGAAAAGGCAGCAGTCCTTAACGAGGTTCTTCAAGGCGGCCAGCAGAGGAAAATCACGCTTTGAATAGGAAAAATATGGTAAGGGAAGAGAAGAAAAACCACGCAGATTTACAAAAACTAACCTCTCAAAAGGAGTCTCAAGGCCGTGGCAAACGTCTTCTGCCAGAAAAGAGACGCACACAATGATCAAAAGAGGAGAACTTGGACGGGAATGGCAATAAGTAAAAAAGAAAGGAGAGGACTCGTATGTTTACATCCCTGTCCGAGCGTATCAGAGATACCACCGAGGTGTATCCTGCGAAAAAGGGATGGGGGGCGGGTAGAGGATCGAAGGTTTGGGCTGTAGCTCTGACCTCCAAGTCCAGGTGAGAAAAAGAAAGCACGCCAAGGCACCAAAAAGGTGCAGGGAGGGGAAAGTAGGTTTTTTGGGGGTCAAGGAAAAGAGGAGAAATTTTCTCTACGAGCATCCCTTTTGGCAAGACGGGCAGAAGCCCTACAGGGAAAAAAGAAAGATTACCCACAGAGATTTGGGGGGGGGGGTTACTTGGGGTAAATATCCAAGGGGTAAATGGGTAGAACGACCAATTCTAATAAAAAAAAAAAAAAAACGGACGAGTGGGGACGAGCCCCTTGGGAAAGGGGGAACTAAGAAAAAAGAAAGAGGAACGCATCACCGTGCCTTGTGACTCATACAGAGGAAGGGGAGAAGGACGTACGCCTGACAATAGCCAGAGGAAGAAAAGCGCAGAGAAGGGGGGGGGGGAACCGAATTCTGGTGAAATCATCTAGAAATCTTTACAACCGAAATTTGAAACGAAGAAACAAGGCCTTGGGTTGTAGGTTTCTTATTGAGGGAAAAAGCGTACCGGAATCTGAGAAATGAAGGGTGGGGGGGCATCCAAGAGGAGCAAAAACAACAAAAAAGGCGAGGATAATTAGGGGAAGGAAACACACCCCGACGCATTGGTTTCTAAAGGAGGAGACTTAAAGAAAGAGTTGCGGACGGCAAAGTTCCTTGTGTGGGGGGAAATATTGCTAAAGCGAAGGGAAAAGGGGAGGTCAAAGGGGGGGGAGGAAGAAATGGAGTCATTAACGACGGGGTCTAGGGGATTGAAGTTTCGTACGAAATGTGACTTGGGCAGTTTGCAAAGGAAAGGGGGGGAAGATGGCAGGGGGATAGGAGGGGGAAATATGAGAAAAATAATTGGTAGCGAAAAAAGCAGGGCTCTAATGGGGGAAGGTGATAAGAAGTGTTTTCATAGCACATTTACATCGATACAAACAGTAAAACCAAAGCGGAAGAAAGAAAGGGAAATGGGGGAAAGAGGAAAGGGGCGAGGTGAACCAAGGGAGTAATAAAGACGAAAAAATCTCTTTTCCGTAAAGGAGGCCCCTGCATAAGAGAGAGTTACGGGGGGAGAAGAAGGGTTCTAGGGTCGGATCCGGGGGGTAAGTAATTAAGACAAAAAAGGCAATTCCGAGCCGCAAAAACGCGGGAGCGGGGAATTAAGCGCGTGGGGGAGAATGGTATACCGAGAAAAGGGGGGGGGAAAGGCATATTTCGATAGAGAGACTTATTTTGTCACCGAAAGAGCTTCACAGGAGAGATGGAGCATTGGGTCGGGAAGTTCAGGGGGGGGTCTGGCAGACTACGTGGGACAGGCCCGAAAAGAGGGCAGTTTGGTCCAAGAGGGGGGGTGGAGGAAAGTACACTAAAAAGGTTACGATTAAATCAAGGAAGAAATCTAGACGCGAAAAGGAAACGGACATGCTATGAGAGAGGTTGGTGATCATTTAAGCAAACCCCGGGGGGGGAAAAAAAAAAGGGGGGGGAAAAAAAGGTCTGGAAGCGGGGAGGAAGGTGGGCTCGATCCTCGGTCGCGGCTGGATGTTGCTTATCTTTCGTCGGCTGAGGTCGACGGTTAGAGGAGGGTGAAAAAAGCAACGAGGAACTGTAAAGACGCCCATAAGAGTAGACCATTGGAGGACGGGGGATGTTTCGAGATTTAAAGACAACCGCGGAAAGGGAAGCTCTACATCCTGACTCGGAGGGAAGATGCTAAATCCTTAGGAGGGAAAAAGGGGCACCTCGACGATTCGGACGAGTGAGTATAGAGAAAAACAAAACAATTTTTTCTAAAACACAAAAAGGGGGATGACCCTCTAGACTGAGATAAAGGACGGTAGGTACAAGAATTTCCAAAAGACTAGACAATAGTTTGGATTCTCGAGGTAAGTTGTGAAGAGGGGAGGTAAAGGGAAAAAGCTCCAAGGGAGAATGTAAATTTATTGCTGGAATCCGGGAAGGCAATTCCACAAAACCTTACAGAAAAGGGGGGAACGGCAAAATACAAGTAAATGCACTTGAAGAAGACATAGGGAAGCCGGGCAATGGCTACGAGGGGGGGACAGGTGTGGGGGGCAGAGAAGAGGGAATCTGGATTGGAAGGAAAGTCCTCTAGCTTTCGGACGTTGAGAACGTGAACATTGTACCTTTGGAGGTGGCAAAGGGGAGGAAGGGGTGAGAGAGGGAAGCAATAAACCGGCAAGAAGAAAGGAAAGGGCTTGTGGGCCAGCGGCGGGAGTCTACGGGGAGCTTGACGATGAGAAAGACGACCCAAAACAAAATGCGGATAACGAGGGGGATGGACGCACGTAGTTTCGGGAAAGTAACCGGTTGGTTGAAAGTTCAAGAGGAAGCACGAAAAGCGTTGAAAGGGCATTGAAACGAAAGATTCGGTGGAATCCCGAGCGATTCAATATTGAATTACCTACGAGGGGGGGGGGAAAAGACCACGGAAGAAAGTTACGTACAGCAGAACAATCAAGGGACAAGGTCAAGATCTGGGGTCACGCTCCATCGCAGATGGGATGCAAGAAAATTCCTTAATAAAGGGGAAAAAAGGGTGAAGGGGAGAGCAAAGGGCTGAAAAAAAGAAGTTGCGGAATTTCATACTGAACTGCCCTATTGATGAAATCGGTAGTGGCAAACCGAGGAAAAAAGTTTTCCGGTAGAAGTCAAAGAAGGAAAAGGTTTAATTTGGGGGGAAAAGGGGGGTTGGTGTACCCAAGAAATTGGTTTCCGGCCCACAAGGATTTTCGGACGGGGGGGACCGTGGAAGGGGTGGAGGCTGGGGTAAAAAAGAGAATAATCAAAGAAAAGAGAGGAAAACGTTTACTTTTTCGGGGCAGCCCGCCAGGAGCGGCAGGAAAAGAGGTTGACGGCGAAAATGATTGGGTGTTGTACAGGGGGGATAAAAAAAGGGGGTGCGATGCCAGCAAGGGGCAGGAAAAAAGAGAGTGAAACAAGACGAAAACGTTCCGACAAAAGGGAGTTAAAGCGCTGCTCGCAGCTGGCCTGACGGAACTTCGTACACGAGGTCGGATGAAATCTATGGGGCTTCACGGAAGGAAGGAGGGACGAACGCTGGGGAAAGGGAAGGAAAAGTCGGGTAAACTAGAAGAAAGAGCAAAAAAGGAAAAGCAAAAGTAAGTTTTT
>Ga0179593_1516557_pt1 | contig 14285 bp, 9 predicted proteins | sample CZODoug2_1_08_16_FD_185931 | JGI IMG/M metagenome (GOLD analysis project Ga0179593, IMG submission 185931) | Vadose zone soil fungal communities from Angelo Coast Range Reserve, California, USA - CZODoug2_1_08_16fungal (PacBio error correction) | ecosystem: Environmental > Terrestrial > Soil >...
GGGGGGCAAAGGGCTCTATGGGGGAAGCCCCTCGAAGGAGAAGGGGTAAAAAAGTTCCGTGGCTCTATCCTTCGGGCTTGGTCAGTAGGAACTTTATGAAGAGGAAAAGGCGTGTTTCCTTATCCGGACTGCTCACCCCTCGCAGGAAAAGGATAAAGATGTTCCAGGGAGAGGACGGAGAAGTAATAGAAGCCTATCACTTCTTTCGGCGAAAGATTCTCGGCACGCAGGCGGGGAAGACCGAGTTCCTCGATGGCCTTGGAAGGGCCATGGTTGCCTCTCTGAAAAGGCAGTGCACTAACCGGGGAAGGGAAACGCCGCCAAAGAAAGGGGGGAGAAAAGTAAAGTTTTTCCAGATCACAAGGGGGATGAATTCCTGTCTCGAGGATCCGAAAAATCGCATAAACCGAAATGTAAACGGGGGATCTGGAAAGATTGAAAGAAAAAGCCAGGTAGGGGGGGAAAGAGGAGATTGTTTCCAAACTTGTTGGAGAAAGCATCGTCATTCCCGGTTTCACTCTGGGGATCGAAGCCTACCAGATCGAGGGAAAGGGCCGCCGACTGCCGGGGGGGAGGACCCTGAAAAGAAGGGAGGGAAAAATAGCTTCTAAACCTGGAACAGAGGGGGGGAAAGGAGAAGCCTATCAACCGCACCATTTCCCTTCATAAAAAGTGCTTAGCTCTTAACGGAAAACTCCTGCTAAGGGGGGTGACTAGTAAGGGGGGCTCCTTCAAAAAAGAGGGAATTCCTATACCCACAATCGCGCTTCTCTATGAGGGAAAAAAGGGGACGGCATCGCGTCCGGAACACGGCCATTCCACGCAGCAAGGGAGGGGGGGACGGGGCTGATTCGTTAATACTTCCGACAGGGTGATTCACGCCGAGGGGACGGGGCTCGGGGAGCCCTGTGGATCACCAAAGCCCCGTGTTTGTCTCTACCAAACTAAACCACCAAGACGAAAGGGTAGCGACGGCCAAGAGGGTCCGCCAACCAACAAAACCTATCTTCTCTTCAGCTGGCCGTAAGGGGGAGCTGCGCATGAAGTCTGGGAAAGTAGTCCATCCTTATCCTGGTGACGCCGAAAAGGCGAGCTCGAACTTGCATTGGGGACGGCCTCGAAAGGCGGTCTACAAAAAAAAAAGGCAGCGGGAAGGGAAAACCTTAGCACGGAAAAAGGGGTCCGCAAGGCTTCCCGCGGCCCGCGCTTAAAAGAGAAACCTCATAGAGAAGGGATCGGGGGACTTTTACTACTCGAGAGATAAGGCAGAGAGTTACCACCCGGCGAATCATTCTTAAAGAGAAAACTGAAACTGGATTAAGGAAATCTGCCGGAACTGAAAAGGGTCTCGAGAAACAGATTTGTGCTTCACCTATCGGGAGGTTACAGGGGATCCCGAAGGGAATAAAACTGAAGTAGAACGGCGAAGAAAAATACTTGACAGACAGGAGATTTGAACTAGAGGTCGGGTCAGGATATCCCTGAAGAAAGAGGAAGCGAGAAGCTCATACTTCAGGGAAGCTGTTCTCTGGCGGAACTTCTAGTTTGAAAGGGGGGTGTTACCAGAAGCTGGGAAAGGGGCGTGTTCGTTTAAGGGGGGGGGCGCAGATCCCCAATGCCAAGCGAAAAGTACTGAAAGATGTGTTCCATAGGCAACCTCTAGGGATCTCTGAAGTATGATGAAAGGTCTCGTGGCCTGGACACTTGGGGGGTCTCTGTCCTTGGGATCTCTTCGCTGGAAGCCCAAATCCACGAAAAAAAACGCCGAACCGGGAGGTGAGGCCCAAGAGGAGTTGAATCAAAAACAAACGACCATACGAAATTACCCGAGAGGCCTCCATTGAGCCCTCTCTAAAATCCATGTGCAGGGGGGTGGATGTACCTAAGGGTTTCAGTCGCTTAGAAAACGTATTCGAGAAGAGCCTGTTCTCGGAGAAAGCGGCATGCCGGGGAAAACAGTGACACCAAGTCTGGGGAGTGAAAGGGAGACTATACCGAAAGAACTCGAGCTCCGCGGACAGGTACTCTAAACCCCGGCACAAGGGCCTAGGGGAGTTCCGCCTGAGGGGAGGGGTGACCTTCAGTAGATCGAAAGGCACGAAGAGGAATCAAAAGGCGCCTTTATTATTTCAAGGCCGCCGTCTTAAAACTGCCGGAGTGCGTGAGAAGGGAAAAGGAAGGTGTCAAGGGTTGACTCTTTAACTCCCGGAGGAGAGGGGTACTTTATCAGCCCTGGAAAAGGAGAGATCGCCTTTTCCGAGCGCCGACCACCCGGAAGAGATCCATAGGTTAGGGAGGGGGACGGACATCGCCTCGACGGAAAGGGAGGAGCAGCAGGTGGGGGTGGTGCTTCCGACGCGTCGAGGCGTAGCAGCGTACGCGTGGTAGGGGGGGGGGCGTTGGGAGAGAGAAACACCAGGGGGTCTTTCAGTTTTGGGAGGCGACCCGTCGAAAGACCCTCCATCAGGAAATCACCGACCTTTAAAAAACGACTCGCCCAGCCCAAGGTCAAGGGGGTGGTAATAATGAGAGGGTTTCCCTGCAAGAGAATCGAGCAGCTGACGAAGGGGGTCCTCTCGGTTTGGAAGGCGCCAAGAAGTTCTTAACCCTTTGCCAGTGTAGAAGCGTTACTAGAAAAAGGGCAGAAGGGAAACGTCCTCAGGGGGAGTCCGAACTATGTAGCCGGTTTCGACCCTGCCGCGGACTAAGAGGGGGGGAGGAAGGGGTCCAACCAAAAAAAAAGGCCCCTTCCTTCTTCTGAAAAAACCAAATCGATCTGTAGGACCGTTTAGGGGAACCAGGGGGAGTCGATTTCACGGAAGGAAAAGAAAAAGGTTCCTTGAATCACTCTAAGGGGGTCGTGACCGAACCTTGAACCGGCCCTTTGAGAGGGTGTATTGTAAGCTCGCGCGGGGGGAAACTGGGGGGATGCAGAAAAGGAGGACCTGTGGGGGAGGGGAAAAAACAATTGCCTTTGATCTTGACGAGTGGTAACTCTTTTCTAGGCGCGCCTTTCAGGAAAAAAGCCAAAAGGGAGAAAGGAAATTTCACTGAGTACCGTTTTCGAAAAGGGGGGAAAAAATCTCCGGGGTCCAGCAGCATCTAGTAAAGACTCGTGCCCGACGTCGTCCTATTGTCCCGGCGCCGCAAGGGTGACTCGGAGCACAAGGCGTGGAGCGTCAAAAAAGTACGACATCGAGAACAGAGGGACACGAAGAGGAGCGGCGGGGGGAGGTCAATATAAAGACTGTTCGCTAATCACTTTCCTAGCACGACCCCCAAGCTACCAGGAGAGCGTTCAAGGTAGAGAGGTAGTTTAAAGTTCCCTCGCCCGGGAGAAAAGGGCCCACACAGATCTATCTCAAAACAACAATCTATTCTTATAAAGGGGGGGTGGCCATCCAGAAGAGCACTATCAAGGAAGGGATAAAGATCCCGACCTTTCCTGAACGAGGAAGTCTTTCTCGGACTTGTCAGGAATTGATGAGCAAGGAAGTGTTTCCTGAGAAGAAAGACTCTGTCGGAAATGTGAGAGGGGGTTCACTGCTTCTCTTAAGCGGACACGGCATTACCATGACAGGGTAAGGGGGGACCGGGGAAAAGAGAGGGGAGAGACCTCCGTATAAAAAGGGGGGATGCCTTCGGGAAAAGGGAAGATCGGCACCTTTAGGAGGACAAAGGGGGCGTGGAAGAGAAGGAACACGCCCACGTCGAAAATATTTACCATTTACCACGTTGGGGCACCTGCCTTTCTTGAGAATTCAGGTCCGTCGCTATCAAAAACGCAGGGGGGGAACAAAAGGGCTCTGCGTACAACTAAAAGAAAAGGACGGTCAAAGTAAAGTGTCCAATAACGTCACAAATTATGAGTTTGAGATGTGGCGGAGCGACGGAGGAAATCCCGGACGGGTTTGAGAGTCCTCGAGCCCCGTAGGATGCTTGCGGCCTCCGGGGACGTCGGTGTTTGGTACAAAGAAAACACGCAGGGAAGGTCCCGCGCGACAACCTTAGAGACTCAGTTCACCCCCAGAAAGTGGCCAGGAAAAGGGATGAGCTCGCAACGTCTCCCTCTCCGGGGCCACGGGGAGAAAAGGCCTGGCGCCTTCCACCAGCTCGGAACTAATGACAGCGCGCTGCTAGAGAAACGGCGGAAAATCGCACTGAAATTCTCACTAATAACCGCAGTAAAGGGGGGGGCTTGGGTTAGGGTCCTAACGTTTAGGGCCTCCGAAATAAAGTTTTCTCTCGCTGATCGGTGTGAAGCCTGAAATGTATAAGACCTCAGCTTGACCACAGCCCTTGACCTCGGGGGCCGGGACTCAACACAACCTTCCTGCTGGAATGGCGCTTCGTGAGGAGGAGAAAGGCTTTGTCCTCCTTATTGGAGGGTCCACCAGAGATGCATCCTGTCACGGGTGGGCCGGAAGGAGGGAGAGCTGGCAGAAAAGATGACAGCCGCGCGATCTACCTCTACCGGGGAACGGCACTAGGACTTAGAGAAAGCTCAACCCGCGAGAGGGGAGCATACTGCGAAGACATCATCAATTCTCCCGTCTGACTTCCTCTTCTTAGGAAGAAAGAAACTAGCGACGGGGAGGAAAAGCGTAAGAAAAACGGCCCTCCTTCCAAGCTGCCGGAGTACCTTCCCAGCCGATCGTATCTGAGGCCGAGGGGGGGAATTTGAAGAAAAACGAAGTGGGGGAAGCAGGGGGGGTGGTTCCCAGGATCACAGTCAGAGAGGTTTAAGGAAAGTAAGAAAAGGAGTCCTAGTACTAATTCCCCCGTACTTCTATTTGACAATCGTCCTTGTAGAAAACTTTCCCTGGGGTTCTCCGATGGTCGAAACTGAGGGGGCGCGAACAAGGTTGCTCTTACGGGGAGGGAAATGGATAACTTGAGGAATGGGGTTAACGGTCTTAGTGTTAGGGGGGACTTTACTCAGCGAGGAATTCCACGAAAAAGCGTTTCTAAGCCAATTGGGGCCAACAGAGATCGAGAAAAAAAAAAGGAGTAGTAAAAGTATATAGATTCGCTTTGGAAACACATTGGAGGAACTTGCTCTGTAAAGGGGTATCCCTGCGCTGTAGACAAAACGAAAAGGATCAAAAAAAAGAACGAAAACCACTCGTAAGTTAGAGGTACCATACAAGTACGCACCTTTCGCGCCGGAGTTCCCAACGGGCAAGTCGGGTACCTACAGCCTCTATTTGAGGAAACACCTCAGTCCTTTTTTAAAAAGTAGTCCTCTGGGCAGAAAGGGTATGGCTCGTAAAGGCAGGCCTGAAAAGGGCTCATTGTACACCAACCAGATCAGCCACGAGGGGGGGAAGAGCAGCCCATAGGAAAGAGTAGCGCGTTCATGTTACTCCCACCACTGGGGGAGAACGTTAGAAGTTCCCGAAGTAGGGAACGGGGACCACCTTCGCGCAGGAAGATCGCGAGGAGTCACAGGCCAGAGGCAACTTGGATTGTCCCAAGGAGGACGTCTGCGATAACCGCTCTTCGAGCAGGAGCGGGGGGACCGTAGCCGCCTTTCATAACCGGGGGATTGTAGGAACTCCGTCGTCTCTTCTGAAGCAGCCTGCCCCATCTAATCGGGGGGAAGGGGGTACCTTATACGCCATACCACAGGAACCTTATTTAAGAAAAAATTTTATAACCGAAAAAGAGGAATTATAGGATCTCCTTCGGAGAGAGATCATTCAGGTGTGGGGGTGCCTACTCTTCTTCGAGGGGGTCGTCTCAGTCCAGGGGGGCAAAGGGTGGGTTAGGGAACGGGACAAATTTTTTCAGTTCAGGTGGAAAAAAGGACGACCCTTTCAAGTCGCAAAAAATCATTTCTTCGAAGGAAACCCGATCGGAATAAAAAAAGAAAGGGCCCGCCCCCCGCGTCAGGAAGAAAGGGTCCCAGTGGGGGTTTCCGTTTCCGGGGGAAAAACTTTCCCTGCAATCGGACAGCGTGAGGGAAAGTCCGGGTGACTTCTGGCACAGTTCTTAAAAGGCCTGAAAAGGGAAATCGTTGTAAGAAGAAAGGGAAGCTAGCGTGAAACTTCCTTGGTGAGGGTATTATCGAAGGAGTTCCTTTTTCTCCAAGAGGACCATTCCCCCTTTCTGTTTGGAAAGGAAAAAAAAAAGATTGAAGCGTAATCCTACCCCTAGTGGTAGTGGCGGCCGTTCCGCTCCCCAGTTTAACGCCTGAAGAAGAAGAGTTGCGCCGGAGGCCTGTCAGGAAAGAAAGTTTTGTAAGAGAAAACGGGACTCTTCCCTGGGGCGAAGCTCTTTATTTGAGAGGGGGGAAACTTTTACTTTCGTTTATGGGCAAAACCCGATGTCACCGACGGACCATGGGGAGAAACCAGTAAAAAAAAAAAAGAAGCGTACAAGGGGGAAAAGAGGTTTACTTGGCTCTCCGCCTGCGTATCCACAGCCACTTGTCTCACGGCACTGTCCCCATTAAAAAAAAACAGTAGCATCAAAGAGGGAGGAGCTTGACTCTAACGGCGCCGAGAGAAAGGGGGACCGGCTGCCCAAACGTTCCTCTTTCCTTTTAAGGATGGAGTTCTGTCAGGGGAAAAGTAGATCGTGGGGAAAGGAAAACTACTAGATGTACTGGTCTTCTTTTTTTATGTACCGGGGCAGGAAACAGAAGGGGGGTAAAAAATGAGCAGGAAACTTCAATGGAGAGAAAGAGACCTCTCATCATCTATTCTGTACCGGAGGGTATACTTCGATTGATCGGCGAACGGGGATAAAAAACTCACCAGTGCCTACCCACTCTCTCAACAGGGGATATTAAAAGATAAAAAGGGTTTTCGCAAACGCTCCGTATTAAGTGGGGCACGATCCGAAGATGCAGGGAGAAATGTCCTTTAACTTAAATTCTCTTTTTGTCGTGAGAATTGTCATTAACTTGAAGACAGTCTTGTAAAGGGAAAAAACCAGGAAAGGGAACTCTAAGGGGAACCTCATGTTCAATTTTCTCAAGGGGGCTTCTCGGGGCCGCGAGAAGACTCAGCCGAAAAAGTCTTTGAGAAGGAAGCGATAGTGGCCTTCGGTACAATAGTTCCTCGGATGGCCTGCAGAACTGAGCCTTTTTGCAAAAAGCGAACACGTCCTGGCAAGGCCAAATGAAAATTTAAGCGCGAAAAGGAAAAGATACCACGGGTCCCTACAACAGGTCATGGGGGGGAGGGGGAAGAAGGAGTCCTTCGGCTTAATCCGGGAGGAAAAGAAACGACATTTAAACTTTTACACAAAAACACCGTAAAACTAAAAAAAACTCCTCAAAACATTGTAAGTCCGTAAAAAAAAAGGGGGATGAAGCTGTGTTCGGGCGACAGGAAAGACGCTTCAAGGAACGGAATTGGGATCGTTCAACGGCCGCCTAAAAAGGCGGCAGGCCTCAGATCTGGGGGGGGGGAGATCGAAACACTCCATTTAAGGTACAAAAGGGGGGGAGACACAATACTCCTTCTACGTGAAAACGTTCCCCTAAAAGCAAGGTTACGTTGCCCGAGAGAAAGGGGGAGACTCTACCCTTGTCTCCATCTCCCTTAGACGCCCAAGGTTTCAGCAAAAAGGTGGGCGCCGTCAACCAAGGGAGTACCGGGAAGTGGAACAATTGCAAAAAGGGCACTGCATCGGGTCGGCCAAAGACAAGGGGACCTCAAGAAAGGGTGAGGGCTATTCGTGTACGGGCAAGGAAAAGGGGAGGGGGGCCGCCACTGAAGGGACGGGCGCTCAAAGACGTTCTCAAGGGATCACCCTGAAAGGTACAAAAAGAGGGAGGACCACTCTCCTGGACTGGGACCTCCGACGCGTAGGTCCTCCACCCCACTGCTGATACTGAAAGGGGGGAAGTCTGAGGCTGGCCGAAAGGAGGTCACGAAACTGGAGACCATCCCGTTTCCAAAGGGGGGGGGAGCTTACAAGGAGAAAAGATGGGGGGCAGTCTTATCAGGGACGACGCTACTAGGGAGGACCTAAATGGGCACGGAAAAGTGAGCCCCTCAATCCTGATAGCGCAGGCCACAGCTGATCTCATTACTTAATGTACATCTCAGCGCCGATGAAGCGTGAATTACTACTAAAGAGGAGAAAAAGGCTAGAGAACCCGGCCCGCCGTGACAAGAGGAAGGGAGAGTACTGGCCGGCGAGCTGCTCCCGATTGCTTGCGAAGAGTTGGCTACTCAGGGAAGGTCGAAGAACTTCTATGAACTTTGCTCAAAATATACGTTCGAGGGCCGAGGAAGTGAACCCTTACTTAGGGGTGAAATAGAGGGGATTGTCAGGGGTCCCGCTCCCACCATTCACCTGGGGCGGCAAGCTGTCCATCAATTACGGAGAAACCCCCCCTGAATGGGCTTCTGATAAAGTGGGTTAGGTTTTACAATAATAGGTAGTTTGAAGGGTTCTTTCGGCGCCAATCCCGTCATTATCCAAGCAAAGCATTAGAAAAAGGCAACGAAGGCCTCTAAACAACAACTGTTAGGAGGAAGAAAGAGACGTTGTGCATGGATTGTCTTAGAACTCTTCTCTGGGGGGGGGGGATAACAAAAAAAAAGACAAAGAAATCCACGAACAAAGGAAGAAAGTTACCAACCCACTCGAAGGGAAAGAAAGTCCAGACGAAAAGTACCAAAAGGGTTCTCTCCTTCCTTGAGGCCGCGCGCAATCCTCCAGTGCATGAAAGGACAAGCCCCGCGAAGGAAGGGGGAGTCTCGTCAACGTTCTCGTTGCCGTTAAAAAAGGGGGAAAACCCTGCCTTGACCTCCACCCAGGAGGGTGCAGCCACTCGTTCGCCGAGCCAAGCCGCTCGAGCTCCGCGGCAGGTAAAAAAAACCCCCCCAGAGGAAGGAGAATGATGTCGCAGGGGGGGAAAATATCAGGAGTATAATTACCTCCGAGGGAGTAAAAAAGAAGTTATAGGGGTCCAGGCAAAACCGTCTTCGATCAGCTGCGGGAACACACCACAAAACTGAGAAGGAGTCTCCGGGGAAAGGGCGACCGGTTCCTATGTCGACAAAGGAGTCGTCCGTGATCAGAAAACCGTTCCTAGCAAAGCCTGTCCCAGGAGAACCAACGCGGAGAGAAGGTGAGAAAGAATAACCGATGTCTCATCTACCGGAAGAGACAGAAAGAAAAGGGCCAGCATGGGGGGTGGGGCTTCCTACTCTTCTTCGGAGCCAGTCCAGGAGAAAGCAGTTGCGGTACCACCGGGGGGGGGAAGTTTATCCCCGGAGACATCTCCGTAAGCGGCCCCGTAAAAGCGTCTAATTCCACCGGGACGTTTCGCCGTATAAAAAAACAAAAGGCGTCCTGGAGGCCAAGGTGAGGGCTAAGCAAAAAACAAATAACAAAAAAAAAAAAAAAAAAAAAAAAAAAAAAGGAAAAAAAAACTAGAGGAAAAAAACGAAAAAAGGAAAAAAAAAAAAAAACAAAAAAAAAAAAAAGAAAAAAGTGCCCTCAAGAAAAAAAATTCCCTGAAGAAGAACTGGCCCTAAGCCTTCTTACAACCGTGGCCAGAGATGGGGGGACTCAGGCCCCAGTGAGAGCGCAATTCCACTTCCCTGTAGTTATAGGATTCCGGGGAACTCAGGTGCATCCGACTTGACGTGGGGGGCCCAAAAGGGTAACCCCTTCCTGATCGTCACGAAGATAAAAGGCCGTTTAAGCCTCCCAGGTTAACCAGGGAAGGAATCCTAGTTCTCCTTCTCGAAAAGAGGTTACCGTCATCAACTCTCCTTTGGAAAGGACAGACGAGGTTTAGTGGAAAAAGGGAAGGGTTAAAAACGTTTGGTCTTTTATGCGACCGTATTTCAGCCAGGGGAGGGGGGGGAAAAAGCAATTCCTGTGATCGGAAACAGGGAATTTCGAAAGAGCGCCCGGCCGGGTAGATCTCACGGGGGGGGGAAAGCCAAAAATTGGGCTATTCAAATTCGCACAAAAAAAAAAAAAAAAAGTCCCACAAAAAACAAAAAAAAACCACCAACAAAGAAAAAAAAAAACACCAAAACAAACCCCAACATCACCCTCTAGCCAAAAAAAAACCCAAGAAAAAAAAAAAAAAAACCAAAAAAAAAAAAAAAACACAATCACAAAAAAAAAAACACCAAGCAGGCACTCGCAAACAAAAAAAAAAAAAAAAAAAAAAAAAAAAAAACCCAACACCAAACACCCCCCCAAACAGACCGCCACAAGAAAAACCTCCAGCAAACCCCCACAAAAACCAACATCTCAAAGAGAGAAGGAAACCCAAAAAAAAAAAAAACCTTTTCCACCGAGATCCGTGTAACATCATGGTGGCCTAGGTGCCCTCTCTAAGGAAAAGTTCTCAAAGTTATCTTATTTCTTTAGTTGATCTTCAGTCATCTTCTACCTCTATAAACTTCTTTTCTAGATATTTGGAAAACTGTTCTCTGTCTAATCAGTTCTGGTCAATCTCACAGAACCAGATAAATATCTGTATTTAAAGCTTCAATTGGCGAGTCAATTTTATAGGAGATTCAGTGACCCTCCCCTTTAAACGACACCCATCTAGTAAAAAAAAAAATGAAAGGAAATATATGTTTTCCGAAAATGAACTGTGAGGGCACTATCCCCTCTCCTATCATGCACTTCCGGAAGCACGGAAACGACATAGAAAGTTTGCAGAAAGAAAGTGTGGGGCAAAATCTTGGTCCTGTCAGGGAAACTCCCCCAGGTACCTAGGAACACGTTTCCTTGGTTCTCGAGGGGCCGGCTAGTGATCGTCACTCATACCATGCCCGATCAACGAAATTAGCTAAAAAGGAAAATCATGGAGAGGAGGAAGCTAATTATACACCTTTTCATAAGGAGGGGGAAAGGACCCAAGGAATTTGTCCTCGCGCAAAAAAATCGGCTTGAAAAAACTACCCCGGGAGACAGGGGGAGGCCGAGAGTCAGAAAAGAGTTAAAAGGTACCGATCACATAGTCAGGGCTGGGGTCCCTCAAAATTCAAGGAAAAAGACATCCGGGCTTCTCATAAAAGACAAGGTGAAAAGGGAAGAGAGCTTCTAAAACTCATCACAGGCCTTTCAAGGGTAAGGAAAAGGTCACCAAATTAGATGTTTGAAGGAACGGGGGTTTCTATCGACAAAAAAAAGCGTCTGAGGTCAACTGGGTTAAAGGACTCCGAAAGATCGAGTCTCTTCACCGAAAGGGTGTAGTGGGAAAACAAGGGAATGTCATCAATCCATTTAATGTCCTAAGCGTCGACGTCGACAGGAAACCGAAGCCAAGTACTAACACCCCGAGGACTTGGCCCTGAAAACAATGTTGGAGACTCTCCTGGCACCCTCCCGGGCTCCTTCCAAAAACTCTGAATTTGGAATAAAAAAGCTGTAGCTCCCCTTTAAGCAAAGTCAGCTGCCCGCCCTTTAAGTACCCCTTTTAAAGTAGAAGAGAAGAGCTCGGACTCATTAAGAGGCTAGTCGTGATACGGAAAGAAGTTTCTTTTCAGAACGCCCATGATTTCGCTGGGGTCGGGCCGCCCTGTGGGCATGGGACCAGTGGGGAAACACGGCGTAAAGACTCAAAAGTGAAACTCTCAGGGCTGCTCTACTCCAAACGGCCGCTTTCCGCAAACCCCACTTCTACTGCGGTTCCCCTTCCTGGTCCTTACAAGATGTACTCTTCGTAATTTGAAGTTCTTTCTCTCTTTATGGACATCCGGGCCGTTGGGCACAAAAAAAAAACACGGGGACTAACAAAGGCGGACACCGGAAGCAAAAGAGAGGCGTCTAAATCTGACCCTTTGGCGAACGGATACCCCAACTTCGGACCACGACCCGAACATACCCCCGGAGCCCCCCCGCACGGGGCCAACCCGCCCAGCGGAGCGGCACCCCCACAAAGGCAAAAACAGCCACCAAGGGGCAGGCACGCATGGAGGCACAGACGCCGCCGCATCCACTATGCCCCACCAAACACAAGAACGGCCGGGCAGCTGCCCTAGGGGTGGGCAGACGCCCCCGCCAACGCCCGTAGTGCTACAGGAGAGAACTTTCTGACCTAGCTCTGCGTAGAGTGTCATCGCTCATCAGACGGCCTGCGTGCAATGTTCAGCTGGAGGGGAGTCTTTCACTTCCGTCTTGCATGGGAAAGGGAGGTACTATCCGACTGCCGCGCCTTCGAAACATAGAACTATAAACCTTCCCCTGAAAAAAAAAAAAAAAAGTTTTTAAAAGAACTCCCCAGCCGCGAATAATGCACTCAAACATATCTTCTAGTACGAAGATGACTGCAGAAAAATATAATGGTGGAGGGGGGTCCATCAGACTACCCGGCCTTCAAAAAACCGGGGAAAAGGTCACCGGAACTAGATATTACGACTTGAAAAGGGAGGCGATTTGAACGAAGGAGGCTGGGTCAGTTACCATACCAGGACACCCGGGGAAGAAAGAGAAGACATGGAGGGGTGTAGTTCTTTCTTTTCTCGGGGGGAAAAAGTCTATTTGGGGAGTTACACGAACAAAGGGGTAGTATTCTGGCATCTAGTATCCAAGAGTCCGGGGTATCGTACTCCAAGGGGTAAAGGGTCCAGACATTACACAACAAAAAGGAAGGGGGGGGAGATGGTATCTGGCTTTTGCACGGAAAGTTTCTGTAGAAAGAGGGAGCTGTCTTTGATCCTGGCAGGCCCCGAATCCAAAAAAAAACCGAATCTGAGTTATCCAGCCAGAACAAAAAGATAAAACATGTTCGCTCCGTATGGAGGGAAGCTGCCTCCTCCAGGTGGCATGGAAGGGGACGCTGACCTCTCGAGGGAGTTAAAAGTCGCCGTCCGGTTCACGGAGGGCACAAAATCTCGGAAAAAGAAAAAAAGACACTGCCTGAAAAAATGGGGGTGCTCACTCTTCTACGTACAACAAAGGCGTAGCTCCGGCGGGGCAGGTCTCGGACAGGCATCTATTTCCATCTTCCGTGGGAGGGAAAGCATTATTTCGCCTTGAGAATTAAGAAGAGGGGGGGCACGAGGAATCGACTTATTATGGTCCTTTACAGACAAGGAAGGGGGCCGATCATCTCGGACGGGGAGGGATTCAGGTACTGTCTCAACTGCCGGTGAAAAGACCGATGTAGAAGAAGGGGCTCTTCTTCAGGTATCAGCCTGCCGAGGTAACGACTTGGGGCCTACCACCCGAAGGATTTAAATCTTTATGCCCTACCTAAGAAAGGAACTTCTCGCGAAATTACTTCCCTTTGCCGGAGCCATGCAGGTTGTTGAGTCGAAACACGTCTCAGGAAAGCAGGGTTCCTCAAAATTTGCGGGAGAAGGTGTTCTAGACACCTTTGGGGGTCATTTGTTGATCCACCAGGGGAACGGAACCAGACGCCCAACAGTCCAGGGAAAAAACCTGTGCAGGGCAGCTAGAACGCATTCCAACCTCGGAAAAGGGACATTCTTGAGGGGAGCATTTACAGTTGCCGTTGAAAAAGAGTTCCGATTCAAGTCCGGGGATTTCACTCTAGGGTGGAAAAACCATGTGCAAGCCGAGTTTACTTCTCCCAGGAATACGGGACCGTAAAATGAAACTTTAAAAGACATCAAACTTTATTCCGAGTTCCCCCTGTGGGTAACGGAGGAGGAAAGAAATCAGATGTCGGGGTCTCAGAATTACCTTCATGTCTTGGTGGGGCACAGCACATAACGGCCTTTAGGAGGAAATCCTCACCTCGGGAGGCTTGGGAGGGTTTACTCGGTTTAAAAAGGAGATTTAAGCTAGGGAGGAAAGCTCTCCACCATTCCTTCAGAAAGATCCGGGGGTGGCCACGGAAGGGTTAGTGGAAGGCGAGGGGGGGTGTCTACTTGTAGTTACATTTCCTTTGAAAGAAAAGGACCAGGAGAAGACGACTGACCTTAATGGAACACCACAATCAACGGGACGTGGGTAACCGACGTGGCTAAAAAAAGCGCCGTCTGTCCTCCACCGAAAGGGGGGAGAAAGGTGCACGCCAGGACCGGGGAGAGGGAAACAGGCTCCTTTTCCAAAGGCCCATCGGACCGGGCTACGAAGTCTGACTCCAAGCGCCTCAATTGAAGTGAGAGGGACTGGTCAGGCAGGGGGAAGGCACTATCTCAGTACTAAGAACAGGACCTTCTGTAAAAAAGTACTTGAGGAGGGGGGGGGAAGTAAACCACGACTGGTCGCTGCTCAAGAACGTTCCTTCAATTAGAAAAAAGCACCAGCTAAAGAGTCGTGCAACCGCAAGTCGATCTTCGATTGGAAACATCCAGGTAACATGAGCGCTTGACAAAGAA
>Ga0179593_1525579_pt1 | contig 14285 bp, 22 predicted proteins | sample CZODoug2_1_08_16_FD_185931 | JGI IMG/M metagenome (GOLD analysis project Ga0179593, IMG submission 185931) | Vadose zone soil fungal communities from Angelo Coast Range Reserve, California, USA - CZODoug2_1_08_16fungal (PacBio error correction) | ecosystem: Environmental > Terrestrial > Soil >...
AGGGAAGGGGGGGGAAGAGGAAGAATGGCAGACGTGTCGATTCAGCGATAGCATGGAGGAGAGGAAAAGAAGAAGGAGAAAAGGGATGAAGGTATGGAGACGATGTGCCCTGTTCTGCCATTTTTATCTCATTCCTCATGCGCTAGTCTGACAGTCTGTGAATGAGGGAGGAGAGGGGGGTAGGTGGTTGGGAGGGGGGGTGGGGGAGGGTTGGAAACGGCCTGAGTCAGGGGGAGGCTGGGGGAGGGTTAAGGGGAGTAAAGGGAAAAGTAAAAGGGGAAAGTAACATCGATGCTCCTCAGAGGCACCATCTTCCCTCAACCCGGAGCGCCAAAGCCTGTGATGGTGAAAGTGGGTGGTATGGAGGTTAGAAAAAGGAGGGGAGATTAATAGCCTTTTCTATATATTCTCAAGGGTGGGAAGGGTTTGAAGGAGAGAAAAGGGGGAGTCGCCCAACCCGCACCAATTTTCCTTCATACCGGCCAGCCGGCGAAGCTCTAGGCCGCAAAATGAAAGAGTAAAAGTTGTGAAAAAAGGGGAAAAAAAGAAGGTCAGGTACTCGTCTCCGAGTGGAAAATAGTTTGAAAGGAAGAAGGAAAAAGGGTGGAAAAAAGGGGAGAAAAGAAAGTTCAGATCAGCGCGGCCAACCCCTTCCCCGCCCGTTGAGTTAGAGCACTGGCAGAAATGTGTAGAAAGGTTTAGGAAAATAAAAGGAAGGAGGGGAAGAGGGGACGAACGACACTATCTGAATACAGGGTAATATTAAGAAGGAAAAAAGGAGAGGGTCTGCATGGTCGACAGTGCCACTTCCTATATTTACTTATTAATATTTTACCACACACGCAAAAGAACAAAAGGAGAGAAGGGTGAAACAAAGGAGGGTAAGGCAAGGGGGGAGAGGGGGAAATGGGGGAAAGGAGGAGATTGATTACGCTGGGCATGCGAAGGTAAAAATGTGTAAAGGGAGGGGTGAAAGGAAGATGTCTCGGTTCCTCCTCCTTTCCTTCCTGAATACTTGCCATGCAAGAGGCTGCTGGGTACGGGGTGGAATAAATGGGGGTTGGAGGTGAGGGGGAGGAGAGGAAGGGGAAGGGACCGTCAATGCGCGATGTAGACTTCAAAAAAGAGAATAAGATAGAGGAAAGAAAAAAGGGGAGAAAGGGCACGCGTCAGCCTATCAGGTTTCTTCCTAATCTTCCCGATCCATTTCCGGCCTCGCCTCTCTCACTGGATGTCCGACCCACTACGAGCGGTAGAAAATAAAAGAAAAGGAGAGAAAAAAAGGGAGGGGGGGGAGAAGAGGAAAAGGGGGTGGATATACCCGAAAGGCAACGAGCACAGGTAAATACTAAGAAGGGGGGGGGAGGGAAGAAGAGCATCGGACATCGCTCCGCCCATTTAACCTTCTATCTCCCACTCTAATTATATCGCGCGCCTATGCACATAGCTGATCTGATGTGAGTGTTTAATCGTATCAGAAGGAGAATAAAGAATATTATAATAAAAAAGGGAATAAAAAAAAAGAAGCTAGCTGAATAATCATCAAGTCCCTACTTCGGGAGAGAATAGAGGGAGAGAGAAGAGGGGATAGAAGCAATGAACAGGGGGCCCAGGATTAGTGCCTCCTTTTTTTATTTCTTTTCTGGCCTTAGTAGTGTCATATAATAGGAGTGTCGATAAAAAATTGAAAGGTGAAGGAAAAGGGGGGTAACCCACGGGCGGGGTCTTCGTACCGGAACATTTGAAGGGAGGTGTGGAGAAAAGGAGGAGGGAGGGGGGAAAAAAAAGCCAGTCGTCTTCTGTTACTATCCCTCCCATCATTTACGTTTTCCGTTGCAACACATAACTACCTCCAGCCGGAACAAAACAGAGAAGAAAAAAAAGAGAAAGGGAAAAAAAAAAAAAAGGGAAAAAGAAACGAGGTCCGCCGTTGTGGGTCTCGTAAGGAAGAAGTGTGGGGAGGGGGGGGGAGAAAGAGAGGGAAGGAGAGGGACGTCAACTCGTTCGTGATGTCATCTAACTCATTTCAAACATTGCTGATCGTGCGTCTACGGAAGGGAAAACTGAAGAGGGGAGAGGAATTAGGAAGAGAGGAAAAAGAGTTCGATTACATCGACTAACGGCGGAAGAGTTAGGAAGGAGGGGAAGGAAGGGAGAAACAGATCACGGCCCGTCTTTACGATACCTTCAACAACACGTTTTTAACTCTATGCTTGTGGTTTTAAAGGCAAAACAAAATGACCGAGATTGTCAGGAGGATAATGAAGGAAGTGGGAATAGGGAGGGAGGATGGGAGAGGGGGGGAGAAGGGGGGGCGGTTTGCACGGCAACCGTGCCCAAGATGGGGAGAAGGATGGGAAGGGGGGAAGAAAGGGGGAGAGAGAGGTTGTGGTCCCCTCTCTTTCTTTTTTACTCCGGTAGAATACGCAAGACTTACAAGGTGAAAGGGTTAGAAGTGGAAGGTGTGGGGGGGAGAGGAAAGGAAGGTTCATACCCAGATTCCATGAATAGAGGCTAAGGAAAAGGATTAGTATAGGGAAGAATAAAAGAAGTAAGCCGGGAACCTCAACCCAGCCTGGCAAATCCCTTTTGTTTCCCCCTTTTGTACTTCGTCAAAAGAGCTGCACGGCACAGCGGGGGAAATGGTGGAGTGAGAGGAAGAGTGGGAAGAGGGAGCTCAAGTAAAGGGGAAAATAAAAAGGAAGAGGAGAAAAGAAGGGAACGAAAATGACCCTGAACGTCCTGTCCTGTGGCCGTATCTTAGCGTGCACCGGAGGACCCGACTCTTTTAAAACAGCAAAGTGAGGTAAGAGAAGAGATTTAGAGAGGAGGGGAGGATGAGAAAAGTCGCCGTTACCTGGCTGTGTGGGGAGGGGGAAGAGGGAAGGGGGAAAGGGGGGGCAGCCGCAATCTTTTCTGTGTTGTCTCTTTTCTTCGTACTTTTCCCGGGGGCGGCTGGCCGGAGGAAGGGGAAGAAAAGATAGAAAGGAGGGAAGAGGGGGTGAGTGTCATGCTGTTCGCTTGAAAATCGTTTTAGAGAAGGGGAGAGGGTAAGAGGGAGAGAGGGAGGGGAGAAGGGAAGGAAAAGAGGAGGGGGAATCCATGAGAGCCGTCTCTTGTCTGAACATTGTCTTGGAAAAAGGGGAAAAAAAGGGTGGAGAGATGGGAAGAAAAAAAGTGGAAAAGGGGAGAGAAGCTGGGGCTCGTCACTAAAGGGCCGCGGGGGGAGAAAAAAAGATTAAAGTAGAGTGAGGGAATAGGAAATCTCGCGCATTGCCTGGGCCATGCTCTCTTCCTCATCGTTTTGGTAGAAAAAGGAAGAGTATAGGGAAGAGAGTGGGAATTGGGGGTGGGGAAAGGAGGTCCGCTTGCTCCTCCTTCAGAAGGCTCCAAAAGAAGAGGATGCACCGAGACAGGTCTGTTTACTTTTATTCTCTCCTTCTTCTTCATTGATGCGCCTGCCAAGAGGGGGGGAGAAAGAATACTTCATGGTTCCGAGAAAGGTTAGAAAGTTAGGGGAAGGAGGGGGAAAAAATACGAGGGTCCGGGGCGTGGATAATTGAGTGGTGGGTGTGATGCGTATGATCTAATATATATAAAAAAAAAAGGGGGAGAGAGAGAGTCACGTGGCACTTCTACGCTTCTACTGTGTCTCTTGGGGAAAGAAGTGGGAAATGGGTAAAGGGGGAAGAAGGGGAGAGAGGTGGAACGTATTTCCGATCCGTTCTTCTCAATCCTTTATTTCTTCTTCTAATGGTGCGGTGCGCTCATGGGGAAAGAAATGGAGACGGAAAAAGTGGGAAAATAAGAAAGGAAAAAGGAGGGGGACAGTTGACTTTGTTTTTCGATGTCGAGGGGGGAAGAAAGTATGAAGATAAAGTAGGGAAAGGGGAAGGGAGTCCTTCCCGCTCTTCATTTTAACCATACCCTCTTAGACGATGAATCACGTGGGGCAACCGCTGCGGGGAGGGGGTAGGTGGTGGTAATAAAAAAAAAAGAAAAGGGGGGGAGAAGGGGGGAAGGATCGGCACCAAAAGGGGTTGGGGGTTATGGAGGAGAGAGGAGGGGGGGGAAGGAGGGGTGAGCAGGGGGGTTTGTTATTTACTCCCCATTTTTTCGGTTGTGGAGGGGTGTGATAGAACATGAAGGACAGAGTAAAATAGGAGAAGGAAAAAAAAAGGGGAAAAAAGAAGGGGTCTGCTCCCAATCAGAAAAGAGAAAGAAGGGGGGCGCCCGCGAAACTCATCCTTCTTTTCGTTTCTTTCAGCATTGTGCCTCTGGGGGGGTGGTAGTGCAGAGAAGATAAAAAAAAGAAAAGAGAGGAAAGAGTGGGGGGAAGGAAAAAAGGAAAAGTCGCCTTTACTGGGAGAATGCCGGGAAGGTAGTAGGGAAAGAGAGGGGAGGGGAAAAGAAAGAGACGGCATGTCCTTTCTCATTCACGATTTCATCATATCTCTTCGTCAGGTGGGGGGGAAAAGAGGGATGGGAGGGAAAGTGTGAAGAGGGGGTAGGGAAGGAAGGAAAGCAATCATGGACCGAAAAAAAGGAGAAGAATAAAAAGTCCGGGCGCACTCATCTATCTCTCTCGCGATACTGGGAGAAAAAGAAAGGATAAATGATAGGGGGTTGGGGGGGAGAGAAGAAGGGAGGGAGTGGGGCTCCGGAGTCAGAAAAAAAGAGGAGGAAAGGGGAGGAAAGAAGAGGGGAAGGGATGCGGGGCAGCGCAGCTCCCCTTTCCTATTCATCCTTTTTCTCGCATGTGTGATACGGTAAAATGGTCATCAAGGATAAAGGAGAAGGGGAGAAGGAGAGGAAAGAGAAGGGGTTGACTGTTACGTCTCAAAAATGCTGGGAAAGAAGTGGAAAAGGGGAAGGAAGGAAGGAAAAGAAAGGAGAGGTAATTCCCCCCCCCCCTCCGTATGCGTCATCAGAGAGGGTGCACGAAGATTAAAAAAAGAGTAAGATAGAAAATAGGGGGGGAAAGGGGGAAAAAAAGAAAGGGGGGCCGCATTTTGCCTGAGGTTAGAAAGAGGAGAAGGGAAGAAAGACAGCTTCGATGTATACCTTCTCCCTTATTCCCTATTGAGTAGGGGGCCATAGAAAGGAGCGGGAAAAGAAAGAAAGAGGAAGGGGGGGGAGAAGAGACCCATCCCATGACGAAAGCCCAGAGGAAGAGGGGGTAGGAAGAAGGGGGGAAAAGAAAAGGAAGGGTTCCCATAATATTCTTGAATAAACGTCAAGAGCTCGCGACCAAGAAGAAGGGAAAAGAAAATAGGAGGGTGCAACGTCCCGGTGTAGTAGTAGGGTTACTGCGTGCCGAGGAGTGGATGGAGGGGGGAAGGGGGAAGAAGAAAAAGAAGAACAGATCGGAAATACGGACGATTAATTCCAACACTCTCCTAAATTCCTATCGACAGACACAGCATCAGCAGGCGGAAATGTGACTGGGGGTTTGAAGGAGAGGAAAGATAAATGACACTGCACCATTAAGATGTAACGGATCAAAGGAGGGGAGAGTAAAGAATTAAAAGAGGGGGTGAGGGGGGGAAAGAAAAGGAGAATCAATCCGCCAGCAGGCTCTTATCACAGTCACCATACCTTTCTCGAGTTGCGGTCAGAGGTCCGATGGAGATTTTAAAGAGGTAAAGGAGAGGGAAAAAGGAATAGATGAAGAGGGGGATTAGGTCCGCGAGCATGATCAAACATGAGGGAGATATAGGGTAAATGGGGAAGAAGGAAAAAGGAAGCCACAGTCGAGCTATCATTTTCTTCCGAATTTTCTCAGGTCGAGTCGCCATGTTCGGGGCCGCGCCGCGTACTGAAAGATAAAGTAGGAGATAAAAAAGAAAGGGGGAGGGAGGGGGGGGGAATGAAGGGCATGATCTGACCTTTCGACACTCGAAGAAACAGCGAATGTTTAAAATTGTGGGGAAAAAAAGGAGAAAGAGGGGGAAAAAGGGGACGAAAGACGCGCCCCCTACCTATTGTCGTCTCCCGTTCTGCATCGGTGAGGATGCGCGCCGCGCGGGAACAGAGTGCTGGGGAATTGATTGGAAGGAGGAGAGGAAAAAGAGAGAGAGCGGCGCCACGAAGTGCTCCAAAAGTTCAGGGGAAGAAATTAGAAAATAAAAAAAAGGAAGGAGACGACTTAGTAGCCGCTCCGGCTCGTCGCCATTATCTGCCTCTCCTTGGGGAAAAGCCGTGAAGGACGAGAACAGGGAAAGTAAGGGAGAAAAGAGAGGAAGGAAAAAGGGAATGGGCCGAGTAGTGCATCTTGTATTCAGAGATGGGTGTATCCCGAGGGAGAAAGAATGGGAGAAAAAAAAGGGAAAAAGGGCGGGGTATTCGTCCACGTGCTCAAGTTTTCACTTTAATTGTTTCGTCTAGGGGTATAGGGGGGGGCGGAGAAAATGGGAACTAAAAGGGCGGGACGACCCTCCCACAAGGTAAGTTCCGGGGGATGGTTAGGGGGGAAGTGGGGAAAGAAGGGTCCAAGGGACGCGATAGTTGCTGAAAATCCCTTCTTACTCCCTGCTTGGCTGGTTGGCAAAACCCCGAGGGACCCGAAGGGGGAAAAAAAAAAGAAGAAAGTATGTCCGCACTCGTTCGTGCTTGGAATCGAAAAAAAGTAGTGGAGGGAAAGGAGGGGGAAGGGGGGGGGGAAGATCCGCAGTTTGACCATGAGTTTCTATACAAATCACTAACGATGACGACGTTCAGTTAAACGGGCGGGGTCCAAGAAAAAAAGGGGAGTGAAAGAGAAGAGGGGGGGAGAGAAGAGGGGGGAAAGGGAAAGGATGGAAGGGGGAGAAGAGAGGGGGAGGAAAGAGAGCCGTCAACCGCGTGTACCGTGCGGTGTTTGCAACCACCCAGTCGGCGTACGAAGGCAGGCGTGGTAGAATAGTATTAGTGGGATAGAAAGGGGGGGAGAGGGGGAATTGCAACAGGCACCTTTACCAGCGGAAAGGTGAAAAGAATGAGGAAAGGGGAAAGAAGAGAGAGACTGGCGGTTTTTTCCCACTCTCGTGGGCGGTTTGACGGCCGTGATAGCTAGAGAAAGAGGGAGTGTAAGTGGAAGAAGGAAAAGAGGGGGGAGAGGGTGGAAGAAACCCCGCCCTGTGTTTCCACGAGAGGATAGTAGGGGGAGAAGGGGGGGGGAAGGAATACAAGATGCACTACTACGGCCTTCCACCTAACCTCCACGGGCGACCGGCCGGCAGAAGATAGGGAAGATTATAATAGGAGGGGGAAAAAAAGAAGACCGCTAATTTGCGCGCTCAGGGAGGGAGAGAAAAATAGAAGGAGGGGAGAGAAGGAGGTTTGTCTTCTTTTGTACCGCCATTCCCTTACTTCCTGTCGCCCATTCGTGGGGGCGCGCCGACCTGCGCTTGGAAAAATTGGGAAAAGAGAGAAGTGGTATTGATAAAAGGAAAAGGAGGGAAATCTCAGGTCCGTGGAGGGAAAGGTATAGAAAGGGGGAGAGAAAGGAAATGGACAAGCGGTTCTGTGGTTGGCGCTTTCTCTTCTTCTTTTTTCCCTGTGCTCGTGCCTGTCTGATTATCTGCCAACAGAAAGAGTAATGGGAAAGAGGGGGGAAGAGGGAGGGAAGGGAATTAGAAGAGGAAGGAGGGAAAAAGACAGGAGAGACGTGTGCGGCTTCCTGAACATTTTCTTCGTTCATAACGTCTCAGCAACCTTATCGTCCTCGACGGAGTGAAAACCTACGTGGTGGATGAAATTAAGGAAAGGAAAGCATTGCCGGTGCTCATTCTCGAAGTCCTCAGAGAGTAGAGAAGATGGAAGAAGGAAGGGAGAGGGAAAGGGGAGCGCAGGGCACCCGGCAGGCCATGCTTATTCACCTATTACCGTTCTTTTGACTGTGATGGCGCTCCTGCTGTCGGGGGGTAAGCGGGGATGATAATGGAAGAAGAAAGGGGGGGAAGGAGGTGCATCCGATCAGCATAGTCATGGAGAGGGGTAGGAAGGGAACCTCTACACTTCCCTATCCTTGGCACGGGGGGGGGATAAGTGGAAAAAAAGAAAAAGAGGAATTTCGGCAGCGCTTTTGGCTGTTCATCGGGAAAAATGAGAGAAGAAGAATGGAGAGGAGAGCTCACAGTGCCCTGCTGACACCTTCGGCAGTGCTCTACTCAGGGGGAAAAAAAGACAATGAGATTAAGTAAAAGAAAGAGAGGGGGGGGAAGCGCTGAATCTTGCATTTGGAGGGGGAAAGATTGGTTAAGGTAGATGGGAGGAGAGGGAGTACTTCCCTTCTATTCATTGTAACCATCAGCCTCTAGACGATTAAAACAAGAATAAGAAAGGGGGGAGAAAAAGGGGGGGGAAAAACCCAAAAGAGAGAAGGGGGATTATCTGGGGCGTCTTTTATCTTTTTTTATTGACGCCCAGTGGTGCGGGGGGGGGAGGGGGGGGGGGTGTAAAAAAGGAGGGGAGCCCGTCTCCATCGGGAAGCTGTAAGCTGGAGAGGGAAGGGAAAGAAACTGCGGCCACTCCTAAACTCATCCTTTGTTCGGTAGGGTCGGGCAGCCTTGATAGGGGAAATAGGGATATAAGAAAAGAGAATGTAGAGGGGGGGGGGAGGAGGACGGGCCTGGGATCGACAACTGGAGTAGGGAGGAAAAAGAAGAAGGAGGCAGTTCGCTCTTATCGCATTCAACCACGCGCGGTGGCTGTCGTGTGTGTCTTGATTAAAAAGATAAAAGATAAAAAGAGGAGAAGGGAGAACAGGCTGACAAAGTCTGCAGAGGTTTTGTTAGAGGAGAGGGGGGAAATCCATTCCCTTCCTCCATCGCGCTGATCTACACTGGCTGACCTATAATATGGATAGGTAAAGAGAAAGGGGGAGGAAGAAGAAACACAACAACGGAAGGAGATGGAGGAAAATAGAGGGAGAAAAAAAGATAGTTAGAAGAAGGATGGGGGGAAGAGGAGGGAGGTCGATTCAGCGGATGTCTCATTGTAATTTCTTTTCCCTTTACTTCTTTTTCAAACCAGCAACAACGCCTGGCCGAAGTGGGAAAAAAGAAAGAAAGAGAAAAAAGAAAGGAGAGAAAAATGACATCGGTGAATGAGAACTACAGACCGCGCGTGAGATATGGAGGAGAGGAAGGAAAAAAGGGCGACGTTTGCGATTGGGCACACACTGCCGTACAGCAGGGGGGAAATAGTAGAATTATGGGGGGGGATGGGGGAAAAAAGAAAAAAAAAGCCGCCGGCTTTAAATTCCGTACAAAAAAAAAAATAAAAAAATAGGAAGAAAAAAGAGGCTAATCCCTTTTCTCTTCGGGGGTAGTAAAGCGGTGACTGAAAAAGAAATAGGGAAAGAAAGAAAGGAGAAAGGAGGGAGGGGAGAGCTCCGTGCTTAATATAGTGTTGATGGTAAGGAGATAAGAGGAGGGGAAAGAAAGGAAAATCCCCACCTATCAACTCTCCCAATCCGGCAGGACACGAGGCCGGCTGTACAAGAAAAGGGTGGAAAAAAGGAGGGAGGAGGGAAAAAAGGGGTATGTTCCCAATGAAGAAGGTGCGTAAGAAAAAAAAAAGGAAGGTAGAGGAAAGGGAGGGGAACGGGCCAACACCGGCACTTCTCTTTTTCTAGCTCACTTCCTCCTTTTTCGATGCGCTCCAATGGAGCAAGGAAGCCGTGAGGAACGAAGAAGTAAGAACATGAATATGAAAGGGGGAGAAGAAAGAAGGGAGGGAGGGGAGTGAAGCCACACACGCTGTAAATAAATGGAGGGAATAGTATGAAGTATAAAGGGGGAAGGGAATAAGAAGGGGAACATTTCTTAGGCCGTGCCACGGTGCCGGATAGTGTAGCGGTGAGGGTATGAAAAAAAATAAAAAAAGATATGGGGAGAAAAAGGAAAAAGGAAAAGATGTGATCAGATGCAAACACACAGGGGAGGAAAGAAGGAATGAAAAGACAGCAGGCTGCTTCATCACCTTCACAGCCCTTTCCTCTGGTGACCAATCCGGGCAAAACTATGGTACGACAATGACGGTGAAACATAGCGAAGAAAAAGATAAAAGTGGAGGGAAGAAGGGGAGAGGGAGAAATAGGACGGAGCCCCTTCAATGTTCGCAATGATATAATGAGAGAAGGGATAAAGAGTAGGGGGGGGGGGAAAAAGGAGGAGCCACCGTCTAGCCCGATATGTTTTCTTCCTAAGTTCTTCAACGGTCTGTCCCAATGTGTCAGAAAAGAGGAAGGAAGGGAGAAGAAAGAGGGGAAGGGTGGGGGAATAGGGGGGGACTTCCAAAGAACATCCAAGAAGGAAAAAATAGAAGGTGAGAGGGGTAAAGGAGAGGAGGAAACAACAGGTAAAAGACGACGAAACTCGCCCACAGAACCTATTTGCTTGGCGCCCGGGCGCGATCGGAGGCAGTGCGCGAATAGAGATAAAAGTGACAGGAAGTAAAGAAGTGAGGAGGGGATGAAAGGGAGGGGGCGCAGCGCATGTCTGGCAGGCCTATTGCTAGAGAAAAGGGATGTGGGAGGGGGGGGGGGAGGGAAAAAAAGAAGTCATCAGAAAGGGGAGGCGTTCGTAGCCTCCTTCGTCTTCTGCCATTAGCGCCGACGTCCGTGGACCGGTGGAAAAATGTGAAAAAAAGAGGAATGGGAAAGTAGAAGTAAGGAAAAAGGGGAACTGCCGAGTAGTGCATTTGTCTTCAGAGGGAAGGGAAAGGATGGGGGGGGAGAGGGGGGGGGGAAAAGAGGGCGAGCGGGGAAACCGCCACAGCGGGGTATTCGTACACGTGTCTCATTTTGCACTTATAGGGTATGGTGCGGGAGCAAGGGTTGTGAAGAAAAAAAGAGGGTGGAGAAAGAAAGAAGAGAGAGGGAGTAAAAAACCGCACGAGATATGTACCCAAGAAAAAAGTTGTGAAGATAGGAGAAGAGGGGAGGGAGGAAAGGTGCCGTTTCAACCTCTCCTCCGCCAGTCCAGGACTCGAGAAGTCTGGTCAGAGTTAGAAGGAAGGGGGAGAATGGAGGGGAAAGAAGAAAAGAAGAGAATTTGTTGACGGTCTCGTACAGGAAGGCGCTGGGGAAAAAAGGAGAATGTTTATAAGAAAAAGGGGAGGGAAACTCGGGAGTGATTGCAAGAACTCATTTTCAAACGATGCGTGAGGTCTCGTCGGTAACAACAGAAGTGAAATAAGAAAAAAAAGGGTGCAAAAAGGGGAGGAAAAAGAGGAGTCGATAATCACGAAACGAGTTGAGTAGAGACCATTACGGAAAAGGAGAGAAAGGAAGGAAGGGAGGGAAGGGGGGAAAAAGGAGGTACGAATCCGTCAACAACGTCTTTACCGTGCTTTTTTCCAACGCATCCATCCGGCGGTGGCGAAGACGGCTTTAAAAAGAAAAGAGGGATGGTAGAGGAAAAGGAAAAAGGGAAACCGTTCACTGCTTGTAGGGGAGGGGGGGGAGTGGAGGGGAGGGGAAACAAGATGCGTGAGGTTGACCCGTGATACTACGCACACTTCAGATTTCAACTTGCGCACTGTGTACGAATACGCGGGCCGTCCCTGTGGGGACAAAAAGGGGAGAGAATAGAAAGGGATAGAATAAAAGAAATGCCTAAACTACGGGAAACCTGAAAGGAAAATTGGATAAAAAGGGAGGAAAGGGGGGGGAAAAGGTGGCCCCAGGTGGACTTAACGCTCCCACGTACTCCGTCCCTATTGTCTACTCGCTGTGGAAGGTGGAGTTGGGGGGGAAGAGATGGGAAGAAAAATGAAGATTAGCTCTCCGCCGAAGATGTATAGGGTGTAAGGGGAGGGGAAGGGGGAGCAAGTAGGTGGCGCACGGAACTTCTCTTGAGTCCATACCCCGATCTGCATCTTTCTTCGGGTGATATAATTAAAAAAAAAAGGGGGGGGGAAGAGAAGGTTACCTGGCGTAGGAAGCTGTACAAGGGGAGGAAAAGGAGGAAAGAGTCGGCGTCGTTTCACTTTTCTCTTTCCCTGTCTTTTATCGCCAGCCTCCTTTGCATTGTCGTTTTCGGGGCGGAAAGGGGAAAAAGGGGCGATCCAAAAGAAAAAATGATCGGCTCGACGGTTGCTCCGCTGGTTCTCTTCACATCTGGGCCGCGTTTATGCGGGAGGGGGGGAAAAAAAGGGGGGGAAGAGAATCAAAAAAATAGGAGGCGCAGGGCAGACTCTATTCCATGCGTATGCACCGGGACAGGTCCTGGTGACTGTGATCAGCGCCGGAGGAAGGGTGTATGGGAGGTGCATCCTGATCAAAAAATCTTAGAGGGGGGAAAATATAATACTACGTCAATCCGTCACGTGGCACTCAGACATGAGCCGAGGAGGGAAAGAGAGGGGGGGGGGGGGAGGAGGAGGGTATTACGATCTTGTCGGGCCGACACTTATGAGAAAATCGGAGTGCTCTCTACACCGGGCCTTTTTACGTGTTGGCCGCGCTGATCTTACGAAGGTGTGGTGGAAAAAAAGGTAGGTGTAATAAGAAAAAGGGGAGGAAGAGGAGGGGATCAGGGAGACGATTCCCTCCCGCTACAAAAGGAGGGGAAAGGAGAATAGACACGCGAGAAAAAGGGGGGGGGAAAGAGGAAAAAAAGAAATTATGAAAGAAAAAAAGAAAAAGGAAGAAAGGAGTTGATCTGTTGGGTAGTGACAAAAGAAATAGGGTGAAAATAGGAAAAAGAAGAGGGGGGGGGGACCCATATTTGTCTTTTTTTTCTTGTCACTGGGAAAACTGATAAGCAATGAAATTAGGGGAGGTTAGAAAAGAAGAGGGGAAAGTCTTCGCCCATCATAGGAAGGAAAAGTAATAATAGAGAGTAGGATGGGGGGGTGGGGAATAGGGGGCGAAACTCATCCTTCTTTTTCTGGTCGTGGTCGAGCAAATATGTGGCAAGTGTAATGAAGGAAATAGATATGGGAGGAAGAAAGAATTGTAGAAGGGGAGAAAGGGGGGGAAAACGTCTCCCTTTACTCCGTAGGCCTGGGGGAAGAGGGGGGAATGTAGGGAAGGAGGGAAAGGGGTAGAGGAAGGGGATGTAGTTCCTTTTTTTTTTCACTAGTGTCAGGGCAATATGTAGCGCTAGACTATAGAAAAAAGATAAATAGGAAGTAGTAGTAGGGGCATCGTTCCAGTGGTCTGGAGGTAGGGATGAGAAAGAAAGCAATACGCTGAAATCGACACTCGCCTCCTTCTCCCCCACTCAGCGAATCGCTATGAAAAAAAAAAAAAAATAGTGGCTCCTTACGAAGAAGGGATGCTTGTCTCCTCTCACCCTGGCCTATTCATCCTGGGAGAAGAAGAAAAAGTGATTAAATCGTGAATGAGAAAAGGAATCATCCCTCTGAGAGAGGAAATAAAAGGATAGAGTAGTTTATAGAGAAAAAAAGGGGAGTCAGGGGCGACGTTGGCTATTCCCTTCCTTCTCTTTACAATATCCTGATCGATGTGGGCTCCAAACAGAAATGAATATTGGGATGGGGAGAAGTGGGAAAAGATGGTAGAGGGCGCAGTTGTCCTGTGAATACATGACAAAAGGAGAATGAAAAAAAGATAAAAGATATGAAGAAAAGGAGGACAGCTTCGGAGGTGATAACTTTCTGCCGCTTAGTCCATGAGGAGGGGATTGTACGAAATATAAGGAGGAGGTTAGAATGAAATGAAGAGAGGGGAGAAGAAAAATGGGGAAGGTTCTTCCGTTTCCCCAAGAAAATAGAAGTGAAAGATGGGAAGGGAGAGAAAAAGGAAAGGATTGCGAGTGGAGACGGGCGTTAATCTTCCTCTCTATTTTCATTTTTCCCATTAATCAAATCGGGTAAAGACGGTCCAGCTACATCCGTAACGAAATAGTGGTGATAGAGTGTATGGGGAGGAGGAGGGGGGGGGGAGAAGCACTGCGCAGTTGTCATGATTCAAAGGAGGAATAATGAAGAGAAAAGAAAAAGGGGGGAGAAGAAGGGCACGATGAATCCAAACATCTCTTTCCTAATTCTATCACACCATAAGCAGGGAGAGGATAAGGAAAAAAGTGAAGAAAAAGGGAACGGGGTAGAAGGGAAAAACCCAGGCGATAAGAAAGAAGGGGGAAATTAGTTTGGTAATGGGAAAAAAAAAAGCCACATTTGCGCTCTTTTATCTCTCTTCATTCTAGCAATCACTGCACGAAAAAGAGAGATGTGGAAAAATGATAGAATAGAATATAAGGAGGAGGGGAAAGAAAAGAGATGGACTTCCTGCTGCCCTGCGATGGCAGACAGGGATGTATGATGAATGA
>Ga0179593_1421008_pt1 | contig 14284 bp, 14 predicted proteins | sample CZODoug2_1_08_16_FD_185931 | JGI IMG/M metagenome (GOLD analysis project Ga0179593, IMG submission 185931) | Vadose zone soil fungal communities from Angelo Coast Range Reserve, California, USA - CZODoug2_1_08_16fungal (PacBio error correction) | ecosystem: Environmental > Terrestrial > Soil >...
AAGCGACGAGGGAAAAAGAAATGAGGACTGATTTATAAACTCGTGGGGCGCTCCGAGCTCAAGAATTTCACGGGGGGGATCTTGCAACAGGCTGGTATCTAGGGGGACGTGGTACCGGGAGGAAAACCGGGACAGCAAACCTGAGGGAACTAATGCGCTGCGAATGCAGGGGAAAGAAAAAAAACGGAACCCACGCGGGGACTTCGGCAGGGGGTACGAAAGCAGGACGGGGGTACAGGGGGCCAGGGGTGGAGCGGATCAAAAAAGGGGGGTGGAAGCTTTATCTATTCAAGGCTTTCTTGGGGTTACTTGACAGAATTCGAGTTACCCTCAGGAAGAGGGGGTGAGGGGGAGGGGATGGGGGTGTGTAAATTATTTAAACAAAGGAAGAAGGCATTGTTTCTGGAAATTGGTGGGGAGACCGGGGGTAGGTTGCATTGAAACGAAATAATAATAAACGTTAGCAATGTCATGGGGAGTCAAAAGGAGCAATGCCGCCGTAGGTCAAATGAGAGCTTATGACAATCCTGTGTAATCTCGCCAAAGGGGGAGGGATGCAAGCCGCCGGTCAAAAAGGGCTGCGGTCCGGAAAACAGGGGAAAAGACATACTCGTTCTGAAGTAAACAATCAAGAAAGAGAAGTGAAGCCTGGGGATAGACTCAGGAACAGAAAGGAATTGCGGAAGCGCAAAAAACGGACCTCCGAAAACATTACGGGGGGTAAGGTAAGGTGAGCCTTCGAAATAGGGCTTAAAGGACCTATGAAGGGGTTTTCCGGCGAAAATGGATAGTTTCAGACGGTGAGGGGGTTTTACTCTCTAGGGTCCAGAGAAACAAAAGCGGAGTTTTTGGGTTGGGAAGAGGGCAAAGACCGAGAAAGGACAACTATAATGAATTCCAATTTGTGGTTTTGTCCTGGGGGAAAGGGGAAAAGGGAACGCCAGTTCGGGGGATGTGGCCTGCGGGTAGGTACAACCTGAAGGGTGAGGAGAAAAAGGCTTGATTGATGCATCGGGAGAAGGGTCCTTTGGATGGAGGCATTCGTGTCTATTGCCTTGGGGAAAACCTGATCGATTTGGGCGGAGACAGTCATATGGCAGGCGAAGGGGAAAAAAACCCAGACGAATTACCGTGCTAGGGAGATCAGGCGCGCATGCCGGATTGCTACCGAGGTTTCAAAAGAAAGAAGCGATGTTGTTTGGGGGGGGGAGTGTCAAAAAGGAAAAAAAAATTAGGACCCACCCGGGCTGTCCGCGGGTGCTTGAGTTCGGGAAGTAAAATAGAGGGGCACCCGCCGAAAGGGGAAAAGACGGGACGCAGCTGGTCGGGTTTTCGGGCAAAAAAGGGGGAAACCGGGAGTAACATGATCACCGAGAGAGAAAGTACGCGACTAATCAAAGATTGTCTGCGTAAAAGCTTAGGCGAGGGTATTCTGCACCCTAATGGTCAGTGAGGCGTCCACGAAGCAAAGTCATTGAAGACGGATCCGAATTGCAGCACGGCTGGAAAAAACCACGTCAAGGAATCGGTGAACACGAAAGGTCGGGTTGGACTGTCAGCTGGGAAAGGTGTCGCAAAAGAAAAGAGCAAAATAGTGACTGGGAGTATCGGAATTTCAGAACCAAAAGGGGTGCTGCAGGTATATGTGGGGGGCTGTTATATTCCCATTTTCACACAAGCCTGTGGATTAAAATATTCTGGGGGGAAAAGCTAAAACTTGAAGTCTAACCGCCTCAGACTGGGGAAGGAAAAATCACGAAAGGTGTCTGAATCTAGAGTTCTGCGGAGAAAACTTGATGCCAGGATTAACAGGAGAAGCTTGATTTTGATCAGGGACAGGTCAATCTGCGGGGCAAGAGCTTTTGGTCCGTCGAAAGATTTTGGGGGTGAAAAAGAAGACTAGACAAGCCAAAGTCACGGAAAAAAGCGTAAGTACGGAAGGAAAAGGCCGAGGGGAGGTTAATCGGGAAGGTCCAGGATCGGGTAGCGAGGGGGGGAAGGTAACAGGCTTGAAGGGCTGAGAAGGAAGGGACCAGACGGTGCCCTAAGGTGTCTGGGAATGAGGGGGCGAGCCCTAATGAACATGTACGTATTCTAGCTCCGGTCAAATCTCCACTCCCAAATCTCCGCCGCCCAAAGGAGGGCCAGACGTGGAAGCTCTGGAATGGAAAAAAAAGGGTTTTATGGGAGAAGGCAGCAAGGGGGGGACTCTTCTCAAAAAATAGTGGGGGGAGAGGGGGAACCGTTGAACTTCAGAGTGAAACATTGATCAGAAGAAAGGTACGCTCTCCGTTGGGGAAGGTGTTGGGCACTGATGCGGGAGTTTCAAACGAGTTTTCCAGCTAAAATAGTGGGGGGTTTGTGGCTGGGGGGGGGAAGAAGAGCCAAGGAGGGGGGGGCCCTCGACCAGTGTGAATCGGTCACGGCTGAAGGAGAACACTGGTCACCGTCGGGGGCCAAAATCAGTTCGGGACCGAAAACGCGGGAATCGGACTGGAACCCAAAGCTTAGGCGGGAAGAACGGACGACGGGGTGGGAAATATTTGATTGAAAAAAAGAATTGGACCCTAACTCGGAATAGCAAAGACTTGGGGACGTCGCCAGTAGGAGCCACATCAGATCTGGAAGGAGTTGGGAAGAGAAATGGGAAAGTGGTTTGTGGTGAGAAAGGCAAGTGTTGCAGTCTATGAACGGCTGCACAGAGGCCGACACGGGGTTCAAGCATACTCGAGAATAAACCGTTAAGTGCGCGAACGGGCAGGCAAGGAGAAGTAAGTGGGCCTAAACGCAAGGAAAGGGTTGGTCAGGACAACCTGGAAAAGGACTGGTTAAGCGACCTTGAAAAGTGGAGGAAATTCAGGACAAATGGAGAAAATCTGTGGGCTAGCGGGACGTGGGGGGAGGGGATGCAAAAGGGAAAAAGAGCCGGCAGAAAAAAAGGCGCTCCGCTGCGGGGAATCGACTACACAACAAAGTATATTATGGGATAGGATATAAATGTCTGATCGTCAGCCAAAAAGAGAGGGAAGGAAGGGAGGAAGTTGTCCCTCGCCGAAGAAAAAAAGACTCTCAAAAGATTCTTACGTTAGGGGAGATAACTCCCAAGAATATAGAGTGCTACCAGGGAGGCTATATTTGGGATCGGGGTCAGCAGGCACGAAAGGGAAGTTTAGTTCTAATTTAAAAGCTCCTTTTAAAGCTGATGAACAGTATGTAAAAAATCTTGCTCTTGGGGGGCCCGCCGTATCGAGGGGAAAAAGACTCCCAGAGATCAGCCAAAAGAAATGCCCATGTGAGCTTAAAAGATCGATGTTGAAAACCAGAAACATCCTTTCCAAAAGCGTTTCGGAAAATTCGTGGGAGAAAATACCAGAAGGGTAACGCGGAAAGCGTACCGACGGCACATGCTTTTTGGAAAGATTCACTCATACTTAAGGGAGGGGTGGGACGCCGGACACAAACAATGGCAGAGGGATAGTAGTGGTTACCTAACAGAGGGGGCAAAAGGGCGGTTCACTAATGGATCTGATCTCATCGAAAAGAAAAAAGAAAATGGGGAAGGGACTCGGGCTTGGGGTAACAGGACCAAGGATCTACAAAAAAAGCATAACCCCTCGCCTCCAATGTCCGATTGCGCAGGGCGGAGGGGCGAGGAAAATTTCTTTCAGGCATAAGGTGATATATCGCTGGAAAAAGCATTCCGGGGAAAAGACATTAACGTGCCGATGGTCCTGAGGGGAAGAAGAACGGGTGCTTTGAGAAACACAAAGCCGCTTAGTGAAGATAAGGAAAAGAAGGAGAAAGAAGGTGGCAAAAGTTTCTCCGGAAGGGACGCTGGATCCCATCTAAACCAAAAGAGATGAATGGCACCAGGTGTGATCACCGAGGGAAAATCACTGCCTACTGGTTAAAAAAGCTTCGGAATAGAGTCAGTCGATTTGGGTGAAAACAGGGAAGGCCCAAAATAATGGTGGAGTGGGGGGGGGGGGGGGGCCAATAATCAAACCAAGAGATGACATAGAAGACAGCGCAAAAAATACTTAGACACAGCAGGGGGGGCATCCGGTGCTCCGAAGACTAACACGAGATAACTCTGAACCAATTGGAAACCGTTTTAGGGCTCTTGCGTCGGAAAGTAAGTTGCGAAAACATGCAGGCCGTTTGAAGCTGCCGGGGGGGGGGAACGGGACAGCTCCCCAAAAAAAACCAATGGGGAGAAGCATTGAATAGGACCCTGGATACTGACCAAAGAATAAACCAGGTCATCTCAATACCCAGCCCCTGGGAAATGGCCCACAACTTCGCAAAGCCGTTAAGTTTTAAGGGCCAGAATTGTCGAGAAGAGAAAAAGGAGCACTTCTAGACTTGTGAAAGGATCGCGGTGTCATTGCCCAATGCGTGAACAAGGGGCAGAAGGAATTTGAGGGTGGAATGGTCAAAGACGAGGTCAGGGGAAAAAAGGAAAACCCATGATAGCAAAAGCAATCGACGAAGCGCCAAGAAAAAAAGGCTCGTACAAATGTTCGCACTGAGGGCTCAGGGCCCTATAGAGGTCACCGCGCAGAACCAAAGAGGAGGGCAAGCAGGGAGGGATGAGTAGCAAACAACTTGAAAAAAAATCGCGGGAATGCGGTTATCAGAACGCATAGGCATAGCGCTGGGACGAACAAGGCCACGTATACTTCAGGAAAAATCAAGCGGGTCGGAAAGCGCCGGAGGGACCCGTAATTGAATAAGCATCGGCTGCGGGTAAGCACAGAAACAAATAACATAACCTACGCGGAAAGATCAGAAGCAACACCCAAAAATGGGTTGAGGGACTAGCAAAATTTTTAAAACCGCCTACCCAGAAAAATCCCAACTGGCTGAAAAAAAGGAACAAAGGATCAAGGACATTCACTCCATACCTAAGATGCTAGAGTGGATTTCAAGAGGAAAGGTGTCCCACCACACTGCGATGAGGTTGGGGTTGGAGTGTCATCCCAACGAGCAAAATAAACAAAAGCTATGAAAGAGATGAAACCATTCCAGGCAGGAAGAGCAGGAGATGTCTTCGAAGAACGGCAAACAAACATGCCAGTTCCGGAGCACAATGCGCTTCAGGAACGGGACTGGTCCCAATTCCGCCGCTGTGGTCTTAAGGAAACCCGCCACGCTTGCTCCAGGGGGGCTGAAGGGGGAGTTATGGGGAAAAAAAAGGCGGACAACTTGGAAAAAGGGCAAAGTGGCGAGCATACCAGGGATCCGAACGGACAGGCCGCACGGTCAACTTGCAAGGGAGAACGCGGAGGCGAACGCCATTTTGGGGATGATAATCTCTAAGTTAGCCCAGAGTCCAACGGGGGGTGTCACATTACTTTTGAAAAAGGGAAGGGGCAATTGGAAAAACCGAGGAAAGAGGGGAACTGGGAGAGAAGAAAGTCCAAAACGAACTGGGAATCTGCATGAACCCACACGGGGGATGGGCGGGGCGCTGAACCGTAAGCTAAAACACACGTCAACTATTTCCCAGAAGGGCGCGTCAACTGCGGTGGTCCATAACGAGGACTCAGAAGCGGAGGGTGGTGAGATTCGTCTAGCCCCCGAAAACTGGGAAAAAAGGACAACGCACTGAATAAAAAGTCTTGGAACGGGTCAAAGCAAATTCGGGGGAAAAAAGTCCGAAACACAAAGAATAAATCGCATCATCTAAGACTTCTTGCAAGTCCGTCCAGTATAACTAAAAAAAAGGGAGTAGGAATACTGGGGAGGAAGATGGTCCGTTATGCGTTCAGGTTGGTTTTTTGAAATCGGAGTCGCTAATAGAAAAGGTTCCGAAGGAAGTGAAAACTTCCAATGGGATTAGAGCCGGGGAAGTTCGGATTGGCCCATCGGATCAAGACATGGGGCCCAAAAAAGTCAAACAACACACTATAGCGCGATGCTTCCAAAACCGCGATTCGCTTCGGGAAGAGGGTCCTAGGAAGGGTGACGAATGGGTGTAGGTGAAGGGATGACGAATCACGTAAAACTCAACCAAGTTTTTATGGTGCACCGGAATGAAGGTATTAAAAGGGCTTTCTATTACATTGGGATGCTGATATAAGGGATTAAAAAGGGTCGGTCAAGACGAAAAATTCAAAACTAAAGGGTTTAGGGAATGGGTATGGGGGAGCGGGTCCGAGAGAATTCAAATCAAAGAAAAGGGGGGGTAGAATCGGGAACAGCAGGGAAAGGGGAGGGATGGGCCTCGACGCTTCTGGAACTTCTCTCAACTCAAAGTGGGGTCCAAGTCAAGCGCGCCCCATATACACCTCACTTGCAAAGGTCTTAATCCTCTTGCCCAGAACAGAAATTCAAGCATCTCTTGGCTCTAAAAAGTATTCAAAGGATAAGACTAGGCCAGGGTGGGTACACTAAAGGGGATGCAAAAACTAGGAAAAAGTCTAGGGAAATCCTGGACGACGGCATCTCGTCATGCTATATGAAAAAGTTATTGAATGGAAAGAAAAAATTGATTGGGAAAAAAAAAAAGGAGGTACGGGGAGGGTAGGGTTCCCGGGGAGTCTGTTTTCCTTATCCGACAACATATCCTAGTGTTTTGCAAGGGCACGCGGCCAGGAATTAAAACCCTATCATGATAATTCCAAAAAGGGTATGGGGAGGGAAGGGGAACGGTGGGGGGGGAAGAACGGGAGGGGTTTTGCGGATGTAGAGGTACAACAAAGGGTGACAAGGGACATGCGGTGAGGGAAGGGGCTTATCGAAGCAACTAGGATATGGATGCTCGGTTGGGGGAAGGAAGTCGATGGAAAGAATCAGAAGGTAGGGTAGCAGGCGGCGGCTTTGAAGACGCTTGATTAATCTCCGGAGATATGGGGGGGTCTTGAATATGGAGACCAAACTTTTTGCCTAAACGCCCGCCGAAGGAAACAGATGGTGGGCCGATTCAGGGACCATAGGTAGGTAAGCTTGCTGATAAAAAGTCCCGGAGCGCCGGCGCTCGTGCTTTCTTTCAGGGAAGCAGCAGACAGGTCCGCGCAGGGGGGAAGACGGGGGGGAAAGACGGAAGCGAAGAGTGGAAACATTGCCAGTTTACTCAGGAAGCAGCAGATTTTCCAACCATGGTATGCCGAGAAAGGGGCTGGAAAAGGATCTGCAAGGAGGGGCAATGAGTTGGCAGCTGAGGCAGCAAGCAAGCTGGAAGGGGAAAATCAATAATCAAACGCTGCGGCAAAAGAAGGCACCCCAGAAAGAGTCGGGGGAAGGAGAATAATGCCACTCGGAGAAGGAAAACAGATACCTGTAAAAAGGGGAATCGAGGTATCAATTATGATATGAGCATCTGATCAAGAAATTTCTGACCGGTTCACATCCAAGTGCGAAAAACGTGTTGAGAGTTTCTAAAAACGGGGGCAAACGTGTGGGGAAAAACGAAAAAGAAATTTGGGGGCTTGCGGAATGCTTTCTCTGGAAAAAAGGGGGCTTCGTTAGGGGAAGGCTCCACGCTTTTTCTCCGAGATCCGAATTATTGACTTCGGGGTTATCAGACTCCGGAGTAGAAGGTGTCAAAAAAGGTTAAAGTTACCGGAACTCTTTTTTCAAGGCCCGATACTCGAAACCATCCTGAAACAATAGATAAGCGCGGAAAGGTCGGAGTGGACCGTGCATACACCGTGCCTTCAGCTTCAGGTTAAGAACTCCTTCCTGGCCAGAGTCGAAAGCAGTGAATTGTCGTAAAGAAGGAAAAGAGAAAGGAAAAAAAAGGTTAACCGACCGGCTGATTTAAGCGGGGTGTTCAACAGCAAGCTCCGGGCTGATCTCTAGAACAAAACATCAAACCAGTAAAAGGTAACTCGGGAATGTGAGAAATTTAAGGGAGCCGACCGCCGATGTGACGGCGAAGACAGGGGGGGGGGGGTGCGCCACCACCCGGGGCATGGCTGACCGTCTAGGAGCGCAAACAGAGATGATGGAGGAGGAGGGGTGCATGGAGCCCGATTCCATGAATATTGAATGTCTGGGCGTCGCTTTCGAGCGATCCTGTTAGGGGACCAACGCGACTCAGAGGCTGCAAACGCTTATGACCTCTTCCACAGTCGGGTTGCAGAAAGTCCGCGGGCCGGCCCGGAAAGGAGGGATCGGAAACAAGAAGGAAGATGTATGAGTCGGGAAAAAGAGGTTTTACAAGGGATTCGTAGGGGGGTAACAAAGACTCAAGGAAAAGACTTCGGGAATGGAAGAGTCTGATCGATCGATGATGTTGAAATGCATCCGTGTTAAGTGGACGAACCGGAGGGTGCAGTGCAGGATTAGACTGAAAACAGGAAACGATTGTTTTGGAAAAAAAACACATAATCGCTCGAACTCGGTAGAGTGCGCGCACGAGAACGCAACCGAGAAAGTTACGCAAATACGGGAGGGACCTTCGTGACACTGAAACTCATATAGAAGATGTCGAAAGCCAGCTAGTCTATTAGTTGAGAATAATGGAACACGAAGAAAGAGGGTGAGGGAGGAAAAAAAATCGGAATGGCAAGTCTAAGTGCCGAAATCTCAAGAGCGGGGCTAGCCACGGACGTGTATCGGAAAAAGGACAACTGGCAAGAAAATAAGTCGCATATGAAGAGCTTCCCCGTCTTAAACTAATTTCATAGGAAAAAGGAGCTGGGGGGAAAATTTGGGGGCAACAGAACTCAAGGAAATTCGGATCTGTTTCATGAATTCAACCGAAAAGAGACTTCGTTCGCTAAGAGTATTGTCACAAGGTTGTAGCAACAAAGCAACGAAGGCGTTTGGTGAAAGGTAATCTCGGGTGCGGATGAGCAGAGAAAGATTTGGGGGGGAGAAAAAGAGTGCATGCCTGAGTGGCAGTCTTTTCCTCAAGCCGGCGGCACCAATCGGGCCGGAAACGTGTAGCAAAAAACTCCCGCGATCAACAAAGATCATCAAGGGGGGAGCCGCGGATAAAGGTTGGGGCGATTAGATGACAGTGGAATTTGATATGCGGTAATCCAACCTCGGGGGGAAAAAGCTCGGAGTTCGTTTGGGGGGGGAGAGACTATGAAAAAAAAACATACTTATGGTGGACCCGCAAGATGCAGCTGGCGCGTAGTGGTACTCCGAGTGAAAGGTCGAGGGGGGGAAAAAAAAATAAGTGGCTACAAATTCGACACTCAACCATCAATAGTGCTCCTAACGTGCTTTCACCCGCAGAGGGGGGGAACAAGAGATTGTACAGGGGAGAAAAGACCCCGCCTCGGAAGCGCGTTCGGCAAAGAAAAAGAGTGCTTCGACAGCTACAAGGCGGTATAAGCAAAATTTCTGCATGGAGCATCAAGACATTTCAAGGCCAAGTGGGGGGTTGGGGAGGTTTGAATTAGAAAGAAAACCGAAGAAAACTATCTTGCAAGCGCAAATACGGTATGTACTCTCTTTCTCAAAAGGGAGGCAGACCACTTCAGATTCGACATGCCAAGGAAGTTATCCCCGGAAGAGGTCGCGGCAACGCGAAGGGAGAAGCCACCAACTCGTCACTTTCCCGAAAAAGTTCCTCCGCGAATCGGAGGGACCGGGAGAGATTTTGGGGAAGGGGCCAAAAGGGGGGGGGAAAGGAGGGGTCCAGCGCCCGGGCTTGGGAAATGTCAGGAACAGCAGAAGTTATAAAGGGACGGAAAGAGAGTTTCTACCAAAACTAACACGTAGACCAACAGGGGGGGGGACTTGATGGGCCTCTCGCCCTGAAGGGAGTACATTAGGGGAGGAAAAAAAAAAGTCCACTTTCCTGATTGAATTTGAACGTGCAAGCAACCGGAGGAGCTTTTGGTCAAGGAAACTGACGAGTCCCAAAACCAGGTAATCTGGTTATCAAGGAGAAATGACGTTCCAAAAAAAACTGTCTAGGGCACCTCTACGCCTGTGAGTGGTGCCAGCAAAGCTCGACGTCCATGACTTGCTTAAGCTGGTAATCTAAATCACCTCCACGGGTGCACAAATCATACGGTTACCTGAGGAAAAGAAAGAGCGGCGGGGAATGTAGAAAATCGCGCGCTTCCTGATTCTAGTGAAAAGGGACTAGGGAAAGAGGCATACACGCTTCCGCAAGCGCGGGACAACCTGCGGTCGCCGCGCAGTGCCGGACCTCTATAGGACGAAGCACCGCCGGCATAGAAGCCGGGGGAGCCGATGACAAGAGTGGGGGGAAACAGCAAATCTTGTTCGCGATGAAGGCAAAATGTTAGCAAGCCAGAAGAGAGAGGAAGAAGAAAGGCAAAAACGGAAAAATATTGTAGAGCGGCATCAAATGCTTACCGAACCCTTGGAAAGGCAATCCCTTCGCTGAACTCTTAAGGGGGGAAATGGAAAGCTCATGCCAGACCGTATAGCAATGGTTGCTCCGCAAGGAACAATTAAAAGAACACCGGGGAGAAAAAAAAAGGAACAAAGACCCATCAGAAGTTCCCTTACACAGGATCACCAAGGGAAAAGAAGTACCCTCCACCAAGAGGCGAAACTTAGGGGCATGTTTCAAAGGAAGCGCGTGTCCTAACCACTGCCGGATATTGGGGGTATCCTAAAAAAAACTAGCGTAGCAGGAATACGAGAAAAGTCATCTTACCTGCATCTGAGTCGTCCGGGTCGAAAAAACCCAGGAATTCCAAGGGAATGGGCGGGTCCGGGGGGGGGAGCTTGGGGGTTGTGGGGGGGTTGGGGGGTTTTCATCGGTGACGAAGCTCGGGAGGCGGACGGGGGGGGTGGGGGGTGTCAGGCCGGAAAGGGGGGGGGGGGGGGAAGACTCTAACCTGCCGGACTACAAATTGATAAGGGGAGTTATGCTTGAACGTCGCCTTTCCAGAAGAAAAAAACTGGTCAAGAGGGCTGCTCCCTCGGGTGGGGGAACATATCCAGCTCGTGGAAAGGACTCACTGTCGGACATACATAACTGTCGATCGGGGAAATACTCCACGGCGGTTTAGGGGGACAGTTTGGATCAACGGGTTTGCTGGTGCTGGGATGCCCCGTCCCCTCCGCGAAAAGGGGCTAAGAAGTCAGTCCGGAACTTTGTTGGGGAATCGGTGCTATCAAAACGTAAAAGACAATAGGGACGGGTGGATCTTAAATCCTCGTCAACCCCATAAGACACGAAAGCATAAAAAATTTCACGCCTTTGGGAATGTTAGCGGTGTTTGCTGGCGCTTGCAGTCACCCTGCAACGTGAAACCAATGCGAAAACGTTCCTCACGAATGGAGAGGAAAAAATAGGGCTTTCCTCTTGGACCGCCAGCACTCATAGATGATTTTGGGCCGGCAAAAAGAGGTCAGGCATGGCCACTTGACGGGAACCGCTCGAAATAACCGCAGGTGAGGAAGATCGAGGACGTGAAAGGTTGGAAAAGATCGGAGAGTGGGGAAAACAACCATCCATCATTGACATAGGGTTCAACAATCAAACAAAAAAGGGGAGGAAAGAGAGCTGGGATAAGAAAGGGAACCGGCTGGGGAGACTGATTCGGGTTTGTTGGTGAAAAATCCGATCAGGAAGCGGGCAATTGACCTGCCGACTACAAGACACGCGGGGGAGTGCCGGGGGCGTTTGGATGGCGGACGGAGAGGATCGAAAAACCGGGGGCTTGGGTCCACGCGTGCGAGCGGCCAAGAACCCCCCGGAGGCAAATGGGGGAGCAGGAACGGGTACTAGGTTCTGTACACGGGTTCACTTAAGAGCTCATCAACACCCCCCCATTGAGGGTCATTGAAAGTCACATGTAGGGGTGTACTTGGGGGGGGGTTAATTACGGAGATATCCCTCATGTTAGTGGATTGAAGATGATATAGTGCGGAAAGGGAATGAAAAAAGTGTGCGATATGCCTAGAGAAGGAGAAAGGGGGTTAGAGGGGAGACTGGTGAAATCCCATACGAAGAGAGGAAAAAAGTCAAAAAAAAAGGGGGAGGGGGGGGCGCTTGAGGAAGGGAAATTTTTCCGAAGGCTTTGAGCGGGCTACCTCGGTAAATCTCGCCCGCGCAAGAAAACTGTCTGAGGAAACCATCAGGAGGACGAGTAACGGGAAGTTAAAAAAACAGGGGGGGAATATAATAAACTCCTTTGATCTCGGGAACGAAGTGGAGGGCTGAATGCAAAGACAAAAATCTAGAAAATGAAGGGGTTGCCGGGGGGGGAAGTCAAAATACGAAGATTAACCAGAAATGGGGGGTTAGAAAATTTACATATCTGGCGGGGATTGGGGTACGGTTGTTCAAAGAGAAAGGAAGTGGGGCTGACGGGAAACGCCCTCACATTCCAACTCCGAAGCCAAAGAAAGTGGGGGGGGGAGAATGTTTGGGGGTTGGGGAAAATTTGATCCGGGGTTCAAAAGCATCCTGTTTTATTTTCGGGCTTTTGAAGAGCCGTGTAAACTGATTGGGGGGGGTGGGGTAGGGGGGGGGGTCGCTTGCGATCTAGGGAGATAGGTATGTGACTCTCGGTGAATTTCTTACCCCTATGCGATGGTCAAGGGGAAGGGAGGAGTTCAATATTGAGGAGACCGAAAAAAGATTTCACCAGGCTTTCTATCGGTCTAATGCCTATGTCTGTGGCGGAACCTCATGGAATGTCTCGGAACCGAAGAATTTGGAAATTAAGGTCATAACTAGCATCCTGGCGCTCTTGCTCCGGCCGGGGGAGGCCTAGGGTCTTTGAATGTACTATAGTAAACGCCGCGAAGTGCGCAGTTATGAGGGAGAGCCTCAGGGGAGTGGCTATCAGAAGTTTAAGGCAATCCCACTTCCAATGCCGATTACATTACTCAGGAAAAGAAGGAAGTAAAGTATTGCAAACGGGAAGGGATCTATATTTCAGGAATCAAAGGGGATTAAAATGCCGTCCGAAATTTCTGAAGACAAAAAGAGGAGAAAAGCAAAAGCTCAGATTACGGGGGAAAACTTAAGGGTTCGATGTGTGTCAGAAGATTCATTTTTCTCCGCCCCCCCACGTAGAGGTCACAGTGGTTGCGTGGGAAAGGGATCATGAACGTGGATTTGGAGGTGCCAGAAAGGTGCTGTAAGCCCCGGGTGTTAAAGGCATGTGAGGAAAACGTCCATGTTGATGGGTGAGAGAAACAAACGAATGGCTACCGGAAGCCCAATCACTAAATTTTTTCTTATTCTACGAATAGTTGAATGGCATTCGCTCTCAAACTCAGTCACGTCGACTGAGGTGAAAACGCGATGCAAGAAACTCGGGAGGCATAGGTGATCTCGGGCGTATTGGAAAACGGTTTACATCATTGATTCAGGCAAAGATGGCCGAATTTGGAGAACGGATGCAGCCGGACGGGGGGTAGAGGCGCGTAATACGAAAGAAAAGGAGGCTCCTCTGGAACCAGGAAGATACGCAAAGGAATCTTGGGTCCTTTGGGAAAGGAAAAAGCGTAGGTCACGAGAGATGGGACCATACAGTAATCTTTTCTGAGGGTGGCAGGGATATTCTAAATGGTGTTTTGGGAAAGAAGAGGATTTCCGGAATCCTATTCACATCTCCGGCAAACAGCCGGAGGAAGACCTGGAAGGAGCTTTGCGATGATCAATAAACAAAAACCATTTACCTGGAAATGGGAATTGGGGGGGAAACCCGGGGACAAGAGATTACCATAGGCGATTGTGTTCGCCATTGTCCAGATATATTTGAGAGGCGGGCATTTTGCAAATCATAGGTCGACTTATGGTTCGGGGGGGTCTGGATGGGAAAAAAAAGGTGGGGGGGCCCACCACTTGTCTGTCCTGAGGGGAGGATAACTGATGGATGGCCACGTGTTTTGGAAAAAAAGGACATAGTAGTGACGGTGTCAAAGCCGAACAGTAGATGGGTCTCCGAGCATTTTACAGGAGGGGAAAGGGGTAAGGGGGAAGTTGTCCAGACTCATATCAAATAAAGGAGGGCTAACGGGGTCGCCGTCTCCATGTTAGTTTTTACCGAGAGGGGATAGGTTGGGGGGGTTGTTTCGGACGGCGATTTAGATATTGTGCATTCTTACAAAAAGCAAAAGCAATGCACATATTGGGTTGTCCAATACTGAGACACATCACCAGAAGGAAAGGGGCGGACGATAAATGGAGCCCACTAACTCCGTTTGCTGAAAGTCGAAAAGGGAAGGAAAAGGAGAAACTGGGGGAACGCGAGATCTTGGCTGATCGGCCGAAGAATTTCATATCGGATTTGGGGTTGGAAGATTACCAAGTGCCGGGGAAAGATTGAATTTCAAATACCCCGGCAGGGGGAAAGAACGAGGGAAAAAACGGGGGGAAGGA
>Ga0179593_1446401_pt1 | contig 14284 bp, 15 predicted proteins | sample CZODoug2_1_08_16_FD_185931 | JGI IMG/M metagenome (GOLD analysis project Ga0179593, IMG submission 185931) | Vadose zone soil fungal communities from Angelo Coast Range Reserve, California, USA - CZODoug2_1_08_16fungal (PacBio error correction) | ecosystem: Environmental > Terrestrial > Soil >...
GCCGAAGGATAGAAAAAAGAATAACGGGCGGGCGGTATCACACAAAAAAGAGGGAGCGTCAATTCGCTTAAAAACAGAGCGCAAGAAAAAGTAAGGAAAGGAAGGATCGATTCATCCTGAACCATAGCAACGCCAGCGTAAACGCCGCAGACATGGTCACCAGACAACGCGCCGTTCAAGAGGGACACCGAAGAGGGACAGACGAGAGAATCCAAGGAGAAGATCAAGTCAAGAACCTGGGTGCCTGATACTTGGGGGAGGGAAGGAACCGAAACATGGGCCAAGGGAAACGCAGCAAGCAGTAAATGGGACCGACGAAAAAAAAAAGGAGGTCAAGGTCAGGCTCAGAGGAAAACCGCCAACCCGTAGTAGAAAGAATAACCGCGGAGAACAAGAAACCCGCAGCGTGCCCTCGAAAAAGAAGAGGGTAAAACAAGTCCAGCACGGACTCAACACCTGGCAGGATAAATGTCGCGAACAATCGTAATACAAACGCACCGAGAGAAGAAGGGGGTCGGGGGGAACCAAAGGGCAGAGAGAAGGGACCCACACCGTGCCTATCCGGGACACGGGAGCAACGGACAGATCAGGGGAAACACACGGGAGGGTCTCAAGTAAGAAGGGCACCCGGCGTCTGAAACGGTCACGTCGGAATAAAGAGCGAGTAGTAGAACTGAATGCAAAGAGGTCCGAGCACGACAAAATGGCTGTCGCGACGTGGGCACGAAGCGTACAACGCGTTCGGCCGCTGAGTGTTACAAAGGCTCGGAGAGAGGCAGAAATCACCGTGTAACTCAAGGAGGACAAGGGGTACCAAAAAAGGAAAAGGGCGAAAAAAGACACAAGGTAAGCGCCTGCAATATGGTGAGCCTCCAATACGAGGAAACGGAGGAAGTGGGATAGACCTCTAAAGCCAAAGCGAAAAACAACTAGGCAGCAACTTTCGAAGAAGAAGACTAATCAATCGATATGAACGTCATCTGCGCGTCGGCGCGGGGGGTCGGGAGTGGAGCACCAACCACTCCGAAAAAGACAGAAACGGAGGGGTAGGAGGCCAGAATCAACAAAGAGGACATGAAACAAAATAGGACACCAAAAGGACGAGGGCAAAGGGTGAAGGGGGCTCAGAGTCGGGGGCAGAAGGCCTCTAGATAACGGACGAGGAACGAAGGTATCTCGTCAAATCGATCTACGACAAAAACTGAGCAAATAAAAAATCTGTGCGGAGAAAGTAACGGAAAGTCTACATTTGCGGCCACACGCACTGCAGCAACGACAGGTACGAGAAGGAGGGAGACGGTATGGCAAGTACCTCAACGTAAACAACCGATTCGGGTCCGTTTCTGCGCAGGGATGGGGGGATCAGGCTCTACATTTGCCCGGAGCATTGTGCAAAACGAGATGACATGGTATAAACAACAATGTCAAATCCAATACAAAGCAGGGGAATTCAGTAAACGTTTGACATATCACGCGGCCAACCTTGCCAGAGGAGAAAGACAAGGGGGGGGTTCAGATGGCAAGAGCAGCGGATATAAAAAGTAGAGGGAGGGCGCAGCCTTAGTGTCCCGAATGGTGCGCAGCAGAGATGACATGGGAACCAAAAACCATCGTGACCAAAAACGTTGCTAACGACCGCATCAATCCAACACGGAAACTAACACGTCCCATTAATCTAAACGACCGGGGGAAGGGAACCACGTCAAAAAGCAACCAGAGGTTCCAACTCCTTAAAAACGAGGGCGAAAATTATGACAAACCATGGCCGCCTTCTACCCGAGCGCGGGAAAGAAAATGAAGGACTGAAAAAGCCGCAGTCTCGGGGGGGTTTCGAGACGAAGAAACCCCTTACCAACAAGAGGAGAAGGGTCCAAAATCTGTGACGTGTAATATCAGGGCCGCCCAAGAAAAGTTGGCATGAAGGGTGAAGGGGCGGGTTGACAAGCACAAACCACCAGTCTAAGTTCTAACATTCGGAGAAAAGGTAGAATAGCGGACAATACGGTACAGGACTTCAAACTTCAGCTGCAGGAAGGAAGAGTGGGGGAGGAGTCCTTGCTTCCAAATCCTTTTCAAAACTGCCACCCCATGGTAAAAACATGTGCTGTCTACCTTATCATCGCGCGCAGCAATGTAAAATCATAGTGCGGGGCTCAAACGGAAATCTATGTAGTAGAAAAAAAACTTTCCTATATTATCCTTTAAAAACTCCATTACCTACGCAACCCCGGGGACATGAGACACACACTCTTAACGTCAATTGGATGCAACGTCAAAGGGTCCATCTTGCGATTAACGGAATCGGGTCCGGAGTAAGCGAGCCCATGAAGGCACAGTGGCCTGGTCCTTCGGTAACTTAACAAATGTCTCAGCAACGCAAAGAAAAAGGGTTAGAGAACTGTGCCAGCGTCACGGAGGGAGGTCGGGGGACTGGGTTTCAGTAGGAACGCCGAAAGAGGATTGGGGCTGGACACACACGCAAGAGAAGCTTCCATGTCGCGGACACACATCCATAAAAGGCAAGGCATAAAAAAGTCGAAAAAAAGTCTCTAACAACACACTAAAAAAAGTAGGGATGTGAAAAGAGGAGGAAAGTTACGAATGAAAAGTGGGGGCGGACGCGAAGGACGCGTAGGACAAGTCTCCATTGAACTCAAAAAAAAAGAAAACATAAAGGGAAGGCCGGTCAGGCACGTAAAAGAGAAACAACCGGAAGCCGACGAAAACGTGCGCAGGCTGCAAACTGGGTGAGGAGCCTTCTGTTCACAAGCAAGGGTAACGACAGAGGGACCATGCAAAAGGACTGCCAGAGACGTCAGGGCCGTCGTAGCGGCCGGACACGAACTACGTGAGCAAAAAGGGGCCTAACGGAACAGGTGATGACGCCTGATAGGGAGGAAGGGACTCACGGGCAACCGGAGCTGAAAGCCATGGCTACCAACGTCGTCACACAGAAAGGGCCGCTCGACGGGACAAAACAGCCTGAACGCAAGGCAAAAAAATCGCGGCAAGGAATGGAGCCAAATGCCCGAGACGCTGCAGGGAGGTAAGATGGGAGAAAGGGGAGGGACGTGCGAGTCCCGTTTGTGGGGACGAAAAGATCCGCGGTCGGCAAAGGGAAGCAGTTCAACCTGGCCGGGCGCGCCAAATACGGACAGGCAAAATTCAGGAGGAGGCTGTTTTAAAAAGGGTGGAAGGCAGGGACCAGGAAGGCCTAAGGCGCCTCCAGTCGAGAGGACAACTCCCTACAGACCTAAGACAACACACACACAGCGACCCGAATGGAAAAACTAAGGAGAGGACAAGCAATACATGGGTTCTGTCTAAAAGGGGCAGAAGCCGGAGTGCTCCACAAAGTGTACAGGGCCGGAATGGGTACATTATCCCTGGAATAGCACGAACAGCGCCGCGGCCCCCGAGATCCCATAACGGGGGTAGTACTCCAGGTGATAAATGGGCCGCAGGCAAAATAAAAGCGGCTAGTACGGCCTTTCTTATTCATGGAAGAACGAGAGCGGCGGTGAGCCGAGAGTTTTCGGAAGTGTAAAGAAAAAGGCCTCGCAAGGAAAGGGCGCCCCAACTGCAGGGAAAAACAAAAGGTGCTAGATAAGTGGGGGTCGCGAGGGGGATGAGGTAGGAGCTATGGAAGCTCCGACTAGGAGGGTTGCGCTCAATATCCGAGGTCCGGTGGGATTGGGCGAACGTTACGGCAATGAACATGCATATGAGAAGTCGAAGTGGGGACAATGGCAAGTTGGGGTGCTGTGGGCGAGTGCAACTCCAAGGGAAAGTGGGATAGGTCGAATCGCACAATTATAATAAGCAATTGGAAATAGGAGAGCTACAGACTGTTGAGTGCCACAGGGGAGACGGGGGGGGGCAAAAATCATACAAGAGGGGACGGCAGCGAGAAGGCACCGGGAGACCCGACGGGGACAATTTCGGTCAGGGAAGAAGAAAAGGAGGTCGTCGTGTGCAGTGAAAAGCAGAAGGGGGGGTGTGGGTGAAAAAACCAAAGAAAGGACGTAAAAAAATGAAAGGACAGATCAGATTCGGAGACCGACCGTGACAGAAGCCATGAAATCTCTTGTCAAGGGGATCAAGAAGTAGGGACGTATAAGGGCAGTCGGAACTACGCAGGCAGAAATCGTCAAGAAGAAGGGACAATACATCCTACCGGAAAACGGTCAAGAAGTGGTTCACACCTCATGAAGTAGGCCTGATAATTAAGGGAGAGGATAAGGAGTACTCGACTGGGAGCACGTCGGACGTGGGGACGAGCGCGGATACGGAGACAGCGCTATAAATCAAGGGTGAAAAAGAACAGGTCATTCAGTGCGCTGGCGGAGAGCTGTCATTCTCAGAAATCAAATGAACGTAAGGAAATTGACTCCCCGTCCAACAACTCAGACGGAAATTCCTCAGAAAAAAGTTCAAGGAACGGAGATCGGGGGCAAATGAAAGCGCGTTCGTCTTGCCAACAAAAGAACCTCGGGGGGTTCAAGCCCAAAAACATGAGATGGCACGGAGTCTGGAACTGCGACTGCCAATCGGGGAAGTAGTCCGAGAAAGAGGTTGGCCTACGCGGTCCGGACAAAGCACGGGGAAGCAAAGAAAAATAAGGATCGGGGCCCACTGCAATAGCAGGTAGCAAACACCCAGCTGCCACCCGGGCCTATTCGCATAGGAGGACACGGAGGAATTTGGGGAAAGGGAATGGCTCAGCGGTAGTAATCGGGAAGCAGAGGTTAATTGGGGGTGTCTCATCAAGGTAAGAGGGGCCTGGGTAACCGGAGAGAGCAAGGAAGTGGATGACAGGGGGGGCAAACCCTAGGAGGGAGACTCGATCACTAACGGAGAAGGGGGAGGCTGGTTCGAAAAAAGAGACCCGTTCCCCTCGCTGGGGTAGGGAAGGGGGGTGTCGACTACATTGTATACAAGGAGTACTTTAGAATTGTGACGGATACAGGGGAGCGGGATAAGAACACGACACCAATCCACGGCGACACAAAGTACCATGGATGTCTTCCGGGGAACTTCGACATCGAACGCCAAACGTTTTCCAAACTAGGCGAAGACGGACCTGCCAGAATGGAAGGTGCCATCTATCTTAAAGAAAAACCTCGGAATGTACGGACCGGGGCGGGAACGGAAATTGCAATTCTTTGAAAACGGCAGTCCAATAGCAGGAGAAAGATCAAGAGGAGAGCGAAAGAGAGGGAGTCACTTTGGAGATACCTTGAAACCTCCGAGGTGTTCCTTCTCTCCGATAAAAACGCAGGCGAGGCTTCTCCGAAAGAAACTAATAGGTGCAGAAAGCGTAATCCCTATCCCATGATTCCCAGACTACCGCAGTTGATTTCCCCAATGTCTTTAGTTATCGTGCTGGCGGCAAAGGGGGGGGAGGTCCCCCGCTTACAAATGGAGCTTAATTCGGATGCTCTGTCGAAAACTGTGCAAAAAAAAGTCCGGGAGGGAAAAAAGTAAAACTAATGAGGTCATTCGAATGGGGCCTGTAAATGGTTCTCTTGATGGCGGATCTGTGACATTCCGTTGGGGCTTTTGGGAGTGTAAGGGGACTTCGGCTGAAGAAATCCGAAAACCGGGGACAGTGAAACCATGAGGGAAAGATCAGAAGTTTCGCTGGGTCCCTCGATGATTCGAAAAACGGAAGGGCAACAGAAAGCTGGCTTTCGTGGAGTTTAAAGCCGAGCTGACCATCAAAGGGAGAAACAACCTCTTGTCAAAGGGCACGCAAATAAAGATCATAATACCTACATCGTGGTCAAGGATACCTAGTTCCTGTTACGGACGGTAGACGAAAAAAAAACAACGAAAAGATATGTGGCGTAAAACAAAAATATAGCCGGGAACCAGGTGGTCGGGAAGGAGAACAGGTTACCTGTCCAGCAAGCGCTATAAACAGCTACTGACAGGACAGGCTCTTCAAAATAAAACAGCAAGCCTAGGAAAAGGGGAAAAGCCCGTATGAAGAGGAAAAAGCAGAAAAGGCGGTAGTTCCGACCTGAACGGCACAAGATCCGGCAGCCCGAAAGCAAACCACAAGCCAAGGGACAGGTGAAAAGAGGGAAAAAACGCACGATCAAAAAAAAAAACTAAATAAAAAAGCAGGAAGGTCCCTGTACACGGAAAAACTGGTGACAGAAAAATAATGGGGAACGCTCAAAAGAAAATCAGGAAAAATAAAACAATAACCAAATACCTTTGAGAGATCAAAAGAGGGAAACAGGCAAACACTCTCCGGGTCAAGCACCAGCTGCAAGGGCACATGCTTTGGGTCAGATTGGGAAGCCAGAGAAGAGTGGCAGCAAACGACGGGAAAATTATAAGGTAAAAGACATGACGCGAGATTGCGAGACGAAAAAACATAGTCGCCTGGAAGAGCAAATTCGACATGGCTCGCGAAAAACCTCAGAGGAGGTCTAAAGTGTCGTCTTGCTCTTGTCCGCCGGTGGGTGCACAAAAGGGAAAAGGGAAGGGTTTAAAAAAAAACGCACCCTTCCCCCATGTGGGTAAAAAGGGAAACGTTATGACCTGGAGGCAGGCCAGAAATCAGCGTGGAAAACGTGAACGCCGGCGATCTACTGCCAACCATTACCGACCGAACAGGCCGGGGGTCATAGGGCTGTCCCGATACATAACGGGGCAAGTAAAAGTAGTATACGACCTGAGCGTGCGACAAGGCGGAAGAAAGGGTGTCGAGTCGACAGTCCAGAAAAGGCCTAATTAGTGCGCGCCGTAGCATCGAAAATGAACTATCATCAATTTCACCTGGAATAGAAAAGATAGAGGCTAAAAAAACGGGAATTATAAAAAAAAGAAAGACCTCTCTTTGCGATCGGGAGCTGCGGGTCAAAAAAAACGCACGAAGTCATCGGAAAACCCCGAATTCGGTAGCCGTGTCAGTAAATTGGTAAAAACGCTTGGTTATATTGGAGAAGATCGGAGGGTCAAATTGATTTCCCACGATCCCAAAAGCCTCTCGGAAAACAGGAGAGAGACTTACTCCGAAAAGAAATCTATGACTTGAACATGATCAGAGCCTAAAGGAATACTTTCAGCAATTGGAAAAGAACCATCAAAAGTTGGAAGCCTATCGGAAGAAAAACCGCCCCCGTGAAGATAACGTGTCTGGGAACAGATTCACGCGGTCAGGGAAATGAGTGAAATACCGTATGAAGATTGGACTGCCAGCAAAGTAGAATTCCGATTCGTGCGACGATCATACAGCCGAGAACTCAAAACAAAGTGGCAGTTAGGATTATGGGCGACGTAAACGCCGCACCGTGAGTTGGACAGGAAAACGAAGAACTACTCGCCCATGGCAACCTACAGAAAGCAAACTATCCTTGAAAAAGCCACCTGAGGGGCTTACGGAAGAGGGGTCACGGACTTCGGATCAAGAAAGGGACGGAGTCTAGACGGGTACCAGGAAAGGAAAAAGAGCAAAAGCGGCGGCTTGAGCACACAATCTGAACAGAACAAAAGTAGAGAAGGGCTATACATAGAGACTGACTAGGGACACGCGTACTACTTGCTGTAGGGTATTCGTTAGCTGAAGAAGAACAATTCCAGGTGAGGTACAAAGAAAGAAAAGGAGCGAAAAGGAGACGACACCAGTGGGGACACTAACATCCGATCGAGACACCAGGACTCGCTCGATGAGGAAATGTATGGGGATGAGGATCGACACGTGGGAACTGAGATATGAGCGGGGTCCAGGGCAGAACCATAAAGACTGCTAGTAACAAAGTGATTTGTGACCCAATTCGGAAAAAGTCAAACTAATACTTTCGGACAGGTGTACCCAACTCCCCAAACGCACCTTCGCAACTACTGCATAGTGGGTGGAAAAACCTGGCTCCTTGAAGGACAGACAAGAACTCTGCCGGTAGAGGGGATCGTACCCAAAGAGGGAGGATGCATAAGCTAAAAAAAAAAAATAGCGGAGGCGGCCCCGAAGACAAAATTAAAAACGGCGCAACAAAAATCAGAGCGGAAGTGGTCTACAAGGGGGGGGAGAAATGACGTCACAGGTTAGTAAAAACGGGGTCGGATCTACCAGGGCGAGGCCCCGATATGTAAATTGGAAAGTGAAGATGTGACAGGACGCAAAGACCGATCACGCCTAAATCACTTCAAAGCGAAAACAGATACAAACTAAGAAAAATCCGGAAAAAATGGTGGCGTCGGACGGAAAAACTCATGCACCTCCAAAATGGGAGTGCAGTAGACGTCTGCGGGGAGCGTCCGCAGGGAGAAAACACCCCCCCGCTCCTTAGGGAAATAACAGGAAGCAAAAACACGGGCGAGACCAATCCGTGGAGAACCACCACTATCGTCAGGACTAAGAGTCGTGTCGGAGTGAACGGAGACGATGGATGTTTCCACATGTAAGTAACCATGTACCACGGACGGGTTGCCACGTTAGGAGGACTTGTAAAAAATTCAGACTGCATGGGGGAAAAAAAAAACCTCATAAAGAAAAAGGGCTTCCACGTAAAAAGGCTGCCAAAAAGAAAGTGAACGGTCCACCCTTCCGGACTGAAACCGGAAAGAAACAGTGAAGCCCGAACTAGTCTAAAGCAAGTACAAAGGGACCGCAAGGCGTATGCCAGGTGGCATCCAAGTCACAGTCAGCTCCAGAAAGGAAAGCTGGGTTGGGGGGAGCCTCAGGACGACTGACCGTGGACGAAAACGGAATCAGGGCAGGCTCCTATCGGTTGAATGGACGTGTAAAAAGTGGCGGCTCCCATCACAGGGACGGCATCGGCCGGGGCAAGGGGGGGGGGGGGCAGAGGACAATTACAAAAGCGAGACATGAGGGGGAAACGCCGTCGATATAAGCAACTAGGTAGTGGAGATTACGGGGAAATCACTACAAGAGGCTCACGAGGGTCGAAAAAGAACCTGTGGGCAAGGTAACCAGGGGAAGGGTTGTCCTCTTAAAGGGAAAACGGGGTTACTCTCCACAAAGCTTAAGAGAAGACCAACAAAAAACGAATCAGGCAGCTGCACAAGGGACCCAGCTTACGGAGGAGGACGGTCTGTAGTGGGAAGATGGGTCACGTACAAGGAACGCACGTTGAGTGGAGGGACAAATCCTGAAACAGCCAAGGGAGAACAGGTGGATACCTCTCGGCCGGTGATCACGCAAGGAAAGAAATGCAGGGAAACCGTAGAAATGGAAACGCCGGTCCGGCATCGATGGTCACATGTCACTTCACCGGAGATCAGCAAACTCAAATGTAGTCCAATCAAGAGATGATCCAGCCGGGCATGACAGGGTGCTCTCTGTGACGAAGTCAGCAGAAAATGTACAGATGGCGGGGTGACGGGAAAGACACGGGCATATGCAAAGGAAGCCGAGTAGCGGAAAAACTCGGGGGTCAAACTATCAATAAAAAAGAATCTCAGAAGAAGTGACGAAACGAATAGCAGCGAGCGCGACTGTATCGGCCCGAGGTTATTAAGGGCAACGGGAGGGAAAAATAAGCGAGGAATACACCTGACCAAACGTCTTCGGGAAAAAAAAAGGAGGTTGTCAGACGGACCAAATCATCTAAGAGCGAGACTCTGCGTGCATAGGAGCATCGCCCACGCTTTAAGAAGAAGATGAATGCCGCTGAGGAGGAGGTTGACCCGGCCTGGAGCGGAACCTTGGCCGGGGAGCTGGGCACAGACTGCCGGAGGGTCGCCAAAAAGGAAACGGTCCACAACTGTTCAATGCCAAGAAGCGCGCAGGTCAGTGGAAACATCTCGAACAAAAAGGATGAGGGAGAAGCAGCTGCCTGTATGCAAACCACACGCGCCGAGAAACGGAGCCGGGGAAGTCACTGGAGATGAAAAGCACGGCAGGGCGCTGCGCTCAAAAAATGACATAAAAAACGGCTCAATCAGCGGATGGTCGTACTGGTGGACGTGCACCGGCTTGTACGAATTAATCGGACAGACGGGGGGAAACAAGAACGTGCAAGACAAGGGCTCTAAGCGCAAACAGAGGAGCCAGGGGTGAGGCGGGACGCGCCGTAGGGCGAGGGGTTCAAGGTCAATGAGGAGCACAGAAAAAAGAAGAATCGACAGATGAAAACACCGCGCGGCTCTGAGCGAAATTTGCTCCGCGGAAGAAGGAACTCGGAGTATCTCTAGGTGAAGGGCAATAGCATGGAATATGACCATGCGCGCACGGGTCGAAAACCCAGGTTATATCACTCCCCATCGTTGAGGAAGAGCGGCAGAAAGTGGTCTGAGGAAATTGTCTAGCATACTCGTAGCAAGACAGACGTAGGGAGTCAGGCAGGTGTCAGAGGGCATTATGCCGGGGGGGGAGAATAGCCGGAAGTCGAGATTCTTTGATGTCGAGTGTGATCATGACGACGACGACCAAATTGGATCCAAGACGAAATCTGCATCAAGGCCTCACGCCCAAACAGGTAGGAGGGGTGATACAACGGGAAACATTCCGCTCTTGCGGTGTTGTCGCTCTGTGGGTTGTGCACTATTTTAGAAACAAGGGCATCATGACGTTTTTGTCGGCTCGTAATTGCTCCATGTTGGGTTGAGAAGGGCCCGGTGCCGCGGTGCTGGATGCCATGACAGAGGTCTGAGGGACAGCGTTTGACTGGGGAGAAGGGGGGTGGCGCTAGGGGGAAGGGTGCGTAGTTACAACCCAGCGAAGAGACGGTATAGGGAGGTCTAACTCAACAAGGCAATTGCCGTAGGAAACGGCGATAGGAGACAGGGAACTTTGGAAACAGGCAAGTGGGGAGTGTCACAGATCGGGTGCCCAATGAAAACTCCGGGAAAGGGGGGAGAGAATATACAGTGCCGCAGAAAAGCGGCACGTCCGTGCAGATGAACAGGTGCAAAAGGAGGAAGCTACACAGATCCAGACGAGATACCGTAACCACGTGGGTCATCAATGAGCCCGTTAAAGCGGAAGCGGACGAGCGGAAACGTGCTACAAACAGGGCAACGGGGCATATTCTACGGGGTCCCGAGGCTAAAGGAGGAAACGACTCGGAGGTCAGCCGTCGGTAAAATGGAGAGAATAATCAAGAAACATGCGTGAGGGAAAAACGGGAATCTAACCATTGGTATGAGGGCGCGCTGGAGGGGACGACCCACTCCAAAATGCTAGCGAGGGATTCACTTGACCAAGGTGCGGACGGTCTAAACCACGAAGGTAAAATGGAAGGCCTTCGTAGAGGCGGCGCGTTCTGCCGGCCCTCAAAAGGTATGCATGGAAGTGGACACAGGGTGCCGGCCAAACAAGGCCTGCAAATGCGCTTAAAGGACCTGGGAGTACGACCGTGTAGAGAGAATGCAACGGCTAAAGAAAACATCTGCGGCCTGATGAAAGAACACTGACTTAGCGGAGGGATATTACGGTCAAGTACGAAAAGTTACGGGGAGAGGGTAGAGGGGGGGGGGGGGGGGGGGGGGGGGGGAGGGTGGGAGGGGGGGTGCGGTAGAGGGGCTTTCCGGGAGGACTCTTTTTTTGGGGACGGGGTGCGGGGTTCGTGGTCGGGCTGTATGGATCTCGGGGGGGGGGGGTGTCGTCGGACATGAGAGGCGGTAATCGGAGAAAAACACTCGAGGTCTTCAGGCCAGGGGACCTTGAATGGGCGGAGGCCTACGTGGTCTCCGGGGAAGGGAGGAGGCTGAGGGGGGTTGTGTTCGCAACTCTCCAAGAGAACTGTAACTTTCCATCATCTTATTTATCCTAAAATTAAAGCGGTGTAGGGGCAGGTTCTCGTACTCTTTCGTCGGGCCCCGTATAGGGAATGACCGTCGATGAGATAATGGAGAGAAACTGAAGTTCCGCTGGAGGGGTCGAATCGTACAGGGATAAGACGTGGGATCGCTCAAAGTAGCTAAGGTCAAAAAATGTTTAGGGACCAGGACTTAAGGTATGGCTACAACTCAAGAGGGGGGGGAGAACATACTGGCCCTGGGGGGTGGAATTTGAATTAAAAATAGGAGAGGACATCGCAACCTTACAGTAGATTGTAAAATTAAAGTACCAAAAAGGGGATAAAAAGGGGAACGTGATTCCAAACGCGAAAGTTGGAGCCGGGGAAACGGCCCATACCTCGGAAACGGTCCTGACAAAATCGAAACGCGCTAAGAGCTGAGAGACGGAAAAGATGAGGAAAGAGTGAGCAGTGCTCTACGGGAATTGGAAGGATATAAAATAGGGGGAAAGGGGCGGGATCAGAAAAATACCGCCGCTTTGCATACAGTAACGGAGAGGCTCAATGAAATAAAACCCAATACGGTAAGCAGTTGGTGACTTGCACCCTGGCTTCATCGGAGCTGGCCCTAAATTTTAGGGGAGAAGATACCAAAGCTCTGCTGAGAGGGTGCTCCTGTAACCCGACAGGGGGTACACAAGGAAGGAGTAACGGTCCCACGTGTGAGGCCGCGTGTCATTCGAGGGAGGGATGGCTTTCGCTGAGAGGCAGCGGACGTGGTCTGGAAAGAGGCGGATGGGGAAAGGATGAAAAAAACGAAGGGGTCACCACAGCGGCACTACTGGAAGGAAAAAAGGCGTGTTTCCAGAGATGCACGATCTACCGGGGGCACCAGTCTTCGGCGGGGGGAGGTGGGTGGGAAGAAAGGAGCTGAACAAGGCATGAGCTAGAAAAGGAGGGGACATCAACGGAAGTCGGGGGGCAGCCACACGCGGTAAGGGCCTCGTTCCTGGGGACAGAGTCGATACAACAACAACAACAAGATGACATAGGAAGGAAAAAGGTCTGAAAGAGAAAGAGGCGCCGGTACCCGGTCGGCTTAGAAAAGTTAAAGGAGGCCAAAGGATCAGAAAATAAAAGCGTCAGAATAAGGCTCTAACCTACACCTGAAAGAGAAAAATCAAATTGTCCAGCCAAGGGTATATCAAAAGGGAGGACCGAGCGGGAGTCACGGGGGGAGGTGTGCCTCCTGGTGGGAAGGGAGGCGCAGGGGGGGGGGGGGTCCAGGCCGGAAGAATCCGCTGAACAGCATAAAAAGCCAAGGAACATGAACTAACCGGGGGATCACGGGACTCATCGAAGTGGAGATATGAAAAAGAGGAAAAAAAAGTGACAACCGGCATGGGAGGGGGCAGGGGAAAAGGAAGCCTTCGCCTGGACGGGGACTGGAGAGCCAGGGGTGTGGGAAAGAAAGAAGAAAGGCGGTATAAAGGACGGGCCAGGGGCCATCGCGAATCAACGAGCGCCAGGGGTGCTGGGGGGCCATATCCTTCTATAGGGAGGGGGGAATGCATGGAGGAGCCGTTACTCGTGGTGGCAGGGGGGGGGGGGGGGCTAAGGCGGCCAGGTAAGTGGCGCGGTACCCTCGCAGTTGGCGCGGCAATGCTCAGATGATCTCCGACAAGCTTGTCCGGAATCTCAATTGATAACAGGAGCTTTGCTAAAAAGCTCTATTCTGAGCTTGAAGGCTAAATTTCAACTTAAGGTTCAAAAAGGATCGCCTTTTCAAAAAGGCTCGGCCCGGCCAAACAAGTTGGCAAAACGGCAAAGGGAGAACCTTAGCAAAAATCCCTCGTGACTCGGGGGTGGCCGACTGTCGATCTCTGAAATCAAACAGGCGGGACCAAGGGCTGGGTGCGAAAAGTCAGCGGCATCTCGATCCTTCAAGAAACCGCTTACAACGTCGTCAACTCCGGGGGTCGAGGAAAAAGGAAGACCGGGAGAGAGGGCCGCCGTCGAGGATGGAGAGAAGGGGGAGGAAGTCTCAAAGGGTAAGGAAGCATCCCTGCACCGCTCACAAAGCAAGGGGCCGGCACCAGCGGCCAAACTTGGTATAACAAAGAATGAATGGCGGCAAGAAAGATAAGAGGGGGCGAAAAAACTCCAGGGGGACATCAGTTGAATACCGTCTAAGTGGCGGAGGGGTCAGTACTTGGGGTACTCTGGGACGGGAGTGGACTCGATCACGGTGTCTGCCCGAAGTCCAAAGAAAATAGAGGAAAAAACCAAAAAGCAAAATATCGGAACTAAAGCTTAATGACCTCGCCGTTCATAAAACGCCAGGGACGGGACGCTGAACCGTCAGGACAAACGCTGGCGGAGCTCCGTTACGCGAAGATAGAGGACAAAAAAGTGACAAGGAAATTCGTTCCGGCTTGGCCAGGCACGTGAGTCATTCAAGACCCTAGGGGGGAGCTGAAGAGACGACCCAGACGCCGCGCAAGAAGGTCAAATCAAAGCACGGTGTGAAAATAAGGAAAACATTGCGTCAAGGGAGAAAATTCTCA
>Ga0179593_1475851_pt1 | contig 14284 bp, 9 predicted proteins | sample CZODoug2_1_08_16_FD_185931 | JGI IMG/M metagenome (GOLD analysis project Ga0179593, IMG submission 185931) | Vadose zone soil fungal communities from Angelo Coast Range Reserve, California, USA - CZODoug2_1_08_16fungal (PacBio error correction) | ecosystem: Environmental > Terrestrial > Soil >...
TCGGGCAAAGTTGTACCGTGTTCAAAGAGGCGTCACTGTGGGGAGTAGCGGGCTCAGGCCCGTGTAGGAGGACCGGGGGCGGAAGTAAGGCGGGGTCCAGACAGCTCCTAGATCGTTCCCGCAACAATTGGCTCGAAGACACGACTAGAAACCTGATTTTCTTGACAGGCTTGATTACGGGACCGCTCTCAGAACTCGACCGACAAAAGTCTATCACGAGCAAACGGCGCGCAACTTCGAAAACCGACGTGAAGACCAATAACATCAAAGAGCAAGGATCAGATAGGAGATGTCGACGGTGACGGCGTTAGTTCTAGATAAATAAGACCCGCATTCATCGAGCGGGAGACACATGAGGAGATCAGATGGGGAAGGTGAAAACAGTAGGAGTAAGCGTAGAAACGCCCGGTTCTAAAAAACGGGTTGTCGACCATTAGGGTGGCAGTCTATGAAAAAGGAGAATCGGGGTGCTGCGGACTACTTATCGTGAAGTCGCACGGAGGGGGAGGACAGATCGACGTGGAGGGGGGGATGCCCGAGAGGAACGCGTATCAACGTCTGGCGAGGTGAAGAAGAAGGCTGTTCCATTACTATGAGGACCTTCAATGGGAACAAGTAGGGTTAGTGCCGGCGGGCCCTAGGGTGGTGGTATAAAAGAAAATGCTGACGTCACTGCAGGGGGTGACGGTAGAAGGTACTCTCACCAAAACCTTAAACTCGAGAACTGTAGCGCTGAGTCGGAATCGTCACTCTGAATTCGGGGGGGAGGATAAACCATTTAATGTCCACGGACTCCTTCGGCAAGTGCCCACCGCGAACTGTCCAAAGGGAGGAAAGAACAGCAACGGCCCATCAAGGCCAGCTGCAAACTACGCCATGTCGCAACGTAGGGAGGTCAGACAACGGGCGTCGGGCCGGATCATCAAGAAGAGCAAGCTGCACTGGGAGGGAAGGGTATCACCCGGTCGAACGAAGGACGCGGAACCAGGGCGAGGCGAACGAGACTGAACCAGTGAGAAAAGAAAAGAGGAAACGAACGCAAGATCCGTGTGCTAAGCGCGGACTCACAGGAAGACCCGACCCTTTGTCGCGGACTACGGGAAAAACAAAAAAAATACTCGGCCTAAAAAAAAGCAAAAGGATTCGGGTGAAGGAGAAGGGAACCAGGCGAAAGCCACAGGCGGGAGGAAAGACGGCTCCAACGCTTCGTCATCGTATCAGCCACTAGCCGGGGTCAGTACCACACCCTGGTAAGGTTGGTGAAAGAAAAACTCGCTACTGAACGCCGGCACAGCCTCCGGGAGGGCCGTCCCAAGGGAAAACAGAACCCGGGACGAATGGCCCGATTCCAAGTGGAACCTCGGCTAAAAAAGAAAGAGAGGGGGAAATTTAAGTGTAACGATCCGGCTAGTCCAAGCACGACGAACAGGCGGATCGGGAGTTTGACTGGAAGATGAATCATTCTCTATCGAACTATACAGTCACGAAAAAAAACCTAACAGAAAGATGGTATGGGCAAAGGGAAGGGGACAGAGAAGACTCATGGAGTATCCTTACGTCATTTACGCAAAGGGGGGACAAATTTCAAAATATAAGCAACCAGAGGGGAAAGAATCCTCTGGGGGAAATCTGCGACCACACCGGGACTGGGGGCACCTACCTATTATTCATTTGCTAAAAAAAGACGGTTATGTAGATTTTGGGGACTAACTCGAGTCGGCTACAAGGTGGATCGAAGAGAAAAGGGGGAGGAAGGGAGGTACTCAACTCCAGACAAATTTTCGAGCGAGCTTGGGGGGAGGAGGGGGGATGCGTAATAAAGGAAAAATCCGTCATCAAATCTCGAGAAAACTAATCTAGGGTAAGAGTCGAAGGTTGGGGGGACAGAAGTGCTCGGGAAAAAAAAAACCCCATTCATCTAGGAGTCAAAAAAGGCAGCGCAAGGCGGCGAATATCTGAAATGGTGCACAGGTCGTGCATGGTTCGGGGTCGAACCGGAGGGCAGACCAAGACTCAGAAACGAGGTAAGAAAGCCAGCTGGCCCGCGGTGGGGGTTCAATCGGGGGCTATCTCTAGGAACAGAAAAAGATATTATCACTATGCGAGGCGTAAAAGGCCTGGCGGAGATAATTCTCTAGGAAAAAAGTATCGAAGTGATCAGAATTAGGGGTTTTGGGGGGGCGTTGCCCTAGGACAAACAAGGAAACCACCTGCAGCCTACTAGAAAACCATTCCCCCGCAGGGTTTTGGATAACGTAATAAAATAACTGAGAATCCGGAAGCAAAAGTGGATCTTTCACGACTCTACTGGAAATATTTTGTCCTGTGGCCACCTTAGGGGTTGAAACGGTGGACTTGGGAGTGCCTCTTGGAGGTGTCGACAGAAATCGTTGACCCCTCTCCTAGTGAGCTCGGAATCCCCCGGCGTTCAATCTACACGTCCCAGAGGGGCGACGCTCGTCAACAGCAGCGAAACACAGGGGCTAAGGTTAGAGACGCCGAGATAGCACGACAAAAACCGTGGGTCTCAGAAACCTCTATATGGCCCAGCTAGACACGCACAATTACCAGAGCGGGAAGGCGTTAGGAGTTAAAGGCAAGGGTCTCAAAAACTCACGAGTACAGAATGGGATCATGGAAAATAGTCTACTAAAGAAGTATATCAGAGGAGGTCAAGGGGCTAGAAGCTACAAGCACTCCCTATCCGGGGGGAAAGAACCCACAAATGGATATCTGTTGTGTACGGATAATGTAAAAGGGGCTCCTTATAAGCTGTGTCTACTACGTGGGGGGGGTGGGGGGGGGTGGGGGGGGGGGGGGGGGGGGGGGGGGGGGGGGGGGGTGGGGGGGGGGTTGGGGGTGGGGGGGGGGTGTGGGGGGGGGGGGGGGGGGGGGGGGGGGGGGGGGGGGGGGGGGGGTGGGGGTGGGGGTGTGGGGGGGGGGGGGGGGGGGGGGGGGGGGGGGTGTGGGGGGGGGGGGGGGGGGGGTGGTGGGGGGTGTGAGTGGGGGGGGGGTGGTGGTTTGGGTGTGGTGTTTTGCGGTAAGTTGGGGAGGTTGTGCTGGGGTGGAGTGCGGGGGGGGTGGGGTTTGGTGGAGGAGGGGGTAGAGGCTAGACCTCAGTGAAACTTGGTTGGTTACGACGAGCAGCAAAGTTCGTGAAAAAGGGGCGTAGACAGGCTTAGGGAACAGGGAGGGAGTGGAAGGGAAGGGACGATTAAGAAAGGGAACGCGACGTTAAAAGATATGAAATAGGATAAGACGCGTTGAAGAAACCGAGGAAGAACACCAAGCGAGAAAGAGCGGGCAAAGTCGCAAAGCGGCGCTGTCGGCTGGAGCGGCGATCAGGGGAGGGAACCCGTCAAAAGAGGGGGGGGGGGGGTGGGAGAGTGTAGTGAAAAACCGACAAGACGGGCAGGACGATCTCGAAGTCTAGAGAGACCCTGCCCAGAAGAGGACACGGCCGCAAAGGGAAAAGCAATACAATCCGGGACAAGGCAACCCTCTTCGTACGGAAAAACAAGCGCCCGAAAAAAACCTTACGGGTTCGGAGGTTCTTACAAGGGAAAAGGCGGGAATCACGTATAGAAGAATCGCTGGATGAAACGACGGGGAAAAGGAAATTCGAAAAAAACCCACTCCCGCATCGTGCTCCTAAAACTCAGATCAAAAAACAAAGGAGAAGAAAAGGGATACGGAATGACAAGAGGGAGAGAAGACCCGAAAGGGACGGCGTGGCAGAGACGAGTCGTCAAAGGGCCGGGCCGAGACTGGGCCTCATTGAAGACCTTAAAAAAACTCTTGGGGGAGCCAGGTGGCTAGGTTGACTGTGCAAAGGGTCTGGAGTGAACATCGTAAAAAAAAAAAAGGAACCGTAACGTTGAGGGTCTCGTATCTCGCAATCAAACGTGTGGCGAGAGGAAGGGAGGAAAGTGTGCTCTTAAGAATCGGACAAAAAAAAGGAGGGAGAGAGACTCGATTTGAAAAGAATATCTACAAGCTCGACTCCTACCGGACGGGAAGAGGGCGGGGAGGCGCGAGAGGCAGAAAAAAGAAGGGGAGGTCGGAAAGAGGAAGGGATCACGCAGAGTGAGAAAACCTAGAAGAAAATCAAGGCACGTATCTAAAGAGAATCGTCTATCGCTTCAAGACCTTGCGACGGAGGGTTCCGAAGAAATGAGCTTTCGAAAAGGGAACGACAGGAGACATCGTCGAAACAACCTTGAAACCAGACTTCTACCGCCGCGTACCTCCAGATGAAGAAAGGAAACATCAGTGCCTCTGGGGAGTAACAAAGGATCCGGGGGGGGAGGATTCTCTACTGGCAAAACATACAAACTATCTCTTATGGGAAACGTACGCCTCGGGATTGTCGACCGTCAAGCTACTCAGTCCCAGTTAGTTGAAAAGGGAACTTCTCGAGGGGGGCCTCAACGCGCTTGGGATGGGGATCGGGGCTCCTTTATAGGAGGGCGATCCGCAGGGGGGGGACTGAGGACCCTTCGACAGGAGAGGAGGGAAGCGAAGATGGCAAGGGGGGTGCCAAGGGCTCTCTTCGCGATCTGCGGCGGGGGAGAAGAAAGGGGGGGCGGTGAGATGAAACTAGCAAACTGGGCTCGGTCTTTCACCGGGGGGGGGTCTCTGACATCGAGGACCGAAATCCAAAAAACAAGAAACCGTTCCGAACACGAAGGGGGGGGGAACAAAAAAAGCGGCCTAAAAATAACCGTCTATATTGAGAACGGGAATTTCGGTCAACTGTCGGATCGAGCGAGGGTGGGGGGTTACTGAAATTCAACCCCCCAAGGGGGAATTGGAGTGCGTCTACTGTAAAAAGGGAGGTGGGATTTCTCTTGTAAAGTCGAAGTTAGACTGGATCAGGGTTGCCTAAGACTAAAAGCCTATCTCCACGGGGCGCAAAGCGGGAAAAGGAAACGGAAGCTGTGACAGAGAAGACGAAACAGAAATGTACACCCTATTAGACTCGAGAGTACGGATTTCTCGTGGGAAAGAGGGGATGAAGGCTACTCAGGGTACGAACAGAACCAGGGACTAACATGACAACCGAAAAAAGGCTCTTCCCAAAGCAGACTCTCTCGAGGGGGAAGCTAGAGGACCGTTACGTCGTAAGACAGGGGGAGGGCGAAAAAAAACTGGGGGGGGGAGGACAAGTCTCTATTCTTCCTGCTGTTATGTCAGGAGGAGTTACTCATGGATGGTATAAGAAAAGGAACCTACATGAAAAGAAGGGAAAAGAAAATTGTTGTGCAGTTCGTACTAAAAAGCGGCATCAGCAGGGGAACAGTCAAGGTATCGACTCCTACACATCAATAATAGGAGGGGACCCGCAAGGGCCGCGGTCGTCGAGACCGTCAATGTGGTCTACAGACTACGGGGGGCCCGGGAGACGTCAGTGTGTTCGTGTTGCGCGAAAGGGGGCCACCGGGGGTCGAAAACTTCCGAAAGAAAGAGCTTCCTCTCCGGTGCGGAAAAATCGCAATAACTACTGGAGGGGTGTGAGGGGGGATACAGGAGGGAGTCGAAACGCAATAGAACTCTACACAAATCTCTCAAGGTAAAGACGGGGAGAGGGCAAAACTCGTGAAAAGGTTGAGAAAGCCGCGGAGACGACATCACCGGCCGAGGATGCGAAAAAAAAGAGGGCTCCTAATGAAGCGGGAGATAAGTTCATTGCGACGGAGGGAGTTTCATATGAGTCCCGAGAGGCAGGGTTGGGGCTAATGAGAGTTGGCGACCGGGCTAAACCACCAGGACAAAGGAAAGTCACATTCTAATGAGGGGCCTTGATCTGAGCATTCCGTTAGGGCTCCCTAAAAGGTTCAGGTTCTGAAAGGGCAAGGCGATGAAGGAAGCAGGTTAAGGGGACTAAAAGAGTTTTGAGGCCGGCCGCGACGTGCAAACAAGTGAATGAAGTGACGGAAAAAGTTCGGTCGTAGCTAAACGGAATCAGTTGGGGGGTCTAGTCGCAACTTCGGGAGCCTCTACAGTTCGAGACGGAAGTCGTTTCGAAGCAAAACATACGCCCTGCATCAGGCAAGTCTTTCTCAAACAAGGGGCAGGAACCGCGCAACGTGCGATTACAAAAAAAACTTAGAAAAAGCGGAGGTGGAAGGGAGGTGAAACAACTTTACTCCGGAAGGCAGCGGCGGGTGAATAGAGACATTATTCATTCGGTTTTAAGATGCCAAGGGGAAAAAAAGAGGTATTAGCTATACAAGGCATGTGGGATCATCACATCAAATGGAAAAACTGATTCGACCAAAAACCGCTCCGGCTGGCGCCGTTTTCTCAGGGTCGGAGGGGGACAAAAAAACTTCTCAACAAGTCCGATGAAAGACAGACGGCATTTTAGTGAAAAACCAACGACGGAGGGGAAGACCTAAAAAAAGAAGCAGCAGTTTCGAAGCAAATCTATAACTTGGACTAAGGAAAAGGTAACAGACTCAAACGAGTAGCCGAAGTCGCCGGTGGCAGTACCGGACTAACGCTAAAAAATTAAGGAAAACTAACTTTGCGCTAAAATCCCGATCAGCTTTCAAAAAAGAAAAAAATAAAAGCGGATGGCGCAAGAAAAAGGGTTCTATTAACCTCGACTTCAAACCAATGGGAAAAAGAAACGACGTTCTGCGAGGGGGGCGTTGCAGACGGAGGGAGAGGCAAAGCACTTCCACATCGAGCAACGGAATCCGAGGACGGCTTGCGACGAGATCCAAGAATTTAACAAGGCGATTGTGGCGCTCGAAAAGAAAATCCTTGTCAACTGCAGCACCTACAACACCGAGCGGAATCGATAGGAGGCTTGAGAGGGAGGAGAGTTCAAAGGATGGGAGGGTAAAGCATTAATCAACGGAGTGAGACAGGACAAGGGGGGGGGAGACTATCCGGATCGGTGAGAGGGGGACGGGGCGGGTGCGGATTGAAGGTTCAGAGTTGTCAGGAGACGTCGTAAGAAAGAATAGGTAAAGACATCTCCTCTGTCGAGCGGGATATACATCAAGGAACAGGCCCGTAAAGTCTAGAAAGACCACGAAGGGTCAAAAAAAAGATAAGAGAAGGGCCTTCGAGCGACCACCGAGAACAAAATGACGAGACTGATTCAAATGGGGGGACACAGTCCCGAACAAAATAGAAACAAAATTATAATGATAAGATTCGGAGACTTGAGGAAAAAGTCAGAGAAGTCTGGGGGTTTTCGGGGCTTAGGACGTAGGTAGCTTCTAGTAAATAGCTGGGGGACCGAGGAAGCTTCTTTCGGTAAAAGATAAGGGGAGAAAAGGAAAGGCACGCCAGGGAGGGTCTAATCCAGGGCTACCTAGATTTTAAGGGAACGATCTGGAGAATAACGTCTGATACGCCTCAAAGAAAGGGGGGCAGCTCAAAAACTTCTTATCACCAAAAATAAAAGGCGGGGCGAGACTTGGGGAACAAAAAATTATGAAGGCTGGCCGGAAAAGAAGTGTGCAAAGCGATCACGGAAAATGAAGAGGAGAATACTCCGGGGGGCTTCAAAAAGCAGGGAAAGATGGCGGGGTTCGACGGGGACAAAAAAGAAAGAATAAAAAAGCTACGGATCTCGTCGAACAGCAGCCCGGGGATCGCCGGCGAGGTGTGGGACTTTGCAACTTCTAGGGCCTCTGAGGGAAAACGACTCGAGTAAAAAGAAGGGGGGTGGAACATAAGCGAGAGAGATGTGTGCAAAGCGGGTGAAAGACTTCATGAACTGCTTTATATCGGCATGGAGTGGGGCCCGTCACAGGATAGACGTGGAGGCAGGTTCGGGACCGCTTCGACGCGGGAGAACGTCGGAAGGGCGCGAAAAAATCGGACTAGGTGAGCAATTCAGTAACCGGATTGGTGGGGTCTGCGGTCTGGTTTGGGTGATCAGAAACATTCGGGAAAGAAAAAGGCATAGAAGGGATCAGGATGCGACCAGAACTCAAACCCGGATCAGAATGCTCGCGGGAGGAGTCGAACTCGTAATGGTGAAACGGGAGAGACAAAAGGGAAAGATGTCGTTGGAAGAATCGACAAGGAAGACCTCGGTACACAACAGCGGCCGCAGGGAAAGTACACATCCAATAGACCTCGGTCCAAAAGAGAAAACTATACACGAAGAAAAGGGTCGCGCACGTCGGTCTGATTATCGCACAATGGATCACGGGACCGTGTCCTGGAGCAAAAGTATCCCTCTCATTGACTTAGAAGGAAGGAACCCGGAAGAACTTAAAAGAAGTGACTACAGGAATGAGAAAAGGCCGGACGAACGACGGTGTAGATCGGGGACCCAAACCCACTAGGGATCCTGTGCACTCAGGCGAAGACCGCCGGACCAGAAACTGTTGCAAGTCTAGGCAAAGGGAGAAAGAGAGCAGAAATGAATGGAGGTATTCATCCGGAACCAAAGGAGCAGGGGGGACTCAATAGTTTAAAAAGCTTGTCGTCCCATTCGGGAGGGATCAGAAAACTCGGGAATGGCTGGCAATGGGTACCTGTGGGGGGGCGCAACCGTAGCGCCTGAAAACGAAAATTTCAAGCCGAGGCAGACCACAGAAGAGCACTTAACTTGGCCCTATTCCACTGCGGGGGGGAGCAACTCCTGACAGAGGAAAGAGGGGTGTCGGCAACTAGGGAATACGAAAACTGGGAAAAACTCTCATCTAACAAATTCAGTGAGGGCGCGTTTGGGACATCGAGAAGCAGGAAAAGAGCATAGTAATTCGAAACAGTTCAAGGGAACATCCGCACGAGCTTTATTCAGTTGAGAATGGGCGAATTACGACGTTTCTGAGAAGTAGTTATGCTCAAAAAAACGTGGGGGAAACCTTGCTTCAGGAAAAAAAAGGGTCAGCGCAACAGCCTGTTCATCCGTAGATCTCGGTTCTAAAACCGGGAAGGTATCGAAGTAAGAGTGAAATGGGCGGTAAAGCCGAAGGAGATGGTGGTATCTCCAGGAAGAGAGGGGGGGCTTCCAGTCACCGTTTTTAAGGATAGAAAGGGGTTCTTCCTACGTGGGAAAGTATACGCACCCCAACAAATGGGTGGACCGAGCGGATTGGGTTCAAGGCCGGGGGCGAAACGAGTACCGTCATATTCGCACAGAGAGCAGGCGAGGAGAAAGAGCTAAAGGTCACGCGGGGACAGACAAATGGGGAGCGAACGAAGACACTCTATCAAGGAGAAAAAAGGGTCTAAAAAGAGAGGGGCGTCATTGAGAGGCCTTGTTTCCTGTGGCGTCCCCGAGGTTTTCTGTCTGACCCTTAAGGAAAGACGGGGAGGAAGGGACATTTGAAAAAGACCGTAAAAAGAGAGAGCTTGACACTAGGGTTGCACAATTAGTATAGAAAAGGGGTATGACACTGGGCTAATTCCTATACCAGTTCGAGGAGGGATCAGAAAAGGGCTGAAGAATGATTGGGAAACTAAAACCTTCGACTTGATAATCGGCTGAAGGCCTCTCCGCAATGTCAACAAGCCTTACCGTCAATACGAAGAACCAGGGGCCAAACAAAGGGGTGGGGAAAGGACCAGGAACTACCCAGAGAGTCCTAACGCGGACCTCTTCGGGGTAGAGGGGGGTGTTGAATCCTATTACTTTTGAGGCTGTATTGAGGGATCCACTGCGGGTTTCAAAGTTTTAAAGTATCCGGGGAGAGTAAGGCTCAGCAAATCTGGTCCATCAGAAAAAAAGGCAGCGATCAGAGAAAAGGCTTTCTCTCCAGTGCGGACTGGATCTCTACGACGTCCCTCTCGGAACACTACCGGGGGTAAGATACAAGAACAGAAGACTGGAAAATAAGTTTAGAACGCCGGATCTTCATCACAAAACTGTAATCTGGTAAAGCTCTACCTCTCCAGAAACCTCAAAAGGAGCAGCGAGAGGGGGGGGGGAAAATGACACGAAAACTTTTCGAAAACAAAACTAAGTAGCGGAAAGGGAGTCAAAGGAGATTCTACTACACACTCCTATGCTCGGGGCTTAGTTCAGGGAGTGTACGTCGCCTAAATCAAAAAAAAAGAAACCTGGGGTCAACAGTTGTGACGAACCGCAGGCCGAGATCAAAGGGAGTGCATCTTTTCTTCAGAGGAGTGGGGGGGAAAACGAACGCAGCGGGGTGCGACGTCGGGTTTGGGTGAATAAAAAAAAGGGGGAGGTGGTGACAGTCTTCGGGAAAAGAGGGGCAACGTCGGAACCGCGTCGGGGAGATTTCCAGTATCTATACTACGTCTCACCAAAGGGGAAGCTAAGGCCGGGCTCTATAGGAGCAAAGGAGGGACAGAGGAAAAAAAACTTCCTGAACAAAGGAAACTGGGACTCGCGAAACAAAACATCAACGGGCACTCTTGTCGGCGTCGAAAGTTCTGATACTAGTTACACCTAGAGGGTGAAAAGCGAGGGAGAGGGGGGAGGGAAGTCTAGGAAGGAGAGGAGCTCAAGTTCGATCTCCGAAACACGGTGTAAAAGAGTACGTAGAAAATGCACCGGTGACGGTCGGGGGCCCGCACGAATTGTCGAAGACTCCTACACCGGCAGCGGGACCGGAAAACGCTAAAACCAAATAGCGGCGACCACCTGCGGGTTAAGGGGCGTGCGGATATCTTCTTCGGAACATATGAAGCTGCGACCCGAAAGCCCAACAAACCCCCGGGAAGTAAATAGCAGAAAAACAGTAACCGCGGGCTCCATGAGACGATCAAACAACAACGTGGTATAGGGGGAAGGAGGTACAAAAAAAAAGCAAATGAGGGGATCGCCGCACCGAAGTTCGGCGTGCAGAATAGATCTAAAAGAAACTAACTATATAAACTAGGAAACGTTCCCGCACGTCCTCCTTCACCCGAAGGGGGTATCAAGGGGGGAAAGGGCGAAAGTTTTATCAAGAGGGTTTCCGGAGCCAGGGTCTGGACGGTTCGACATCGTGAGGCCTACACTCGACAAGGCTTGGGGTCTCGTCGAGAGGCATCTTTTTCGAGTATCAATGGAGAATGAAAAAAGGTGGGGATAAAATGAAGGACTAACCACGGGATCGATCACCTAGGACGGTGGTCCTCATGCTCGAGCCTACTATGGACTAACAGCTCCAGCTGGAGGAATGGCGATCGCAAATATAAGGATTTTGTGGGAAGACCGGCGTACGGGAAACGCCGTGGAAGATAGAGCCGTAACTTAATTCCCCCCTTTTTCGAATCTCTTGAGGCACTCAACTCGACGCGGTTCACCCTCCTGCAAAAGGGAGAAGAAAGGAAAAAACGACAAGAGGAATTTGGTAATGACCCACACTAAGGAGTCAGAACAAGAGCGGGAGAAAAGCGCGGGTCCGCCAAAGCTGGAAAGGCAAACGAGAGTCGGGGCCTGAGGGTCGTACCAACCAACCGAAGTGAGGGGGAGGCGGGACGTACACACTCGCGAGCCCAGAGGGGGGGGGGGGACGTGTTCGCCTTCGGGCATGGGTTCAAAACAACCAGGGGGTCTAACACGACTCGAGGCTTGAGCCACGGGGACTGAAAAATGACGCTAGAGGATTCACGTCAAAAGGCGCGGGCGGTAGGCTCAACGAAAGGAAAAGGCTGTACTCGCGGTATTTCCTGGGGGAACGTCGGTCGACCTTATGCAGATGGAGATTCTTGATAGACAGGGGAAAGGGGTCCCGAGGGCTCGAGCGCGAGCGGCTGATTCTAAAAGGGTGGCAAGGGAAAGGGTGCCCTCGAAAAAACGTACGCCGTGCACGGATTTGATTCAAAAGGGAGCGCGAGCCCGGTTCCCCGGAACACCGTTTCCATGAACACGGTTGTTGTGTCAACACGTCAGCTCACGAGAAACGGAGATGAGTGAAAAAAAATCTCAAAAACATCATGGTAGCTTCGGATCTAGATAATGGTATACTTCCTGCAAAAACCAAGCCTGAAAGGGGGTTGGAAAGGAGAACTAAAAAGTCTGTGAAGTGTGAGGCGGCTTCCTCCTGATCACGTCGGAAGTGCCTTATACGCGATCGGAGGGGAAGTAGGAGATCACCTCGCAATAGGTTATCGGGGCGGACGCTTCCTGGCGGGGGGGAAAGCGCTCTCGGATTGCAAAGAGGTGAAGGAGTATCGATGACCTGTGTAGTCGTTTCGAAAAATTGATTGCGCTTCTACGTACAGGTTGAGGAACAAAAACCAGAAAATTAACAAATCGGTAAAAAAAGGACGGTAAGGAAGACTCCGAGGAGACTCGCGTGTTGGGAGAAACAGGATAGAGGAAATGTTCTTGGACCGTCGCCATTCTTATTGGCGGGCCCTCGCGAGAAATATCTTGTCTCCGTGCGAAGTATCAGGGTGAAAACTCGAGTGAAGGAACTCTCTCGGACCCTTCCGCATGCAAAAGCGCGAAAAAAGGGGTGCTTGATCAAAGCGGCGAAATTCAGATCAACCCGGGAAGCTACGCGCTCCGTCTGAGCCTACCAGAGAATAAGCGGCTTTGCAAGGAAAAATGCAGATTGAACTAGAAAAAATGTGGTCGAAGCGGAGGAAAGACGGATGCGTCACGGCGTTGGGCAAAGGAGGGGTTCGCGAGGGGCCACCGTTTAGCAAACAACTTCCGGATCAAAATCGCGGAAAAAAAAGAAAAGGGTCAGGACGTACAATCCCGACTATCGTGCAGGGTTGTGAGTTGAGTGAGGAAAGCCGTGAGAGGGACTAGGAGAGACAACCGAGGGGGTCATTCTAAACGGGAACCTGGTGCGGAGCAGTCGCGGAAGACATAAAAAAGGGATAAAGGCCGCGGAGAAGAAGGTGAAACACGAAATAGTTCCTTTGCGCGCTGGTGGGGGGGCAAACTTCGACCCGTCTGGGCCAGAAGTAAGAGAGAGGGAAGAAGGGGCGCGGCAACAAACCCAGGTTCAAACCCAAGTCTAGTGGCCTAGTAGACCGCAAAAGAATAACCACAAGCCGGAAAAAGCTCCTCTAAGGAGCGGCGCCGGGGGGGAAGCGGACGTCATCAACCTCCTCCGCATCCGAAGAGGATGGGTCCGTCGCCGCTGGAAGTGAACCCGGGGGCGGAAAAAGGGAGGGGGTGGCCAGTTCGACGGGGAGGACAGTGGGTCGATGTGTCGCACAAGGGGTGGAGGGGACGGCCGACGGGGGAAATGCCTGCAGGGGTCGAGAAGGAGGCGTTTTCGGAAACCTCCCTAACTAAAAAGTGTCCGAGGGGCAATCGGCGTGAGCCGAATACTCACTAACGTGGGGCTAGAAACAGACTAGGGGGGGGGAGCGTAAGGCCTTCTTGGAGGGCAGGTGGTTGAACTATCCCTCTAGTCTAGGATTGGAAGCCAGTAGACATTCTGTGTTTCCGGGGAGGTTGAACAACTTTTAAATGGGGACGATCGACAACGGAAAATTTTAAGAAAGCACACAACTTTCACCCGACGAGCCAGCAGACCGGTAGCCTGGACTGTTCTGGAGGGGCGCGGATCAAAAGAATCAAGGCACGGGGGCCTTCAACGACGGAAAAGGTCGTGCTCAACAGAACCGACATGCGAAGGACATAAAAGACATTGAATGAAGGGGAATACCCGCTATCATTGGGGGGAAACTAAGTTCTCTACACTACCTGCAAAGGAGGGAGAGCGGGTAAGAAGCTGGTCATCCAGTGCTCACAAGCGAGGCTGGACTTACAATACGTCCGGGTCTCAATATCTTGACCCGCAAGGGACGGAAATCGGAAGGTGAGAAAGCACAAACCTATGGCCGCGGCCACCCCGAGGGGGGGGGCTAAAAAAAAGGCTTCTCTTCTTTGGTGTCCGAATCAGGGACTATTGTTTCAGGCAAACACCGTAACATCTATGATGCTCTATCGCCGAAAAATTCACTTGAAATATAGAGTCCGCAGCAAGATCACAGGTTAGGAGGGCAGCTCGGAAAGAAACTCAGCCGTTCAAAAGCTTGGGCCCGAACTGGAGTAAGCGATCTCTTGATAGTATGAAGGAGGGGCACAAAAGGGCTGCTGAGTTCCGTTAATGAAAGAAACGGAGTGAGGCTGACAGGTCGCCGAGGGGCAAAGCCGCAAGGAGAAGTGGGGCTGCTTTCCCGCGAGGAGTCGATAATCTGGAGGGGAGCAAGCAAGAGAATCGGGTAACGCCCATCTCTGTGGAACGAAGCGGGGTAGAAAAGGTTGAAGAAAGCATGAGTCAAAAGGAGTGCAGGGGGCTAACCGCCGCGGGCAGCGGCAACGATAAGAAGGAGACCGAAGGATACGACCAAAAATGCCCAAAGCGTCGGCAAAAGGAAACCG
>Ga0179593_1483580_pt1 | contig 14284 bp, 21 predicted proteins | sample CZODoug2_1_08_16_FD_185931 | JGI IMG/M metagenome (GOLD analysis project Ga0179593, IMG submission 185931) | Vadose zone soil fungal communities from Angelo Coast Range Reserve, California, USA - CZODoug2_1_08_16fungal (PacBio error correction) | ecosystem: Environmental > Terrestrial > Soil >...
CCGTGACCCGACTCGCCACTGCAAGATGCTGCGTGCGGCAAAGGATAAGTCCACCCTTCGTTGAAGGAAGCCGACTAGATACAATTGAAGACTGCGGAGAGAAGATGTTCCCCAGAGAAAGAAAAGAAGAAAGCCGTCTGGAAGTGACAAACAAGTAGGAGGGGAACAGGGGACTGCAAGCAAGATACCGTGAGTGACTTGAGCATTCGAAAAAAGTACTGCGGGAAGGGGGCGCTTACCTCCGGAATTACCAGGGCGGGGAGCTCAGAGGCAGCACGGGGGAAATGGCGGGAGAATAGTCACTTTCGGATTCGAGAGATCAGAAAGAAGGGTTCCGCCAAGTAAATACTAAGAGAACCCTCAAAGTCTTGAGAAAAAACCCATAAGTATCCGTAGGATCGTTGGGGTCCTAAGGGAGGAGAAAAAGAAGGAAGATGAATGGAGACTAGACTCCCTCAATAAAAAGTCAACTCTTTGGTCTCGGATAAAAACCGGAAAAGGTGGCCGCTTGCAGCTGGGTTCAGATCAGACAATATGAAGCGAAAGAGGGAAAAGAGATTTAAGAAAGGAAAAAGAAGGTAGCAAAAAGGTGCCACACAGATCTAAGAAGGGGTAGAACGGAACCGGTGCAGGGGAAATCAGGAAAGGCACGCGCGGAAAGTGAGATGAAAGGCAACTACTTGTATCGGGCGATTATGGGAAAATCAAAGTCTCCAACCTTGCGACATCACGTAAAAAAAACCGGGGAGGAATCAGAACAATTTAGTGGACAAGTTAAAATTCGATGCGAGTCAGAACGATAATCAAATTAAGGAGTGCCCACAAAAAAACCAAATGAACTTACACTACGACAGAGAAGGCAAAAAAATTGATTCAAGACGATGCGGGGTGCTGCGGAGTCAGCGAGAGAATACGCTCCCATGACATTAGCGAAGGAACAGATACAATGCGGGGTCTCTGAGAGAAATATGGGGTGGGAAAGACCGAAAATGGTACAGAAGGGGGGCAGGAAAAAGATGATAGGGAAAACTGAGGAAGCTGAGAGGTAAGGCCAGGCTGGAGTGCTCACGAGAAACATGGGGCAATACTGGACCAACGAAATTGTTTAGCCGTACGGGACGAACAGAAGGGAGAAGGTTGAGACAGAAATAGTCGAGGGACAACATATGAGAATGAGCGAATAGAAAAGAAGGTCGTCGGCTCAGGCCAGGAGTTGAAGGAGCAACTATTCCTTCCATCAAAAAAAGGGGAGGAGGAGTGGAAAGCGTAAAAACCACATCACCCTTAAGAGCAGAAGAAAAAAGAGGAATAGTCGCCGGGGAAGACTGCTCCAAGGCCAAGAGCCGTGGCACAAGGATGGGAGGCCGGGAGACGGTCAATCGTTGCCAGGGACCACTTCAAGAGGCAGCAAAAAAAACGACAAGGGATTTAACAACAGGTAAAACCAGAGAAAGAGGTAACCCAGGAAAGATAAAAAAAGCAGGGGGGTCCTGAATGCCGCTGCGGACAGGCTGGGGGGTCTCATCCAGGGAGTATCCTTACACGAGAGGAGTGGCTCAGGGGGGTCTAAGCGAGCAAAAAAATGCTCCCAAGACAGCAGGGGGGGGGGAACGCAGACATAGAGTCAGGAGATGAAGACCACTAGCATGGAGTCGGTAGCCGGGCAGATCACATTACGCATACTAAATACAGCGGCATTCGCTAGAGGGATCCTTCTAAAGAAGGGGGGCGGGGAGGGGACAAAGAGCTCAGCAGGGGCGGAGTGGAGGTCAGGCACTTCCCTAAGTTTGTCGTTCTTCCGGCAGAAGGAAGAGTCGGGGGAATTCAGTGGCCAATTTGAGTTTGCGTAGAGGATGAAGGAAAGTGGACGAATAAGAGATCGACGGGGACAGGAGGCACCGGGACACCGGGCGCACGAGGTTGAAAGGAGTAAGGCACCGGAGGCATTAAAACGATAAAACCAAAAGAAAGGAAAAGCAACCCCCGACAAAAAGTAGCCAGAGCCAGTGCGTCGGCAGCGGATCAGCACACGTCGACACCAAGTCGCGAGACTTGCAAGGGCAGATCTTACGGGAAACCACTCCACCTTAAAAGACCAGGAGACATATACTCGGATACCCGGCAAGGGCAGTGCAAATTCATCAAAGTCCTAAAAGTAGGAACCGTAACCGCATGGTCCGAGCAAACGTCATGCTGGAAAACAAGCCCGTGGTAATAACTACGGCGCGATGGGGTGAGTCACATAGCCAGGCTGCCATCTTGGGAAAAAGAAAGAAAAACAGGCGTGGAGTTAAGAGGGGAATGAAAGTCTGGCCTGGCTAAACCCCAAGCTTTTCAAAGGAGGGACACAAGTATGATTCGCCAGGTAAGATAGAAAGAAGTCCAGAAAGGAGTGCAAAAGGGAGAAATGGAATGAAACTGGAGGGCAAAACCAAAATAAAAAGAACTTACGAGGAACGCATGGGTCGAGTAAGATTTAATAAACTGCGTTGAAACCAAGCTCAGCTCACGGACACCCTCCAAATCGGAAAAGAAGAGTCCTGGGCGGCCAGGGGGCCTGTCTTCGGGGGCTTCCTTGCAGGCTCGTTAAACAAGCAAAAAAAAAAAATTTCACCGGGTCTCCGGAAGGAGGTTGTCACATTGTGAGGGCAATGACAAATCGAAAAACATACTCGATCATCTGCAGGGAGCGCCCAAAGGGAAAAAGGCCAAAGGAAGTGGAGGCACCATGAAAAGACATAGGAGAAGGTGTAAGGCCATATACAAAAGGGGCACCTAGACGCTCGCGGGGGGGGGGGGTTCGATGTTAGCGGGAGAGGCCCAGATTGTCAAAAGAGCTGAAAAAGGGCTAGGGGAGAGACCGGAAAAAAAAAAAAGGGGCAGTCGGATCAATTCAAAAGCAGCGGAACAAAACCAAATCGGGAATAAGAAAAGAGTGAAAAACCCTCAATCAATAGCTCAAAAAAAAGCATTGGCGAGGATGGAGGACAGTGCGGAGAAAAAAATCAGAGGGGAATTCAGCCGAGAGAAGCAAAAACCTTAGCTGAGCGCAAAAAGCAGAATCTTCTGTTGTGCAACAGAAAGAAAACCACCAAGAAGCACGAGTCGGAAAACCGATGGGGGGGGGGGGAGTGGGGTGTTTTGGGGACACAAGGACGCCGACTCTTCAACCTGGTAGGGTGAGACACCCGCTCTGTGAAGGATAAAAAAAAAGTGGAAAAGACCCCTGTTAATCCAGGTCATAAAAGAGGGCAGAGGCCGACGCAACAACTACCGTTGTGGAAAGGAAGGGTGCAAAAAAGAGAGGGGACGACTCGGAATTGCCTATTTGAACCAAAAGGATGGAAGGGGAAAGGGCGGAACTTCAAGACCAATCGGCGCAGAAGAAGACCAAAGCGCGAATGTGACCTGAGAGGGGGGGGGGGGGTATTTCGTCGGAGGGAGAAGGTTTAGGGAAGGTAGGGTGAATGCAAATGCAGGTTAGGGGTCATGGCCAAAAATCGGAGAACAGAAAAATGACACAAGGCTACCAGAAAAAGGCGGGGATGAAGGGAGAGGTCCGTTGTGTCTGAATTGGGGAAGAAAGAGGAGTGTAAAGGGACAAAGAGTCTAGAGGTCGGGGGGAAAAGAGTGCGCGATCACAAGAGGAGGGGGGAAAGAGGGATACCGTGTCAACCACTTAACTAATAGTTTATCAAAAGTTTCTGCAAGTCAACCCTAAGGAAGAAAAGAAGAACATGCCGCAAGAGGTGTGAGGCAGAGACAAGCTGGTGCACTGAGTGCGGACCAGCCTACAATTTTTGGGGGCATTGACCTGTCAAATAACCATGCATGCTATTTAATAAAGGAATAGACGAACTCCGCGAAAAACGCACGGAACGTGAAAAGTGAAGTAGCGCGTTTTGGGAGCGAAGAGGAAGTCCTCACAAGGTCTATGAAAACCCAATTTGGTAAAAGCAATCATATATCGGAACCTTAGGGGCGTAAAAGGGCCCAACGCATGTGCATTACGCGCCAGAGGGGGGAAAGAAAAGGGGGAAGGAACCAAGGGGGAAAAGGGCGGAGGAAACATTCTCGCAGAAGACCCCGCCCAGGGGTGGGGGAGTTACGTAAGAAGCGTGGCAGAGGGGCTTTCGTAGGGGCGAATAGCTTATTTCTCGTTGCTGAAAAGAAGGGCTGAAGGGGGTTCTGAACAGATAAAAAGTGGGAGGAGGAGATCCGGAAATAAAATGATGAAAATCGATAAACTAGAGTCGACAGCCAAAAACATGCTGGGTTGAAGCAATGGGCGGTCAACTGGAAGAATTGGAGTTAGCGAGTATTAAAAGGGGGAAAAATCAAACCTCGGTGAGGACATCTAAACCGAAGTGGAGAAGGGGCTCACCGAGCCGGGGAGATCCTGGACAGATGCAACGAGAATATACCCCTCAGAAAGGAGCGGCACTGATTTAGCGGAATGGTGTCAGTGGACAGACACGCAGGACGTTGTTCTTGGAGACGAAAGGGGGGAAATGCAACTGTGTCACTTCAAAGAACTGAAGAACAATGAAGGAGTGAAAATTGGTGCCCGGGGTCAGAGTGGGCCACGAGAGAAAAAAAATACGGAGCCGATGCGAGAAAAAGTGAGGGGAGGACTATAGAGAATGATAGCAGAAAGAAATGAAGAACCAGAACTAGATGAAGTGAGGGTGATAAAGGGAGGCGAAGTTACTGCAGAGGATGGGGGTCAACAGGCGGTCGTAATATTTAAAGAAACATTCTTTCGACCTAAAGGGATGGGGAAAAGCGTCTGAGTACCGTAATGGGCAAGGAAAGAAGAGGAGCGCGAGCTCAGGAGAGGGGAGAAAAGAAGCAACGGAAGTTCAACGAGTAAAATAACGCTGAGTACGTAAAGCCTACTGACTGAACGTGTTAAGCGGTGTCCTAAAAAACAAAGGTAGCGGGTCTGCGGTGTTCTTGACGGTAGGGGGAGGCGGAGGAGGCTGCGCAGGCCGGTGGCAAGATTGCAACGGAACTAGGAGAGGGGGATGAATGTGATGGGCCGGACGCGGGGTAAAGAAGCGTTGAAGAGAAGATAGGTATGCTTTTAATGGAAAGAAAAGGGGGGAAGATCGGATCATTGAAGCGCGGTCTCAGTGACGGGGAGAAAGAGGAGCAAGGATCTGGAGAGCGATCGGACGTGGGGGGGAGTGGCCGAAGTGGTTTTGTAGCGTGATTCATCCTTGAAAAGAACTATATAAATTACTAATAGTCGAGGTCGTTGAAAAGAAAGGAAGGGAGTCGTAAGGGAAGAAATATACCAACAACACTGGCCAAAGAAAAAAAGAGGCTTCAAAAAACGAGAAGTGCAGAAAATACGCAATCCATCCAGAGGGAAATCCCGCCACCGTAGGCCGAAATAAGGTAGAGGCAGGGGAGGGGGGGAAGCTGACTAACGTGAAAAACTTGCTTGAAAAGCTACGTGCGTTGGTGTCAGAGGTATCCGGCGACCGTGACGGTCAAGACAGGCAGACACTGTTTGCTGCCCGATGAAAAAGCGACTATCCCTGGAAACTGGGACCACTCTTGATGATTAGGCGAGCACCATCATTGAGAGGCAATCGGCAAGCTACAAGTGTGTCAAGAATCTACCGGGGGGAAATGAGGCGAAGGGGGGAAACTGTTTGTCCAAAATGTTTTTTGGCCAAAAAAACATGGAGAGTTACAAAAAAAAAGGGGGTACGGGGGAAACGAGATGACACTGAGGGAAAAGGAGAAACGAGAAAACCAAAGGCCTAGGAAAGCGGGGAGCAAGAACTCAGAATCGTTAAAGCCTGGCAGGTTATCAGGGTTATGTGACCAGGGGAAGCAGAAAGAAATATCAAGAAAAAGTGGTGGGAGACGCTGAAAAAAGGAAGAGAGAGCAAAAATCAGCACACTAAAACGATTCGTCAATAGTCTATCGCATAATCTCAAAAATCGGCGACCCTCTATCTAGGGAGAGAAAATGGGGTGCGCTAAGAAGGCAAGGGGAAATATAGGGGAACGCCAGGAATGGAGAACGTTGGGTACGGCACGTGAATTCTTCGCAAAAGAGACTCTCTTGAGAGAGGGCCGCGTCCTGCTCTCCAGCCTAGGGGAGAAGGGGGGGAGCGGGGTAACCAATCAGGGAATGCCGTAACCCGGTCGCTTTTGCACCCCATATGGCGACGACACGAATGTGATCAAGATCCGACCACGTCGAATTAAGGGCGGATATCTGTTACCAGAATGAAAAGAAACGATTTAGAGGGTTGTTGAAAAGCGCAGTCGAAGGAGGAAGCAGCGGGTGGCAAGGGAAAGAAAGCTAATTGAAAAGGACGGAATCACGAAAAAAAGCGCAAGCGCGGGGAATACCGGATTTGAAGGGGATTAAAGCCACGATTTATGCAGAGAAAAAGGGGGGGAGATCGAGTTGGTAAGAAAATCCAAAAGAAGGGAGGAAGTTTTGGGAATGCAATTCCGCGCGAGGGACTCTGGGGGGCCGAATTGCGAGCTGGAAGGCGGCGCAGCTTTCTTCCGTCAAAAAACGGAGACGGGTGCTCAAAGATCGGGAGCCAATGCAAAAACCGCAATCAAACGGCGAGGGGGCACACTTTCTCTTTTAAAATTGTGTGAAAGAGAAAAAAGGAAGCTACGAAACGTTGTGGAAAACAAAAAGGGGGGAGGGAAGGCTCCTCGAAGAACTCCTCAAAACGATCTGGGAAGAGACGAGGAAAGCGAGTGCTACTTATGGTCGCCGGGAAAAGGAGGAGGGGACCGACGTATTGAAGTCATTTGAGGACTTGGATTCAGGGAAAGGAAGACCGGAAGGGGAGAGGGAGATACCAATTTACAGGCGCCTAAAAACTGGCCGCCAAGCGAATTTGAGCGAGGGGGGGGGAACGAAGAAGAGACCCGCAGTTTGGTAATAATGCGAAAGGGAAGCACGGGGAGGCCTAGATAGAAAAGAAAGCACGAAGTCAAGACCAGTAGTCAGGTATTCGTACCTAATCTCTTGAGAAAGCTGATTAAAAAAAAAGAACCAACAACACCGCCTCCAACAAAAAAAAAAAAAAAAAAAAAAAAAAAAAAAACCTAAAACCACAACACAAAAATTGCTCAAAATGGGATAGGCAAGCAATGGGGTCGGAATGTCGCAACGTGCCCTTCCCACTCGATTGGGAAAGGGCAAAGGAACATTATTCAACTGAGAAAAAAAAAGAAGGGGAGAAGGAGAAGAGAAGTCCGTGGTACCCTTGTCTCGAACAACAAAAATCGCACCGGCGGGCGGTGCAGGCCGCCGGAGACATGACCCGAGGCGGGTTCAGCCGCCCTTGATCAACGGAAAGTCAGTACTAATAAGCCCTGTTAGCTAAACCTCTCTGCATACCGGGGGAAGCGAAGGCGGCGGTATCTATGGGGAGCAGGGGGGAGGAGGAAAAGACCGTGAGTGGATTATCTCAGTAAAAAGGGGAGGGGGACACGGACTCGTGAGGAGATACAAGAAAGGATGGACCTGCTTGAGGCCAGAAAAGGGCGCAAGGAACATTTTACATCGTCTACAGAGAAGAAACCTTCAGGATTCGAAGATGAAGATAAAAGGAAAAGGAGAAGACGACGCGATAACCTCCCCAGCTTCGGAGACAACAGATTGAGCAGAGGGACCTCTCAGTTGTTAAAAGGGGTTAGGAAATCTCCTGACGGAGAGTTCAGGAAGAGAACGAACACATACGACTTTAACAGTTTGGGCGGGGACCCGTGAGCGGGAAAGAAATTTTACACAAAAAAACGGTTAAAAACTAAGAGGGAACCGAGCCGCTGATGCGATGGGGGGACGAAAGGGGTACCGCAATAAGAGGGGACCTCACAAGGAGAAGGGGAAAGGATAAAGCGCACCGCACGGCAAGGAGGAATAGGGAAGAAGGAATGCACGCGGAAGGGCGGGGAAGCCAGCATCTTTTTGAGGCGCTAAGGCGGTCCCTCAACAACCTTGGGCGAAACGGAAGCCATGAAATAGGGGAAAACCTTAGTGAAAGGGAAAAGAAGGCTCGCGGCGTGAGGACCTCAATGAGATTCTGGAATGCAACAAACACAAAAACAATACAAAATGAGCAAGAAAAACCGCCGACAGGGGGAATACAACCTCCGAAGTACAGAAGATTGCGGCTGATAGGTCCAAAGAGGGAAGAAAAGAAAAAGGGGCAAAACAGGAGGCTGAAAAATACATTCGTGGACTGAAGTTCATACATATGGGGGCAAAAGCGAACGGGGAACTAGACTAGCGGGGGAAAGGTTGAAAGAAGACTAAAAATGATTCCGAGTCACGGATAAAGCGGCCAGGATATAAAACGATCACGGAGCGACTGATTAACCGGGAGGAAAAAAAAGAGGGGGTAGAAGGGGAATTTGAAGGATTTGAGAGAGCGAACTGTGGAATACGCAAATGAGGGAGGGGACCCTATGCGTGTTAAAGAGCTTATCACGAGAGAAACCGAGGAAGAGATGTCGTCCGGAAGCCAGGGATTTTAGGAGAGCCTCTTCACTGAAAAAAAGAGTGACAACAAAATTGAAAAAAAAGGGGAGAGAAACGGGCCACATAAAAAGAAAGAGATCAGGATCAAGTCATATCAGTCGCCGCAGCTGCGAAAACTGAGAGGCGTATGTGAAAGGCCGAAAGAGTCGGAAGGGGAGGGGGGGGAAAGACCGAGCAGCAAGAAGCAACACAAAAAAAGAGGGACACAACCAGGAAAACCTTCAGGGAGAAGGGGGAAAAAACCGGAAGCATGAGGAAAAGTTGGAGCTGCCGATTCAAAACCCTCTTACAGCGGGTGCGAAAGATGTCAATAAGCACGAGGGAAAAAGGGATCAGTCCTGTAGCGAGAGCACCCAGGCCGAGGACCAGTCAAAGGTCCGAGAAGATCGAGACAACAGGAGGGGGATCGGAAAGGCAAGTGCTCAAATTCTCATTCTTCGAAACCTCCGGAGGAAGGGAGCCTGCGTCTCGCAGTAGGGGGAAAGTGGCACTTGCAGGAGGTTCGGAAAGGAAGGAGGGCTTCGAGCGGAATCGGAGGGGTGAAACAGGTGCGTGGCTGAAAGCGAGGAAGGGAAGACTACTTTCGGTCGGGTCGGACCAAAGAACGAGGGGGAGGGGATTGAGAAAAAGGAGAAAAAAAGAGAAAAAACCCTGGGCTGAAAACCAAACGTAAAAGGGATCAAAGACTTGCGACCAGGAAAAAGGCCTATCCCAGATCGGCGCTTAAGGAGAGGCTCATCCCAGTCCAAAAGCCCCACGAAAAAAAATTGAAACGCTTCATTAAACCGCTAAAACAGGCACACATCATCCACCACGCTCATAAGAAAAAAAATTCCATGGCCGAAAAAGAGAGCAGAAATCATAACAGGAAGAACGTCTCAACGCGGGAGGAATGGGGTAGACAGGCCAAAAACACCAGGTAAAGACGACAGCAGTAAGTCGGTCTGCTCTACTGCAAGGAGCTTGAACAAGGAGAATGATCTAAAGGAAAAGAGCCGGCGAAAAAGCAAAAGAAGGAGCAAAGTGTCCATACGAAAACAAAAGAGATGGCAATCACCAATAAAATCCCTAGAAGAGTCGGAAAGAATGTAGGAGGAAAAGATTCCGAAGAAAGCGCTGGTGAAAAAACAGAGCGTCAAATGACGAAAGCGGGGGAGACCCAAATCAGATGATGGTCGCAAGGGGAAAAATCGTATTCTTCTTCTCGTGGAAACAAAACACGAAATGTCAAGGGGGGGTAGCCCGGATGGTTGGCTTGGCCAGAAAGGGGGGAAAAAAAACCTTCGGCATGCTGCAGAGGCAAGAGAAAGGGAAAGGCAGGAAAGGGAATGACACAACCATGAAAACAGGGACAGGTGTTGCTGGGCCATAGACAAAAAAAAAATAAAAAAAAAAAAAAAAAAAAAAAAAAAAAAAAAAAAAAAAAAAAAAAAAAAAAAAAAAAAAAAAAAAAAAAGGAACACGGGAACCATAGGAGGAGGGTAAGATCGCCAGCTTTTGTGGGAAAAGATCTAAAGACGGAGGAAAGTAGCTTCGAGAAGGAGAGATGGAAGAGGGGGGGGGAAAAGAGCAAAGGGCGCCTCCCGAAAGGGATGAAGACAACGCACATCAGGGCGATCAAAAGAATGAAGGGCGCATGGGGAAAGAAATTCAGCGTAAGAAAAACTCAGCGACGCAACTCTATCTAAGCAAAAGTCAGAATCGGAGTGACAAGAAAAAAAAAAAAAGGGGAAGAATCAAATAACCGGAATCGTCGAGAAAAACCACTAACTGGGGGACGGGGATTGAATGCTGTCTCTTGTGTGGGAACTAAAAAGGGTCACTCAAAGGTCCATGACGGGTGGAGGGAAAAGGAAATAGGGGGGGAATTCAACTGCAGGGGGGGGCGCAACGGGACAGGGGACTAGAATAGTAGACATTGGCCGTCAAGGGTTTCAAGGGGGGGCAAAACAAAACGGCAGGACCGAGTCGCCAAAATTCTCAAAAAAAAAAGAGAGAAGAAATTGACACTTAAAAGACTGGGAGTGTTTCCAAGAAAACTTGGGGTTTATGCAGCTATTATGGAAAGCACATGAGGGACAGGCAATGAAAAAATCGTATGCTGGACGCAAATGGAAAAAAAAAAGGGGAGAGAAGGAAAAAAGGAAAAAACCCTGAATGGGGAGCGGCGGAAGAGGCCGTGGGGGATGAAGGGCAACAATGTCAGTGTAAATCATGCTAGAGTTTTAAGTGAGGGGGGTAACGGTAATACTACAAAAAAGAAAGAGAGATAAGTTAGGGGCAAACCAACTTGAAAAAGAAGGGAAGAAGGGGGGTGAAGGGGGTACAAGATTGTCCATTCAATTCAAGAAAGAAAAAGATACCGTCCGCCGCCTAGGGTAGGGTTTCGTAGCACAGCAGGGTCATTTTGCGTCCATCCTACAGTGGTGGAACTGGCCGAAAAACGAAGCGATATAAAGAAAAGATCCATGCAGAAAACAAGCCTAAAAAACGAACTCCGCAAATTTCGGTGTCACCGTGCTACGAGAAGTTGGGTAGGCGCGAGGTCCTGAAGGGACGGACTACCAAATGTGGTCAAGCAAGTGAAAAAGAGGAGCGCCGCGTCGTGCGGGACAAAGGCATGACGAAGATGCACCGGCAACATGGTCTCCTGGGGGAAAAGGGAAAAAAAGGGCAATTCCAAATACGCCTTCGAATTCCCCCGTAATTGGAGGATTACTTAGAGAGTAGGGTAGGAGCTTGAAGAGGGAACAAAACTGGGGTTGGGCCTTGTGTTTGCACAAGGAAAAAACCAATTTTTTTTGAACCCCCCCCCACCCCACCACCCCCCACCCCCCCCCAAACTGTGGTTTGGTTTGGGTCAGGAATCATAAGAGTTGCGTCACACCCCCGGGGAAACCTTAATTGAAAAAAAAGTTCGACAGAAAGACTCAAGGAGGGGATCGCAAAGGAAAGGGAGGGGAAGGGAAGAAGTAAGGGGGAAGGGTCGATTTTGATTGTCGAGTCCAAGATCGAATTCAGAAGACCGACGGGGGAAGGGCATCACGAGCGAAGATCAGGGGGACACGCTTGGGGGCCGGATCGGCCCAAGCATAAAAGAGAAGGGGCCCGTTTGTGGCTGATAGTGGGACAGAAAGGGAAGAGTTGGGGAAGGGTCATCACGTTTCAAGGGCCTTGACAGTAAGAGTCCTCGCACAGGAATCGAGGCTTGAAAGGAAATGGGGGCAAAAAGGCACAAAGTCCAGAGACCGAAACGTCCGGGGGGTTTAAAACGAAAGAATGAATAAGCGCAAAACAAAAGGGACAAAAAGGGACTCTTAGAGGGAGGGGATAAGGGGTGACGCAGGTTACTGCAGAAAAAGAGGGTGACAAAAAGAGTCCGTAAGTCTGGAAAAACCAGGGGACGTGAACGCTGCATGGATTGTTAAGGGGGGGGGGAGGACAACAGTATCTGTGTACGCAAAGAAGAGGGGGGGAAGGAGCGCACAACTTTTCGGATATGAAGAACATCCTGTGGATTAAAAAACAAAGCTAAACGCGGGAACAAAAAAAGGCACGAAAGGTATAATTTAGATTGAAAATCTGGGGCAGAAAAAGAGCACGAGGAGTGATCATGGACAGGCGCCTGAAAGGGGGACGTGCATACCATGAAGGTCAGGTGGAAAAAATAGGAGCTTTTGTCTTAAGGTGTGAATGCCATGTCAGGAAGGAGGGTTAAGGAGGGAGAGGCTTGGGTATCTGGGGAAAAAAGAGGGGAATGTCAAGACGTCGATATGGGTGATCAGAAGGAGTCCCTTCTCTAAATTATCGGTAGACTATAGGTGAAGGGGCAAATTGGGGTTGTTAGAGGGTAAGAAGGGGCCGAAGAAATTGCCAAGAACGTGCGCCGGGTGGGGGACAAGGGGAACCGACGGGTAAGGAGTAGACTTTCGAAGCGCAGGAAAAAAAAGGGGGCCAGACATCAACTAAGCCGCTCGAAACGAATTAGTGTCCTAAACAAACCAGGAAGCGAAAGACGAAAGGGAACGAAAACCCTGAGAAGGGAGGGGAAGCGAAGAAAAAGAGAAAGCTGAGGAACGGTGAGCAAATGGCCGTGCCCGAGAAGAGGGGTTAAGCTAAGATCGACAGGGAAAGGGAGAGAGCACTTTTTTCTTGCGATAAAGAATCCCTGAGCCCCTTGAAACCTTGAGTGAAAATCTGGCTGGAGGAACAAAAAGGAGGGAAGAGCAGAGGCTCTAAAATGTGGGAGAATCTGCAAGGGGTTAAACTGCGATGGTCCCTGGGGTGAAAGATCCAAGTTTTTGTGTGGGCTGAGGGACAGGCAGGTCATTTTGACTGGAAAGAAGAAAACGAAAAACTGAAGAATCCACAAAAAAGGCTGCGACAGGGAAGCGAAGACGAAGAGAGCGTAGAAGGAGCTTTTATCAGGGGTGGAACGTTACTAAAAATCGAATATATAGTGTGGAGGGGGAAAAGCGAGAGCGCAAAAAAGACGCGAAGAAATGAGGAGGATAGAGTCTCGCTCGCCACGCTCAGGGCTTCCAGAAAGACTTGCGGGATTGAAAAAGGTGGGGAGAGCTCGTAAATCTGGCCGCAACATCAAACTGGTAGGATGCCTTTAGGAACTTAGCCCTCAGGGACCTGAGGGGAGGAGGAGCGTCAAATATCTCCCGCAAGGAATAAAAAGGGGGAGATGTAAAAACCGTGAAGAGGGGGGGGGGGGGGAACTCCAGTTCCAACGGGATCTGGAAAAAAAAAAGAAAGGTCAAAGTCATACAACGAATTGTACCCTCGGAAAGAGGAGGAAGAAAAAAAGTGTAGAGGACCGCTCAAAAGAAAGAAAATCGGTCATGAAGGAAGAAAAGGGGTGTTGAAATACGAGGCAAGGCGTATATAAGGGAAGGCTTTTTGGAACTAAGGGGAAGAAGGGATGCAGAAAAGCAGCAAGCTTGGGTGAAAGGAAAAAAGAAAGGGGACAGATGTGGGGAGGTCAAACAGAAGGGAGGCGAGAAAAGTTTTGAGACTCGCGTTAGAAAAGAAGAGGGCGCGCTAGTGAAGTCATTTGGGGGATCGGGGCAAAGGAAAGCTTCCGAGTATGGCCGACGCTGAAGTGGCGGCGCCCTCAGAGTCAGGAGAAATGTGCGCAACAGGTGCAAAACCATGCTGAACTAAAGCATCAAAGCGAGCTGGGTTGAAAGACTTCTTGTGAAACGTGGGGGGGGGGAGGAGGAAAAAAAGAAAATTGGGCACGGAAAAAGCAGCAAGGGGAAGAACGACAAAAAGAGGTAATCCTATGGTGATTACCTAGAAGACGCGCGACGAGAAGCTTTGGTCCTCAATGAGAACAAAGGAGGAAATCGTGGAGGAGAGGGGGTCCGCAAGCAGGAGGAGGGATCGCGTATAAGTCGCAGTGGAACTTGATTCTTTAAAATAATCCTTGGAAGGTCAAGGGCCGGATACCTACAGGGGGCAACCGCTGGCACGCCAAGCAAAAAAGCCGGATGGAAGGCCGAACAAAGAGACCCAGAAAGTGGGTGACGAAAGCTCAGGACTAACGGTCGTTAAAGACAGGCCCAATATCTAGTTAAAACTCACTTCATTAAAAAAAATTAGGTCTTCGGGGAGCTGCTCACTCTGGGAGACCATTGGGATTAACGGAAGCAGGGCGGCAAAGGGCGGAGCCAAGCAAGGATGTACCGAGGGAGGAAAAAAAAGAGGCGAGTGGGGAGGGGGGAGAGAACAGGGGCAATA
>Ga0179593_1553143_pt1 | contig 14284 bp, 14 predicted proteins | sample CZODoug2_1_08_16_FD_185931 | JGI IMG/M metagenome (GOLD analysis project Ga0179593, IMG submission 185931) | Vadose zone soil fungal communities from Angelo Coast Range Reserve, California, USA - CZODoug2_1_08_16fungal (PacBio error correction) | ecosystem: Environmental > Terrestrial > Soil >...
ATGTATGTCGGGTCCGAGAGGGACAAATTCTAGGGGGGGGGGGGAGGAGTACCTAAGTGTAAGCAACATGAAGAAGATCCGTTGATCCAGAAAAAAGGCAACCTTCTGGGGGGGAAAGAGCGGAACGCAGGCAAGGCAGCGGGATGCCTATCCCGTGGTGTCAAGGGGGACTTCATATGAGAGGAGGTAAATCCGACGGGAAACTTCAACGGGGTCGATCTGGGGGCCGCGTGCTTGCATCCTAGGGCGAGGAGGCAAGAGCGGGGCCGCTCTCATGGGCCTTGGAGACAGTCGCACACGCATCTAGGGGCATAGAGAAAAGGCACTACATCAGGAAAAGAGGCGCGCTTTATGTGCGCGGGAACAAGAAAAAGAGGTCTTCCAATCAAAAAAAAGATCTCTCGGGGAAAAGGGTTAACGATCTTCGATCAGATCCTTAGAAGGAGGCCCACGAGCTTCTGTCGTACGGTCTCTCTTGAAAGAAGGGGTGCAAATTAAGGCGGGAGACGGCTCAAAGCAATCTCCTTCTTCAGAAAGGGGCTCTGGCGCTGTCAGAGGACGTGCTTTTGGCGGGAATCGATTTTACTGTGCAGAGGTCAAATCATTCTGGTAGGAGGGAGGAGAGGGGGAGGAGGAGGGTGAACGAAGAGAAGGAAGGAGGGTAGGGGGATGCCTCTTTCTTATTATCCACCAACAACTCTAGGGCTATTGCTTTTTGGTAAGGGTAGGAAAGGAGCCTCCCAGTGGAAGGGCGGTCGGTGCTTCCTCTGGTCCGGAAGGGGCGGTTTTTCTCTGGCTTCTTCAGAAGAAGGGGGAGGGTCATTGATCCACCTTCGCACCAATTCAAAGAGAAGGGCCTCGACGGTTCTGGGAAAAAAACGTTCAACTCCTTGAAAGAGGGAAGGCAACCAGCGGGGGGGGGGAGGGAGCTTCCCTGCCGGGCTAGGCTCTTTTCCTCTGGGGAAAAGGGGGGGGGACGAGAGATCTCTCCACTCAGAGAGTGAGTCACTACCCACACGGTTTCGGAGGGGCCTACTTCTAGAGAGGGGGAGGGTGACGGTCCGTCATGTAAAGGGGGTTACACAAAAGATAGGCTTTTTCTCACCCGCTGAAAAAAAAGAACTTGTTTTTTTGGGGAGAAAGGGAACGGAGGGACTCAAGGCGTCGAACTTAATGGACCGGACTCGCCAGAGTGTCCCAGAAATCGGGGGACCGTCACCCTCAGTCCCGGAGAAGTGTAGATTCCGCGCTTGGGTTTTTCATTTTCTGTCGAAAAAAAAAACAAAAAACCCCGAGGGCCGAGGAGAGAGAAGAGACCGCTAAATTCTTTCATTAATCAGGGAAGTACTGGTCGAGGCAGTGAAAACAACTAACAAGGGAATATGCAATCAGGGAAAAGGGGAAAAATTCATTGGGGGAAGAGATGGGAGCCGCCCCTGATTTTGACAGTGGAGGAGGGGGGAACGAAAAACAGCATGTCTTCTAGTGCATCTGCAAAAAAACGGGGGAGTTAACTTTGTCGGAGCAGCTCCTGGCTGTCCGCCCGCATCAATTCTTTTGAGAAGGACGTATGCTTCACCGAGGAGGAGGAAAAGGACTGGCTTAGGTTCAGGCCGGTCCATAAGGTTCGTCGCGGCCGGAAGATTTGCTTATCGCATGCGCCCGGAAAAAAGAAAGTTCCAGCTTGCTTCCGGCCGTGGGCGGCAAAAAGGTCGGCGTCCTCCTTCAACCGGAAGTGAGCCTTTATGAAAAAAAAAAAAAAAAAAAAAAAAGGGAGGCCATTTCCTCGCGATCATCAAGCAGACAGAGGGGGGGGGGGAGGAGGAAAAGAATATCTCGCGAGGAAATAGATTACTCAAGGGGAGAGGAAAGGAAAAAAAGAGGTCCTTTTTGAAGGTTGCGGCCAGGGGCTTACTACCAATCTTCAGGGGAAAGTGAGTTATCGTTTTCTTTCCTCGGGAGAAAGCAATCGAAATACCTTGCCTTCCAAAGGGAAAACCTTGTGTGGGGGGGGGGGGGGAAAATGGGGGAATGCAAATTCCTTCCCCTCCTCCCTTCCTTTTCCCTCCTCCTCTTGTTAGTCTCCCTTCCTTTTTTCCATCTCTTCTTTCCATGGAAACAGCCCAAGGCGATCCGGCTCCGACACATGCGGTGTCTTTACTCTTGAATCGAAGAGGCAACTCGAAAGGCTGTTTTCTTTTGCGTGGAAAAAAAGACCTTTTCTTGCTCCCAGAGGGAGGACACAATGATTTCGGGGAAGGGGAAAGAGCCTCTACATTAATTTCTAAAAACCGGGGGTTAGGGCTCTTCACTTCCAAAATTACTTCACTTCCCAGAGGGGAAAAGGGAGGGCGGGTTCTTACGGCAGGGGGACTCTATATCCGCCGGAAAAGGGGGTACCTCTCGCGACCAATTAAAAAACCCAACCCAAAGGGGGAAAAGCGCTCATCTACATCGGCAGAAAGGCTTTTTTTACTGGAGAAGGGGAAAAACCCGAGGTCGCAAACCGGACAATTAAACATAAAAACGGGGGACATTACGGGTCGACGTTCTACTCCGCCTAAAGAACAACAGGGCGCAAGTACTCAGAGCGGAAAATAGCATATCCGCATCTTCTTTTTTGAAGAGAGAGCGACCAAGGCTGCGTGGGCACTTCATCAGCCTTCGGCAGCAATCGTAACCGTGGGGACAGCGCGCACAGAGGGGAGGATCACGCGAGGAAAAGCGCTGCTAATCTGCATCACTTCGGGGGAAGGGGCAAGGTCCTTTGTCATTCCTGCAATGGGGGACGTTTTCCCTCGGACCAAGCACCGAGGAGACCGGAGGTGTAAGGGGTTTTCTCATGAAAGGGTTTCGTTTGGTCCGGTTCAAAAAAAAAATACATCACGCATAAGAAAACCTCTTCCGCAACAGATACAGGGAAAAAAAGAAAACGCCCCGGTGGTCCATCGGGGCACCACTTAGCAGAGGGGGAGGATATGCCAACGTCACATCGAAGACGCAGTGTTCGGAACAAAAGCACGTACGGTTCTTCTGATCTCCATATCTATCAGAGGGGGGAGCAATTCGCGCCTTAGAGGGCTTATATTCTTTTAAATCAATTATGGAGGAGGGGGTAAAGCGCTCTTCGCCACGCCGGCTCCGAGACCCTCTCGGGGCGAGCCTATCTTCTCTCGACAGGGGGAAAGGGAGAGGAAGGCGCGGTCAATCTGTTTCTGTGGATGGGCGATCTTTTGTTCCGCGAGTTCCCTCATTCTCTCGCAAGGGAAAAGGGGGGAGGATGGTCTGTTTCCGGAAGATATGCCCCTCGATGCGTGATTACTTCAAGGGGGAGGAGAGCTCGAAAAGGGGTTCGGAGCTTGCCATAACCGTTACGTATTATTCCAATCACGGCGGTGATATTCCGTTGACCTCCAACAACTTCTATATGACCAAACAAAAAAAAAACAGGGGCAAGAAAAAAAACCCTACAACACGTGCAAAACCAAACAACAAAAAACTGAGAGCCCGCCTCAGGCGAGGTGTCACCGAAGGTTGTGCCCGTGGTAAGGGGAGGGGAACTATACTGTTGCCGTGACACTAGGTCTTGAAAGGGGAAGAACTAGAGAATTGTTTGAAGCAAAACCATCTCGGATGAGGAAAGATCTCTCTCAACAGATGAAGGGGGGGGGGGGAATGTCGGGTAAGAATCAAAATTTTTAAAAGGAGAGGGGCGTTTTCTTCAAGAAAGGGGGGGGGAGAGGGGATTCCAAGCCTAAGGAACAGGATTTGACACTCGGGCTCTTCTTCGAATGAGAAAAAAAAGGGGGCCCGTTATTGATCTTAGATGAAAGACCGGTCATCGACGTTCTTTCAACTGGCGGAGAAGAGGGAACCCGTCCGCTTGCTGGGATCCAATACACGGTTTCGTCAATATCTTAACTTTGCGCGCTGACTTCCAGTAGAAAAGGAAAGAAGAGTTGTCGACTTTCCACTACATCTCACAAGTAAGGGGGGGAGGCGTGAGTTCTCTTACCGAGCCCATAACCTATGAAGGGGAGTTGCTACTGGCGAGAAGTCGAGGGGGGGGGCGCCATATTCGGCTGTCGTACGAAATTTGCTCCGGAAGGGAGAGGGGGGGGGGGCAATTCCTCGGCTGAGCTCATCAAAGCCTATCCTCATTAAATCTCGGGCGCCATCTTTAGGAGAGACTGGCGCTGTGCTGCAGGAGGGCGTTTGGCTACGAGCCGCCAAAGAGGATTCAAACATATCGGGGAGGAGAAGAGGGGGAAAAAAGCTGGGGAATGGTCGTGGGTTAGGGGAAGGAGGTCTTCGTTGAGGCCCTTCAGAGGGGATGTATGCTCCTCGGAGGAGAGACGGACCCACAAGTGAAAAGAGAAAAATTACACTCCGGGTAAGGGGGAGGGGAGGTGCTGGGCTCGGACAGCCTTTCTACAAAAAAAAAGGGACCACCTTACCTTCTTCGCTGAAGGGGGTACGGGAAGATTCTCCTCGACTTTGGTCCCTTGAAAATATCTTGAAAGGAGGAAATACTCCCTACTGAGTTCTCTCTTAGAAAAAAAGGGGGGAAGAGTGCTGCCGACGATAGAAGGGACCAAGCCAAGCCTTTTTTCGCGGCCGGCGGGAAGATTCTTTCTGCGAAAAGCTGACCTGACGTACTTGCTAAGTTTGGGGGGGGACGGCGGCGTAGAGGCTGAAAGACCTTCATGCCGGAAGGAAAAGAAAAAATTGTCCACCTGTTTTTCGACCTCGGTGTTAAGGGGGAAACACGGCCGTCCCTGATGCTGCCGAGGGGGGCTCTTTCTCCTTTGTGGGTTAATTGTTCTGGAATCTGGTCAAAAAATCCGTTCTCTCTATATAAAAAGTCTTCCGTCCTCCCTGATCTTGGAAAGGTCCTGTCAGGCAGTGACTGAGACACTGAAAAGGGAGGTACTAGGCCCTTCATGTCCCGAGAAAAAGTCATTTTTTTCATATCACCAAGGGAGGGGTGAACATTGAGCTTGCAGGGGCCGAGGGGCGGGGAGGCGTGCCTCTTCAGGGGACGGTCACTCCCTGAGTACGGGTTGGGGGGAGGGGGAGAGGACGAGATTGGGCTGCAGCCCGCAAGGGATGAACCCGCGCTTACCCCTTCGCACCGATTCTTCTTCACACGGAAGGGGAGGGAAAGGGGGCTTTGCCGGAAGTTTCTCGCGGCAGGGAAATGTTATTTAGGGGGGGGGACGATAAACCGCCTCACGCAATTAAAGGGTCCGAATTTGGGAGAAGGAGAGAGGAGGAAGACTTCCAAACCTGCCATCTCATAAGGCAGGGGGAATGGATTCCTCGCACCGGGAGAAAAAGATCAACAACAACAACAAAAGGAAGAGAGAGTCGAGGAAAATTGTCAAACCGGGCGAGGGGAAAAAAGAAAACACTGCTTAATTATATGACGGTTGTCAGAGGGAGTTAGTGCTGGAGGCCTTATCATCTGGAAATGGTTTCTTCCCCGGGAGGAAAGGGGGGCAATCGAAAATACCGTGAAAAGAAGGGAAGACGAGAAAATTTTTCTTCTTCTTGGGGCAAGGGAGGAGCCAGGCCGTTTTGCCTCCTAAGAAGACTTAATTTTTTCAGAGGAGGAAGAAAAGAGAATTTATCTTCGTTAAAATCCAAAGTAAGACAAAGTACTCATGGGTACTTCTACCTCTAATAGGAAAGAGAGGTTGAGGTTTAGGGGGTCCTGGTTCTGCTGCCCCAAGGAAAAAAAAAAAAGGAATTTTTTCATGGGTACAGGACACGCCGAATAGTTACTCCACCGCGTTCTCCGGAGGGGTAGAACCATTAGGCAATTACCTAGGGTAATAAAGCGAGTTCGGGGAAAGAGGTACTATATCTCGCCGTACGTGGCCGGGAAGGAAGTTCGAACAACACCCAAGGAAAAGCGGCATCTACATCGGCAGAGCTTTTTTACGGATAAGCACCGAGGTCTCAAAACCAAACAATTTCCCATAGGGGAGGAAGGAAAATAAGTTCGACTCCTGGGTCACGGAGAAGAAGTACTTCTCAAAAAGCAATTACTGAGGGCAGCTGGTACACAACGCAAGATCCGTATTTTTGCTTTTACCTGACCCTTCTGGGGGGAGGGGGGAAAAGGAGGAATCTCTGCCGGGAGCACGGAGGCACTCGCACCAGGTGCTCCTGCGAGAAAAGCGCGCGGCAACGCCTCGTCTAGGGAAACCTCTCTTAGGGAAAGAGAAGGGTCCCTTCTGGGCAGCGCAATTTCCGTCCTTCAATGGTAGGAAGGGGGAAACTCTTTCCTGGGGGTCACATCACAGGGAAATCTTATTTTTAAGAAAGCCTGGGGGGGAGAAATTACCTTTTCTTTGTGGGTGGAGACAAGCGCCATGAAGGAAAGACATCGAGCCTCAACTGAAGGGAGAAATCCTTTTTCACTAACAACAAAGCACCACTTTTTGTTGCCACGCACGTAGAAGCTTCACCTTCACATCGAAGGAGGGGAGGCTAGCATCCAAATCACTTGCGGAGTAGAGAAGAGAGCGATCATCGCCCTCTGCGCAGGTATTTCATTGCTTATGGGGGGAAGGGAGAGAACCTAATTAATTTTCACCAAGGAAAAGAGGTCAGCCGCTCTTCTCCACCAGAATCCCTCTCTTTGGCTCAAAAAAGAAAGGGATCCGCGATCTGGAAAAAAGGGGCGGAAAGCTGGCATCAAGCGGTTCTTTGAAGATCAGGGGGAGGGAGAAGGAAGCGCACCTCACGACCTCTTCAAAGGGGAGGGGGGAACCGCTACAACTATGCAAGAGATGAGGTGCGACTTTACGGCAAAGGAAAGAAAAGTTACTCTCGAGAGAGAAGAGAATTCCAAGCACTCGGCCAGGGGGGAAACTAATATTTGCCGAGAGCGTTCCCTTCTATTGAAAAAGGTCTTGAAGCGTAATAGAGAGGAAAAAAACGGCTCGCATAAAGGAGTTCCCTCTTTGGAAATCCTTTTGCAGGTGGGAAGGGGTGGTAAGATAACTCCTGTTGAACCCTTAGGGAGGAAAGAAAAAACTTTCAGATGGGGTAACCATAGCTTAACCCTACAAGGAGAAAAAAACAACAACGTAGTGATTAGGAAGGGAGATATAGGGGGGGGGGTAAGAATCCTAAGTGGGTTCTTACAAAAGGGGAAAGAAAGAATGTAATCCACAGGACTTTGAAAAAAAAAAAAAAAACCTTCTCCCGAGGTTACACTCTTAAAGAAAGGGGGGAGAAGGAGGGATGCGGCCCTTTGTTGTCACCTTTAGGGGGGGAGCTGCACGACCGGTCAATCGACGGTTACAGAAGATTTTCTATAGAAAAAAGGGGCAGAATCGGCGAGTCGGTTCATGCAAGAGAGGAGCGCAGCTCATGTTCCCTCTTTCCCACACTCCAGGACGTTGTCTCGGGCAAAAGAAAAAAAAAGGAGGAAAGCAAGAGAGAGGGGCTTGAGGTGCGCGGAACCAAGAACTCAAAGGAACAAGAAGGATTACCGAGATCAAGAGATCGCTCATCAATCGAGGAGAAAGAGAGGGCGCCACTAGCGTCTTCTTAAGGCTTGTCGCCGCGCGTTGAGGGCAATTCCTTCGGCTTCGCCACGGAGGAGCAGAAGGAAATCTCCTTCGTCATGCGCAGCTGGGCGGTGGGTCTCTGTAAAAAGGAGGGGGGGAGGAAGTGCTTTTGGCTTACGAACCCACTGGGGGAAGAGGAAAGGTGCAGATTCAAATCCAGAGTTATTTTTAGAAGGGAGGGGGTTTCTTTACACTTAGTCGGTGCTGAAAGGGGTCGTCTTTCGGGGGGAGGGAAAGCTTCTTCGCTACCTGGGGGGAAGGTCATTTCTACAAAGCTTAAAAAAGAAGGGATCCTTCCTCTAATAGATCGGCCCTGTCTCCCCTCCTGGGGGGGGGAAATGAAGTCCACCGAGATGCACTTCTCTTCCTCCCTGGAATTCTCTCTCGGGAAAGGGGTTCTACTACGGGAAAGGTATCCGGCGGTATTTCTTCTGAGAAAAAAAAAGGGGGGAGATTCCTCCGTGCGTGGACTTCGGGGCCAAAATCCAAGCCTGTTTGAGCGGAAAAACTAATATTCTTCTCGGAGAAGAGGAGGAAGGAAAAAAAGTACTTTTCGCACTTGTTTGGGGGGGAGGGAGCAGGCGTAGACTCTTCTCAGGAGTGGACAGAGGGAGAGGGCCATAGATGGTCCAATTGAATCTTTTTCCGGAATGGAAAAGAAAAAAAAGGAAGGACAGGAAGGGCTGCCTATGTATATGAAGAAAAGGGGGGGTGTGGTTTTTTATGGTCTGCGAATCGGTCAAAGAAGGAAAGAGGAGGGAAAAAAAGAGAGAGACCGCTCGTCGGCCCGAAAGAAGAATCGATGGCACCTTGTCGAGGCATTTACTATCCCGAAAAGGGAAGAAAAAAGGGAAAGGGGCTATCCTCCTTGTACCCATAAAGACATTGTTGGGGGAAAAAAACCATATGGGAGCCGCCCATGATTTTGACCAAGAAGCCCTAAAACAGCATTCGTAAGAGGGAAGGGAAAGGAAGAAAAAGGCCCTTAGTACTTGTCGAGCAGGGGGCTCGCGGAAGGAAGCCATACATTGTCTTTGATGAAACCCCTTCCGGGGGAGATTCGGCGGCAAAAGGGAAGGGGGACAAGCCTTTCCATAGGCCGCACCAAAGGGTTCGAGGTCCAGAAGGAAGGGTATTCGATTGCCTGGACGTACGACCTCTAACTCAAGGGGGGAAGAAATTGGGGGTCTTCATCACTAAACCCCAATGAGGAAGAAGGTAAAAAAAAACGTAAGCTCATTCAGCATTTTTTGTTGGAGAAGGGAGGGAATCTCACTTTCTTCCCGATGGAAGAGAGAAAAAAAAAAAAAAACTTATTATTATTAACAGAGAGAGATCGCGAAGGTATGGGGGAGGGTCCCTTCTCAACAAACTGCTTAAGGGGGGGGGACTTTTTTAAGGAGGGGGGGAAGAAAAGGGGAAGGAGGAGGCGACGACCAAGATCCGGGATGGAAATTGCTTTATCTGGTGAGGGATCAGTCCATCTAAGTAGGATCCTCCTTCCGCTGAGAACATGGCATCTATTGCAAATTCCTTAACCTCAGTCCAGGGAAGAGGTGAATCATACGGAAGGGGTTCAGAGCGTCTTTCATCAAGAATTGAAAAGAAGCGATGCCTTCCTCCTACAAAGGGAGAAGGGGGGTTGACCTTCGCGAAAGAGAGAGAACTCGACTACATTCTGTGGGAGCAATTTCAAACTCCTTTCGGAGAAGGAGGGAAAACACAAAGGACGGTTTTCATGTGTACAACGGGGGGCGAGGGAAGAGTAAGCACCTGGTTTTCGGTCCGAGGAGGAAATGAAAATCGATTCAGAAGTAAGGAGGGACGAGCTTTCCTCTGGGGCTTTACCCTTTCTTTGGGAAAGGAAAAGAAAAGAGAAAAAAAAAACCCCAACCCCTTCGGAATATACATCTGAGGAGTCTTTTTGACGGGAAGAAGAGGACCTTACCCCGGGAATTTAAAAGGAAATTGTACCATCTCTGGTAAGTTCTACGCCGGGGGAAGAGAAAGAAGGCCGAGTCTCACCAACACACAGGAAGGGCCGGCAGGCAGCGGTGAGCAATCTTATGTTTGCCTTGAAAAAAAGGAAAAAAAAAAAACAAATTCTTGGCTGGGCAACTAGGGGTTCTTAAAAAGGAGGCAATCGTAACAGGGGGGGGGGAGGGCTCAGCGCAAGAAGGAAGGATAACACGCGAACGAGAGTCGACAATCGACAATCTTCACCCGGGGAGAGGAAAGGGGAACGGATTCATCTCCTCAAAGGCCTTGGGGAAATGGTCTCCAGTCTTTCCGAGAAAAAGAAAAGGAGAAGGACATTATCCCTTATGTTTCTTGGGCCTTTTCTCAAAAGAGTTTTTTCCGGGGAAAAAGAAGAAAAGCTTCCATCTACATCAACGAGAAGATAAGACCCCTCTTAATCAACTGAGGAAGGCAAGGTTTACCTACAACCCCCTCCCTCAAAGGGGGGGGAACTCCCCGGGGAGGGCATCGAGGGGGGAAGTAAACCTGAGCGCAAAGGAAAAAAAAGGAAAACCAAAGCCCCGGCCGGCTCAAAATAGAACGAGCATCGCCCGCGGGAGGGAGGAAGACGGAGATTTCAATGTCGGTAGCTGGGAGGAGCGCGCCGCCGGAATTTGCAAAGCAGCGGCGCCAAGAAGGAAGAAAAGCCCACTCTTTGACACGATAGGGGCTGCTCGCCGATCGGGGGCCCGTTCATCGGTTCGGAAGAAAGAAAGAGAAGGGGGGCGATCTTTTTGGAAGGAGAACCCACGAAGCTCGAAGAGGAAAGGGAGAGGGGAGTGTCCCGCGACAACGGGATGGAGTGTGCGAAAGGAGGCAATATTCCCAGAGGGAAGGAAAAAAAAGTTAAGCTCTTTCCAGAAGCTTACAGGAAGGAGGATTGAAAAGCACTCGGGGGTTTCCATATCTAAACTAAAGGAAGGGGGAAAAAGGGTTTCATACCGAAGGGGTCTTGAAGCGAATGAGTAACGTACACCACGGCTAGAAAAAGAAAAAAAAAAGAGACTTCTTTCCTCTTTTTCAATCCGGGGGGGAGGGGATCAACGAGAACTACTCCTTTGGAGGGAAAAAAAAGGGCCGACAAGTGGGGGAGAGACTTTGTTGACCATCTTCGGAGGGAAAAAAAAAAAAAAGGAAACGAAAGAGAAAAACGTATGTGAGAGGAAAAAGAGGGGGAGGGTAATAATCCGAAGATTGGGGTTCAAAAAAAAAAGAAAAAGTGTCGGCAGCAAAAGGTTCTCTTGAGGAAAGAGGGGTTCCCCCTTCAACCGAATGGGAAGAGGAACTCACTTCTGGAGAAAGGGTTCTATCCCTGGTTTGGGGGAAGAGCTCTTCACTACCGGGGAGGAGAGACGTTCACCTAGGGGGTACACTTCCGTTATTGTTGTCCCCCTTCAGGTGATGCCTCTCTCGCTATTCTTCTTTCCCAGAGAGGGGGGGGGGATCCCCTCGGATGAGAAAAGTTCCTCTTGGGGAAGGATTCTGCACACGCGGCGGGGAGGTTGTCTGGGGGGGAAAAAAGAAAATCGCACACCTTTAATCATCCTAATTTATTTTTCTCTTAAAAAGGAGAAAATGCTCTTCCAAAACACGAACAAGGAGACCTAAGGGAGGAGCGGCTAGCAGATAGCGAAAAAAGGTCGCCACGAGCGGGGTACCTTTAGGCGGGAGGGGGAGAGAGAGGGACCCTTGGGGTGTCAATTCCTTCGTCGAGCCGCATAAATCTCCGTCGGCATGAGAAGAGGGGTTATCTCTCTAAGGGAAGAAGAAAACGTCGTGGTTCTTTACTATCCTACCAAGGGAGGGAAGAGGGGGGGAGGATGGTAAGAAATGATGTGCTCTACTTGAGGGGGGGGCGTTTTTTTCGTGAAAAAAAGGGAAGGGGCTTCCTCTTTGAAAGGAAAGGTAGTTTCTTTTAGGGCGCTTTCTTCGATAACAAAAAAAAGAAAAAAGGGGGATTGAGACACCTTCGAAAAGGGAGAAGGGAATCGACGGGGAATTCACTCGGTCGAGAAGGCAAGGGGGGCAGCATGCCCCCTTAAATGAGGAAGGAAGGGCTGCATCTTCTCCTTCTAGGGGAGAAGTTGCCTCTAGATCCTCCCGCTGAGGTCTCAAAACACGGTCGTAAATGCCATAAAAAAAGGCCGACGGGAAAAAGGGAGAAGGGGTGATCGTTGAAAGGAAGGCCCTAAGATTCGGCCATCAGGGGGGCTCACCTCTTCCTTATATGGAGGGGGGGGAGAAGATCTGCGGAAAGAAAAGGCTCATGCCTTCGACCTTAATGCAGGAGCGGGGGAAAGGGGTTTGGTACCTCTGTGTCAGGAATGTAAAGAGAGGTCAACCGGTGCTTCCGATTTATATGAAGGAAGAAGGGGAGGGGGGGGGGAATTGGTCCTTCTCATCGGGCCTGACAAAAAGGAGGAGGGGGAAAAATCGGCCTTCGCTAACTTCTTTAAGGAAGGGAAAAAAATTGCCTTCCTGTCGAGGCAGTGAAGAGAAAGAACAAGGGGCCAATTCATGTCGATCAAGGTGTACCAAGGGGAAAGAGAGGGGGGAGGAAGGACCAGAGTTTTGACATTGAGAGGGAAAAAAGTGGACTCTTCGGTCGCCGACTGTCACGAAAAGGAGGAAAAAAAGAGAGTTGGGCTGTCCGCCGGCCAACTTTGAGGGGAGGAAGAGGGGATTTCACCGCTAGGGTGGCTGAGGTTTCAGGAAGGGGGAAGGGAAGGGAAAAGAAGCCGGCTTCTTATGAGGGGGAGGGGCCTTATCCGATCTACCGTTACGAACAAAAAAAAGAAGGCCGAATTGGTCGTCACGCACTAACAGAAGAAGACGGGCGTCCGCCGGAGGAAGAGAGGAAAAAGTTTGTTGCGAAGGGATTCACAGAACGGGCAGGGGGATCTCTCACACACCCACTGAGTAGGAGGAGGGAAAAGGGCAGCCCGTGCGAGAATCCATTATAAACACACTGGGGAACGTCTGTAAAGGGGAAAAAAGAAAAAGGGAGTACTCCTCGAAGTAAGGCTGACGACAGGGGTGCGTTAGCGGGTCGTCACGGTCGCAGAAAAAAGGAAAGGATACCATTTCCTTACATAAGACCGGAAAAAGGGAGGGGAGAGGGGCAAGGCCTGAACCTCAGCCAGGAGGACACGAAGGGAGGAGAAAGGTCAGCTCGTCGTTCATCAGAAGGATGAAGGAAGGGAAAAGGCCTTCCTATCCGAAAAAGGAAAGTCTGCCGAACTAGAAAGAAAGGGAAAGGAAGGAGGGAGGGGTTTCTTTCTTCAGGAACAAGGGGAAAAAGAGGCCCATATTGTTATCCTTACAAAAAGGGGGTCATGGGTACAATAGAGAGAAAGAAAAAATAGGACGCACCTTTTTCTTGAACGTAGAAGAGGGAAAAGAAGGCAAATTACATCTGATTCATGAAGGAGGGCTCTATATCGCGCAAGGACGGGGGGAGGGAAAAGGGGGTCTCATACCAATGAAAAACAAAACCGGGAGGGGAGGGAACCGTTACTTCTTTGTGACGGGAAAGACCCGATTCGCAAACCAGCAATTGGGGGAGGGGGGAGGAGGGGGAACGGCATTATCTTTGACGCAGGAAGGGGGGAAAGAGCCCCACACCATTTGCCAAGTAAGGGGAAAATAGCAGCCGAATCTTATGTGGGCAGGAAAGGGAGAAAAAAAAAAAGCCCTTCTGGGAGGAGAAGGAAAGAGGAAAAAGGAAAGGCATCTGAACCGGGTGGGTCAGAGAAAATCCTTGCTTTATTCTCGAAAGAAGGACGACAATCTTCACAGGGGGAAGCTTCAAATCCGACGGAGGGAGCAAAGGACTTTTTCATTCCTTCAAGGTAAAGGGGATTTCCGTAGGAAAAAGAGCCCGAGGTTTAAGGGTGAGAAGGGGGGAAAGGGGGTCTGTTTTTCCTTTCTCAAGAAAAGAAAAAGAAGAAAGAAGAACTCAAGACTATCCTACAAAGCAAAAGCCGACATCTGTGTAAACGAAAAAAAACAGAAAAAGGGTGTTTTCAACTCCATTAGCAGGGAGGGGGGGACCGTCACATTCGTGAGCGAAAGGTCAGCCAAAATCAAGGAAACAGGGGAGAGGGGAAGGAAAAGCGATCATCTCCCTCTTTATCAAATGCCAGGAAAGGGAAGATTCTTTGAAAGAAGGAGCCTAGGAAATTTGAAAAGAAATAGTTCAATCTGCAGGAAAAAGAGGACATCCGCTAAGGTGGTCACTATCGACTAAAGAAGAGGAAAAGATCTTAAAATACTTGGAATCAGAAAAAGAGGGGTTTCTTTGTAAGATCAGGGGGCCGCGTCAAATCAAAAAAAAAGGGAGAACTCTTCCCTTTTTGGTGCGAGAAGAAAACGATATGCCCCTGTGCTTGTGCGACGGCCAAGAGGCCCCTGAGCGCGCGCAAAAAAAAAAAAAAGGGAAAGGGGAAAACCGGACTCTCCGAGGATGAAAAAGGGTTTTTCCAGATCTAACTAAGGCCGTGGAGGGAATAACCTCGTTTACAGGGGGGGTTTCCCTTTAGCGAAGGGAGAGAAAGGAAGAGCATCCCTCCGTCAGACTCCCTGAGGGGAGGGAGAGGGGGAATGCTTTATCAAGTTGCTTACCCTTAGGTGCTGAATACAGGGATCTAACTTTGGGGAGGGAGAAAGGGAAATCACAT
>Ga0179593_1593481_pt1 | contig 14284 bp, 26 predicted proteins | sample CZODoug2_1_08_16_FD_185931 | JGI IMG/M metagenome (GOLD analysis project Ga0179593, IMG submission 185931) | Vadose zone soil fungal communities from Angelo Coast Range Reserve, California, USA - CZODoug2_1_08_16fungal (PacBio error correction) | ecosystem: Environmental > Terrestrial > Soil >...
GGGGGGGCACTGACACAAGTCCTTCCCAAATCCATTTCTCGAGAGCAAGAGGGAGGAAAAAATGGAGAGGACTCTGGAAGGAGGAGGAGAAATGTGGTGGATAACCTTAATTAAACTGATAGTGACCGAAAGGGGGAAAGAGGGAAACAGGGCTCTTTGCACAATCCGCGCGTGGGGTAATGTTAAAGGGGAACTTTAGGGGGGGGGGAGAGAAGGAAGATGAAAAGTGGTGCCGTCCTTTACTTAACCCCACGCGCGGATGTGAAGGAAAAGGAAAGGGGAAAGACGAGAGGGGGGGGGCCACTCTCCGGTTCATTAGGTTTCTCCACCACAGAGAAAAAGTTTGGGGAAAAGAAAAAGGGGAGCCTCTTGCTCTCTCGCCATGTATTTTGGAGGACTGGGGGGAGGAAAAAAAAGGAAAAACGCCAAAGAAAGTTGTTCGATTTTCTTTTCTCGGTGATGGCTAGAAGGGGCTAAAAAAAAAAAGGGAATAAAGGTCCTCTTTCGCTCGTTAAACCCATTTCGCTCTTGAAATGGAGGGAAGGAAGGAGGATTGAGGGAAAAGGGGAACTTGGTTCACCGCGTTCATTCCACTACTCCGCCCTTTGCGGCGGGGGGGGGGAAACCAGGGAGGGGGCGAGACCGACACACCTTCTCTTCTTTCTCTTCTATCAAAGGAAAATATGAAAGGGGGAAAAAAGAGATGGCGCATCGTGGCATCCTTCGGCGCGAGGCTGCAAAGGGGGAGAAAAAAAAACCCAAGAAGGAGGGGAAAGGGGAAGGACTACCGTCCCACTGCTTTCTTGAATGGGAGGATAGCAGGACTACAGAAAGAAAAGAAACCAGAGGGACGATTTGGAAAATCCCATGTCCGTGTCATGAAGCAGTTCAATCCGGGAGGGGGAGGGGAGGGGGGAGGAGGGAGAGGGAAAAAGGGGGGGAAGGGAGGAAGAGGCGGCCGCCGGAGCCTCAATTTTTTTCTTATATGGATTCCCCCGGTTGCGGGGGAGAGAAGAGAGGGAATTGGGGGAAAAAGAGGAAGGGCGCAAACGTCTTAATGACTCTCTTCGTCTCCCTAGGGAGAGAAGGGGGGGGGACAGAAGTTCAATGTATCTTAAATTCTCGACGAGGTCTCGCAAAAGAAGGGGGAGGGGGAAGGGGGAGAGGGGGAAAGAAGAGCTTCTCTTTATTAGCGGTCTCGATTGCGCGACGGGGAGGGGAAGGAAAAAAAGGTGAAAAAAAAAAGGAAAAAAAAAAAGGGAGAAAAGGTGGTTCTCTCTATAGTCGCGAAGGGTGAGACGGGGAAGTAGATTGTCTCCTCTTCAAACCCATCGCAATCTCTTGGAAAAGGAGGGAAAAGGGGAAAGGTACCACCCCAATTTTCCCTCTCATAAGGTGGAACAAGGAAGGAAAAAAAGGAACCAAATGTATGCACCTAACGCTAGTCCGGAAGAGAGGTGAGGGGAGGAGAGATCTTTCACGTAATCTATGAAAGAGTATGAGGGGGGGAAAGGAGAAAGGGGGAAAGAATAATCTATCTATGAGTAAGGGGATGGGGGGATGAAAGGGGGGTACCACCCCAGGTCGTGTTTTTCCGTGTTTGTGTGGAGGAGGAAGAAAAAAAGGAAAAAAGAGTGCTTTCCTTGCCCCTCACTTGGATGGGAGGGGAACAAAAAAAAGGGGGGCCGCGCCCCAGTATAGAAACTGGAAAGGAAGGGGGGAAAAAATTCCCCCTTCAAATATTGGGGGGGGGAAGAAGTAAAAAGGGGGGGGAAAAAAGAACGTCTTGTTCTTTGAAAACTAAAAGTAAGGAAGAGGAAGAGGAAGGTGGAAGGGGGGGAACCCCCACTGTTTATCCCTACCTGTGTCCCCTTCCTTCCTCCCTTCAGTTGTGTTATGGGGAAAGAAATGGCAGGAAGGGAAAAAGAAAGGAAGAGGGCTCATTTGCTCAATACGGCTTAGCGACCGAGAAAACAAAGGAGATACCTTAATAGGTATTGTTTCAGCCCGGGGGGGGATGAAAAAAAAAAAATGACTGAAAATCACGATAATCTGGTCCCTCGCACAAGCAAAAAGAGACCTGAAGGGAAAGGGGCGGAAAAAAGGGGGAGAAAGGGGGGAAAGGACTTAGTCTAATTGGCTTTACTCTACATATCTCTGATTTTGAAGTGGGGGGGGAGAGATCAGAAGGGAAAAAGAAAAAGGAAAAAAGGCGTGTATTCTCTATACATCCGGAGAAGAAGGAGAGAGAAGAAGAAAAAAGGGAAGAGCGGGAATCGTCCCAGGATGGAACATGTTTTCTGAGGGAAGGAGGCGGGAAGGAGAAAAAAGTTCTTTCCAATGCGCAATTACGGCATCGGAAGGGAAAAAATGGGGGGGGAAGGGGACTGGGGGTCTCCCCTCCCCCTCTTTCCCCATGAGGGAAACACCAGGGGGGAAAAAAAGGGCTTTCATCCCTTTCCTTTACTCCTTGTGCTGTAAACAAGCAGAAAAGAAAAAGGGGAAAAGCAAGTTGTCGACCTTAATTATCTTTTACCCAGAGGGTCGGAGAAAAAAAAAGTCTCAAGGGAGGAAAAAGGAAAAAGAGGGAGCCGAAGGTTGTCACCAACGTACTACCTGGAAAGACGGAAGAAAAAGGGGGAGCCATCAAGGAGGGAAAAGAGTGGAGCGAGAGTTTGCCCCCCAGCTTGCGGGAGAAAAAATTGGGGAAAAGAAAAAAAAAAAAAAGAGAAAAAAAGGGCCGCAGGCAGTGATCGTAAACGGACTCGCCTTCTTGGGGGAGAAGCAGGAAAAAAGAGACTCGCCTGCCCCGGAGGGGGAGGGGGGACGAAACAGGAGAAAGGGAAGGATGAGGCTGCAGAATTTCCCAACGCGATGCTCGAGAGTGCTCGATAAGGAAGGAATCGGAGGAAAAAAAAAAAAGAAAGAAAAAGAAAAGAGTTGCGGGTTTTTGCCTTCTCAATACCACGCATCGCCGTCTGTAAAGCGCCTGGCACGGGGGAAGGGAAAAAAGAAAACTCCAAGGAAAAAGGAGGAAAAAAAAGAAAGGAAAAAAAAAAAAGAGGAAGGGAGGAAAAGATATATATTAATACGCTCTCTTTCCACAGAACTACCGCTTAAAAATTACAAAGGGGGAAGGGGGGAGTGGTGGGAAAAAAGAAAAAAAAAAAGAAAGGGAAAGTGAGAAGTCAACCCCTAAACTTCTTATTCATTTTCGGTGAGAAGAATGGGAGGAAAAAAAACAGAAAAGGAAAAAAAGGGAGAAGAATCTCTTTGGTAAATTCTGCAGCGCAGACGGACATCCTAGGCAAAGCAGGAGAGAGGGAAAAGGTCAAAAAGAGAGAAAAAAAAAAGGTGGGGGGAGGGTGGGGGGGAAGGTAACATTCTCTATGCTCGACCCCAAAGGAAGGAGAAGGAGGGAAGGGGGGTGCCAAAAAGGGATCACCATGTCCGTAGAACCATGGGTACGACCGCACGCTGTGGGGCAAACGAGGGAAAGATAACAGAAAAAAAAAAAAGTGCGGCACGGCGCGTCCGATTTCATTTATTACTTGGTTACACAAAAAAGCCCGCAGGAGGAGGAAGAAAAAAGAAGGCTAATCTCCAATCCACCCTTCTCTCTGGAAGAAAGGGGGGAGGAAAAGGGAAGAAGGAGAAAGGAAAGAAGGGGATTCGCTTTTTTAACAGTCACATATCAAGTCCATGGAGGAGAAAGAGGGGGACCTCGGTCCGCTAGGAAAAAGGGGAAGAAAAAAAGAAAGGAGGGCAAAATGGGAACTGCTCTATTGCCTAATGTTCCTTGAGAAAAAGAAAGGGGAGAAAAGAGGGGGGGGGATGAAGAAAACGGAAAAAAGAAGGCAAGAAGTAACAATGTTTCCATCCTGACGCGTACAAGAGAAGTGAAGGAGGAAAGAAAATTAAGAGGGGGGAGAGGATAGAAGAGGAGGGGAAATCGAGGAGTAAAAGAACCTCACATCCTCAAATCCCTATATAATTTCTAGTCACGAGGAGAAGAAGGGAAAAAAAAAAGGGGAAGACGAAGGAAGCAATTTCGGCTTATTTACCATCTTTATCGTTATTTTAAGGAAGGAAAAGGGAAGGGCATCGAGGGGGAGGAAGAACGTAACCTATTCCTTTATCGCAGTTGAGCTTTCTATTGCGAATGAAGGGGGGAAAAAAAGAAAAAGGGGAAAAAAGGGGGGGGGAGAGGGATCTTTCAAATAACTAACTCTTGGCCATAGCCACGCAAGGGAAAAAGCGGTTCAAACTTTTGAGTTCAAAAACACTGAAGGTAAAAGGGGCCGGAAGAGGGGAGAAAAGATGCCTTGGCATTTTTTCACTTAATTGAATAAGGTACAGTGGGGGGGGGGAACGGGGGAGGGGGGAAGGGAAGAAGGGGGCAAGAACTCACTTCTTCTTTTGAATTGGGAGAAAGAATTGGGGGAAAGGGAAAAAAAAAGACCTTTCAACTTTCTCTCAATCTATAAGAAGAACTCTAGGGAGGAAAGAAAGAAAAGGGGGATCCCCAAGTTTATTATCAATCTACTTTTTCTCGATGTGAAGATGAGAAGGGGGGGAAAGAGAAATTAAGGGGGAAAAAAAAAAAATCTGGGAAGACCGACCTTTTTTGTCTCTTCGGCCACACTTCTGGCGGGGACTGAAGAGGTGGGAAAAAGGTTGGGGGGGGGAAGAAAAGAAGGTTTAGGTATGAGACAGAGATGCACTCAATGAAGAAGAAAAAGCAAAAAAAGGAAAAAAAAAGGAAGAAAAAAAAGTAGAGGTGACGGGGCAACTTCACCCACCTTCTTTCATCTCTCCAGTGCCGCAAGAAAAAACAGGGGAAAAGAAGGAAGAGGGAAAGATAAAGTTTGACCAAACAAGTACCTCCTTTCTACGCTATGTTTGCGAGAAAAAAATCGGGGAGGAAAAAAGAGGGGAAGGGAAAAAAAGGAAGGAGTAAAGGGGAAGGGATACGAATATCTCATTAATAATTTTCATACTACTCTTTTCCACTTTCGGACGGAAGGGGGGGAGAAGAAGAATCAAAGAGAAAAGGGAAAAAAGGGGAATAAATCGATCTCCCCCTTTGCTTCCTACTTGCAGAAAAAAAGAAAAAAAAGGGGAGGGGGAGAAAAGGGTCCCGCCTCTATGTCCAAGAGAGTATCTCATGACCTCCTAAAAAGAGGAGGAAAAATCCAAAAAAGAAGAAGATATCTCTAAAATCCGGGGGGGGGAAAAGGAGGGGAGTGGAGTATGGCCAATCCTCCCTATTTCCATCACTCATTTGTGACCGGGACTCATTCGAGGAAAGAAAAAGGGAAAAGGGGAGGAAAAAAAAAAAAAAAGAAAGGAGGCAGAATGTCTTTTGCATCCTCCGCGCCGAAGACGGGGGGGGGAAATCATGAGAGAAAAAAAAAGGAGAAGGGGAGTAGAAAAAAAGGAGAAATCTACTCCTCCATCATCTACTTTTTTGTTCTCGGTCTCGGAAAGGGAAGGGGAACCGAGAAAAAGAGAAAAAAGGGGGAGGGAAAACAAAAAAAAAGCCGCTCAAATGGCTTATTCTTTTCATTTACGCAGGTGAAAAAGGGAAAGAAGGAAGGAAAAGGAAGGGGGAAATTCAAGAGCGAACTGGGGTTTCACTCTCATCAATGCTACAACTTGAGGAAAAAAAAGGAGAAAATTGAGGGAAAAAGAAGGAAAAGAGGGAAAGAAACAGCGAACACACACTCGAAACAAAGGGACAGTTCTAAGAATTCCTTGGGGAAGGAGGGGAGAGGGGAAAGGACACAATTCCTTCCCCCCTCCCTGGCGCGAAGCAAGAAAGCAAAGAGGGAAAGGAAAGGGCCGTAAGAGCAAAGCCCCCTTTCCTCTTTTCCTCTTCTGCGATGTGGGGGGACCCAAAGGACAAAGCCGATTCCGGGCTGTAGCGGTTCGTCGGGCTGAGCAGAGCGAAAAAAAAGGAAAAAAGCCGAAGGAAAGGGCCCACCACTTTCATTCAAGAGAGAAAAAAAAAAAGGAGAGATTCCTTGTTGCCCGGACTGAGGAAGAAAGAAAAAAAGCAAAGGGAAGCCTGGTTCGAGATGCTCTACTAAAAAGAAGCGGAAAAAAAAAAAAGGGAAGGAGGGGTTCTCCACCACCTCGCAGGCGGAAAAGGGAAGGGAAGGTGGGGGGGAAGAGGAGAAGGGAAGCGCAGATGATCCTCTTGAGCAGAAGAAGGGGGGGGGGGAAAGGGGAAAAAAGGGAGCTACGTGAGATTTGACCCCAACGTCAATTCAAGGTACAAAAATCCAAGGGGGGGGAGGGGGGATAGGAAAGGAAAGATTTGAATTCTTAGAGCTAAAGTCCCGTGGTGCAAGAATTTAGAAAGGGGGGCTGAAGAGGGAAAAGGGGAAGAAGAAGAATAATGCGCTCTATATTCTTCCGTCGGTGAGGAGACGTTGGTGAAGTGAAGGGGGGGGGAAGAACTCGGAAGGAGGGGGGGGGGGGGGGGAAGAAAAGGCAGTACTTACGACCGCTCAGATCTCCATCGAGAGTTGGAAAAGAAATGGAAATAGCTTCTATCACTTTCCGAAGAAGAAAGAGTAAGGGGAAGAAAAGGGAGCAGCTGCCAGTCTTCGTCTCGCGTCTGCACAAGATTTGCTGCCAGAAGGGAGAAGGGGAAAAAGAGGAAGAAGGGGAAAAGGAAAAAGGAAACGGCCTTTATGGAATCTGGAGGATTAGGCCAGACAACGACTCAAAAAAGAAAGGAAAGGAACCCTCAAGGGAAGGGGGGAAAAGGGGAAAAAAAATTGGAAAAAAGACTCTGATGCCTTTTCATTAATCATTTTCCTCCGGGAGGGGGGAAAAGAAGGGGAAAGAAAGGGAAAAGGGAAAGGGCCGGAAGGGAAAAAGAGAAGAAAAAGAAAACAATGGTCTTGGGGGGGCGAGGGGGTGGGGGGGGGGGGGAGAAAAGTAAGGGGGGGGGGGGGGGGGGGGGGAAAAAAAAAAGAAGACAGAGCTCAACTTCAAGGGAGGGGGGGGGGAAAAAAAGAGAAGGGAAGAAAGGGGGGACGACGGTGCGGTTCTTGTAGAACTCGCGGCAGTGTGACGAAACTGAAAAAGGGAAAAACGGAGGAAGAAAGGGGAGGGAGGAAAGTTTCAAGGGAGCTTGAAAGCTCACGAGGTCTCGCACATCGCGGTAGAATCCTGGAAAAAGGAAAAAAGAGAAGATGCCATATATCTTTCCGGGGGGGGGGGAGCCTCTATGGGCGGGAATGGGGAAAGAACAGAGCTTGTTGGGGGAAGGAGAGCAGAGAGAAAGAGAAAAGGGAAAAAGGGAGAGGGGGAGAGGGGGGAGAGAGGGTTTTGTCCGCCTGGATTCCCTTGAGTGCAGTCTCTGTCTCCTCGTCAAAAAAGGAAGAAAAGTAGAGAGGGGGGAGGGAGAAAGAGGAATGGTCCCTCGCAGAAGTTTGCCGCGCCCCACCAGGAGGAGGAAGGTGGGAAAGAAGGAAAAGGGGAAGAGAAGTAACTAATGTTCTTGTTAGACTCTTCATTCTCATCTACGAGAGGGAAGGGAAGGGGAATTGAAAAAGAAAGGAAAGGAGGGAGGAAACATAATGCCATCGCATAAGCTTATCGAGAGGCCCTTGGAAGGAAGGGAAAAGGGAAAGAAGGGGGGGGGAGAGGAACATAACTCCTCCTTCACTCTCCTTTTGTTAGCAATTCAAATCAGTGATGGGGCAACAAAAAAAAAGGGGGAAAGGAAGGGAAAAGGGGCGTGCTTCCGCAAATTGTTTCCCGCGCAAAAAGGGTAGAAAAAAAAACAAGGAAGGGAAAAGGGGGAGGAAGGTGGGAAAATCTTTTTCTTAGGCCATCAATCGGAACTTCAAGGGTGAGGAACCAGGGGAAGGGGGGAAGAAAGGGGGGGAAAAGGAAGGGGGGAAGAAAGTGCTCCAATACGGCTTAGCGACCTTATAGCCGGCTGCCAGCAAGAAGGAAAAATATGAAAGGGAAAAAAAAGAGAAAAGAAAAGAAGGGGGAAAGTATCGTCGATTCGTTCATTGCAACAGACCTGACTGCAGGAGAGGAATGGTTAAAAAAAAAGAAAAGAGAAAGAGAGACCTTTTCCTCTTCGACACTGAGAGACTTCTTCTCATGGAGGGACGAGGAAAAAGGGGGAGGAAAAAGAAGGGAAAAAGGGAAAGACTCCGCGCTTGCCCTTACATGTCTTGTAGTCTACAGGAAAAGAGAGAAAGGGGAAGAAAAAAGAAGGAAAGAGGAAAAGAAGGACGAACATGTTTGCTTTCTTCCTTCTTTTTCCGTTGGCGAAGACGAGGATGCATGCAGCGGGGGGGGGGAGAACGGGGGAAAGGGGGAAAAAAAGGGGGAAGAAAAAGATTTTTGCGCTCTCCAAAGGAAAGGAAAACATAAAAAAAAAGAAAGAGGAAGAGAGGGAGTCCCCTTGACTTGATTCATTTTCTTACCCAACGAAATACCCGCTCCAGGGAGGGGAAGGAACTTCAAAAAAAGGAAAAAGAGAAAGGAAGGACTTCGAACCCACTTCCGCCTCTCTCAGTGTGGATTGGCGGGGAAAGAAATTAGGGGGAGGGGAAAAAACGGCGGGCTTCCTCCTTGGTGTCACCACTACTACCTGTGAAATCGACGCGCCGTGCCGAAAGGGGGGAAGCGAAGGGAAAAAATTGCTCTAATATTTTGGAAAAAAAAGGAAAGAGGAAAAGGAAAAGGGGGGGGGAACGCTTCCAGCACATACCCCCCGTGCCGAGGCAGGAGAAAAAGGAGAGGAAGGAAAAAGGGGGAAAAAGAAAAGAAAAAAAGAGGTCCCCCGCGGCGTGGGGTAGACTCGCCTCCTTCTTGGGGGGAAGGGAGGAAAGGGAGGAAAAAAGGGAAAGGAAGTCTGCGCTGCAGATTTCCCAACGCGATGCTCGAGAAGTGGACCCGAGGAGGAAGAAAGCGAAGAGAAAAAAGGAGGGAAGCACGAAAATCCATAAATGCGTTTCGGGGTTTGCCTTCCAATACCACGCATCGACTGCTGTAGAGAAAGAAAGTGGGAAAACGAAAAAAAGAAAAGAAAAAGAAAAAAGGAAGAAGAAAGATAGAAAAAACCACACGGGGAGGGAGGGAAAGATAGAGATAGGAATAGAGCGGAGGGAAAAGAGGGGGGGAGAAAAAAAAAAGGGAGGGGGAACGGCCAAGTGTGGTTCCCCCCCCCCCCCCTGCTCTACATAAGTCTATTCTGTGGTATGGAGAAGTCAAAAAGGGGAAGGGAGGTTCGGTTATGCTCATGGTCAAAATAAAGAAAGATCGACGAAAAAGCGAAAGGAGGAGAAGGGGGGGAAAAGGAGGAAGGACGCAGACTGACATCCTCTTCCAATCCTATGAATACTTGATCAAGAAAGTGAGAAGAAGGGGAGAGAACAATAGGAAGGGGGGAAAAGGGGGAAAAAAGAGAAAAAGGCTCTACCACAATTAAGTCGAGTCCTTTACGATCCTGACGAGGAATTAAAGAAAATGGGAGGAAAAAAACCATTTTACTACCTCACTCTGTGGGGCAAACTCTGAGAAAAGAATAAAAAAGTCCGTTATTTCTCTTATTAACCCTCTTTCTGAAGGGAAGAGAAAGGAAATTGAAAAAAAAAGAGGGAAAAAGAAGGAGAAGGGGAGTAAAGTCGCCATCCACCCTCTCCTCTTAGAATTTTTGCTAATAATCTGGGTAAACGATAATTACGTCGAAAAGAGTAAGGGAAAGGGAGGAAGGAGAAAGAAGGAAAGGCTCCACTACTTGCCGCATGTCTGTCGTGTTACCCCACGGGTGGCGAGAGAGTAGGGAAAAAAAGGAAAAGGAGGGAAAGGACCTGCTTCGATGCCGTAACTTGGCCTTGGACCGACCTTTTATGAAGGGGGGAAAAAAAGGTCCCGGAGGGGAAAGGGAAAAAGAAAAAGAAAAAAAAAAAAAAGGAAAAAGAAAGAATTGAAAGAAATAACATTTCTCATCCTTGTACGCTTCCCGCGAGTGAAGGAAGAAAGTGAGAAAAAAAGGGAGAAAAAGGAGGGGAGAGAAGGAGGGGGGATAGGGGAAGACGAACAATCATTTTGTAATTTCAATCGCTAGTCTTGGAAAAACCCTAAGGGCGGGGGGGAAAAAAAAGAAGAAAGAAAAGGGGGAAGAAAGGGGAGGGGGAAAAGAGGCAAAATTATCATTTCTCTCCTCGTCTAATGCACATTTGCGGAGGGGAGGGGGAAAGAAGGCTGGGGGGAAGAAGGGGGGAAAGAAAAGGGGAGAAGGGGGTCACTCCTTTCCTCGGCCTGAACAGAAAAATCGAACGGGAGAAGGGGAGAATTGCTTTGCTGCGCAGCGTCGATAGGTCCTAAGAAGGGGGGGGGCAAGGGAAGGGGGGGGGGGGAAAAAAAGAAAGAAGAGGGGTCCAAGCCCTCATTGGATTCACGGGAAGGTGAAAAAAAAAAGGGGGACACGACGTGGAGTTCACAGAACACTGAAGTTCCGATTGATGGCCGAGAGATGGAGGGGAAAAAAGGGGGGGGAAGGGGGTTTCAAACCGGATTTGAATAAGGTCTGTGGGGGGAGGAAGGGTAGAGGGGGGGGAAAAAAGGGGAAGGAAAAAGGGGGTACAAGGAACGCACTGCTTTGAATTGCTAAAAAAAAAAAGGGGAAAAGGGGGGAAGGGAAAAAAAAAAAAAAGAAACCCCGACCTGGACCAATGGCTTTCAAGCTCGATCAGCCTCAAAAGGGGAAAAAGGGGAAGAGAAAGGGAAGGTCCCACAAGTGGAGGAGACATCGACTTTTTCCTCGATCGGGAGAGAAAAGAGAAAAAAAAAAAGGAAAAGAAGTTCGGTTCAGAATGTCTAAGCGGCATTGGAAAAAAGAAAAGGGAAAAAAAGAAAAAAAAAGGAGGGGAACATTGACTCTGGCGATTACAAAAAAGTATGGGAAGATTCCAACTAAAAAGGAAAGAAAAGAGAAGAAAAGGAGACAGAGCTGCACCAAGTAATCCAGGGGCGACAAAACCTTCGGAAGAAAAAGGAGAAAAAGGGGGGAAAAAGGAAGGAGAATGTTCTATTTTCTTCAGCCTTCCAACAACGTCGGTCAGAGGAGAAAAAAAGAGGAGGGGGAAAAGAGAATTCCAGGAAAGCTCTAATGGCCATCTTCGGTGACGCGCAGTGGAACAAACAAAAACAAAGAAAAAAAAATCTTCTATGCATTTCAGCTCCCTTTGAACTTACGGAAGGGAAGAACAACCGGGAAGGGGAAGGGGAGGGAAGAGGGGGGCAGAGGAAAAGAGAAAAGGAGGGGGAACACACACTTGTCCAGAAGTAGTCCACAAAACAAAAAGAAAAAAAAGGATAAAAGCAAGTTGAGAAAAAAAAAAAAAAAAAACACGACGAAAAAACAACTCTAAGAGACTGGAGTGTAGAAAGAAGGAAAAAAAAAGAAAAAAGGGGGAGGGATGAAGGGGCATTCATCTCCTCTCTCTCTGTATCACCCATATTCGGGGAACCTAGGGGTGGAGAAAAAGGGGGAGGAAGGAAAAAATCCTCCATCTCCCCGGAATGAACTGCTTTCCTGAAAGAGAAATTTCAAAAAGTGGGGAGGGAAAAAAAGAGAGAAAAGGGGAGGGGTTATAGGTATTATCGTTTTGATGTAGTTCTGGCTAATCCTCCCTATTCCATCAAGCTGGAAAGAAAAAAAAAGTAAGGGGGGAAAAAAAAGGGGGACGCCGCGGGTCGCGCCTACACGCCTTCTGGCAAGCACTCTTGTGCAGAATAAAAAAAGAAGAGGAAGGAAGAAGAAAGGAAAGAAGAAGTGAGGTTTCCGTCATTTAAGATTTCCTATATCCTTCGAAGCTTGATAGAGAGAAGGGAAAAGAAAAAGGGGGAGAGAGAGAAAGAAGAAGAAGGGGGGGGAAAAGGAAGAGGAGTACTTCCTTTTCTTCCAAACCCAAAGCCAGCAATGGAGGGAGGAGGGTCAAAAAAAAGGGGAAAGGGAAAAAAGGAGAGGGGAGAGGGAAAGGAGGGCCGCGTATCAGAAATCAAGAGCTAACTTGTTTCATAATAAAGGAAAGGGAAAGGAAAAGAAGACCTCTGCATTCCACTCTACGTTCGAGCCATCCACCGCGAACAAGCAAAAGGCAAAAAAGGAAGAAAAGGGGGGGGGGTCACATCTCCGTAGCGAAGTTGTGGAGGCTGACAAAAGGGGGAGGAGGGGAAGGGAGAGAGGAAGGAAGGTTCATCGCGCGGCAGTGATACCTGCGAGTGAAGTAAAAAACAAAGGGGGGGAAAAGGGGGGAAAAAAGGAAGGAAGGAGAAAAACGGATAGTGACCCCCCGCCGAGGCACGGGAGGGGAAGAAAAAAAAGAGAAGGGAGAAAAAGGAAAGCACTTCCTCCGCCGGGGGGGGGGGGTGAAAGACGGGAAAAAAAAAAAAAAACAGGCAGAGCGAAAGCGCTCTCTTCCCTTTTTTTCCTTCCTTTACCATTAACACAAAAGGGGAAAGGGGGGCGGAGATGCTCTAGCCCGCGAAAAACAAATCAAAAAAAAAAGAAGGAGGTCTCCACCACATCGCCGAAGGGACAAAAAAAAGGGGGGAAAGAAGAGGAAAGACACTTGTCCGCGCAGATGAGCCTCTTGCTCTCGGGGGAAAGAAAAGGTTGGGGAAAGGAGGGGGGGGGGGAAGAAAAAAGAGGAAAGGATTTGACCCACACATTCAAGGTAAAAGGAAAGAAAAAGGGGGGGGGAAGGGGGGGGGGGGGATGCGACGTATATTGAATTCTTAGTGCTAAAGTCCTTGGCGCGAAGGAACCGGGAAAGAAAAAGAAGGGAAGGGGGGGAGGGGAAAAAAACCGGCAATAATTCGCTCGATATTTTTCCCTCGTTTAGAAGCTTTGTGCACGTGAAAAGGGGGGGGGGGGCCACGGGGAAAAAAGGGGAAAAAAAAAAGGAAAAAAGGGGGGGGGTTGGGGCCTCACGTGCAGATGACGACGCAGGCTTCCATCGGAGAGTGTGTAAGAAAAAGGGGGACCGAGGGGGAAGAAGAAAAGGGAGAGGAAGGAAAAAAAGGAACAGCACTCCTTGCGGAAGAGAATTGCGCCGAGGAAAGGAGGTATAAGGGAAAAAAGAGGAAAAAAAAAAAAGGGGAAAAAAAGAAAGGAGAGAAAATGGGGCCGGCGTGTATTGCCGTACATTTTTGCTTCCCCACGGATCGGAAGCGAATGCGTCCCAGGAAAAAAGAGAGGAATAGGGGGGGAAGAAGGGAAAGAAAAAAGTAGGGGGAGGGGGAGAGAGTTTCCGCTCGTACGATTTTAAAATCCTCGATGCCGTGCAGGAAGAAAGTTGAGAAAAACTAGGGGGGGGGGAAAAGGGGGGAAAGGAAGAGGGAAAAAGGGAGGGCCATTCCTTTCCCTGGCTTCGAATATGGGTGATACAGAGAGGGGAAAGGGGAACCAGAAAGGGAGGGGGAAGGGGGGGGAGGGAGAAGGGACCAGTCTCCGTCATAATTGTGTACGACGTTCGGTTCGTGTAGAAAGAAGGAAAAGGGGACTGAAAAGAAAAAAGGAAGGGAAAGAAAGCCCAGCTTCATCCTCTGGAAGGTTGGCGAGATTAAGTTACAGGAGCGAAAGAAAAGAAAAAGAAAGAGGAGGGAATGTTGGTCCCTGCGCTTCACCGAAGATGCCATAGAGCTTCTAGGGGAGGGAAAAAAGGGTCCTAAAGAAAGGAAGGAAAGAAAAGGGGGGGGGGGGAGGACATGCCGCCCCTCGAACCAGTGAGCTTCGGGCGGGACGATGGGAAAAGGGGGGGGGGGGAGCGTAGGGGGGGGGAAAAAAAGGGGAAAGAAGGGAAAAAAAAAAGAGGGCAGAATACCGCTTGTAGAAACAGGAGTGGAAATATAAACGGGGATGGGGGGGAACAAAGGAGAGAAGGAAGGGGGCCGCGCCCCACATTTAGGATTCCAGGGGGGGGGGGGGACAAAGGAAAAAGAGGGAAGCGTAAACCTATTCCTGTACGAATGGGGAGGGGGAAAGAGGAGGAAAGGGGGAAGAAGGTAAACATGTCTATTTTCTCCTCCACTTGGGGAGAAAAGGGTGGGAAAAAGAAAAAAGACCGGGACCGTCTTTGATGCTGATAGAGAGGGATAAGAGGGGGGGAAAAAAAAAAGGGGTTTCCTTTTTTTTTTTTATATTCAACCAAAGGGAAAGGCCCCACCTCTCCTTGTTTTCTCACTTCAAAATCAATTGCTTTCCTGGAAAGAAAGGGGTAGGGGAGGGGGGGGAAGG
>Ga0179593_1611611_pt1 | contig 14284 bp, 14 predicted proteins | sample CZODoug2_1_08_16_FD_185931 | JGI IMG/M metagenome (GOLD analysis project Ga0179593, IMG submission 185931) | Vadose zone soil fungal communities from Angelo Coast Range Reserve, California, USA - CZODoug2_1_08_16fungal (PacBio error correction) | ecosystem: Environmental > Terrestrial > Soil >...
CATCCGGGGGCTTGATCGTTGGAGGGGTCCGACGAAAAAAAGGAAGGCACATGTTTTGTGGGGACGAGCGCTGTATTGGGGTGGAAAAAAAAAAGAAAAACTGGGTCCTCACGCCGGACTCTCAGACGGTCGAGTAACTTACGAGGAGCTGGCTTGAAGGAGTCTCTGCAAAGGAATGGTGATGCCGATCTAAAAGGAGAGAAGAAAAAGACGAAACGTAGATCGAAGACGCTGAATGGGAAGAAAAGAGACAGGCAGCGGTTGTTCAGGAAAGAGAGATTTTGGGGAATCAGGCTGGAAAAGAAGCAATCGAGGGGATCGCCAGGTAACATTACGCCTGAATTGATGGGAGCACCGAGAAAGAAAAAAGAAGCTAAAAGAAGCAGAAAAAAAGAATCGCGGGGTCGTGTCCCTTTTTGGCTGATCGGGAATCACACAAAAGCAGAAAGAAAAAAAGCGGAAAGATCGATATACCTCTCAAGGTCTCTATCCGTTAGCATGTTGCCTAAGCGCTTCGGAGCGGGACCGCAGTAAATAAGATAAGAAGAAATGCTATTGGGTATCGACGGAATTACAAATCTGAGAGAGGGAAAGTCCGGCCAGGGCTTTAGACTAATCTTCTCAAAGCTAGGGGGAAACACTCTCTCAAAAAAAAAAAGGGCTTTGGAAAAGAAGAAAGAGGATGAATCACTGAAGAGAAGTCGGGGGGGGCCCCGCATCTGAAACGGTGGCTTGGCTCGGGGGGAATGTGGCATTCCTCAATAGATCACCATAGAGGGGGGGATCGACATGGTTAAAAGGTCACGCGCTTGAAGAAAAGTGGGTCGTTGAATACTTTCCTCCGGAGGCGAGTGTTTAAGGAGAGGAACTGGGTACAGGGATACGCATGACGCCTGGGGATGCTTGGCTTGCCTGGGGAAAATTGCAGCGAAGGCGGCATTGGAGAGGGAGGGTTGCTATAGCTTTATCTACCAAAAAGAATAACCAGTCCCAGTCCCGAAAAAGGGGAAGCTTGCGCGCAGAATAGCGGACAATTGATTAATAAAACAGGGAGATCAAGGACAAATAGGGAGAGGGAGAATTCCATTGGTCAGAGAGCTCTGAGAAGAATGATTCGCGTGTGGAAGTATCGGTTTCCAAAACATAACCGGACGATAGGGAAGCAGATAAGGAATCGCCGAGTAAGTGGGTCGCGAAAGGCTAAGATGGACACTTGAGTTTGTTTCGGAAGAGCCGTTCTCTTAAAAAATAAGTATCCTCCGTCTTAAATTTTATCCACTATCCCGCTACAGGATGAGAAACTGATCGGGAAAAGGGAGGCGTGCACCAGACTGGGGACTGCGAAGAATCAATGGGGTGAACTGGGGGGACTCATTGAGGGCCGGAGAAACGAGGAAAGGAAATCTATCGGGATCTCGTTGAGAGTGCCTAGGGATATGGGGATGGGGGTTGAGGGGAGGAGAAGGGTCAGTGGGGAGAGAAGGGGGGGGTAGGAGGGCGGTGGAGTATCTGGAAAGAAAGGGAGGGCTTGCTATTACGCCACCAGAGTTTCTATTTCAAAAGGGGGGGAAAATCCTAACTACGCAACTAAAAAAACCTGGGAAACAAAAAGCTGCCCGCCTGCGAAGAAGATGGGGTGAAACGTCACATTGGAAAGGAAAAAAGAAGGGATCATCGCGTCAGGGCAGACATCGCTTTAAGCTTGAGAAGGACCTTCAACTGAAATGGATGAAACGCAAAAAAAAAGCTTTGTGGGGGGGGGGGAAAAACCTAGAAAAGCCGCGTAGAGAGAAACTATTGACAAGGGAGGGGAGGCTTTTGCAGGTTCAGGCTTACACTTGAAACAGATTTGGGAGTAGATTCTGGGGGGGACTGCATCTGGAAGGCGATTGCATCGCCGAAGAAAAGGGGAAGTGGAGCAAGAGCATTGCGCGTGATCGTTGGAGGGAATGGTTGTTTGGGGGGGGGGGGGGAATGGGATGATTGCGGGCAGGTCAAACGAGAAGGGGGGGAGCAATCCGGATTTGTGCGGGCCGGTGGGGCGCGGGAAAAACGTAAAAACGATCGTCCGCAAGGTGGTGGGGAAAGGAGAAGGCGCAGTGTTAGCGCGTGTCAGAACCGGCTTTTTGGGAAAGGAATGGCTGTTTAGAGGGATGGGACTGAAGTGCGGGGCGTGGGTGGCTGTGATAGCAAACTAGCGACCTTCTGGCTCCAAGAAAGGTAAAATCACGCGGGGGAACAAGGGACGGTTGAATTGGCTCAAAGAATGTTGCTGACAGAGAGAAGAGGATGATTAAAGTTGACGGCGAGTTAAAAATCGCGTTCATTGGTGCGAGAAAAAAGAGCCAGGACCCGCTGACAAGTCAAAACGCTACGCGCTTTTCAATGACAGGGAAGACGGGAGGGTGGGAAAAAAAAAAAGGTTTTCCGAGAAAACGGAAAAAAAAGAGATTCGGAGGCAGTCTTGGACGGCTTGCTCGAACAGGAAGAGAGGAAAATAGAGAGCTTACAGCCGGACGGGAGAGGAAAAAAAAAACGGGTTGTCAACGTGGAAGAGGCAAAGGTCCTAAATTTTGAAAACGAAATCGCGATCAGGGAAAAATGAAATGCCCGGTAGAACGTTAAGGGGGAGGAGGATTCAATGACGGATCGACCCGCTGAACGAGGGGGATTACTCGCTAAGGGTAAACATACCGCGTGCGGACGGAAAATCAGGGAGGATGCCCTACAAGGGAAAAAGCTGCAGCGCAAAAGGGGGTTTCGAGGCGACAGAAAAAAGGAGCATCGGAAAATGCGCGAGTTTTGGAAACAAAGGAGCCAGATCGAGCCATAACGGGGGCAAATCCGCGAAACCAGCTTGAAGACACCAAAAGACGGGCTGATAACGCGCGAAAAGGAAGAACCAGGGGGGAACCGTAAAAACACCCAGAAAGAGGTTGCCGCGGGAAAAAACCATTCACCTGCACAAAGAGTCAGAGAGGGTTTAAGCCTAAGATGGGAGATCTGCTCATTTCCCAAGAAGGAGGATACGGACACCAGAAATGCAAAACAAAAACTTCAGGACCGAAGAGAAATTCCTCCTTATGCGTGCCCCAAGGTCGAAGGCAACCGACAGCAAGCAGAACTGTGCCGGATGACAAGCGTTAAAATGACGGAGCGAAAAAGCTCGTGGGGGGGGGAAGGAAGAGTCCCAGCGATCGTCGATCTATTGAGCGGAGGTCAAAAAACAAGCCGAATCGCCCTCAGATGTCAGGAAGGTTAGAGTTGGGGGTTCAGGATAAAAAAAGGAAGTCCTAAATCATAGGAGGGTAGGCGAGTGCCGAAGCATCGGGAGGGTGACGACTCTTTAAAAAGGGGAATGAACGGGGTCAGAAATTTGCAAAAAGAGGCAAGGGGGGCGAGCTATAGTTGTAAGAAGACAAGGGTACAGGCGAGCGGATTCGGATTGAGACCAGGACCGGCCAAATCACTTTGACCTCATAGTGAGGTTCGCCCGATGAAGACTCATCGAGAAGAAACGCGATCAGGGAGGACCACGCCTGAAGAGGGGAAGGAAGAAAACTAAAAATCTCGACTAGGTTCCAAAGCTGTGCACGCAGGAGAAAAGGCAAGAGACCAGGGATCGTTTATCCAAGACGCGGCCGATCAAAAATCCAGGGGTTGAACGAGAAAGGACGGAAGGTGAGAAACAAAACTCCCTCTAACGGACTCGCTTCACCGGAGGCGACTTCCGGCCAAATGGTGTCGGCAAGAAAGGCGCCGAAGTAGCTCGGCTGGGATTGGAAGGACTCCTTCTGCGCGCAAAAAAAAAAAAGTGGACGAATGAAAGTCTCATAAGGAAATGGGTTTCCTCCATCTGCAAGAAGAAAGGGCGCGATGCAATAATAGAACAAGATCGAAGGGGATCTGGCAGCAGCCTCTCGATATCTCCTAACTTTAAAAGAAGGGGAGCTACTGGTACTGTTGGAGAGCATAGGAGCGCGAAAAGTGGAGCGCTAAACAAGAAATCCTAAAGGGAAAATCGATCAACTTTTTTCCGCTAGGGAGGGCCAAGGCAGCAAATCTTAAAAAAGGCAGAAAATGAACGAGCGATCATAAAAAAGACGGTGAAACCGGGGGAACCAAAAAGTGAACCAGGGCCCAGGCCAAAAAAAAACCTTTCGAGCCTTCGGTGATAGGCGGTTAGTCAATTACTATTTATATCTCGGGGAATCGGGGCAGGGGACAAGAAAAAATCGTTCTAGAGAAAACCGTGCCTTGGTCAAAATGGCGCGGGAATGAGGAAGAAATCCACCACAGCGGGATATCTCTCTAAAAAAGGTAAAAAGAGATGAACCCCCTCAAAAGTCGATTTTCGCCCAAAACGGTCCCGTAGTGCGGGACAAAGACTTCAGCTTGGTAGTCAGAAGAAAAAAGAAAAGTCGCTAGGCAGTGACGTGATCACGCTCATCAAACCGGAACGCACCCGGTTTTAAGGGGCTGAGTCCGGACAGGCCTGGGCTATTTGAAAACCTACAATCGGGGTTAAGATGACGCTTTCCATTTCAGGGTGCACGAAAGTAGGAGGGGGGACACATTTGCACTTAAGGGAGGGCTGAGTCTTGTCAAAGAGGGGGGGGTTCTTCTCGCGTGAAGGGAGGCAGAAATAAAATCCTCGAAAAAAAGGAACCTGGGCGACTCTACCAGAAAAAAATGCGACAAGCTGATTAACACGGGGGAAAAAGAAGGGGGCAGCTATGAGACGCAAGTATAAGTCGCAGACTTGAGTAAGTGGGGAAAGGGGGAAATAGCTGGATGATTCTGCCAGGTCGTCGAGCAGAACTTAGAGGGAAGAAAATAAAACAGCTCGGATAACGAATGATCCAGCGCCAATTCAGGCCTGACGGTCAAAAGGGGGAGCGAAAACGAGTCCGAAAGGTTGGGCGTTGGCCAAGAAAAAGAACGTGCTCTTCAAACAGGAGCAGGGGGTAAAAGGCCTCGGAGGACGGGAGAAACGTGTTATTGCAGCCTGGTAAAATTTCTGCCGTGACCATCTCGGGAAAACTGCGGCAAGGAAGCAAAAAGGGGGTAATTCTCCGGCTGCGGGAGAAAAAAAAGACCGAGTCGGGGGGGGATTGGAATCAGCCCTTATGCGGTCGGAGAAAGACACTAAAAAGGGAAAAGGGCTTCCCCATTTTGGCAAGAAAAAAATCTCCCCTATGACCTGGAGCAAGAAAGGAAAAGGGCCAACTATAAAAGGGGGGGGAGTTTGGACAACGAAAGGGAGGTCGCATGAAAGCGTTCGATGCTCGGCTAAAAAAAAGAAGAACATCGCTTTATCTAGGGAAGGGAGAATAGGTAGCCAAAGCCAAGGGACAGGACAGTTCTCAAAGATTGGATTGTTTTGACCTCAGCCCAAGCGCATCTTAAGGAATACGATTCGCTGAGGGATCATAATGAAGAGGTTTGGAGGGGGACTTTTACGTTGTAAAAGGCCCCGTCAAATGGGGGGGGGAAGTCGGCAAAAATCTGGAATTTTAAAAAAAGTTGAAAAAAAACAACACAACTTGGGGAATAGGAAAGAGAATTTAAGGAACGGTTTTGGCCGCCAGGGAATTGGGCTTGGCTCGGGCGATTCCCGCCCGCATTTGGGGGTTGTGGTCAATTTTCTGTTAGGGAAAAGGCGTTAACAAGCAAGGCTCGACAGGAGGAAAAACATCGAATGGTTAGGTGCCTGGGGATTGAATTGGGTGGCCGGCGCACAAGGGGGGGGTGAGATCAGGGAAGCAAATTGGGGTTTAAGTAAAGAGAGGGGGGCTAGGGTTGATCGTGGTGACCAGTAAGGGCCTCTGGTTTCCGACGTAGAGAGATCTGTTGACTGGGTGATGGGGACAAAGAGCAATAGGAAGGAGGGGAAGACAACATTTATGGGAGCATCGCATCTCGTCAGGGTCAGGGGAAAGGGTAAACTGTTAAGTGGGCATCAAGACAAAAAAGAAATGACGGGGGTTCTCCACAGAAAAGGGGATTCCGTAGGGTGTTAAAAGGAGGGAGATGAAGCGGGAACATTGTCACAATTGTCATTTGTCTCATTCAAAAAAGAAAAAAAGGGCATTTTTCGAAGAGCGATGGGGGGGTAAAAGGAGAAGGAAAGAGGAAAGAAAAATCGGTCGCTTCTGAGACTGCAGGTCTACTCAAAAATCAAAAACGGAGGATTGAGTAGTACAGCCGTCAGACGTGGAGAGCAGAAAAAGGGGGGGCCGGACCTCGGCCGAATTGGCCCAAAAAGACAGTGCCACAAATCGTCAGGGAGGAATGCCCGTACGTTCGGAGGCGGGGGTAATCAAAACGAAAGAATGGCGCCGAAAATTGATAACGCGATTGATAATTCCAAAAGAAGGGTTAATCCATCGCCGAACAAGATGGAAGCTGATGGAAACAAGAGGGAGTAGGCCCCCTAAAATCACTCAAAGAAATGTTCCACTCGAAAAAAGGGGATGATCTCCATGAATGAAGAAAAAAAAAGAAGTTCGCTCGTGTTAAGAACCAGAACCCAGCATAAGAGCGCCATAATGAGTCCAAGGCTAAAAAAAACAAGTGCAAGACTGGGGGTCACAACCAAGCCGTGGGGAAAAAATAACTCCACTGCGGAGGAAAGGAAAAAAAAAAACCGCAGGTACGGAAAGAGAATACTGGGCGGCAAACCGATTCACCATCCAAAACCGCAAAAGAGGAGGGGGTGCCTGTCTCTTAGAGATGGCACATTCACTCAGTGGATAGAAAAGCAGAAAGCAACAAAAACGTCAGTAACCCCGGAGCAATGGGACTCGATCGAAAGGAGACGAAAGGAGGAAATCTGTAAGATGCCAAAAATGAAGCCGGACTTGCGAAGGAAAAGGGGAAAGGACCAAGGTGGGAGACCAAACTATCTTTAACTGATCCCAGAAAAGGAATCGTCTTCTCTGAAAGCGAAAACGTTCCCACGGGGTGACGAGGCAACAAAAACACAAACAGCCATATTGTCGAAAGTCGAGAATTTTAATCAATGGGAAGAATAGAGGTCAAGAGGGGACGGTCTCACACGAGGGGGGGGAGCACAGGGATAGAAAGGGAACACTTGCAGCTGATGTTCACAACTTAAAGGGCAGCCGGGCGCTCTTTGTTGGGGGGGAAAGAAGGAAAGAGGTGCGGCAGCCCCAAGGGGGAAAGAAAGAAAAAATTGGTTGTTTTCTCCTCAACTCGGTCGTCTAAAAGTAGGGGACGATAGGTATAAAAAGAAAAGAGTCTCCTGGAGGGGAAAAGAGTAACCGTGAGAGAAAGGGCGAGAAGTTCACCAAAAAAAACAGAAATCCACCAACCTATCCAAGAAAGAAAATTATCAAGAGTCCTAAGAAATCTGTAAAGGGGGACGTTTTACCGCGAAGAAGGAGAACCTATCAAAATTCCTCTCCATTTTTGGAGATGCAGGAATGAATCCGGTAAAAAGGGAAAGCTCCGACTGAGGGGGGAAGGAACCAGTTAAATAAAGAAGAGATCGCCTTGGGGCGCGGAGAATTCTCCGGGAAGCGCGGTTGGTGTGAAAAGATTCTTCGGCAGGAAAAACGAGAATCAAGCGAGGAAGGCAATTGTGGTTAAAAAAGATCTCTCAGTTGGAAAGAAATCTCTCAGATCGGAGAATTTTGAAATCAGCAAAAAAAAAAAGTCATATCGCAGAAAGGGGGGGATTATCGGGCGAAAAAAGGGGAGGTTAGATCAAAAAAGGCACCGAAAACAAACATCTCGCTAAGAATCAGCAGAAAAAATGAAAAAGGGAAATTTGTCTGGGTGGGGCGTGCCAAGCGAAAAAAGAAAAATCTAGAAACCACATAAAAGGGAGAATGAAAAAAATTCGGGTCAAGGGGAGAAGGTAAATACTAATCAGTACCAGGGGGAAAAACCTCAAACCTCGGGGGGAAAAGTGATAACGGAGGAAAAAAAAGATGGTCTAATACTGCTCTGTTGTATCTATTATCAATGATCTGAGCCGCGGTCAAGTCAAAATAAGGGGAAACTATGGGGGTCTAGTGAATCCGTCCCGAAATGGGAGATCGGGTTTATCAGAGGAAAAAAAAAAAGGAGAAGGATCAGGAGAGAATCCCCCGATAAGTGTTTCCGCGCCAGTCAAAAAGCACGGTGCGTTGAACTAAAAAAAAAGGGGGAAATGATATAACCCAATTGGGAAGTGCAAGTAGAGGAATAAGAGTGAGAAAAGCCTCTCCGAACCTTTAGGGGGAAAGGAATGAGCTGGCGACTGGGTCCCGATTTTTTTCATACGGGGGATATCGGGGGCGAAAGTTCTTGCGGAGAAAAAAAAGAATCTGAGCGGGGAAAACAACCTGTGCCTATATGTCCTGCTGGATTCGTAAGCGGGAGCTGGTTCTCGCCGATTTTGTCTAAGAGCAGGATCAACAAAGGGGGGGCAGGTTAGAAGAGTCTCCGACGGAAGGGGGGCCCAAAAAGGATAAATTGAGGGGGGAGTCATGACAATAGCGCCGGAGGGAGGGGAATTATTCGGTAACCTTGCAGAGAAGCTATATAATCACGTCTCAGATGTTAAGGTTCCATGACCAGGAAAAACGGGAGCGTCTCTCAAAAAAGGGCGCTCGAAACGGACGCGAACAGGGGGAGAGGGGAAAAACGAGTCAGCGAGGAAAAGTGGGGGGACTTTGGTGGGGGCTATCCGCAGTTCTCTCAAGGGCGCATTGGATTTCCAAAAAACTATCAAGGCGCGTTCTCCTTGAACGGAAGGGGCGAGTCACCAGAGAAGGTCGGATACCATTTCGGACACGGGGGGCGTCTCCGCGGCGTCGTGAAAAAGAAGGCGTGGCGGAACGAGATCGTCCCCTTATCGCGAAGAAAGGAAAAAGGAAAGGGAAGGTAGAGTAGCACAAAAGGTACCGGCAAGGGGGGGAAACAAGAACAGGGGCCGATCAAGCCAATAGGGAAAGCAAATAAACTCCGGAAAGGATTTTGAAAGTTGTAAAAGAAAGTGCGGCAAATTGGTCCCCTCAATGAGGCGCATAACCTTGGCAGGATTAAGATGATGGAAGAAGATAATATATCCTAAAGGAAAGGAAAGGAAAAAGTCGAGAAGATTCGATCGCTTGTGGGGGTGTGTACCGAGGTCAACCGACGTATAGAGAATCAGTAAATGAGGCGTGAAGGAAGAGGTTCAGCCAGGGCCTTTTAAAAGAGGGGGGAAGTCAGCGGGCCCGCAAGTTAGGGGAGGATCTGCATCGCTATTTCAAATCAGGGTGGGCCTCGCAGCGATTGGGAAAAAGATAATGGACGGGGCAAAAACTCGTTCGAAAGGAAGGAAGGTGGTTGGTTGAAGGGGATGGGTTATTCGAAGGGAAATTTCTCACAAGCGAAAAGGGAGGCAACACGATGGGCAGGCAGGTCTGTGAATCGTTTGCAGGAAACAAAGAGGTGATAGGCCACAAGGTTGGTGAGCCAGGGCAGGGGGTTAGCGCTGGTATCAGCCCTGCTTTTTTGGTGGAAAGGGGGGTGCTCTAGGCGACTTATGGGAAGAAGGAAAGGGACCGGGGGCTTGTCAAAAAGAGCGAAAATGATAAGAAAAGAGAAGCTCTTGAGCATCGCTCAAGGAGGCGCTGGAACAGGAGGGACGCTGTTGTGAGCCGGAACGTTTTTAGAAAAAAGAAAAAGCGGGCTTCAGGTATGTAGGGAAGGTCGAGAGAAAGTTCGAGGGGGGGGAGGTGCAGGGAAATTGGCAGTTGGACACATAACAAAGGGAAAAAAAGGAAGCTAAATTTTCAGAACTCATCAGCGCTAGGGATTTGGGAAAGGGGAGGAGTCAGCCGGGAAACTGAAAAAAAGACAAGAATCTTGAACAGAGAAAGCGTGAAAGATAAAAAGAATGAGGAGGAAAGAGTACGAAAAGAAGGTGTGGAAGTTTTGACGCGACTGGGAAAAACCTGCAAAAAAAATCGCGTCGCTGAGGGAAAGAAAGGGAAGGGCGATTAAGAAGGGCTTTCAAGGAAGGGAGACCGAAAAGGAAAGAGATTGGGGGGATCATTCCTAAGAAGAAATTGCAAAGCAAAAAAAAACAGCTTCGCTGAGGACGCAAAACAATAGGAGGGGAATGCCCAAAAAGAAACTGCCAGAGAACAGGGGAAAGGCTCATACAAACGTCGATCGTGGAAAACCAGAAAAAGAAAGATCTCGTCGTGAAGAGCAAACCAGCAAGTGCCAGACAGGTCACAAAACCAAAAGCCGGTGATAAAGAGAAGATGGGGTCCGCGAAAAGTTGAAAACCTTGCTGACATCGAAGGGGGGGGCCCGCCTGCAAACCGATTTCAAACTCCAAGGCCCGCAAAAGTCGAGCTTTGGGGGGAAAAGTGCAGAAGGGGGGTGCGACATTGCCCGACTAGGGAACAATGACCCACAAAATGACAGGCCAAGGAGAACTAGCAATTCCGCGAGCGCCATTCCCAGCTGTCAAGAGACCCGGCAATATGACATCATAACGGAAGGTGCAAGAGGGACAAAAGGAAAGGCAATTATTGGCAAGAAAAAGGAGAGGGGAGGATGTGGGAATGAAACTGGAAAAAATAGAATCAGGAAGTCTTCTCTCTACAGAAAGCCTGGCGAGGTCAAAAAAACAAGAACTTCAATTAAAAGAGCTCAGGATTTGAAGGAGAGCGAAGGAGGGGGGTCTAAAAAAATAAAGCGATGTCTGCTCAAAAGAGGGGCAGCCGATCAATCGAAAAAAAAAAACTGCTCGCTTTCTAATGCGAAGGGGGAACTGTCACTTGAGAGGCGGATGAGTTTACGAAGGTGTCCTCCAGGGCAATGAGGAACGGAAAAGCGGGGTTTACGGGGGCAATCAACCGTGTGGGAAGAAAGATGAACGAGTATCAAAAAGCCCCGTAGAGGGGAGAGGAAAAGACGCAATAGTTAGGGGGTTGACTTCGCAGAGAAAAAAAGACGGAAGAAAACCGTGCTCGAACCTCAACTAAAGCAAAAAAAGGGGAAAAAACATCTGGAAACTCAAAAAAGTGATAAATTTGGGAAAGGTGCCTTGATCGTTGAGATTGGAAAGAAACGCTATCACAATTCTAAAAAGGGTGGGCGCAAAGGGGGTAGGGGGAAGGGATCTCTCACTCAAAAAGAATCAGAGCCACTAAAGGATCGAACGATGGCTAACCGATCAGCAAAGTAAGTGGCGGCTTGAAAGAATCTCATCTAGGGTGTTCTTTGGATGGGGAAAAAAAGTCCCGGAAACTGAGAAGACTAAAACATCTCTAGAGAGGGGGGGGGGGGGGGGACGGGGGAGGGTTCCAAGGATATGTCTAACGGGAAGCTAGGATTTTTCTTATCGAAAAGCGATTCTTTAATCACTTCAAAAGAAAAGGGAGGAAGGCTGGCGAAACTGGGGTCTTATATGGGGACAAAAAAAAAAAAACATAAAGAAGTCCGCGAAAGACTCGCGCGAGGGACAAAAAGGGTTGCAAAGGGGGATCGGGGGAGGAAAACGGCAACAAAGCGTCAGTAGCAATAAAGGGGAAAAAATCTATCGAAAAAAAGAGGGTATCGCGGCCAAGGGCCTCGAGGGGAAGACACTATCAAGGTGCCATTTCCCAAAAAGTGGTAGAGGTCATAGATAACGCGTAACAGGGAATAAATGGAGGAATAAGTTGTTTATAGCTGAATGAAAAAAAACTGAGCGCTGGGAAAGGCGAGGGAGGTAAAGGCAGGAATCTCCGGTTAAAAGAAGCGTCTCAAAGTGCATGGACTGTGGAGACCTCAAGCAAAAGGAGAAGATAGAGATATACAAAGATAACAATTGGTAAGGAAGTCGATTGAACGGACGACAATCCGAACGCTCAGCTGGTAAAAGTACCGGATCACAAGAGGAAAGAAAAAAAGGGGATCGACGATGGAAGATTAGCAAAGGACGGTTTATTGAAATGGGAAGGTAGGGATTTGGAACGCGCGCGAGTGTGCAAAAGGGTGGTTAATCGGGGATCTGTTTTCAGACGAGAGGGAGAGAAATTGGGGCTTCCGGGAAAAAAAGCGAAAAAAAAGGGGGCATCGAGATTTCTCTGCTGTTCTGAAAAAAAAGTTTCTTAAGGGAAAAAATGCGACATAACAGTCCCTCCGATAGGAAAAAGGGTCTCTAGAGAATGCGCTGAAAAGGGGGGAAGCAAAAAAGCGATCGTGCGAGAGAGACAAAAAGAGGACGAGATAGGCATCGAGTCGAGATCTATATGGAAGGAAGGGGGAGTCGCAGACTGATCTGGGTCCAAACAGAACCTCTAAGGGGGGAGGAAGCATAACACTTAAGGGGAAGAAGCAGGATTCGAGGGGGAAAGGGTTAAAAACTGAAACAATGGTTGAGGGGTGTTCGAGAATCCGACTGCTCGAAAGCAGGAAGGACGCAAATACCGGATCAACGACCCTCTACAGAGGAGGGAAAGGGGAGAACTTGAGAAAAGCAGAGGGAGGGCCCCAAGAAGAGGGCGAGCAGTGGAGGGTCTCCAGGCGGTCTCCTGCAGGAAATAAAAAAGGGGGAGGCTTCTCGATCAGCGGACTTATCGGGGAGACGAAAGAGATAAACAATGGGGGGGAAAGGTGCAAGCGATCCTGACAAGGGGGAAAGAGGGGGGGAAATGGAGCGACCTCGTAAAAGGCGAAAAAAAAGGGGGAGAGGATGTGAAGTTGGTTTAAACTCAGCATGAAGAGAGAAGTTACCTCGTTCGTAGCGCGAAAAAAGCAACCAGTATCGAAGGGAGATAAGGATTCCGTAAACACAGTGAGATATACAGAAGAGGGAGGGCAAACTGTTTTTGGGGGGGCCCTACAAGAGGGATAGAAAGGCCTAGGCCGGAGTTCGATTTTGAAAAAAAAAGGAACTTTGATGGGGTGCAGGGAAATGGGGAACGCTTGGGGAGGAAGAACCTGGGAATGTTTTATGCTGGAATCTTTGACAAGGGCGATGGTGTTGAATCAAAAGGAATTGCGCCTCGCGAGCAGAAGGAAAGGAAGCCTGCCTTGGTGTGCATTTCTGGTGATGAAAACGGGAAAGGAAAAATCGGGTCGCCATCCGAGGGAAAAAAAGAGCGAGGATTTTTCGTTTGCCTTTCTGTTGGATAGTTTTTCCTGAAAAATGATCGTCGCAGGGGGGGTGGGTTATTCTCGTCGAAAGGGGGAGGGATGTTAACCCAATGGGGGGTGACCAGGAAAATTGACTGGGCTTATTGTGACTTAGGGAGAGAAGTAGGAGGGACAGTGTGGAGGACACAAAAGGAAATGGAGGCCATGATATTCTCGGAGAGAGAATCAAAAATCAATAAGGAGGGAGGGAGGAAAGGGGGCAGACAAATGTGTTTTTGAAGACTAGGCGTATGGGGAGGATAGCGAGGAATTATACTAGTTTAAAGGGAGGAATGGGTATTTGACAAAAAACGAAAACCCTACTAGGGAAAACATCTCTCGGGGAAGAGAGGGGGTTCACCTGCGTATTCAGCGGAGTAACTTAAAAAAAGATCTGTCAAATGGAAAAAAGCTTGGACGGATGTAAAGACTGCAAAAAAGAGGAGGGGAAAGAGATGAACGAACTGAGAGAAGCGACTTGGTTTTTCATTCCACTCAAGAAGAATGGCCAAAACATGCAGTGGTGAAAACCCCAAATGGAAGAAAGGGAAAATGCCCCGTAGCGGTTTGAGGCTTGGAAGATGCTGGACCAAATGACACTTGCATAAAAGAAGAAAGAGGGAAGATCCTCGACAAGGAGTCCATCCGAGAAGACCGAAGGTCGAGGAACAACCAGTATGATGAAAAAATCAACCGAAGTCCGCCAAAAACCGCTGTGATGCGATGTCAGGGGGCAGAAGGCCTTTTTGTAGAACGCCCCACTTCAGCCAATAGGACGGAAAGAAATTCACCATCCGAAAAAAAAAGTGAAAAAACCAGAAGGCTGAAACAGCGAAAAAAAAGGCCAAAGCGCAAAAAATGATACTTCAGATGGGGGCCTCCGGTGGCAAAGGGGGAAGCCACATACACAACCAAAAAAACAGTGAACCAAGGTGGGGGGGGCGTTTGTTCTCGCTATTGCGAGCAGGGGGAGAACATTCCACGCAGAGTAAGTCACAGAAAAAAAAAAAAAATGTCAAGGAACGGGAACCGAGCAAGCCAGCCAGAGAACCAGCTGGCGGACACCGGAGAGGGGGAAAGCGTGCAAAGATTCCATATAATCCGAAAGGGAAAGAAAGGAGAAACCATTTAAAATCAACAGAAACAAAAA
>Ga0179593_1667306_pt1 | contig 14284 bp, 15 predicted proteins | sample CZODoug2_1_08_16_FD_185931 | JGI IMG/M metagenome (GOLD analysis project Ga0179593, IMG submission 185931) | Vadose zone soil fungal communities from Angelo Coast Range Reserve, California, USA - CZODoug2_1_08_16fungal (PacBio error correction) | ecosystem: Environmental > Terrestrial > Soil >...
GGGGAAGAAGAGCTTAAATCCTGGGCGATCGGCAAAAAGTCCAACCTTGGGGGATGGAAAGCCGAAGGGACTTTGCTGGGTTCGAAGGGTGTGCCAAGAAAGACCCGAGGATGGCTAATGCGGGTGTTCCCTTGAACAAATTCTAAAAATGCGAATGCCCATGGGGCAGTTCTGACTTCCCGAGAGAGCCTACCGATCGGCCGATCAAAGTTTTCTCCCGACTGAAGGGAGAAGTCCGTTGAGATCGCGGAACGAAAATGTTGGGAAATCCTGAAACATACAAGTTAGTTGGTTTCACTTGGCAAAGGGAATTCGCGATGATAATGAAAAGTAAAAATTTAGAAACCAGAGCGGTATGTCCTCTCAAAAGTGCCGGTAGTAGGGGGGGGGGATTGATCCCGCGCTTGTTAACCCTCTAAAAAAGATCACCTCAGACAAAAGAAAGCAGGGTCTTAAAAAGCGAGGGAGGGGGGGGGAGGCGTCAGATTGTCGCAAAAAGACGTTGGAAAGGGGGGGGTCAAAAAATTTCCTAGTTTAACCTTGCGGTTCTCTGGGTCGGGAGAACGTTGAAGAGTGGGGGAAGGATTTAAGGCCAGATAGTGGGACTCGACCGGTTTCGAGGAAAAAACCAAGGAAAAAGGGCAAGGGAAGTAAATGGAATTTCTTAGCTGTCAACGAATCTCAGCAACAAAAGGAGGAAAGAAGGGGGGGGGGACAGCCCGACATAATTCCCTTCAGGGGGGAAAATCAGGGGGGGGGGGGGAGAGGGCGCCATGGTAGAGGAACACTGATGGGGAAGAAAAAAATTAAGGAAGGGTAGGAAGGCGGCCCGAATTCACCTGACAAATAAGGTCAATGAAAGGAAAAAAACTGAAGGGTGCGCAATATGAGGAAATCCCATAAACCGTGAAAGGAGGGGTTAGAACTCTTTCCAGGGGAGTACTTGCGGTAAAGCGGGAGAGTGTGGGGAGATGTTTCACCGCGGGGGGGCGGGAGACTTTAGAAGAAAGGAGACATACAGGAAAAATTAAAGAAAAGAAAGGAACACGTACGTCATGCATGTAATACTTATGGAAAGGAAAGGGGTCCACGTGTTTTTCAACGGTTTCGGACCGCAACGAGTCGAAAGGGCAAAAGGACCGGGGAAAAAAGGAGGAAAGGGGGGGCCTTAGATCAGGAGACGGGGAGGTGAGAAACTCTGCAGCTCGGACGGTGAACTTATCTCCACTGAAGAGGAGAGTGGAAAGAAAAAAAAGAGGGCGGGAAAATACTCAGCGTCGACTCCATCTGGAAAGGACGAATTTCCCGCCAAGGAATGTAGCGGGAATAAGAGGGCGGTTGCTAAAGAGGAAATCCGGGAGAGGGGGTAGACAAGTCCTGGAAAGCACTGACAGGTAGCGCTGCTTTATAACTCGAGAAAAGGGCCAAAAGACTACCGGTCCGAAAGAGAACAATGAGGAACCATCATCAGGCAGCTTCGGGGAAGGGGAGGTAAAATTCGAGCGTTCCGGTGAGGGGGAAGGTGAAAGACATCTTGCGGAACAGGCCAATGGGAAAAAAGGCGGCAATGAATCAGAGGCGGTCGGAGGGGCAAACAAAAAGACGGGAATAAAGCGGTTAAAAATGTTGCTGCACACATTTGGGGTCAGGGTCACTCTCACTAACACCAAGAAAGGGGAGGGGGATCAGGGGTCTGCGTATTCTTGCCGATCTCCTCAAAAAATCGCTCACTAAACTGCATTCTCCAGATATGGCACTGATCGGGGGGGGGATCTAGGGGGGGGAAAATATTCTCATACGTGGGAAGACCTGGCAACTAAAACAGGCGAGCTCACTTACCACAACCGCAGACAATTATGACGCAAGAAAAAATATTAGTACCGCGCGCGGGGCTGCCGGGCAGTCAAGTCTCCGAGTTCCGGGAAGCGAGGCAGAGGGCCCGAAGGTTGCGCCCTCGCAAAGATGAAGGATCCTGATTTGGCGTTGGAGAGGGCGAATGTCGAACAGAACGAGGGCAGGAGATGTACTGACTTTAGAAATGCTCCACATCGAAAGCACCGTAGAACTGGAGGATTCTTCCAAATACCGAAGGGTAAATAACGGGGAAAATTGAGGGACTGCGATACACTCGCCTGACTCAGAAAACAGCGATGTATCCACAAAAACCATAACAGGGGGAAGCAGGAGTGATCGGCGAAGCGACAGGAATCCGAAACGGGAGGCTTGCTCCGCCGACTTCTGCGGGAGAAAAAACCGGAAAGCACAAGTTCGCGGGAATTGTAAAAAGTGGGGAAGCCTAGGAAAGGGCCGAATCTAATTATCAATTGGGGGAAGCAAGGAATACTAACAACAACAGGAGGGGGGAGATTACACCGTGCCAAAAGCCCTCAGCGAAAGACCTATGGATAGTGGACACAGAATGGGACAAGCCGCGAACGTGGGGGACGGGGTCTGCGCCGCAGAAGGCGGGAGAAGTGGGCTAAGACTGTAGTACGCTCGGACGGGAATTAGGACCTAGGGGAAAATCGGATGTTTGGAACTTTTATGACTAGTGGTCTCGCGTCAGCTTCACCCTTTAAGAATTTGCGAGGAAGAGAGATTCGGTCTGGAATAATATTCGCCAGTTAGAAAAGGTTGTTTCTCGATCCGCTGATGAGTGTATAAGACGAAGTACATCCCCGCCGGGAACAGGTTTCGGCGAAAAAGATAAACGACAACATCAGTCAAATGAAGAGGGACCGCAGCTCACTCTTCGGTGTCAGGGAGCTTACGGAACCTCGGGGAGACTACTACCTGCACTTGCGCTACGGCGAGGGGGAGGGATGCCTGGTCGCGGAGGCGAAAGCTGGAAAAGATGGCGTAGACATGCCCTGGGAGCTTCGCGGCGGGGGAACACCCGAGAGACCGACTCTCCGTGTTGGGGGGTTCGGTTTTCTGACGCTGGACTGCACAGATGCCACCTGCGCCCGCTTTTGTTAAAAAAATTTAAAATGCTATGTTGCGGGCAACTTGGAAGAGGTGTCAGGGGGGGGAGGAAGAATCACCGTTTTTGCCACCAGAGAAAAAATACAAGCTTCAGATGACCAAAAGGAATTAAAATCATGTTGGGACGAAACGAATTTAGAAATCCAGCACCTTATCAGAAGTGAGAAAGGGGAAAAGCTGCAAGAGGCTTGCCAATTCCCGTGCGGGGGGTGAGAGTGGAGGTAGTCGGGTTTGTCCGCAAAGTGAGGGATCGATATCACCTGGAGCACAATGTGTCCGTAACAGCCTTGGGGGCATCAAGAGCGGACGTCCATTCCCACCCAGTCGCAACTGCTCTTTCCACAAGGGAAAATTTTGAAGATATGAATTAATCGTCCGGTTGCATAAAAGGGAGTGACTCAAAACCGAAAGAGCTAGGTTGGGGGAGGTAGTGTGAATTAAAAACATTTTTCATTGCGTATATTCACGGGGGGCATTTAGGAGGAAAGGGGAAGTCTCTGAAAGATCCATACTAAGCCGAGAAAGGGGAGCCAGAAGAAGTAAGGAAGTTTGTGAAGAACTCGCTACGATGTTGCGTATTGTGAATCCGATTACGGCTAATGCCCTGAGGGGATAAGAACTGAGAAGGAAGTGATTAGAGGAAGGACTCCCCAATAGAATCGAAATTGTCATAGAAAGGTTTTGCATGAAAACTCTACCGCAGGGAGTCGCGGGTACAGAAGGGTCAGAAGAGCATTTCTTAAAAACTGTAGACGGGAGGGGTGAAGGATAAATGAGGAAACATAAGTGTTTCTTGACTTCATCTTGAAAAGGGAAGGGAAAACTTGCTGGGAGGACCGGAAAAGGGAAATAAGCGTTTTATGGCATAGGGAAAAGAGAGAAAAGATTAAATCTGCCCAGGATTGAGGGAGAAAAAAGAGGAAGGGAGCCAGGAAGATCTGAAACAAGGGGGGTAAAAGAGGCCTGGAGAAAGAACGGTACGAAAGGGAGATCCCGGAAGGGGGCGAGGGGATGGTCGATAGTCAAAGAGGAAATGGGAAGGATGACGTTCACTTGTCAAGGCGTAAAGAGGCCAAAACAAGAAGGCACCGAACCTAAGGGGAAAGTATCAATCTGAACATGACACTTCTAAGAACATTTTGGAGTTCAAGGGGGTGCCCCAGTAAGAAAGTTTCAACGCGGTCAAAGCAAACCGGGAGACAGCAGGGGGACAGAAAGACAATGGGGCGCAACTAGCATAATTCTCGAAAGTAGTCATGAGAAAATGTCGCCGGACTCGGCAAAAGGAGAGGGGGGGGACAGGAAGCAAAGGCGTCGAGGGGGGTATACAGGAAGGGAAGGAGAAAGAGGTCATGGGAAGAGCGAGAGGAGTTATCTGATCACAAAGGATGGGGAAGAATAACCTCAAGGAATGCATCTCAGACATGGGGGAAAAGGGGCAAAGATGGGAGAAAAACTCGCAAGATCGAGTCAGACGAAAGAGGCGCAAAAGAGACGGTTACCGGAAAGTAAGGGATCGTGCTTAAAAAAAAACAGGGGGGACGAAAGTCCGATCGCAATGGAAGGGAAAACGTCTTGGACGCACGTACAACTTGGGAAGGGGAGACGTCGTCCGCGAGAAATCCCCCTTTCCTATCAAAAAAAAAGTACACGAACGTCGTCACACATACTTTCAGAGAAATCAAAGAGGGGGTGGAGAAAAATAAAAAAGAGTGAAGTAGGGCTTGTGGGAAAAAGATTGCCTCCGCGGCAAAAGGGAATAATGAAGCTGGAACCGGATCTGAAAGATCATAAGGAGAGTGGGGGGCAAAGTTCGGCATTGAAAGAGGTCATTCAAACAGTTGGCAAAAGGGAGATGACATAGGAGCAACAACGCTGGGCATTTGCAGATCTGAGAAGGGCCGAGCAAACCATCGGAGACGAAAAAAAGCAAAGCCGAAGCGTTGCACACTTAGAAGGGGTGTCATAGAAAAAAAGGGTTCCCGGCCAAAGATACCGAATTGGGAGGAAGGATAGCTATCTGGGAGACCTTAGGAGAATTTAGGGGGGCCTCTAGGGGGGTCTAGCAAAGCGTGCGGCTAGGGGGGGTTGCAGAAGGAGAGACCCGGAGAGGCATAAGCCCGTTACTAAGGGGATCGAAGGGCGAAAGCAGCTTTAGGGGGCAGGATTGGTGGGCGGGTCGAAAAGGAGACCAGGGAACCTATAGGTGAAATTCAGAAAAAAGGGCAGGAGGCACAAGCGGATCGAGAACTAAGGCATACTGGCTAAGGAGTCTTCAACCGAAGTCAGAGTGGGAGGAAGGAGAGGAAGTAACGGGGTGAAGTCGGAAAACTCGGGGATGACCGCAAGGGGCCAACACAGCAGGGGTATCAAGAAAGAACATACAATGGGAAAAAAACCCCATCTGATTTGCAAAAGAAGAGTCAGGAATCTCTAGCCTTACATTAAGACACGGCTGAACTAAGGGGAAAAATACGAATTCGTCTTCATTACCACGGAAACAAAATTTTACGAGTCCGTGGTAAAGGAGTCTGGCCTGGACGGACGAAGCCGAGAGAAGGTAATTGAAAGAAGGAGGCAAAGGGGGAAAAGGAAGGGTCTAAACAACAACAACGGAATTCAGGAAGGGAGAAACGGCAAAAACAAGAAGAGACAATTAAAGATAGATGAAAGGGAAGGAGAAAGAAAGAAGGCACTCACGTTTGTGGTTTTACGGGTTGAAGCCGAAAAGAGTATTCGCAAAAAATCTAGTTCTTTTTGAGGCAGGAGGGCAAAAAAATAATGGAAAAACGAGACACCTGGGGTTGGGGGGGGGGGGGGGGGAGTAAATGGGGGGGGGGGAAAAAATTCTCGTTCAAACCGGATCGGAGACTGACAAATTATTGCCGAGAAGTGAAAGAAAAAAGGAAGGGGGGGATTCCCCCGGGAGTCATATAGAGGAGTTGGAGAATCCGCACGTTTCATCAATGGGGGGTAGAGGGGTGGGTTTTGGGGGAAAAGAAAGAAGGTAACGTGCAACGAGAGAATGAAGGGATACAAGGAAAAGCTATCTTTCGAAAAGCGCAGCAAAAGACGGAGAAGGAGCTTACGAAAGATGAGAAATAAAGAACACTACCGGAAAAAAAACGCTAATGTCCCGGCATAACCATCCGGAAGAAAAAGCGTAGATGGCGGATGAAACGTAAATAGACGGGAAAAGCGAGGTCAGACAACCAGAAGGGGTCAGGGGGGTATGCATTCCGGGTGGAGAGAGGGGGGGGTTAGAGGACCTACTCATAAAAAGAATTTCACCGGAGCTGGAAATTGGGTCAAGGTAGGAAAACTTTTTCTTAACTGGGGGTTGGGGAACAGTCTTCATATGCCCGAAGGTGGGACAAAAAGTGATAAAACTAGACAATGAAAACAGGCAGGTGTTTTCCGGGGAAAAAGGAGAAAGTGCGGAAAGCAGAAAGGGGGACGATCGGAATTAAGGAGGGAGTCACCGAAATGGGGAAGGACCCAGCAGAGGGGCAAGTTCAGAGAAAGGGGGGGGAGATGCGTGGTACGCATTTAGACGTGGGGAAGAGACAAGGGTGATTTCTGAGGATCACGCCGCGAGCCATGAAGGGGGAAGCCACAGACCGGGTGAAACCATATCGATGGAGAATCAGAGAGAGAAAAACCTTGATGTTGGCACTAAATGGGGGTTAAAAAGACATTGGGACTCCGAGGGATGGTCGAACCGCGCGAGGAACTTCTGGGACGGGTTCCAAGGAAACATGTGGCTCGGGTAAAAGTTGCAGGTCTGGGTAGAGGTTTTTTTTGGCCCCAATTGATCCAGATCCCGATCGAGAAAGGGGGTGAGAAAAATATAAGAAGGATAGGCATGTAACGGGTGAAGCTACAATTTTTCTTAACTGAAGGAAAAGACAATTGAAAGGGTTGTTTTGTTTGGGGGGGGAAAAAAGGCAGGGAAAGAGAAACATTTAAGTATGGGGGAATGAGAGGGAGGAGGGCAATGAGCCCCATCGTGTCGTGGAAAGGGAAAATGGTTGTCCCCGGCGGTGAAAAAGAGAAAAAAAAGCTTAGTTGAAACAGAGGCTAAAAGGAAAAGCGAAGAAACTGAGAGCAAAGGCGCGGGAGGTATTCATTATTGGTAAAGAAAGAGGGGGTCGCTGAATTAAGAATTGCTGTCGAGGAATGAGGAACACGGAAGAAAGGAAAAGTTGGGGAGGAGGGGCCTCCATAATCTCGACCAAGACTCTGACAAGTTTTCTAAAATGAGGGATGGGGGGAGGCCAAGGATCTCTCTCACACAAGGGAAGCTAAAAAATTACAAATTACTAACGGGGCGAACAAGCAGAAGTCAGAATCGTTGAAGGTAACTCTCGGCGTAAGAAGCAAGGAAATAAGAATTCCTCTAAGCAATGGGACAAAGGGAAACATAAAGGGCATCTTACTCATGAATCCGCATCACCGAAAAAAAAAAATTGGGGTTGTTACGTCAGAAGGCTTGAGAGGTGGGCGGTCCACCAGGCATCTGACGTGGGAAAACGCGGGGATGCAACACCTTTCGACTCAAAGGGAATCAAAGACGAGGCCGCTCAATAAATTCTCTAGGATTGACTGGAGGAAAAAAAACTCGCCCTCGTTCCACTTTGGGGCAAGAGGGGGGGGACGAACCGACATTCGTCAGTTCTAACCCAAAAGACTGATCGGAAAAGGTAAAGAAATTCGAGCAGGGATCGGGCGGGAAGAAAGGAGAGAGGAAGAGAAGAAGGGGGAACGTGCACTCGAAATAGTCAGAGGACATGGGTTCAAGCCATAACCTCAGTGCGGAGATCGCAGAGGGGGAAACCGACGCCCGGAGGGGAAGACCTTTAAAAAGAAAGGTATCATGCTTCAAAAAGGGTGGGGATAGGGGATTTCTCATCTGTCTCAAAGAGTCGGTGCGAAAAAAAGCTCAATAAAGGGGGTCCCTGGGGACGATGCGGGCGTGATAGCAGAAGACGAGGAAAGGAAGGGGAAAGAAGAAACACATGGAGAGAAACCAAAAAAAAAAAAAAAAAAATGAAAGACATATGCATTCGGGAGCGAAAGATACAGGAGAAATCGAGAGAATTGGTTTCAAGAGACTTTGGCTCGCGCAGGGGAAAAATCATGGAAAGGGAAGAGTCAGTCATGATGTATATCTGGGAAAACTTAGGATATCTTCGTCAATGGCTTGCCCACAGTGGGGAAGCATGGTCGGCATCATTAGAAAAAGAGTCAGCTGGAGGGAGGGGGGAAGAGAGGGAGGGGAAGGAGTCATCACATCTTTCTCACGAACAACCGCATGCTCATGTAAAACTCGTGTGGCATGAGCGCGTGTCTGCAGAAGTTCGGCGATAGGAGGGAAGGGGAGGGGCTAAAGATACATCCAGGGCGCGAAGATATCGTATGCCATGTCTACTGCACGAAACGGTTGTGCGTAGCAAGGGGGCAGTCATAGTTCAGAAGGGGGGTATCGTTAGGAACCGCCGGGGCCCAGGTCGTTCAGGTTGAAAGTATGCGCTGGATGTGGTTTAAGGAGAAGAGCGTCTCATGCTGCTAAAATGACTCAGTGAAGGGTGGGTTCGCAAGATTGATGTTCTATCTGAGTGCGGAGAGAAAGGGAAAGGAGGGGAAATGACTTGAAAAGTTCGGAAAAATACCTAGAGATGACGGTAAAATGGGAGGAAAGGTGGAGACTGCCCTCGAGAAACTACTTACGTCTAGCTAAAGTTCCAAACATCGGAGGGGCAAAAACAAAGGGTTTCCCTCTTCATTAAAGGGGGCGTAACTTCGACAGTCCAATCTAAGGGAGCCGAACTAGCGAGGCTGAAGCTCCGCCGACTGGATGCGGCGGGAAAAACATCGGCAAGACCACAAGGGGACATTGTATGGGAAACAGAAAGCGAACGCAGTAATACTCGGGGGGTGGAGCGGAGCTTGGAACGGGTACAACAACAACAACTGAGGTATGGAAAGGAGAACATCATATTCCAATCACTCAAAAATCACTGACCGAATTAGGTCTGAAACGGGAGGGAGAGGGAGGACAGGAACGAAGAATGAACATTTTGTGGTGAATGGGGAAGAAAGAGGAGGCTGGAGCTCATCTCAATTTATGTGTGGGTCAGGCATGTAGGACTGGTGAGTCTCGAAGAGACGATGAAAGGGGTTCGGGTGGAATACGATTGTCTAGGGAATCAATGAAATGGGGGAAGCAGTCAGCAAACTGGAACCCGTGGAAGATTGCGAGAAAAAAAGGAGAGGAGCGTAGTGAATTCGCAATGGTCCGTCTGTTGAGATACAGGGGTACAATTGTTTGGGTTTGTTTTCAAAAAAATCCTCCGAAAAAAAGAAATTGGAAAGAAGGTGGAAACGAAGTAACGCTGAAAGGAGCCAAGGCGAGAACGACGATTCCAGAAACAAAAAAGATACCTTCAGCGGAGGGGCGACGCGCTCATCTCCGCTTCGGGACCGAAAGTAGTTACTCTGAAAGAAGGGGGACTGAGAAAAAACGGAACTACTCGCTCGTCACGGGAAAGAAAAAGCATGGAAAGTAGCGACAGATCGCTGTGGATGGCGTAGGAAAGGAAAGGATCAGGCATGAAAATCGTCACTCCCTAGCTCATGGCCAAACCTGACGCAGAAGAGGGGGTGGTACAATTCATTGTCTATGTGTGATCGGGGGGGGGGGGAGCTGGGGGGGGGGGGGGGGGGGGGGGGGGTGGGGGGGGGGGGGGGGGGGGTTATTCTTCCGTGGGTGTTGTGTACTTCCCCCTCAAATAGGATCCAGCAGGAATGGATGTTGAGAAAAAGAATGATGGGGAAGTTGACGACAATCTTGGGTAGAAAAAACTGGGGAAGGAAGGGTGCTTCATATGCCTTGTTTTTGACCAACCAAAAAGAGAGAAAAGGTGAGGGAGATCGGAGAGATGAAGGAAGGGACAAAACTCGCAGGGGCAGCAAAAAAAAATCACGCTATTTCTGGGCTGTATAGTTCGTCAGCGCCCACGGGAAGGTTCCAGAAGGCATGGGGGAGATTTGGAAGGGAAAGGGATTGGGGGAGTCCTCTTCCAGTTTTCTTTTCGAGGAAAAAAGAGCGAAACGGCAGTATCAAGGGAAAGGGTGGGAAAAAAGACGGCCTGGGAGGAATTAAAAAAAAAATGAAATGTTCCGACCGGACAAGGGGAGGAACCTGTTGCCGGGCAAAAGGGGGACATCGAAGCGCCTTGGGGCCGCACTGGAGGGGTTGAAACATGGGCGCGAGGTGCCGTTCATGCAGGTCCGGAAAAGGGAAGGAACAGTAGATCGATCGCCTTGTGGGGAGATCAGAATAATAGTGACCCGGTAGAAAACTCCGAATGTTGCGGATACTGAAAATGTGTGAAAAACACAAAAAAAGGAAAGAGTCCGGCGAGAATGTAATGAATACGAGAATTGAAGATCGGAAGGAAAAACAGGGGCGGATGTCCTCTACAATTGCGGAGGGGGGATGGGACGCGGGGCGGTGACCAGAGAAGAAAGGCTGGGGCTAAGCTAAAAAGAAAAGGGGGGAATAAACTGCTAATGTCTTAGCGGGGTCGGTGGGGGGGAGGAGTCGATGCAGCTTTGTTATGGAGGAGATTTGAAGGGGGGGGGAAAAGTGGGTCGGAGGAATTCGGCAGCACGTATAACATTGGGTTAATCTCCTTTACGCCAGAGGGGAAAAAGAGAGAAGGGACCTGACCCCAGGTTTGATTGAAGGGAGGGGGAATTGGAGCTTTCTTCCGCTGATCGCTCTCAACAAACGAGGAAGAAAGAATTCCGGGGCAGCAGAAAAAGAAAAAGGAAAAAGGACTGAAGTCAGACAGCGAAACGTGGCCGATTCCGAATCTGCGTCGAGAGATGGAGTAAATATCTTCAAAAGCTGAGGAAGGGAGCCAAGCCGACCTCCGACAAGAAAGGTCAGAGCGAAAAAAACCTAACAACGAGTATGGCGAGATGAGAAGCAGACACAGAACACTGCTAATCCATAGAGGGGGGGTAGTTGCCTTTAGGTATCTTTGAGGGGGAACAAGGAATTTGCGGGGGGAGGGGGGGGGGAAAAGCCAGGTTATCCAATCAAAAAAAAAAAGACGCAATTGGGGAGAAGCGCGTAGCTCCGTCGAATAAATAGTCATTCATTTAATGGACGGTCTCGCCGTAAACGGCAAAGGGGGAATAATTGGAGGGTGACAGGTCACATTCGGCGAGGGTTCTCCACCACCGGTACTGTAGAATATTAAATGAGGAACACATTAGCGACGATAAGGTCTGATCAAGACGCTAGTCGGGACGAAAGACGGATGTAAACGGAATCTCACTTATCGACACTGGGTGGAAATAACAGAAACCGTGATCAAAACGCGCCGGAGGGGGGACAACTACACAGGGAGCCTTTGGCCGCAAAGTCAAAACATCAGGGGGGGGGCGAGCAGCGCCAGGGACGTTCAAGGAGACTGTGCAAACCCGGTCTGGCAAAAAAAGACAGTTGCAGGGAGAAAAGCGGCCGCCTCGAAGAAAAAAAGTGACGATGAATCCCGAAGACCGGGGGCACCTAAGCTGAAAAAAGAATTTACTGGAAAAAGAAAATGGAGCCTTCTGTTGAAAAGAAAAAAGGGAAGAAAAGCGGGAGCGGCTGTTTTCAAAACACGCCAGGGGGAACCTTCAACAGATAAAATCCGCGGCCTTTCCTCTGACGAATGGAGTTGTAGAATGGGTTTTTCGGGGGAAAAGAGGAAAAAGCAAGAGGAAAAATTTTGCGCGGTGGAAAGCGAAATAATATGACGCAACAAGAAAAGCGCTGGGAGCATCGGCGGAATGAGTAATGGCTCACCCCAGACACGAACTGCATGACCATCCAATATGTGAACACCTCGGGTGTGGCATTAGCTCGGATGTTACAGAATAGGCGAGAGAAGCCTGGCCTAAGAACGCTGAAATCGCCTTAGCGACAGATGAATCGGAGGGGAAAAACCGTGCTCTGGGAGGATGGCAATTATTTTGGCAGTAAGTCCGGAGTTCCGTAAAGACCGGGCAGGGAGCTGGGGAGAAGGGGGGGAAAAATAAATCTGAAGGGGGAGCTGAGGTCGTTATCGTCGAGCGCCGAGAATTCGAAATCCCGGCAAGAGTGCGAACAATGGGAGAAACAAGACTACACTTGATCTATGACGTACCTGAAAGAAAACTGATTATTCTTCAACATACAAATCGGAGTAAACTTTTCTCGTCAGTAGGGGTGGGTTGAAGACTGACGTCGCGCTCAAACGCCGACGCTGATCCTGAAAAGGAAAAAAACAAGCGATGTATTACGAACCACGGGGGGCCTAGAGGCTCGAGCTGAGGAGGGAAGCAAACACGCAACAACTAGCAGAAAAGCACTCGACTTCTTTTGGGGCTTCGCACACACAAAAAACCACAAAAGTTTGCAGGAAGGGGAAAAATTCTTTGCCTAAGATCTAAGCATCTATTATGTACGTTATGAGGAGTGGGTTTAAAAACTTCTAAAAAGAGGACACTAAGATATTCCAAGAAAACCGTGCCAAGCCTGTACACTTAAGATTTCGACGCGCAGTACGGGAAGGCAAGACAGGTTGGGATTCCCGCTCAGACTTTTGGGTGGGAATTCCTCCGCAAGTCGGCGGAAGGGAAGATAAAGCTTGTTGTCGTCAGAGGACGGCTGACTGGGGACAAAGAACCGGTGGTTGGGGGGGGTAAACGTGGTGTTGGAAATTTGAGGGAACGATCGGCTGAGAGCTGCACAAAAAGGAAAACCAATTGACGCAATCGGGATCGGAATCATTCGCCAGTTCATCAAGAGAGGTTAGGCGAGATCGCGGTAGTGAAAAAGGGGGGGAGAATTGTCTAAGACAATCCGACGGAATTCGGACATGCGAGCGCTACGACGGAACGACCAGGCGAAAAGTCATGTCCGCTCTCATCTCCTCATGGGGGAGCGGGATGAAAACACGAGGGGACTAGGAAAAATGGCAATTGTTCGAACTTCGATTTCCGATAGGGCATCCTTGTGGCGAAAAGGACTACCATAGTCGTTAGCTCTTATTCCAATGCAAATCTCGCAAAATTCTTAACAGGGGGGGGGGGGGGGGGGGGGGGGGTGGGTTTTTTGTGTTTTGTTGTTGTGTTGGATGGGGTGGTTTGCTGGTTTTTTTGTTTTGTTTCGTTTGTGGGGGGTGGGGGTTTGTTTGTTGGTCTCCCTTACCCGACCCTCGTCCGTGGACCGTAAAAAGGGGGGGGGGGGAGTCCGGTTTTCGGGAGCGAGGGGGGTAGACCCGCCGAAACAGATTCCCTGCAATCTTGCACGCAGATTGTTGAAGTAGGAAAAAGAGTGAGCAACTTTGAGCAGTGTTCAACATTTCAACCTAAGGGTGCCAAACATCACCCGAAGCGAGAGGGGAAAAAAACTTAAATGATCAGGGCCCGGGGGCAAACGCGCTGGTAGAAAGGAAACCAATAGGTCTCATTTGAGGGAAAGGGTCGGAGTCCAAGGGAATGTTCTTTACCAGCAGGGTCGTTCCCAGAATCTGGGTTATTTTCGGGACCAGGGAAGGATTGCCTAGTCCATTGTGGGATGAACTCCTCTCCCGCCATGCAGTCTCAAGACAGTGAGAACGGAAAGGAATGGGGAGGCAAAGACCGGCTCAACACCTTTAATGGTTGAAGCTCCTTGGGTCCAGTTGGGGGGCCCGTCGACACGCCAGAGAGGTTCTCCGCAAGGGGGGAGGTTGAAAAAATTGAACCATGTGCTCGAGAGGAGGGGACGGTTCATTGAAGGGAAACAGGAGCCGTTAAATCCCGATCAGGGAAAAGGGGGGGAGCATCTTTAATCATTATTTCCGGGGGGGCATCGCAATTGCCTGGGGGAGCATAACAAGGATTGTGACAAAACGTGGAAGAGAGCATTTAAGAGTTAATAAATGGGTTACGAGATTGAGGAATGGAGGGGTAGCCCTACAATTGCGGGGGAAAAAGATTTGCCCGCGGCGCCCTCTACCGGGCAAAGAAAAACTCAGAACAAACAAGCAAATTCTATTGGCTTAGCCGTGTGAGTGTCTGGGGGGGGGGGGGGGGGGGGGGGGGGGGGGGGGAGTGGATGGGCAATACCTATTGTTAGGGCTTGCACTGTGACATACTTGATCAGAGGAATTAGGCCAAAGAACCAGGCTTTGTAATTCGCTTTACCTCCAGAGAAAACTCAGGAAGATGTCGACAGGATTTTCGCGGGAGCCCGGGAAGTGAAGGATTTCATGTA
>Ga0179593_1244754_pt1 | contig 14283 bp, 12 predicted proteins | sample CZODoug2_1_08_16_FD_185931 | JGI IMG/M metagenome (GOLD analysis project Ga0179593, IMG submission 185931) | Vadose zone soil fungal communities from Angelo Coast Range Reserve, California, USA - CZODoug2_1_08_16fungal (PacBio error correction) | ecosystem: Environmental > Terrestrial > Soil >...
CCATGGCGGAAGTCAAGGGGTATCTGGAGCAGCGCATGCCAGCCTGGAGAGCAGAGCAAGTATGCGCATGTCTTGGGATTCAGGGCGTGATTGCGAGACCTTAAATCTCGCTGATTGGAGGTAGGGATGGCCGCCATCCCAGGGTGAGGAATACCGTCTTGCAAAAGAGACATAACGCCCCAGAGGAGAATGTAGCTCTCCACCGTAGCTGAAGAACTTGAAAAAACATCTGGGTTTCCGCGGGAAAACAAGAAATTCCTACCTGGGGAAAGGAGGACTTTCACCGCTACAAGTCCAGACCACGTGAAAAAAAACAAGGTGCACAACTTTTCACCAAGAACGCGCACCAAACATCTGGTCAGAAGAAGGAATTGGGAGAGAAAGTCACCCAGTCTAACCAAAGAAGCAGGAAGCATTGATGGGCAGCAAACTGTAAAAACTAGTGCTCTGGAGGGGAACGGAAGGAATCTTAAGAAAGTGAATCCCATCGAAGAAAAAGCTTCAAGGGACACGGAAGGGTTACAAAAGACGATCTGGCGGACATGTTGAAAGGAGGTGGCAGGAATCAAAAAAATCTAGAGAAAGAGGTACAGGAATCAAGACGAACCGGAAAGGGAAATGGGGAACTTTCATGAGATGGAAATACCTGAACGGAACCTCTTTTCAAGGTCAAGTTGGGGGGATTGCACCGTATACCTGGGGAGTGGAAGACTCACAAATCGCAACCCATGCGACACAGCGCAATCAGGGATGCACACGCATGTGGGGTTGAGACGGTAAAGACTGCCCGGCGCATTTAAAAGCTTCAAAAAAGGGGGGGGGAAAGGGTGGCTCATGTCTCGCAATGCGCAAGCAACAGCAAGCCGTATTCAACTGCTAAGACTAGGAAAAAAGAAAAGAAAAGGGCTTACGACCGGGGTCACGCGCTGTCGGGTACCGTCGCGCTGGGCAACGTTGAACCTTGAACTAACAGGGTAAGGGCAGGTGAAGTAAAGACATGATTGAAAAGAGGGGGGAATGAAACCAAGAGTACCCCTTGCTTCAGGGGGTGGAAGGGGGGAGCGTTTCCCGTACGCTGGAAGTGCGAATAAAGTTCAAGGATCGGGGGGGAAGAGTGGGGAGTTTTGACTCTCGAGAGGGGGTTGTCTTTTGGTTGTTCCATGAAGCGTCGGGGGCATGAGTCTGGGTTGAAGCCTCGTAGAGCTAAAGCAAGGGAGAACGCGGCGCATTCGACCACTTTGCCAAGGGCCGAGGGCAGTCAAAAAAGCCAGGGGAAGGAGTAATGAAGGTAAAAGCAGTTTTTTAGGAGTGCAAAAAAAGGGGGATGAGCCGAACCAAGGTCAACTAGTGCCTCAAAGAATTCGAAGCAAAGCAAGAGAAAAAGGATCTTTGAAAAGCTCTGAATACACTGCAGGAAGGGGGATGTTGAGTGTCAAATGGTTGGAGGGGGAAAGAAAGTCGGAGTGCGAGCGCGGAGATGCAGTTTCTGCTCACAGGGGGGAAGAGAAAGAAATCAAACACAACCAAAAGCATCGTCTGAGCTCTTCCGGCAGCATCTATTCATTGGGCAAGTCACTTGGGAAGGAAAAATAGCAGAACGGAATGAAGGGTGACAAGCACCAGCCGCTCCTCACACTCAAGGACCACGGATTGACCCCAAAGCGAAGGAAGGACCAGAGACTCCTCCCACGCGTACTCAGAATTCATCGTCTCGAAACGCCTATTGGGAGCAGCGAGCAAAACGCAGCGGGAAATCCCATGATCTCATGCAGAGAGGGGAAAGGATTAAGGGCCGAAAACTTAAAATTAGGAGAGACCAGAAAAGAAGCTATGGGGGCTAGCACCGATGAGACAGAAACTATTCATGAAGCACGGGTGAAATGAGCTCGAGAGTAAAAATCGAGGGAGACGGAGCGAGCACGTCCCGACAAACGCCAAGCAGAAAGGGGATATTCGAAAAGAAAGGAAACGAAGAGGCTCCTTGCAAAGAGGGCCTCAGGGGACGACCACAGGAATGTGAAAACCTGGGAGCAACTACAAAAAATCAGGGTCCTCTACGATATAGAAGAGACAACGAAAGGCGCCTATAAAAATCTGTACACTCCTCACAGAAAGTTAGAAGGCCGTGGGGAAGACGGACCTTTTCTTCTGATCAATGATCTCATCGGTTTGTTCGAAATGGAGAAAAAGAGGACCGGGGAAATGACGGAAAGAGAATACGCGCATGGCAGGGAGGGCCTGTCGCAGACAGACACGTCTTATTTTGCGGGTCGTGGGGGTAGAAAGAGGTATGGAGGCTCAAAACCGGAAGTAGGAAAGAAGATAAAAAGAATGCGCCGTCAAAGACCGAAAATCAAAAACCAGGAGAGACTCTTAAAAAGAAAGAGAGTCGATAGGGGGACGTGAAACGGACCAGGTCGAAGAGCTGGTCACCAACTGGAGACTTTGTATTAACACCACGAGGAGAATTGCGAGAAAAAATGATTGAAAAGAAATACATCTAGGGGGAAGCCTCTGTGCTGCGATATGAAACGAGGGGGCTCAGAAGACAGAGCTTGCGAAGGCTAGCGACTCTCTTACGCGAGAAAGGGGTAAGGGGGGTAAACTTGTAGATGAAAGGGGTTGTCGTGCTGAGACGGATTTTCAAATTAGAGACGGAGGGGGAAGGGGGATGAAGTCTGAAGAGAACCCCGTCTCTGGGAGAGAGTGCTTAGTCGGGGAGAAGAGAAGGAAAGTAGATCCCAGGCGGTCAAGAAGGAATAAAAGGGAATCCTGCCGAAAGATAGGGGAGAAAAAATCGGCAAAGGAAACTTGCGGCGGACGCATCTCTTAGAAGAAGGGAGGGGAGGTCCTTTAATAACTGGGCACAAAGCTCTGCTGGAAGAGAACGAAGATTTCAATTTCAAAAGGAAAGGGTATGGAGAAAAAAGAGGCGTGGCGAAGTCTATGAGCCGAAGTCGGCGGCGAGACGTTTGAGTACGCGTCCGGCAAAAGGGGGAGGTCCCGCTTGTTCAAACTTAGTGAAGGTCGGAACGGCATAAGAAAGGTCGTGCCACAGGATTGAGACTGGAGATGTGACGAAAGGGGGAGGGCCCAATGAGCTGCTTCGGCATGAAAGAAGAGCTATCTGCAGTTGCAGAAGACCGATTGAGTAACAAGGGACCTGGGCAGACCCTGCAGACGGAAACTCCGAAAAAGAGACATCCCTACCGAAACACTGAGAGCTTGTAAAACGAGCTAAGGAAGGATGAGGTAGGAGAATGTCCGTCAACCATTTATAGGGAAAGTTGAGGGAAGGAGGCAGGCTTAAAACTTTTAGACCTCAAAAAAAAGTTTTCATCAAGTTGAGGGGAGGGGGCGGCGCATAATGGGGGCCAGAGGGGAAACGGACAGGACTGCTTAAGGGGATCCAGGGAAGGACCTTTTGCAGTAATCCGGGAGTCTGAGCAAAACGCTGGAGAACACTTTTGAAAAAAAAAAGAGGGGATCATAAGAAAACAGGACTCTTGTTCCAACAAGTCGCCGGTCTTAAGAGTGAGAAAAATGGGAGGGAGAAATCCCTAACATTAACAAATAAAATGACGCACATTGGGGGGTCTGGGGGGGGGATAATCGGGCAGGATGAATGAGCAAGAAGACAGTACAAACACGAATAGGGAATTGAGGGGGGTCAAAGGACCTTCTTATCGCCAGCGACATAACCGGAGTCTGAAAGGAATTGGCAGAAGGGGGGAGGGGCCACGAATGTGCAGAGCTACGCTCGTTGTAAAATCCGGAGGCGACGGACTTATTATTCAAGAACGATTTGTAAAAACTCAGGAAACAGGTGTGTTCACAGGATAAATGGGCTACGGGAAAAGGGTAAAAACGGCAACATTGGTAGTGGAACGGGTTGGGAACTACAGTAGCGCGATTGAACAAAATTCTTGGGTGGGTCGAGAGGGGGGGTGTACCTGTAAGATAATTATTGTCCTAGAGCCAACAGGGAAGGAAAGCTTCCCAATTACGTCCTTAGAACAAGAGGCAGGCCAATTCAGGGGGGAAAGTGAAAGAAGAGCTCTGAGCAACACTCGAACGCTAATAGAGAGGAGGATTTTGATAACGGGAAAGATTAAAAGACGCACGATCTGTCGGAGATGAAGGAAACCAAAAATGGAAATACAGCTGGGAGTCGCGGGGGGGAAGTCACAATCAGTGGTCGCAGAAAATGAGGAAAAAAAACAACAACTTCTTTAACAAAAAAGAGCACAAGTTCAAAAACCTGTTGCAAGGGTTGAAAAGTCATAATGAGGAATGAGCACTGATGTTGAGATAGGGAATTATAGGGAGAAAGGGAAGAGCAGACTGGGGTGGAAAGAAGGGCATTGTGGTGCCACAGGCATCATTGTGGTTGGGTCAAGGGGCGGGATGTCGCTGGCCGCAGCAGATAAAGGGATGAAGTGTCGAGGGGAAAGCTAAAGACAATTTGATGAGGGAAAGGCGGTGGCTAAGCCGAATCTCACATATTTTTGCGCGGATTCATGACGCTTTGCAAGACGGTAGGGAGACCATGAATGGGCCGGGCCATCAGAAAGTCCAATCAGCCGCTTTGTGAGTTCATCGTGATACCATCATCTAAACGCCCAAGTCAAAGCATTGTGCGAGATGGCTGTTCTGTGAAAGAGGGGGGAGCGATGGACCAAACAAACGCGAATCATGAGAGAGATAAACAACAAAAGAGATACCACTAATCAAGAGAGACTCCTGGTGAAGATGAACGACAAGAGACTACAGCGCTTCGCAGGAAGAAACAGAGGTAAAGAAGGTAGGGGGTGGGAGGTTCTACGTGGTATCCGAACCTTAAAAAAAGCTCTCGGGGGAGGGGACTTGCAGAGGGAAGCCGCGCCAGGTGAGAATTTAACGTCTGGCAAAAAGGCATATCGAGCCAGGGAATTCTCTCAGACACGAGAACTGGGCACGAACTAAGAACATCGTGGGAGGAACAAAAGCGAAAAAGTCAACTCAACAAAAGTTTGTGGGGGGGGGTATGAGGACGGTAACTCGACATACCAGCCTTGGGAAAAAACAAAAAGTGACAAACGGTACACAACCGCAGCACGACCATAGGGGGGGGAAAAGATCAAAACGAAAGGTCAGGAGTCAGGCAAATGATAGACTCAGCAGGCTAAGGCCTCACAACAAACACACAAAAAAAGACATAAAAAAAAACCAAAAAAAACAGCATTGGGGAAAGGAGGGGGGAATAAAAAACATTCGGATGACTCTTTTGATCCTCTAATGTGAATCGTGGACGGAAGAAAAGATGGTAACCAAGCTACTCCCAGACTTAAGGGTCAACAGGACTGGACAGCGGGGAAGGAGTCGACTTGAAAATTGTACGGCTACCATGAGAAAGAGCTGAAGATAAGGTCGAGGGGTGAAGCCTCAGCGAAAATCTTTAACTTGAAAGAAAAGTTGGAAGGGGAAAATGAACTCACGCGTAAAATTGCGTCCGCTTGTAAGTCACTTGATGGTAGAACGGGCAGGACGAGGGAAAAACAAAACTAGCCAAAAAAGACAGGATTGGAAGCGAAAATCAGGGCTTACACCCAGGAAAAATTTGTGGGATTCGAAGAATCGCCGAAATTCGGGCAGTGATCATGAAATCTGTGGAAGGAAGGGGCAGCAAGGATCAGGGACATGCGCCAGCATCAATGAGTCAAGAGTCAAAAAGCTGTAGATGCGGGGGACCATCTTGACGAGAAGGGGGGGAAATTTTACTAAGGAGGGTGGCACGGCGAGGTTGTACCCGGTATACTGATCACAGTGTAAGCAATGATCGCGTGAGCTTCTTTGAAGACGCATGGGAAGGATCCGGCAAAAGAAACGCCTGGAGTCAAGGGTAGGGGAATGCAGGGGAAAGATCGTGGTCCGCTAAACTTCTTTCGGGAAAGGAAAATAGCTTAAAAAAAAGAGATGGTGGAGGTGAAGGATCAGAAAATCATTTGGAATGCCCCCAACGGAGGAGGGAAGAAAGCGGGAATCCTCTTAGATCGAGCACGCCGCCCAGGCGAATACGCATGAGACAAATGAAGCGTAAAACCTGGTCGGAGAGAAGGAATTAAGGATGGAGGACAGCTTTTTGGTTAGGCAGTACAAAAAGGTGTAAAAACCTTCCGGGGGACATCAAACCTTTCTACGGGAAGACCGGCTAATTGAACAGCGCAACAACGAGTAAGGCGGCGAAGTTCCAGCTCAGACCAGAAGGGAGGGAGGACTACATTGCCGTACTAAGCTTCGGAAGGGCCTGGGGGGTCTACGGAAAGCGTAAGCTAAAAGAAGGAAGGATGGGCTCGAGGAAATCAGACTGAGCTCCATCCTCAGATCGGCGTCAAAAGGGTTATAAAACAAAGAAACTAGTTCAGCCTGATCAAAGGCCTCATGGAACAAGACAGAAGATGGAGCCGCCGGGGGTACGTCACCTTGGAAAAGAGGGCCTCCCTTAACAGTGGACTGGCATAGCAGGACGATCTTGCACAAAACTTCGCCGAATTCAGCTTATGCAACAGCGAGTGGGAGGAAGCTAATCCAAAAGTCAAGCTGGTACCACGTGAGCTAAGAAAGCCTTGGGGGGCACTTCCTGGAACCTAAAAACTGCAGCTTACGAGAGATGGGTAAAAAAAAAGCAAACGTGGCAATAGGGGGGTAAAGAGGACCTAGGGAGACCGTCATAACGGTATTCACCAAACTCGCAGGAGGGACCTCGGGAAGGAAAGAGGAGCAGGGGGAAAGTCACGAACAAAGCCAGGGCAAAAGTGTCTAGCAGAGAAAACTCCTAATACTTGGAAAAGGAGTTCAGCTGTTAATTCAAGGAACAACCATCAGAGACACCACAGGGGGGGGGGGGAACCGACCCCTAATCGGTAAGAATATATCCAAGGACACGAGAAAGGGGAGAGGGAGAAATCGGGTCTCCCCGCAGCAGCCGGATAAGAACGCAGAGTGTTCCGGCGCGGGGGAGTATGCGTAGGGAGGGCAATATCAATCGTTTTGTTCAATAACAGGAAAAGGGACCAGCTCAGAACTGGGGACTGCACGACGGAGGTCAGGGAGGACTTCGCCTCTCTAGACCTGGGAGGGGAAAGGTCGTGGACCGGCAGAGCGCACCGTTTAGATCGAAAAAAGAGGATTATGAAAATAGAGAGAGGCCAGATGCGAAGGAAGGAAAAGAGGAAAACTCAAAAAATCTCGCACCAAAGCCCTGGACATGAAATTTAGTATCGGGATTAAAACGAAAGGGGCGCAAGTAGGTTACTAAAGGTGAGTAACACAAAAAGAGCAATCCTTGCTGCAAAATACCTCGAGAATTCCGGAGCAATGGCGAATAGGGAGTCAAAGCTGAGTAGCGGGAAAGACACGATTTTGAGAAGAGCGCTCGAGCGGAACGCAGGTGGAGGGAACTAGTAGAGAAGAGAGGGGTCAGGGTTGCCCCGTGTCTAGAAGGGTGTCTGAAAGCTGAAAGATGTTCCAAGAGAGGAGAGGGAGGTGAATTGGGAAAAGTGGAATCGTGAATTACCCCTTGAAGGATCAATTTCGGGGGTAGAGCTGAGGGAAGATGTAAGGGGTCAGGTCCTAGGACGGATCAAGATACACTGGCTGACATGGCAGGAAAATGCATCGATGGCCGAAACAGAAAAAGCGTTCGGGCGCAGACATGACGACGGGGATTCTGCAGGAGTGCGACGCGTGAAGCCGGGCAACAGGAGAGTCGGTGAAGCCGAACTTTTGTAAAGCTAAGTGGGGGAAGACGATCTCGGGTAAGAAACAGGCGTCGGCTAAGGTTTAGAAATAGGAGAGGGCCGAAAAAATGGAGTCTGTTAACCAATGGTCAAAAGGGTGGACTGAGGAACACGGGACGGCTTGTTCCCATTTACTTATGGAATTCGGGGGGAGAAGGGTCCTGGAAGTGAATTTCCCAAGTACGGCCGAGCGGAGGAAAAAGGAGGAAATCTAGAAGGAAGAGGAAGGGAGCAATTTTCCCGGTGAATCCCTGCAAAGAGACTCACTCTCAAATAAGAAAAGTATAGATAACGACCTCATTAGAGAGGAATGGGGAGAGGGCCTTACGATTGGTTTTGTTCGGAGAGGAAGACTTAAATTGATCTTAGAAGGTGGGGGGATGGGACTGAGACTCAGGGTGAAAAGGGAAATGATTCAAAAAAGATGTGTCAGCCATTAAATCATTTAGGCCTCAAAAAGCAAAAGGGTTGTGAAAACGAAAGGGGAATCTGTGTAATGCCCGCGGCAGTTGTTGTCTGAGATAAAAACGGCTTGAAAACGACAATTCGACACGACGCCGTTGTGGATTCCCAAACGATCGAGCAAGAATGAACCGTACACGAGGTACCAAACGAAACACACTCATATCAAGAAAGAGGAAAAACGAGCCCGGTCCAACGAAATTGACGCAGGGTTGGACTGCTCGGCGGAGCAGAAGATGACGCAGGCAGGAAGTAAAGACTCGACCTGCTGAAGTAGGGTGTTGGAAAAACTTATCAAAAGGGAAAAAAGTAAAGAGCCATCGCGCAAGAAAAAAATCCGAAGCAAAAGATGGGGAAAAAGTTTCGTCACTGGTTGACTCCAGCGAAGCGCGTGGGAATCATGCGAGAAGATGGGTGCGCATTAAGCTTATAACTCAGTCATCTAGGTGAAGAAGGATGAAATTGCCTGGCAGCTGGAAGTCAGAAATGGGGTGAGACAGGGGGAAAAAAAAAAAGGCTAAACGAAATGTGTTTTTGCGTAGAGGGGGGTGTTCCTTTACGGGAACAATACTAAAACATAAGGGAAATTGGGATCGGGCCCTGAAGGAAAAGGGACTCCTAAATCTTAGGTTGCAGGAGGGGAGAACAGGTCAATTATCTCGTGAATCGAAAAGGGGGAACTCTAATCTATCGGGGGGGGGGTTATTACGCAGCAGTAACAAAGACGAACAGACTAGATCTGTCACTTAGGGGAAGGAGGCGGGTAAAAAAAGGAAATGTCAATCAATCTTCCGACAACGTCAAGGGGAGAAGAAAAATCAAGGAGGGGGAGACGGGCTGGGTTTAAGGGGGGAGGCCGAAACATGCGAATCGGCTTATTTTGAGATTCCGGGAATGATAGACGTCTCGGCATAAAAGATGTTTGGGGAGTGATGTGGGGGGAAAAGGTTGGGGGGAAAGAAGGGTGTGGTGTTGGAAAAAAGGAGGAGGTTTAACGCATCATAGATGTATGAATGTTTCATGGGGAAATACACATGGGGACGAAGTGGAGGGAAGGGACTCTCGGTGTAAGAAAACATTAAAAGCGGGCTCTAAGAAATATGGTAAATTGAGACAGGCGAATGAAAGGCCAATCTCACGGTCAAAGCAATCTCTATCTTTGTTAGGTCTAGGAGAAAAAAAAAGACGCCCACGCACCCTTACGAATACTTTCTGTTAAAGGGGAAATATAATAGCTGTCAGAGGGCTGGCTACAGATAAAAACAGGACTGCGGGATAACAGATGGATCTCGAGGAACAAAAAAAAAAGAGGGAGGAAAAAGGAGAAATCCATATAGCATTCAGTGACTTGTCCCCCAAGCGCCGGCAAGAGGAGTCAAGCATCTTCTTACTGTGGAGTGGGACGGGTCGGATGGGGAAAGAGGACCGGACCAGCGAACTGGGATCGCATAGGGGAGAAGCGAAAGTCAGACGGGACATCTTGAGCAAGCAAAAATTAAAATAAGGAAAAGGAAGAAGATCAAACACACCTCGAGCTTCAAGACGACGCCATCGGTCGCTTACCCGCGAACATGCAAATTGAGTTTGTTTTTTCGGGGGGGCGGGTCAAAGGAATCCAAACAAGAAGAATACCAAACGGGGGGCCACAAAAAACGCGCACCCCCAACGTGTGAAAACTAAAGAGAAGTGGCGATCATTACCGGATCTCGGACCAAAAAGGGAGGGAAGGAACAGGACAGAAAAGTGAACGGAAGGGAGGCAGCGAGTGGTCGACCGGAAGATCCTTGGCAGCGAACTGAGGAGCCAGACAGGCCCAAATCATCCAAGGACGACGAGGATCTTCTTGGCGTCATTTTAAGGGGGGCCGTCATCAAAGACTGAGGGAAATAAGTTCGAGGGGCGCGAAGACGAACCTCCTTCTTGAAATGGGCAATACTTGGCCAAGGAAGAGTTCGGAGAAGGGGGGGGAAAGGAAAAATCAAACTTGAAGGTGCACGGAATGACCATGGCAGGCGGGACAACCCTATCGCCAAAAAATAAAGAATACGTTCAACGAGAAAGGATGAACAAGGAACGCAACGGGGGTTGGGTTTGTGAGGGATCAGAGAACGGTAAGTATCTTCTGCAAAGTCGTTCAGGGAGCTGGAATCAGTAGAGAAATGAGCGCATAAGGAAGCAGGAGGTCAAAGCGCCGGAGGCGGCCGATTCGGAGAAAAATGGGATTTATCTAGAATCTGTCGGGAGGAGATTGAGAAAATGTCTCGGATGTCAGCCTGGGGTGAAAATACTTCCTCAGTGAAGATTTTAATTGAACGCAGGTAGGAGATGAAATGGAAAGGGAAAGAGGAAAAACAAAACTTCAATCCCAAAGTGTGGTAAGGGCACTGGAAAGGGGTGTACGATAAAGAGTTACTTTCGCCTCTGGTCACGTGGAAAGATGGAAGGGGTTCTTGGTGATGACTAAAAGCAAATTTTTGAAGACCCCGGCGTCCTGGGACTAAAGATGGCTAAGACCAATCGTAAGATAAAGCAAAAGGAAGCCCATCAAGAAACATTTCCATTCAATTGTCAGTGCAGGGCGAAGAGAATTTAAAAAAGGCTGGATTACAAAAGTTGTTAAAAAATGAAACGTGTAAAAGAAAGCGACTACCTTGGAGAAGATCAAGGCGCCACTCAAAAAAAAATCTCCTCACTCAATACATTCGGGGGACAATCGAAATAAAAATGCGGACGGAGGAGGATAAGGTTCTGATGCGAGCAAGGGCGGAGATTTCTAATGCTACAGTTTCAAGATCAATTCATTAGACGCACGGGGCGCCTAGACTAGAAGAGAAGGCAAGAGATTCATATCAATGGGGCCAACAAATAGCAAGATCAACTCGCTCAGTTTCAAAGAAAAGGAATTTCAAAAAGACGGACAAGACGGGGGACAAAGTCTGAAAAAACAAGCAGCCAGGGAGGGGGCAAGCAAACTCGCCTCCCAACGATCACGCAAAGATTCGATTTCGCAACCGACTAGGGGAGAAATCTCCAAAGGAAACAGGGAAAGTCCCGGTACTCAAAGGCATAAAGACTTGGGACACGTAGGCTAAAGAAGGAAAGCACGGAGAAGATGCTAAAGACTAAGCAAGAACGTGGAAGGGGGTCTTAAGAATATGATCACTCGAGAGGGTTAATCACTTTTTTATACACCCTTGGCCGCAAGGCCAAGAGAGTGCAGATGGCGCGAGATACAACGCAAAGAACAGAATGGGTATGAAGGGAATCAATCACGGGAAGGGCGAGACTGGCAAAAAGCGAGGGGGAAGGTCCAAACTAACTACCAACGGGACACTGAAAGGATTTTCCGCGACTATTAAATCGCCAAAGCAAACTGAGCGACAATCAAATAGTGGGGGATAACGACAGAAATACCCGGAGACCTCAGAAGGTCGCAGGGCTCAACCAATTCTTCTCGGGAGGAGAAAGGGGAGAGAGGGGGGCCTCTCTGACCAGAGAGGTGGACCCTGGGAAAGGGAGGTGAAATCAAGAAATCCGCGCATGGGATTGGAGGACGTCTCCTCGAAGAGTCCCGTTGGAGTAGGTTCCGGGCGTGGCAAAGCAGCGCAGATCAACAACAACGAGGAAAAAGAATAGACCAGAATGCTCTAACAGGGGTGAAACTGAAAAGATACGGGAATCGATCGTATCACTGAAACCCTTCATGACGATTGAGGAGAGGGACTTCAGGTAAAAGGACGACGTTGGAGTAAGTGTGAGGGAACACCAAACGATGCGATCCGTTGAAAATCAACCCGTCTCAAAGAATGCTGATAGCGGAAGAGGCTGCAGAAAGGGGGAGGGAGGGGCTGAGTGGTGAGAGAACCACGATTTGTGATGGAAAACCGCTCCGACGACGAGCGTGACAAGATCCGTCGCGGAAGAGAGGGGAGTGGGGTCCCCTGTCAAGATGGGGGGGCGGAATATGGAAAGAGGGACTTTTTGCCAAAGTGAGATCTCGAATGCTTAAAGAAGATACACATTGCAGCGAGCTTTAGTGGGGGTCGGTAAGGGAGATCGCAGAAGGGAAGGGGACGAGGTCCTGAGGCGTAGGCGGGGAAGAAAAACGTGATTGAAAAAGGTCCGAGTAAGCTCATAGAGGACTCAAATGCAAGGGGTGGGGGCACGCAGAACGGAGTCTTCTGCAGGAGGTAACTAAAGTGAGAAGGAAAGCTCTGAGTGAGCTCACGGGGCCAAAAAATCAGGGTAGGATAGCTGGAGGAACAATGAGTCGGGTTAGAAGCTGAAAGGGAGGTCGATGACGGGGGGGGGGAACTTCTCGATTCCGAAATGGATTGCATGGTTGAAACAGCCGTGTCCACGGATTGGAAAGTCGGTACCGGAAAAGCCAGGAGGTCCCATAGGCGGGGGGGAATAAGAGCTAATTAGAAGGAATGGGAAAAAAAGGTGACCCATTCCCATGAGAGGAAGGCTAGGAATAATTGCATTTTGAGTCTTAAGAGAAGGAGACGACTGTAGCAGACAACTTAGAGTGCAGAAATAGGGGCCTCAAACTGAGAAGCCGACCGCAGGGGAGAGGGAAACATGGGTTCCCTATCACACTATGGAGGGGCGGAGCCAGGTCCGTCATCATTGACGAAAAAAATGGGGGAAGGGTGGCTGCGACGCATTGGGGAACACGTGAAGAAATAATCCAAAAAGGGGGTCATCATAAATCTGAATGCTAGACTGCCAGATGTACGGGCAAATTGGCGCTGCGTAAATTCCAGTCTAGGACCAGGTTGGAGGTAGATCACGAGCTTAACAAAACGGAATATAGAAGGGAGACAGGGGGGGACAACTATTCGCGGGAAGCAGAATACCTCAGATTCAAAAAAAAAAAAGACCGGTACGGGATAAAAAGTAGCCAGAGAAGGAAGGGATGCAAACGCGAATCCCTGGAAAACGAAAACAAAGGTTGTAGCAGTTGGGGTCAGGCTTCGTGGACAAGGAAGTATTCGCAAAAGGGTATCCCTCCGGCTAAACCCCAAGAACTTTAATGTACAGGTGGCACACAAGATGGATCTCGACATCACTCGCCAGCGCGACCCGCGTCAGGTCAAGGCGGTTCAACTTGGAGGGTAAAGAAAAGGTGCCGAAGGTAAGGCAGAGTTTAAAATCCGGAGGAAGGGAGGGCTTGGAAGGCGTAGAAATAGGGATGCCACGCGTCCTTCAACACTGTTGGAAGAGGATTTCAGGCGCGTTCGGGACAAAGAAAAAAAAAACACGGGTGCGGGAAAAGGCACAATAACAAAAAAAATGCTTTTGTGGTGGTTGGGCGATAGGTTTTTTAAAGGGAAAGCTGCCAAATTAAGGGTAGGCTCCCACAAGTGAAATTGAAAGAGCCTGAATGGACCGGTAAGAAGGGAAACCGAAAAAGGTTTCAAAAAGTCTGACCAAGGGTCAAAAGTTAGCCTGGTAGATCAAACGAGAACCTCGTCGAGGCGGGAGATGGGGGTGATGGAAGGGCAAAGAAAACGATTACTCACGATAGCGGCGCTGGGGCAATCCTGTTTCCAGAATCGGGGCGTAGAGGGAGTAAATCATGTTCGCGACAAATATTCAGTAGGACATCGAAAAAAAAGGGTTTCTTTGGTTTGAGGCCTCAATCAAGTCGGCCCTTCGCGCTGATTTGGGTCTGGGATTATCTAAGTTCAGCTGCGAGAAAGAGGGGGGGGAGAGTTTAGGGGGGGGCCCTTTTGTCAATCAGGTGTGGTTGTTTACAGGATGTTCACTGGACAGAGACGAGATCAAAGGGGATATGTCAAAGGGGTAAGCGACAAAGGGGAGAAGTCGGCTATGCTTAAAGGCTAGGCTAACACCATCAAAGCGAGTCAGGGGACGAGGTTGGGCAAGACGGTAAGTAAAGACATGGAGATGGGGCCAAGTAAAGACACGTCAAAAAGAAAAAAAAGGGGGGAGCACCATCACTCTACCGATCACACTCAGTAAAGAAACTGCTTTTCCTGAAAGAAGACTCTGGGCTACAGAGAAACAGAATGAG
>Ga0179593_1569727_pt1 | contig 14282 bp, 15 predicted proteins | sample CZODoug2_1_08_16_FD_185931 | JGI IMG/M metagenome (GOLD analysis project Ga0179593, IMG submission 185931) | Vadose zone soil fungal communities from Angelo Coast Range Reserve, California, USA - CZODoug2_1_08_16fungal (PacBio error correction) | ecosystem: Environmental > Terrestrial > Soil >...
GGACAGGGATTTCGACAAGGAAAGGGAAAGAAAGTACGCGCAGGATCCCCGCAGTCGTACGTTCTTGAGGAAAATGAGGGAAGAGGATAGCGACCTATTACAACTACCACCGCACTTCGACGAACAGCGAGAGAGGGGGGGAAGAAGAGGATCCCGCATCCCCCGATGGCCAATCCGTAAGCCGCGACTGGCGCGCCAGCAGAAAAAGAAAAAGGGGAGAAGGGAATCTTCCTAATCTCATTACCGAGGAAGAGCGGGAAGGGAGGGTAGAAGACAAGAAAGAGGAAAGAGGAGAAACTGGGGATGCGCCCATTGTGACTAGTTTTCCAGCATAGGGGTTAGAAAAGAGGGAGGGTACTTCATTTCCAAGTGTAAGAGAAAAGCGGGGGGAAGGGGGCGGCCAAAACCACGCGCCGTCCGTGGCCGATCTGGTCTACCCGGGGAGGGGGGAGGGGGGGACCGTAAAAAGAAGGACAAAAAACAGAGAAAAGAGAGTGCCGTTCCAGTTCTAATCTTTACACGCCCAAATCACCCCAGAGAAAGCAAGGGGGGAAAGGAATCACTATCACTTTACCATACGAAAGCAGATTCCGTGGAAAGAGTATCCTTCGCCATCGACTATCCTTTCCAGATGTAGCGGGGGGAGAAAAAAGGGGGGGGGGTCTTATCCTATTCCATCTTGAAGGGAAGAGCAAAGAGAAAATGAGAGGGAGGTGGCGAACTGGACTTGGGTTCCCTGGATGAAGGAAAGCCAAAGGAGGTGAGCACCGCGGATGCGAAGAAAAGAAAAAACTTTGTATCCTTCTGAACGACAGAGGGGGAAAAGAAGGGGGGGCTGGACTTTCAAGAAAGGACGGCCGTTGTATCGCAGGATCTCAGAGACAAGCCTTCACCCTGGTGGAAACGGGTTACAAGGGTCTGGTCGAGGATTCCTTGGCGTCGGCTGGCGGAAGGGGGGGAGGGGGGAAGGAGGTACAGCCCCTTCCTTTCTATTCAGCCTTGAAGAAGCGGAGAGAAAGGGAGGGTAGTGCCGACGCCCACTACTGCAAAACCAAAACAAACCCCAATGCGGAAACAGAAAGGGGAAAGGAAAGAAAAAACTATCTTACCTTAACTCCATGGGAACAGGAAGATCAGGCCGTTCGCGTCCATCCTTCAGAGAAAGGAAGGGGGGGGGACGACATCAACAGCGAAAAGGAGGAGAAACGACTACACGAGAAGGAAAAATGCGCTGCAATATGAAATTTCCTCTAATCTCGAGAGGAGAGAGAAGAGAGGAGAGAGACAGCATATATTCTCGCGCACCGAAGCAAATAGATGGAATTTTGAAGGGCATCGGGTAAGGTTTTTTTAATCTATCATTTCATAATGGGGGGGGGGGAAGAAGAGGGGAAGGCTTCCTATAAACTTCTAAATCTTCCTTCCAGGCCAGTGAAAAGGAGGTTCTTTGGGAGAGTGTTAGACTACTTTCTTCTCACTCGACCTAAGCAGGGGAAAGGAAGGAGGAGAGGTCTTCACAACCTCCACTTCCGCGGACCTGTGGCGTGGATGGACAAATTAGTTAGGAAGAAGGGGGGGAAGGAAAGGTTAATGCCACCTTCTTTATCTCGCTTGTCGGAAAGAATGCAGAAAGGAGGGAAAAAAGGAGGTCTGTATAATCACTTCGTGCACCGGGTAGATTAGTCTGATAGCGAGGTGTAACCTACGAGAGAAAAGAAAGAATGAAGCCGAGAGCGGCCTTCCTCTCCTAATCTCTTCCAGGAAGAAGAGCGGGGGAAAAAAAGAGCTGTGCTTCCTCCTTAACTCATGGTCGCATAACGAGAAGTAAGAAGAAAAAAGGGAGACGCGAGTTCACCTCATGCCTGATTGGCGGTGAAAAAGGGGGAGAGTGAAAATATAGTACTACATCCTCTAATTAAAATCCGGCCTGCGGTGAAAATGAGAGGGATTCAAGGAGGGTAACTGCCATGTTCGCATTCAGGCCGACTCGATGGGGGGGGAAATAAAAAGGGAGAAGGGAACTTTTGCAGATTTCCCTTCCTCTCTCGGCTTCCGGAGATGAGGTGAAGTCTCGGGGGGGAGAAGCCGATAGAGAAGTACCCGTTTCGACTTATTATCCTGCAAAAAAGGAAAGGGGAAAGAAGGGTTCTCGCACCATCTCTATTACCCTTTCTGGCCTGCAACTGGGCGAAGGAAATGGATCCTGGGAGCTAAAAAAATAGACCACTCCGGCTCCGGTGAAAAAGTAGGAAAAAGACACGTCTTATGTTCCTCTCTTGCCGAAGGGGGAAGCCGGAGAGACGGACACCAAGGGAAAAAGAAATTCACATCCTTTAAGTCAAGAGAGAGCGCAAGCATGCCGATAGCCTGAGACTAAAGACACTTACCAAAACCCCCCCAAGGAAAAAAGTTCCCTAATTTCGGAACAGCGATCCTAATATACTTGTTTAGCAATACCCACGACAGAGGAAGGCGATAGCGTCTACTTTCTCACAAAAGCGAAGCGAGCAGTGCGGGTAGGAAGGGAAAGAAATAGACGATGTCGCTGTGCGGTCGGCAGAGGCAAAAGAGCGAAAAAAAAAGCGGCAAGGGGCCTTCGCCCTCCTGGCAAAGTGACAGTGAAAGACCTCATGTGCGGAGGAAAGAGCGCCCCAGTTCTCATAGAACGCCGTTCTTCCCCGGGGGCAGGAAGAGGAGGGAAGAAGAAAGACAGTCATTTTCTTCTAGTCCGTGAAATGTAAGGCCGAGTGAAGACCGAAGAAAGGAAAATCGACCAAGAAACGTGTGGGTCACCTCTACAAGGCCACCAGGTGCGACGCGAGGGGAAAGGATCCTTCGTCTACAACAGTCTGCACGCGTAACTTGACACGAGGGGAAAGAAGGGGACTTCACATGGTAAAACTAAGGAGAAAGCTGTCTTCATCATCTACAAACGTATATTGGAGGGGGAGCACTCCTCTTTTCTTCACACTTCCCGCTTGGGTGGAGCTAGGGAAAGGAAGCCTTTCGCTATTTTTCCTTACACGTGCGCAAAAGAGCGGGAAGGGGGAGAAGGAGGAAAGAAAGGCTATTCATTAAGTCATACCACACATGGAAGAAGGGAGGAGGAGAGGGGCTCGTGAGTCTGGCTTTCGTATACTGTCCACTGTAAAATAATAACGGATAAGGATAGTGCGGCTTCTTCATCACCGCGGGGGGGGGGAGGAAAAGGAAATGCTCACTTTACCTCTCAGCAGAGGGATACTCTAGGGAGAAGAGAGGCTGCTTTTTCTCGATCTACACGGTGCCAGAAGGAGGGAAGGGGACGTTGTCTCAGCTTTTCTTGTCACAGATGGAAAGAGAAGTGGTAGCTCCTCGCGGGGAGGGGGAAAGAAAAGAGCGGACCTAGTCCCTCTTGCGCGCATTAAAAGGGGAATAGAAAAAAGAGGAGGAGGGGCGTGTCCATTACTCCCCTCCACACGAAACTGAAATAGGTAGAGGTGTCGCACAGGCCCTGGGGGGGAGGGGGGAGAGGGCTGACAGCGGGCATCTTTCCTCTCCATTCCTTCTTACGGATTGGGGGAAAGGAGGAGGAAGGTAATCGCTATCTGCATCCCTCATTTCGGAGCGTGGAGTGAAGCGGACGACCGGTTTATAAGGAGGAAGGGAGGGAGGATCAGAGAGTACTGGGCGACCTTTCTTCTCATGTCGAATAACCGGCGAAAAGAAAGGGGGGGGGGGAGAGAGGTCCTATGGCGCACGGTTCTTTTTCCGACATGAGCGGTAAAATTCGAACACCATACGAGAAGAAAGAAGTCGTACGTAGTTCTGGCATCCGGACTTCAACTCGTGTCGCAGGGGTGGGGGAGAGAGAGAAAAAAACCAACTTTCTTTCTAGTCTCATAGGAGATAGGGAAGGGAAGGTGATTTAATAGCCTAAGAAAAAGGAAAAAGAAGGAACACGCTGTAAGAAAGCTCTCTACCCTCTGGGGAAGGAAAAGAAGAGAAGGCTGCATATTGCACTCCATTCTGTGTGCGACCCTTATGGGAAAGGAGGGGGAGGGTGAGATACCTGGTTATAGCTCTCCATGGTGAAGGGAAGGGGGAAGAGCCGATTGCTTCATTTCAACTTATTGCCATGAGGGGTAATAAACGAAAAGTACCGCCCGAAAAAAGACGCCGTGGCCGGCTGGCAACCTCTGATTTCGCAGAAACTAGAAACCTACTCTTACGCAGAGCGGAGAAGCTTGAAAAGGGGGAGAGTTCTGCACTCCATACTGTCGAGGTTGAGGGAGGTCTAATCCCTCTACGCGCACTGGACCAAGGGGACTTGCCTGGGAAGGAGGGGGAAGAATCGCCTCTCCATGCGACTCCCGGGACAGGTAGATGTCCCGGCCTGGTTGGTAGTGGAACCGGGAAGGGGAAAAAAAGGCCCGCCGACTTTTTCAGATCTAGCGTGTCGAACGGGGCAAATATGGCCCTTCGGTTATGCCAGGTTTGAAGGACACAAAGGCTGTTAATCACCGTCCGGAAGGAAAAAGGAGTGAAAAAAAAAAGTGTGGAACTGCTGACGACAGGCGAGAAGTCGCCCGAGGACAGAGCGGTACTGTTTCATTAAGCAAAGAGAAAAAAAAAAGGGAAGCACGCGGAAAAAGTTGGAAGTCAGGGAAAACGGGTCTGGTCTGAGGATGCCTTGGCGTCGGCTGGCAGAAATGAAAATAAAGAAGGAGGAAAAACCTGAAACCCTGCCCCTTCGAGGATGTGCAGAAAGGAAAGGAGAGGGTCGTGCCGAACTCCACATCTTCCCTCCGAAATGGGAGGAAGGGAAGAGGGGGGGAAATGGACTCGCCTTGACACGGACAAAGCGACAACTGCATTGAAGGGGGGGAGAGGAGCAATGCCGGTCTCTTCCTCCCTTCTCTTCCCTGGGAATCGTCCCGGGTAAATATAATAGGGGAGGGAAATCTCTATCTTATTTCCGCCGCCCAGAACGACTACAGATGGGGCGAGGAGGGGTGAGAAAGTAGCCGTCTAATCTGCTATAATGAAGGCAGGCGAAAAGATAATCTAATCAGTACATATTTTCGCTCTGCGCGGGTCAGCAACCGAAAAACTTATTGAGCAGCTGAGAATCCAATGGGGGGGGGAGGGAGGGGTAAGGGTTTTGTCAATACTGGCATTCCGACTCAGCCTGGTAGGAGCGATAAATGGGGGGGGGGGAAGTGACTTCGCTGACGTGATCGGTGACTTTTAATGGAGTGAAGTCCAGAGGAGTGGAGACAGGGGGGGAAAAAAAAAAAAGAAGAAATAAGAAGTTAATTGCTACCTGACCCTGGCATTTACTCACAAGAGAAAAAAGGGGGGGGATAAGGGTCTTCAACACTTCCGTCTGCCCCTGCGTGGCGTAGAAAAGAATGTGAGGGAGAAAAGGAAGGGAAAGAAGGGTATCACTCTCTTTTTTATCAAAAAAGGAGGGAGTCTCAGGGATCCGCGGGTACGAGGGGGGGGAGGATGCTGTGTCTGGCAAGGGGGAAGAGGTAAGGAGGGCGCCACTTCGCTTCTACCTGGAAAAGAAAAGGGGAAGAAAGGGTCCTAAGGCCGATCTCCAAAGGACTAGAAAAGGGTCTGCGCCGCGTCTGTGCGGAAGGAGAGAGAAAACCAGTTATCCTTGACATCCCTGGAAGGGAAACGTCAGTCGCGGATTTTCTTCGAGGATCAGGTGTGAAAGAAAAAAGAAGCCTGCGGTTAACTCCTGCGCCCTGTGACCAGCTGGAAGAAAAAGGCATGCCGACGCGTTGGCGAAGATAAAGGAAGAGGGAAAGAGGACCCTGCAGAAAAAGGGAAGGAGATTAAGGAAGATACGTCCGGCTTCCCGGCCAGCTCTGTTGGAGGGAAAAGGGAGAAGAAATCGACCTCGTACTGCCGCGTAGCGCCGACGAAGGGGGGAAAGGATTAAAACCGGCAAGAAGACGTCCGCACCGGCTTCCCGCCTCTGGCAGCTCGACCACAAGAGGAAAAAAAGAAAAAAGAAAAAAGGAGGAGGCCCTTTTATCCTCCACTTCGGTAGGTAAAGACCTCTCAACCAGGTAGAAAGGAGAAGGGAGGAAGCTCTGACGTTCATCTTCCCTCCCTCCGAGAAAAAAAAAAGAAAGAAAAAAAGGACCCTCTGCCCGGCACCGGTAGGGTCGGAAGGAGAAAGAGGATGAGTTAGCTATCTATAATATCATTCTAGAAGGAGAAGGGGAGGAAAGGAGGGGGCGACATTCATCTTTATTCTTCTTTTCGGCGGCCATCATCATAGACGGCTTCGAGGAGGGGGGGGAGAGGCGGCCGCCGACCGGCATTTCTTCCACTTCTCCCGAAGGAGAGAAGGGGGTCTCTATTTCTTTCTTTCATCGCTCCAGGTTCGGCGGACCTCGGTTCGAAAGAAAAGAGGAGAGACGGCGCTGCCTCTACCTTCATTGTTGCGGAAAAAAGAAGGAAGAAAGGAAAAAAGGAAGAAAAAAAAAAAGGCATCCTCGACCATCACTCTTTGGTTCACGGCGACAGGACAAAAAAGGGAGACAAGGAGATCCGAAAAAAGGGACGTTCCCTGTTAACTTCCCCGGGAAAGAAAAAAAAAGAGAAGGGTCTCTCTTTCTTTCATCATCTCCAAAGGAGGGGGGGTGGCTGAAAAGAGGGGCTTCACATCCTTTTTGCAGGGGGGAAGGGGCATCCTTTCCAGGTGACAGTAAAGAAAAAGTCCGGCGGGCGGTCCTGGGCGGTCAGGAAAAAAGAAAAAAAGACGTCCCTATCTTGCCTACAGCGGACCGGAGGAACAAAGAAGAAAGGAAAGGGCTGGTCAAGTGTTCGTTTCTGCTTCTGCATCAAAAAGAAAAAAAGGAAAAGGGAACGGCAAGCTCTTGATCCTGCTCCGCTAGGAGGAACGGGGAGGGGGGGGGGAGCGAACCTGTTCCATACTTCCACTGAGGAAGGGGGGAAGGGAGGAAAAAGGGGGGAACGTTCACATCTTTATCTACACGAGTGGAAAAAGGAAAGTGCAGAACTACCAAAGGGAGGAAAGAAGAACAATGGGCGCCATCCCCAGTTCTATCCCATTCTGGAGGAGGAAGAAAGAAAAAAAAAGAAGGAAGGACGTCCCTTTGTTTTGGGATAGAATCCGGGGGGGGAGGAAGGAGAGGGGATGAAGCGGGACGGATGGCGCCCATTCTTCTTCTCTTGTCCATCGTTTGGTGGGAAAAAGAAAGAAAGGAACAGTGTTTTTTCTTTCCATTCGCCGAGCCCAGCGAGGGTGCAGAGCCTTACGAGGAGGAAAAGGGAAAGGGCGACGTTCTGCGCATGTCTATAACGCGCACACCTCATTAGATAGAGAAGAAAGAAAAAGGAAGAGGGCGTTCCCTTTTCTTCTACATGCGCAGACCGGAGCAAGTAAGAAGGCAGGGCGTACGGAGGGAAGAGGAGAAACATCGGCCTGTCTCTCTTTCTCGGCGACCTGCCGAAAAAAGGGGGGGGAGGGCGATCTCAGATGAATCTTTCTTTCCTGCAGGATCAGAAATAAAAGGAAAAAATCCGAGGGAGAGGAAAAAAAAGGATGTAAAGAGAGCGATTCTCCTAACCCCTTTTCTAATGTCATATGAAAGGGGAAGGAAAGGAGGGAAAGAAGTTTGTAATCTCCCTCTGTCCAGCATGGTGATAGAAACGGGGGAAAAAAAGGTTCCCTAGAGGGGGGGAAGGGAAGCGAAGGGGCGATTAACTTATGGCCACGTGTATAAAGGAAGGAAGGAAAAGTCCCAACTTCCCGAACCACGCGCCGCCGGGAGTCGATGCAAAAAGAGAAAGGAGGAAACGCAGAGCGGAGCGGTCTCCATCTCTTTCCTTTTCCATTGAGAGAAAGGAAAAGGGGGAAAGGGGTCCTAATCCTCACTATCCCTGCCAGGGCTTTCAAGGGGGGAGGGAGGATAGACAGAGACTCGGTCATATTATCAACTATCTTTCCTTCCTTTTGGTAGGGAAAAAGGGGAGAAAGGAAAAAGAAAAAGGAACGTTGTCATCTATCTTTTCTAACTGACTGGCAAAATAAAGTTCGGGAAAGGAAGGGAAAAGGGCTTTTAATCACCGCTTATTGTCAGCAAGGAAGGGAGAAAAAAAAAAAAAAAAAGGGGATCTTCTTACTACATCGAGACCGAAGGCAAGTTTAAGGAAAAGGAACGGCCGTTGTTAGCTCATGATCTCCGGGCGCAGGAGAAAAGGGGGGCCTTTGTCTCCTTGACCCACACGGGACAGGGGTAGGGGCGGATTTCTGACGTGGGAAAAGGAAGGGAGGGTCCAAGCCCTGCCCTGTCAGTTGCAGGAGAAGGGGGAAAAAAAGAAGAGGGGGAAAAAAAAGTCCCTCGACCTTTTGCTAATGACCTCATATCCATCGAGAACGGGGGCCGGCAGCCAGGATGGGAAGGAGAAAGTGCCCGGTCTCTTTCCTCCTTCTGAGAGAAAAAAAGAAAAAAAACATCTCTCTTCTTATTTCCGCCGGCAAAGCAAGAGAAGTCGCTGAGGAGGGGACGAGAAATCGCTATAATTCTACTTCTAGATAGAGAAGAGAAAGGGGGGGGGGAGGGGCGGTACCTTTTCCTTTCATCTTTTAGGGTTTGGTAATGGGGGGACCTCTGGAAAAGGAAATGAACGTACAGAGCGGAATTCATTCTTTAATTTCCCTACAGGGGAAAAGGAAAAAAGGGGAAAATACTACTTTTATTCTACCGAAGTCGGCACCCTTCGAGGAAGGGAGGGGTAGAGATGAACCAGAGGCTTTACTCCCTGTGCGGGAAGGAAAGGGGGAAAAGGGCATCTCTTTGTGAGAAAAAGGCCAGGGAGATACGCGGTCATTCCTTTTAGGGGAGAAGGAAAGGAGATTATCCTATCCTTCTTTCTCCAAACAGAGAGGAAGAGAAAGTAAGCGGAGGGAGAAGAGCGGTCCTTTCATCTCACAGAGGAAAAAAAGAGGGAGGGCAGCACCATCTCTTCTTCCTTCCTTTAACATGGAATTAAATGTGAGGGAGGGGACACCTTTCTCCTCTATTTAACAGGAAAGGGAAAGGAGAGATCTCTCAAACCACAACTTATTATTATGAAAAGAAAAGAGAGATAAACGGCTTGGGGAGAAAAGGGAGAGCAAGGTTACCATTCTTTCCCAGTATAAGGGGGGGGGGAAGAAAGAAAATGTTTCTTCCTATAAATCCTGCTCAAGGAAATGAGGGATGAGCTTCGGAAGAGGATAAGTACGATGTCTTCTTCCCTTCCATCTCTTGGGGAAAAAGGAAGAAGAGGAGAAAGGTTCTACTTTATTATCCGACGAGGGAATGAAAGTGGTTGTGAAAAAAAGCCGCGATTACCCGCTTTCCATTAAACGGGAAGGGAAAGGGGAGAGAGAAGGAGGAGAGAAACTCATAGACAAGCAAGCGGGGGACCACTTCTTCAGGAAAAGGGGGGGGGAAAAACGTTAGGTCATCGTGGCGCTCCCTCTTCTACCACTCCTCAAAACAGGGAAGGAAAGGAAAGGGAGAAAGCCTCCCGTCCCTATTCCCTCCGCCATCTGCAATGAATTAAAAGGAACGGGGCAAAGGGGGGGGAACGCATCTCATCTATTTCTTCTACTCGTAAAAGAAGGAGGGGGGGAATTCTCTCTATATCTCTACTTTACATGGGAAATGAAGAGGGGGGGTCTTCTTTTCTTCTTCCATCATCATCGAGAAAGGGAGGGGGAAAAGGGGGAAGAAAAAAGAAAAAAAAGGCGCGACCTTATTTCTTCATCTTCTCCCTCCTGGCACCTGCAGGTTAAGGAGAAGGAAGGAGCAGGAATCTCCGAAGAAAGGAAAGAGGGGACTTTCTGGCATCTAACCTCGAACGAGCTCCGTAGAGGAAAAGGGAGAAGGGAAAAAGGGTCTGGCGGCTCCACTTTTCCTTCCATCCTACTCCAATGCGCCTAGGAAAAGAAAAAAGGTGGAGCTAAAAGACCCCCGTGAGAAGGAAGGAGCTACAACGGCGTTCCTGGAGAACTGAAAGAAAAGAAAAAAGCGGTCTCTCTTTCGTCAGAAAAGAAAACGGAGGGAATAACTCCGCGGGGGAGGAAAAGGGGGAAATGGAAAATGCACGAACTTGCAGCCGGGAAAGGGAAAGAAAAAAAGAGGGGGGAAATCCGGCGGTCATGTCTTTTTCTTGCCCCGGGGAAAAGGGGGAAAGGGAATCGGTTCCTACATCTGGAAAGGGGGGGAAGGAGGCAGAGACGGTCAACTGGAATCCCTTACCGCAACTTGAGGGGAAAGAGGAGAAAGGAAGGAGGAAAAGGCGAACAACTACTTCCTGGATTGAGAAAAAGAGAGAAGAGAAGTCTCGTTTCCGCGAGGCGGAGGGGGGGGGGAAGAAAAGGAAGAAGGGGAGTGGTTCGTCCTTGGCGACGACAACGGGAAAGGGAAAACTTGACCTAAAGAAGAAGAAAGAGGATGCTCGAACTACGTCATAGGCGAACCTAGGAAAAAAAGGGGGGAAAAAAAGAAAAAGAAAAAGGCTGGCCGCTTTCTTTCCTTACCCGCCAAACAGAACAGAAATGGGATATTCCCTAAAAAAGAAAAAAGAATGAGGAAAGAGTAGGCTGGCTCGCCAGTCTCTCTTCTTGGCAGAGGGGGGGGGAAGGAAAAAAAGAAGAAAGAGCCCGCCAGTTTTCTGTTGGCGTGACAGGTCAGAAGAGTTGGGAAAATCGATGCAGCAACTCCTTACTAACTTCTTGATCCTCTCTTACTGAGAAAAAGAGGGAAGGAAAAGAGAGAAACCACAACAACGTATTATTCGTAAAATATATATATCGAATGCGGGGAGTGCGCAGGACCACGTTCGCAAGAAAGGAAAACCGCAGTCGGTACTTACTTCCTTGAGGGGAAGGGGAAAGGGGGAAAGAGGCTCTTCTACTTCACTTCCACCTCCAACTGGAGGGAGGAGAGAGTATACATCCACCAGAGGGGGGGGAAAAGAAGAAGAATGGCTCTCCACCTCCGCTGTCGCAAAAGGAAAAAAAAAAAGGAAAGGACCTCTCCATATTTCCTGGTTTCGTGGGCCGCTGGGAAAGAAAAAAGAATGGTGCATACCTTGTTATTCTCGCAGGGGGGAAGGGGGGGGGAAAAAGAGGGAAAGAAGCGAGTTTCTTCATGTCTGAGGGGGGAAAAAAGAAAAGCTTTGTAAAAGAGGGAGGGAACACGGTCCCGAACCACTCTCCGGGAAAGAGGGGGGGGGGGGAACCGTTTTCCTCTGATCCAAGGGCCCAAAAATAGAGGGAAAGAAAGAGATTGCCGTTCCATTTCTCTTTTCATTAGAGAAAGAGGAGGGGGGAGAGGGGTTATTCCTAATCCGCACGAGAACCAAAAAGCGGGTCCGGATTCCTTTTTACGTATCTCCCATCGAAGAAGGAAAAAAGGGGAGGGGACCGTGTGTCCAGAAGGGGGAGGAAGACCGCCCAGACCTTCACAGGGGAAAGGAAGGAGAACGTGAACTTTCACCTGGCCCGGCGGCAAGGGTTGACATGAGGGGAAAATCGGATTGCAGCAAGAAGGAAAAAACAAGAAACCGACTTTGTTATCTTCTGACTACAGCGAGAAAGCCAGGAGCGGGGGGGTAACGTGAAAGAAAGGAACGCGTTGTATCTCATGATCTCCGGAAAAAGGGAAAAAGGGAGCCGTTGACCACACTTTTCTGTCGAGATGAATTGGGAGGAAGAATCAGAAGGAAGGAAGAGTGCCAGCCCCTTCCTTTTCTAGTGAAGAAGACCGTTTCATTTCTTGCCGAAACGATACCCCCCAAAAAAAGAGGGAGCGATGACTGCGCCCAATTCTACTTCTCTCCTGGAGGGAGGGGACCATTATTCTCATATGCCGTTCAGGGGAAGGAGAATTCCTCATCCCGCAAAGAAAAAAGAGGGCACTGAATCCTGCGGGGGGATCCTCTCCAGAATGAAGAAAGAGGGGAGGGAAAGGCGCTGCTAATAATTATAACCTTATCCTCTAAATCAGGGGGGAATCGGATAGCTAAAGGAAGAAGGGAGAGGGATCGACTAACTATCTTCGATGCGTTAACCGAGAGAGGGTAATTTTTTTTTAATGGCAGGGCAGATGGCTGCGGAGGAAACATGATGAAAAAGAGATCAAGGCGTGAAAGTTTACCGGGTTGAGATAGTGGGGGAGAAGAGGGGGGAAGGAAAAGGAGGAAGCCCGTGCCTTCCTCCGGTCTAGTACGGAAAGGATGGGTCGAGAGGAGGGAGGGAAGCCCGGTGCTTACTTCCCTTTTCAATTTCGAAAGAGGAAAGGAAAGAAAAGAGACTTCCTCTCTCCGCGGTCGTAAAGAGGAGATTTAAATTATCGAGAAAGGGAAAAAAAGAGCTGGAAGGGAACCTACTATCTTAACTTAAATCTCAGGGAAAAGAGAAAAGGGAGACACTTGCTTATCCTCTTCTTTAATCGAAACAATACAGGCCTGAAAGGAAGTAAAAAGTGATCCTGGACCATCCTTTTCACCGAAAGTGTTCCCCTCATTCCTGATTTCTTCGAGGAGAGAAAGGGAAAAGATATATAAAGAAAATGAGGTGAACTCGCGTCTCCCTTTTACCATGTCTGTAAAGGAGAAGGGGGGAAAGCATTCCTACGCGATGGTGAGAAGATTTATAGACTTTGGAAGGGGAAGGACCGCTCAAGAAAGGGAAAGAATTCCTTCCTCTAGGAGCGGTGTCCGGAAAAAAAAAGAAGGGAGATTTAAGCTACGTTCTACGGATTATTCCGACCGCGAAAGGGAAAAAAAAAAAAAGGGGGATACCACCGCTCCTTACCCTTCTTCCATGAACCGGGAAGGGGGTAAAACTCGACCAAAAAGGAAAAAAAAAAAGAAGGGGAAGACCTCGAACCTGCGTCCGCCCTGGTAGCTCCACGGAGGGGGGAAAAAAAAGGGAAAGGCCACTTATCCAACCCTTTCTCCCTTCACGCCTGGAAGTCAAGCTCGGGGGTGTAATCCAGAAAAGAAAAAATATGCCTGTCCCCTGAAATGGAAAAAAGAAAAAAAGGGGGGGGGGGTACCTCCTCTCACTATTTTCTTCTACCTCTACCCTATGCTATTTAGCTTCTAGAATAGGAGCTAGTTCTCAATGGGAGAAAGGTAGAAAGGAAGAGTGTAGTCGGCTGGCGTCTCCATCATATAGAGGGGGGGATTCTCTTCTTCTCTCAGGAGGAGAGAGGGATGAATCTGAAAAAGAAAGGGACCTGCATTTCCTTTCATCCAAGAAGAGGGGAGGCGTTCCATCTCGCTCAGGGGAGTCTGGGAGTTCTAAAGAAAAAAGGGAAAAGACGCCTTCTCTTCCTAGACGGAAGGGGGGGGGCAAGAAGGGCGGCTCACTTTCGGAAAAGAAAAAAGAAAAGAAAAAAAAACTTTTTTTACCGGCGACAAGGATTTTTGGAAAAAAGGGGAACGGAGAGCCTGCGCTACAACTGCCTTTCCCTTTATTAAACGTCCAGAGGAAAAGGAGGGATCGCTGTCTTCATCATCTCCACGTCTGGGGGCTCGGTGGCTGCTCCCTGGGAAAAAAGAAAGTTGGAAATGAATTTCAATACCTGGAAGAAGGGGGGAAAACAAGGAAGTTCGCCACCTCTCTGCCAAGGAAGGGGTGAGGGAGAGAAAAGTGGAAAGGAACTACCACCATTCCTTCCCTATCTTTCCTACTAGGGGGGGGGAAAAGGGAGGGGGGAGGAATCCCTTACCTCACTTTCTTTTCATTGCGCGTGAGGATAGGAAGAAATGGACTCTCAGGGGGGGTTTTTTTTGGGGGGGGAGAAAAAGGGGGGGGGGTTTGCTCCGCCTATTCGGGAAAAACGCACGTGAAAAAAAAGAGAGAGAGGTGTTCGGGCCGTTTACTCCCTTACCTTCACCTCTTGATCGAAAAAGAAAAAAAAAAGAGATGCTTCATAACTACCATATCTGGAACCTGTCAATGGGAACAGCGGGGAGGAGGAAGAAAAAAAACCGGCCAAACGAACCTACCTATTTCCTCGTTCCTGAGCTTCGGGGAAGGGAAGGGAAAAAAAAAAAAAGAAAGGGAAAGCGTGCTGCTTTCTCTCCATTCTTCTTCGTTCTTGGCAAATAGGGGGGGGGGGGGGGTAAGATCTAAGAGAAAAGAAAGAAGGTGGCTGTTTTCTTTTCAGGTCTCCTGAGAAAGAGGAGAGGAAAAAAAAGATACTGCGGGATCCTCGCTTACTTTTTGCGACAGGCTGAGCAGGTAAAAA
>Ga0179593_1263596_pt1 | contig 14281 bp, 13 predicted proteins | sample CZODoug2_1_08_16_FD_185931 | JGI IMG/M metagenome (GOLD analysis project Ga0179593, IMG submission 185931) | Vadose zone soil fungal communities from Angelo Coast Range Reserve, California, USA - CZODoug2_1_08_16fungal (PacBio error correction) | ecosystem: Environmental > Terrestrial > Soil >...
GCAAAAAGGGAGGAAGGAGTTATTAAGAATTACAGGGGAAGACAGGAATAACCCGAGGAGGGCTCCACTAAACAACCATATCAGTCTGGTGGAAGCAAAAAGAAAGAGGAGAAACGTACGAGAACCACAAGGCTATATAGAAGGAAAAACAGAAAAAGAACAATAAAAGAAACAGGCGGAAAAAGTCAGGGTAATGCGCTTACTCCATGGGAGAAGGAAGGAGCTGGGAGGAATGACAAGTCTTAGGATAATAGGCTTGGGGGTGGGGCCAAGGGGGGAAGAAGAAAAAAAAATTCGGCGAAAAAAAACCGGCCAACAAGAGGGTCCGCTTTCCTTTAGAGTGTAAAAGGAACATGGCGACCCCCCGTGAAGACAAAGAAAGCCATAAAAGCCCCAAGCCTCAGCCGCTTCCAGGCGGGAGGGCCTGAGTAATATTGGACCCCGGAAAAGGGGGCAAAGAGTGGGTCACACTTTTCAAGGGGAGTGCGCTGGTCAAGGAAAGAAGCCGGGGGAGGGAGATTGATTCCATCCGTGCGAGCAGACCCCGGGCCTTACTGATCAGGCATCAGAAAAGATGCCCGGAGAGGGGATCCGCCCTAAGAAAAAACCTTAGGTGAACCCAGAAAGAAAAGGACACAGACTCGGAGTCATCATGCAGCGTGAAGACACGGCCTTTTTGAAAAGGAGGAGTGAGGGAAAAATGGATAAGAGGGCAACCCACGTCCTGTCACGGTAAGTCAGAAAGGAGAAAATAAAAAAGAATGGGAAATGGAATCCGCGGACGCGAGGCAGCCGGGAACAATCTCATAGGAAAACCGGCAGTTGGGGGAGGATAGGCAGCCAGAAGAGAGGAGGAAAGGAGGTTCAGTAAGAAAAGGTAGAAACCAAAGAAATACGAGCAACAGTGGAAAAAATTCCCTCATTCTTTTGAAGAAGAGAGGAAAATAAGAAAAGGGGGAAGCATTACCGAAGGAGCGGCAAGCGCCCCGGAGAGGAAAAACCTATAACCGCACGAAACGAACCTGGAAGTGGAGAGGATCTTTAGACCTATGAAAGAAATGGGGAGGCTAATGGACTCGCGAGAAAAGAACTGGATAGGAGAGGAAGCCCTTGAAAGGAGATCATTTAAAAAAAAAAAACAGCAAAAGAGAGCTCTAGGGGCCTATAAAAAAAAGGAAAGGAAAAGCACGGTCCAAGGGTCACATGTCCGCCCGACCTCATAAAGGGGATAACACCAAAACAAGGGACTAGACCTTTCGGGGCGTCCCCCTCATACATCAATTAAATTTCAAAGGGGGGAAGAAAAGAAGGAACGAAAACTGAGAATGGGTAGCCCTCATAGGAGATTGAGAGAAAAACGGAGCCGATTAGGTGGATAGATATTGAAATTAATCAATTGACTACTATACATGGGTGGCCTCCTCACGCAATCTGAAATATAACAGGAGAAGAGAAAGATCTAAGGTCATCGGACAGGATTGAGTACACGACTCTGACACAAAGAACGAAGAGGAGAACGCACACAACTGGTCAAAGCTGAGGCTTCACCTAGATGTGACGAACTTGTAAGGACACTCCGGGAGTCTACAGAATCAAAGAAAAAGGGACTTTCTCTCGGGTAGGGAGGAGAAAGGGAGCGATATAACGCGATTAGTGCTGACATGGGCTCAGTGAAAAGCCATGAGAAAAGCATCCCTGTAGAAAAGCTCGAAAGGACCTATGCCGTTAGTCCTGAAGAAACGGGGAAAACCGATCGGGGGCAAGCTCGACTTTGAAGAAAAGAAGAGGGGAGAGCTGACAAAAACGAGCAGCACTATTGCCTGAAGGTGGAAGGGTTGAAGGACGCCTCTACAAACGGGGGAAAAGAAGCGGCCGAGGAGACCCTGCCCTTGTTCTCAAAAAAGAGATGAAGGTCCAAGGGGGGATAGCGCGGGGGAAAACATGTGGGACGAAATGTTTTGGGGCTAGAGTCAGGGCACGGGAATAACGGGGGGAGATAGTGCATGTGGACTGGCACCGTTCAAAGCGAAAGGAAGACAATTCACTGAGGAGGGAGGAAAGCGCACGGTCCAGCAAAAGGGGAAGGCTCCTGCCTGAATTGTCCTTACTGAAGATCTTGGAAAGACTCGACCGAGGCGCCGAATCTCTTTTAGGACCAAGCACTGGTCGAGAAGGAATAACGGGGAGGGGAGGCGGCTACCAGAAGTAATTAATCTCACTCATTCTGAAAGGCCAAGGAAGGAAAGGGACAACACCCATGGTGCCTTTCCTTTCGGGGGGAGGAAACGACAAGTGCCGAGCTTCGGGGACCGCCGGGAGGAAGTTGCGATGGGACAAGCACCAATGGAGATGAGAGGCCAGAGCGGGGCCGTGTCGCCAGGGGCAACGGAAAGACAGCCGGGGCGCATCTGAAGCCTGGTGCGGAACGCAGGATGCATCCCAGAGATTATCGGGGAGGAGAAGGGCAGCCCGACATAAGACAGCGAACAACGCTTAACGAGAGAGAACTCTGGAACACGGAAAGGGAAAAGATCAGTTTCACCATCTGACGGGGAAATCAGTAAAAAAAAAAAAAGGGGGGATAGGAGGCTACATCATTTAACTGAGTGATCGCCGGGCGAGACGTGCTACTGAATAGCTTCAGTGCACGTTCCGTGGAGATGGAGAACTTCTCATTCCCGGATACTTTATCTCTCCGGGAAGGAAGGAAGGTTGAACTCGGCCTGTTCTCGTAAAATCGTCCCGATAGAAAGCCACCCGGAGGGGGAGGGTCCGACCGGCCGGCCCGGTAGGACGCGAGAGAAGGCTCATGTCGTCTCGAAACCAAAGGCTACCGGGAGGGAGGGAAGAGGCCGGTAGAGGTGCCGGGGAAAAGTGCAAGTCTACCAGCGACGGCACGCATGTAATACTTATAATCACCACAGACCTAGGAAAGAAGAAAGAAAGGTCAGGTTAATCTTAACCTTCTAGCCCAAGATGATCGGCATAAAAGAGGAAGGGAGAGGAGACCTGGAAGAAGCATGGCAAGAGGCAGAAGACAGAAAAAATTCCGCAGTCATGTGCACGGATGAGCGGCGGCAATGTGCTTCCGTCGAGATCGTGGAAACTGAAAAGAGGGCCTCACGAAAGGGCGACACGGACAAACCCGAAGGAGAAAGCCGTGGCCCCATTTAAAACCCATCCGTCAAAGGGGGAAAAGAAGGAGTCATCGACGTGAAAGGTGTATTTCACCTGAAGAAGGAAGAGGAGTGAAAAGGGCCTTCTTCGGGTAACAAGTCCATCCTCATAAAGCCACCGGAGAACAAACATGAGCTGGCAAGGGTCACGCCGAAAGTGAGGGAATGAGATCGGTTCTTGTCCATGAGGAATGAGATGGGAAGGAAAAGAGCCGGGAGAGGGCGAGTTAAAGGTTTTTGGCTCTTTCACGGGGCAAGGTGAGGAAAAAGGGAAAAGGAGCCCGCCTCAAGTTCACGCACTAAGCGTAGAAGAGCACCGCCGTGCACACGCTAAGAGCAAAAAGAGGGAAAGAAGGTATGATAGACCTCACTGAGGGAGGGCGAAAAAGAGAGGAAAAGAATCTAATTTGAACGGGGGGTCGGTCTCTTCCGGTCTGCCCCGGGAAGCGCGTAGCGTCTGCAGTACGCAGATGAAAAACGGAAAAATCAAGCTCGGAAAAAAACAGGGTATTTTGAGGGGCTCGTCAGGAAAAGAAGAAGGAGGATCCCGTTACCATGAGTCCCATAGAGATTGCAAAGCTGTCAGAGGAGAGGAAAAGCGGACTATTAAAAGTAAGAAGATTTTTGAGGGGCCGTGCAGGTTCATCCCTCTAATCCCGTGAAGGAGGGAACAAGGATTGAAATTCTGGAAAATAATTCTCGATCCGAATACCCGGGGGGCCTCTTGAAATGATGAACGTGCTCTGACATTTGAGATACACGCGTTAGCCCTGAGGGGATAAGGGGCCCACTCGCGGGAGGGAGAGGTTACTCTTTTGCGAAAAAAATTACGGAAAGAGTCTTACTCGAAGAGGTGGTCGCGGAAGAAGAGAGGAGCGGTTACATTGGACTAGCCAGTTTACGGGCGTCCAAACCAAGAAGGATCCAAAACATGTTCAGGAGGGTCAGGGAAGGTAGGATAGGTTTGGGGCAAGGAAAAAAACTAAACCGGTGAGATGAGTAAACGGGAGTCATCTCCGATCCAACCGATCCTGAAAGAAGGAGAAAAGTGTGAGAGGTACGCTAAAGGGCAAACCTCACACAAGAATTTTCCTCGCCTCCTTCGAGGGGAAACACAATTCCCTTTTGTCCATAGCGGGAAGAAAAGATTCCAGCTGTCTCAAACGTTCTACCAATGACCCCCCCCTACACTGGGGCGGGGAGGAGAAACTAGAGGGCTGGCCTTTACGGACGTGGAAAAATAAGGAGGAAAAAACTGCGTTAACTGCCACTTCAGTTCCATGAGGGGGGAAGGGAAGAACGTTCACGTTCTGAGGCGCCCGATAGCTGACCAGGTGAGAAAAAGACAAAAAAAATAAGAGGGGGAGGCCAGCTTATCCTCCACCCGTCGCAGGGCAATACGGGTGCAGACCGCCGTCTGGCGTCCGGAAAAGGTCCTCTCCAGCAAGGCGCACATCGTCTCTACCCCTGAGGAGGAAGGGCGCGACAACACGGAATGCCTGGAAAACCCGTAGTCGAATCTGAAGAGAGGGAAATAAGACTAGAAGGAGACGCCTTGATCGGGAATGAGGCATGACGTGGTCGGCCCGAAAGATTCGTCCGGCGCCAGACCAAAAAAAATTTGGTCGTGAAGGAAAAAAACGGCCCCCTTCCCCTGCCGGAAAAAGGGTGTATCTGGCAAGTTGGGCTGAGTTGGAGAAAGGTTCAAGGTGAGAAGCATTTTCTCACACCTTTCCCCCTCCGAGTATAAAGGAAACGTGGCAACAGCGACGTGAAACTTCCCCGGGGGGAAGGAGGGAGGAATGAAATTTTTGAAAACGATTCAAACGGGGAGGAGGTCGGGGGGTCTGAGGCGCGATAAGGACCGGAAAAGGTTAAAGTACGCTGAAAGGAAGCGTGGAGGGGGGGCAATAAGAAGGCCTCCGCGTGAAAGGGTTAGGGGCGAAGGGCATAGGGGGGCGAAAGAGGATCCTTATACTTAGAGAAATCACTAAAGGGATGCATGGGTTCTCTAAAAAAAACGAGAGGGGAAGGACACCCCGGGTAGTGAGAGGGAAGCGGAAGCTGGTATGCAAAAGATAATCCCGCGAGGTCGCCACGCCTAACCTTGGGCGAGAGGAAAACAGAAACAAGATCACTGAGCAAAAGAGGGAGGATAGGTAAAGGAAAGAGACAACCACTACTATCCAAACGTCAAGAGGTAACCCCGGAGTACTCATAAGCCAAGGGGGGTTACGTGAGAGGGAAGGGGCTAGCTAAGGTACTCTGTAGGCGGTGAATATGGAGAAAAAGTAGCAAGAAAAGCTATCGCGGGAAGCTCCCCCGAATTCCGAGGGAAAAGAATCGGCCGGGCAGGTAAGGAAGTGGGGACGGCACCAGGAGAAAAACTTTAGAAGTCAAATATCATAGGGAAGATCAGCAAAACCATTCCCCGTCCATAGGGTTCTCCTTCTAGGGGGAAACCGGAGGAAGGCCTAGAAGAAGACGGTCACAGGTGAAAACATTATCGGGTGAAGAACTCTGCCGCAGTTGTTAGAGGTTAAACGAAGGGGAGAAGAGGGATGAGGACTTCAAAAGGAAGGACGAAGAACATGGGTCGAGCAAAAGAGCACGCAGTGGGGGGTGTGAATGTATCCTCCCGGCAGCGATATCTCCGGAGGGCAGAAGGAAAAACACGGGAAGCATGCGGGGAAGCACATAGGGTGTGTAAATCTAGGAAAAGAAATCGAGGTACTGGGCGCACCTGGATCGCCAGAAAGAATGAAGGAAATTCAGACAGAATCATAGTCGCACAAAGCAACAGAGTTGCACGGGAAAACATGACGGCTGGAGGAGAAGAAGGACAGCGTTACTTACAAAGAGCGTTTGTAGTTTATAAAGGCCCGGCGGGAAGGGAACATCGGAGCGTGGTTGGAGCTCACCGTCTTTCAGGATAAAGTCGGCTCAGGAGGACGGGGGGAGGAGAGGAGATAAAAACCGTGTGTAATCATACGCCGGGAAAAAGGGGGCATCGAAAAAAGAAAAAAAAGAAAAATGAACCCGTAAAAAAATGAAGAGAAAGAGGAGGGACGCCGGAGGGGTAAGGCTAAGGTGGGGCCCGGGGAGGGGGAGCGGGAGACACCGAAGAGTTCCAAGAATCTTAGGTGCGGGAAAGGCCCGCTAATCAGAATCCTAATCTTCCGCGTAAAAAACGAAGTTGAGAAGGTGTCCCGGCCAGTCCCATTCAGAACCGGCAGAAAAGGGGAATCGCAAGAAGGTTAGACAAGGGATAGTCTCCGTTTCTTCCCAGCAGCAAACGGGGAAACCCTTGCCCTCAGAAGGAAGCGCAATACGAATCTCCGGCCTAGGGGAAGAGGGCAGGAGTGGCGCCTTCATCGCTTGTTTTCACTCGGAGGGAAGAAAAGTGACCTCATGGCCAACTCCTGCAAATGAAGAAGTAAGCCAAGAGAGAACGGGGAAAATAGAGCACGGAAGGAGAACGTCCGGAATGGAAGAAGGGACTAAAAACAAACGGGAACCCGGATGAGAAATCGCTCCAAAATCACAAATGTTCAAAAACCGGGTGAGGAGGACGTGCCATGATGCTCGTTCAACGGAAGGCACCAGGGAAATGGGTAACAATCACGCTTGCAATGGATAGATATGACGAGAGGGAACTATTTTTCGCGAATCCTCTGGAGATGATGAACTGGGGACTAGGTCACCAGATAGTAAAAAGCACAACGTTAATAGAAAGAGAGAGAAAAGGAAGGAAACAGGGATTCTGAGCATCCCTCCTGCGAAACAGAAAAGAAAAACAACTCTCATGTACTAAAACGCAGATTCGGGGAAGAGGAAGAAAGAAGATGTTCATGAGAGGAGGGGGGGCGATGACTGATTTAGACAAGAGACACTTGGTCCAGCCGCGGAGTAAAAAAAAAAGGTAAGAACCTGAGGAGAGAGGTGAGAGCTGGCACCTGATTGTGGGAAATGAGGGCCGCAATGAAGAAAAGGAGAAGGCGTGGGGCAAATGGGACGTTCCCCAATCAAGGTATGTCAATGTAATAGGAAAATTACGTACTCTAACCTGGGCCCACCCGACAAGCAGCGCGCAAGAAAAGCCGCGGAACTGTCTTTCTACGAGTAATCGGGAAAGATTAAGACCCATTCCCAGAGCAAGATAAATTCAGAGATATTTGGGGGGGGAATACGAGCACGTGGGAATAAAAAATGCGGGGGTCTTTCGGAGCAGCAAATAAGGTAGGGGGAAAAGCTTATAAGGTAATGCCAGTTCAGCCTGTCGGAAAGTCCGGTGACAAAAAAGGTGAAAAGAGTGAACGGGAAGGCTAAAAGAGCAGAGAAAACCGTGGGCCGACTGCCGAAGGGCGGCGTGGGGTGTTAAGAAAAAATTCGACAAAAGCGGAGAGAAGGTCAACGGCTACGAAGTCGCGGGAAAAAAGAAAAAAAGACCACGGGGGGGGCGATCTGGCCACAGGAAATCCCCTAGAAAAGGAAGGGCTAGTCAGTCGAGACCTAGCATACGGTGGAACGAACTTGACTTATCAAAAGGACAAGCTAAAGGTGCAATACTCTACAATCTTAGAACCGCCGGCGGCAAAGGTCGCCCCAGTAAAATCCGTCCTTCGCTGCAACCTCTCTACAACAGAACAACAACTATTCGGGACGAATGAGACGTCAGCGTTTTTGACGAGAGGGAAGGAGCGCAAAGGGGCCCAGACTAGGGGAAGCCTCTTGACGGAGGAAACGAGAAGGTCCAACGCTATTCCTTTGCCTTGAAGAAGGGGTCCCAGGCTCTGCGAAACAAAACCGATCGGGGCCGGGGAAAAGGGACCCCTGTCTTTTATCAGCGGGAGAAAAACCAGCGAGAAAGATCGAAAGCGGGGGGGGAGGAAAGGCTCAGGGAGAGCAACGCGCAAGCGCGGGGCACCGTCGGGAGCAGACAATGCCCAAGTGTGGTGATACCCCGAATCCGGGCTCACTGGAAGATTAGAGTCATGAAGATAAGGGGGCACATATAAGCCAGAAGGGTCTGGTAGGGGAATGAAGAAAAGGGAAAAACTCCGTCTTTCTTGCCTAATTGAATTTTGACGGAAGCCGGTGAATGGAGACAGGAAAGAAATAAGGCAGCTTTTCCGGGCTTTAAACTGCGCACGCCGTCAATTTGGGGGGGTGCTTTCAGTCAGAGGTGAGAGTTACTATCTATGACCTGCATACCGTAAGGAAAAACTCACCGAACGGCTCCATCTAGAAAGCGGAAAAAGAAGGTTCCACACAACTCGCGGGTTTCCGCGCGAGAAAAGGGACAGTTGGGGTGAAAAAAAAAAAGCAACTGAATGCTCCGAAAAAAGTCTTCGAGGAAGTACAATAAGAAACGACCCCCGAGCCAGGCAGGAAAAACATAGGAGTAGGAAGGAAAGACATGCCGGCGAGCGCCCGATCGGTCTGTGCGGGGGGGGCCATAGATTCGGGAAAAAGGAGGTCGGGGGAATTGATCTTCCACTGGGGTTCTCGCAGGAGGCTGATGCTGAAATGGAAGAAAGCGCACAAAAGCAGCTATGAGATCGAGAGAAAAAAGAAACCGCTCCTAGTATCTATCAAGAAACCGCGTGAAGGTGACTGTAAGCCGTATGGGGGATGGAACAATACTGATTGAAGGAGTAATAGAAAAAGTACAAGGTGTAAAAGTTTTCGGTAGCGGAGGGCCAGAGAAAGGGGGGGAAGAAGGTCGAGTGTAAAAGGGAGAGAACACCTGGGAGAAGAAAATGTCTAAAAAAAAAACTAGAGGCAGAAAAGAACGGGCAAAGAAACTCTTCAACTTCTTCCCTTTACTTCTTAAGTGAGGACAAAGAGAAGCCACCTAAAAATCCGAGAGAGAGGAACAATCGTCCCTAGGGAAGAGAGAATGGGGCGTGGGCAGTTTCCCAAAGGGCATCGCGGAAAGGCAAGAACCTGGTTGAAAGGAACGAGCTGCTCAACCTTACTTTGAAAAGCGAAAAAGGGGAAGCTCTACTTATACCTGGACATAGAAAAAAAATCACTAAGGGAAAACGGTCCAGAGAAGGGTTCCTTTTAAAGCCGCATCCGGGGAAAAAAAAGGCTTCTCAGGACGTCGAGCGGGAGAGGGCATGTAATTTGTAGAAAGTAAAAACGGGAATTCCAAAAATTAGAACAACTCCATTTTGCCAAGACTGGTAGATCGGGTGGCGGGAATATAACGTGGAAATCCTGGGGGCAAGGTAAAGGGAGATGCGGCCATTATTTCTGCACTTAGATCAAACTACCCTGCAGGAGTATCAAAAATGGGAGAGGAAGGAAAGTCGTAAGGCAAGCCCGCTGAAAGTCTCCACTTAAGTGAATAAATAAAACCTTGAGGGTTTCATAGGCGTCAGAGACGCGGTCACGCGACTCGGCGAGAAAGCGGAAACATGGGGCACAAGCCCGACGCTGGGCGAGATAGAAATCCTGAAACGTCGGACCCTAAGGGATCGACGTTGGGGAAAGTACAAGGTAGTAGAGTCATACCGAGCTTTTAACTCTGCTGATGAAGAAAAGAGAGGATTCAAGGACTAGCACGGAGCGAGGAGAGTGCGATCCTAGAAGGGAAAAGATCAGGGGGGAATCCGCAGTGATAGAGAACATGGCACGAGCGATTTAGGTGGAGAAGGGTAGAAAGCAATAAATAAAAAAAGACGCGACTCCGGACACCAGGAGATTAGGCCGAGCACACAAAAGGCCTCTTTAACCAGAGAGGTCTCGGCAAGGGGCCCGAGCGTTAGCCATTAAAACTAGGTAAAGACCCAGCATCCACGGAGTTATTGTGTCATGGGGTGAAGAGTCCTAGAGCAAGTGTGAAAGGGGTGGTCCTATCCTCGTGCCTTGAATCGCACTCGGTGCTGGCTGAAACGGAAGAAGTACGAGGCCTCTTTACTGCCTTGGAGGAGGGCGGAATTCATCCGTTGCTAGAAAGGAGCTCAATAACCAGAGCTTTATACAGCCGGAGGAAGAGCCAGCTCAGACCGGCGCAGTACCCAGGTAAAAGTTCCGCGAAGGAACTGAACGGGGTGGACAGGTTGCAAGCCGGGGGGGCGGGGAGGGGTAGGTGGGCGTCAGGACGGCAGGGCTTGGGAGAAAAAGGAGGAATCACCCGGTGGAGGGGGGTCCCCGTCGAACGCTGAAGTGGGGGGGGAAAACGTTTCTACCCAGGGCGGAAGAAAGGGTACCTGATAAGAAACTTCGAAGACCAGACCATACAGGTCCTAATCGGCTCAATTAAAGATGGCCAGGAAAACGGTCAGAGATAGGTAGAAAGGAGGAATTGCACTTCAAGCCACGTGACGAAGTCGCGCCACTCCGAAAAGGACACGTCGTATTCCCTGAATTCACCGCCAAGAGGAGATCGGATTCAGGCTACCAGGGGGGGGGGGGGGGGGGGGTTGAGATCTCTGTACGCACTACCAAAAAAAGACCAGGCTGAAAAGAGGCAACCAGGTAATTTACTGACTTAACGCCACACTAAACGTGAGACGTCAGGGCTAAGAGGGGGGGTACGAAGCGGTTTATAAGCGGCGGGGGGAATGGGGTAAGAAATGGAGAAAGGAATCAAGAAATACGAGACGACCCACCGGCAAGAAAGAACCAGCTTCGTAAAGTGCAGACAAGCATTTTTCACGAAAACCATTATCGCCAAACCTTTGCTACAGCAACCGATTGCCCGCCGCCCAGGACAGAATCCAGGAGATGTCCAGGCGTTATAAAAGGACTCGACGGTCCATGCAACGCTCATTCCAAAAGGGGGGGGAAAGACATGCTGTGGCGAGGAAGGAAAAGCCAGGTAAGATCTGTAGGAAGCATGTGAGAAGAGTTCGATGGCTTTACGAGCAGCCGAAAGGAAAAGAGATGAGACGAGGGAGAGGGAGGGCTCCTCCGTCCGCGGGATCTGAGCAAGGGGTTGAACGTACAGCTAGACGTAAAGGAGTCTCAGAATAATCTAACTATTAGGGAGCTTTATCTTCACGGACCACCGTGGAGAGAACCAAATGGGACCCAAGGTTCGTCAATAGGCTCAAAGACCAGCATGGGGAAAAATTCAGATGGTAAGGGAGAGTATGCTCATCGGTAACGCGGGCGTGGAAGAGAGATTAAAAAAGCCGAAAGCAGCCGAGGGAAAAATGAGGTGGAGTTAGGAAAAAGTTCCGCACCGTCTGTTCCAGAGACAGGTTTCCGCAATTCTGGAGGCGAAAGCCCCCGGTAGAATAATACAATTAATTCGAATCTGTTCAATAGGAGAGCACCGACCTAAAGCACGAAGAGAAATGTAAGGTGTATGGGGGGGAGTTACCTCAATGGACGTGTCTGGAACATGGTGGAATTGAAAAAAAAAAACTCCTGTAACATCCCTCTAATGGGAAGTAACAAACCCGGACTGGAGTTACAGATGCATTTCCCTCTACAGCCGACGAGAGAGGGTCCAATAAAAGGTGATATTTGGGTCTTCCATTGACTTCCAGCTTCAGAGGACGGAGAAAAAAAGGGAGTTAAGGACTTTCGGCTACGAGCAGATGTCCCTTTCCAGTCGAGTCCCGCTGGATAACTAGAGAGGGAAATGAAGGAGCAAAATGGTCTATATCGGGTCATACTCTTGGATGGCCAAAGACGGAAAGGGGGAAAGGACCACCTACGACTCAGGTAAGTCTGGCTTTGCAGGTCAAGAAATCAGGAAGAAAAGGCACAGGAGTCGCCCGCGAAGGAATCAGGTAAGAAAAGCCGTACGAAACCGCTACGAAGAGAAAACCGTTGCAAAAAAAAAAGAGACCCCAAACAAGGGAACTTGTAGAAGAGGGAACGGGAGGACGACGTTCCATGCATCATTGGGATAAGAAGAAAGCCGATTTCTTGAGACAGTCTCTAGTCTTCAGGGAAAAAAGGGGGGGAGGACGACAGCTTACTCTGATGACCTTTGGGGAGGGCAGACGTAACAGACCTAGCACTAGAAAAGTGTGCGAATCTCAAAGAGCAAGGATCAGCTTAAGTTCACATCCCCTGGAAAAAAAGGGGGGGGGGGGCCCCGATCGAGAGCCTGTACTAAAGCGCTCAAAAAGGCAGGGCAAAGGAGGGTTTAAAACTCGGGGCGAATATGCGGAGGGAAGAACGAGACGAGTTTCCAGCCGGAGAACCGGGAAAGGGAATCACAGGACAAATTGGATCGGCGCAGGCAAGGGGATCGATTTGCACGGAGGAAGAAAGGACAGTATACGGTTGTTTTTCTTAACCGGGATAGAAAAAGGAGGCACTGAGCAGTATCGAGCGAACTAAGGAAAAGAACGGAAGAAAAAGATCAAGTCGGCGAAAAGCCGGAAGCGGCGACCGGAGCTGGGAAAGCCTGGAGTAAGTCAAAATTACCTCGGGGCTACAAAAGTATACCGAGAAGAGGGGACCATCTAGTCTATCATATTGCTTGGGAGGAGAACATTTAGTTGGCTAATCCAGTCACTAATGACCTCTGACAGTCACGGAATAAACACCACTTTTGAAGTTCTTAAAGGAACCTGGGGCCGAGCTTGATAAGCAACGCGCGTGGGGTCAAATAAACCCTGAGGTGCGAGGGAAGTGACGGGGAACTCACGAGGGTCGACGGAAAAAACCCCTCTTTTTCGTCTTAGGACCGGGAAAATGCACAGCTGTGAGGAAAAAAACATACGGACGGAGTAACGTAGAAGGTAACTTACCTTACAATCCGCCAAGAAACGAAAAAAAGACTATAATCCCTGCTCGGTCACCGGGAAGCAGTACACAGACCTTTCAGCCCCATTCTGCGCAGCAGTATATCAAACAACAACGAGAGGGTAAAAACGAGCCTGGGTTGAAAACTTATCTGGGAATGAGAAATGGAGCCGGGTTTGGAGGAGAAATTGTTTGTTTTGGGGGGTTTGGGGGGCGAGACGGCTGGATAGAAGGGAGGTCTGGAAAATATGGAGACTGAGGCATCAATATTATGGATCGCGGAAGGGAAATGCATTTTACCCAGAGTCGCTGAATAAAAAATTCTCGAGCTGACCACCTCCCTTCGAGGGGGGTATGGAAAAGTCTGAAGAGAACCTTAGAAAGCTCGCAGCTAATGGGTGGAGAATGAGATACACAAATAAAGGAGAAAGTGTGGAAGAAGCTAAAGGGAGTCTAAAAAACACTGGGGGTGACTCCATCGGGGAAAAGACTGAAAAGAATTATAAGCTACAGGGAAACGTTATCCCGCCAGGCCGTCTGATCAAAAGAAGGCGGAGGGAAAAGCAGAACTAACGATAAGCGAGGAGATGCCTATGGTTCCAGGAAGAGCCGGGGAAGAAAGACGGTCGATCATCCGGCCTTCAGCTAGCGCAAGGGGGATTTCGTTCTTAGGTAAGGGCCTAGATCGGATGACCTGCAGGTATTAAGTTACGTTATATAAATTTGCCAGAACGCAGTCAAAAAAGTATAAAGCTCCAGCAAACACACCCAGGCGGGAGTGAAGCCGTAAACAGTCTTGAGAGTCCTTTCATTGTGGATCACAAGGGACCGCTCGCTGGGCGGAGGCAAAGGAAAAGAACGAAAGATAAAGCAGAAATGCACGTATCAACGTGACATTAACCCTAGGAAGTCTTCCTTACATGCGTTGTGCCCGCGGAAGCCGATAGGGGGCGTGCAGGGACGTATGCCTGAAAAGAAAGACGTCTGCGGCATGAGGGAGACTCCAATGGCTAACAGTAGTGTCTGAAATGGGCTGTGACATGGTGAACCGGGGAAGAACGGGATCGAGGCATATCGGGACGCAAAGTACGCATAAGAACACAAAAGGGGAAGCGCTGGGCGGGAAAAGGGCTGTAAACGACTGAGGCGACGTGCATTTCGAAGAAGCTCCTATCTTACGCAGGGTGGAGGGAGAGATTCCCTACTCCTGTTTTCATGGGAGTAGAGGGACGGGGCATACTGAGAGAAAAATCGCCTGGAGTCTAAGGACGCGTAATTTCGAAAAAGGGCAAAAAAAGAGAGAGGAGGAGGGAAAGTAAGTCCATTATTCCCAATCAGGGAAAGTACAGAAAAACGTCCAAAAAGACAGACCATGAGGGGGAGTG
>Ga0179593_1446402_pt1 | contig 14281 bp, 17 predicted proteins | sample CZODoug2_1_08_16_FD_185931 | JGI IMG/M metagenome (GOLD analysis project Ga0179593, IMG submission 185931) | Vadose zone soil fungal communities from Angelo Coast Range Reserve, California, USA - CZODoug2_1_08_16fungal (PacBio error correction) | ecosystem: Environmental > Terrestrial > Soil >...
CGCCACTGAGGGTGAATGGTCGACAGATCGAGGTGACCAGTGAGAAACGCTCCCTGAAGGAGAGAATCCTTTAACAAGGAGAAAGTTCCCGAGGGCGGCTGATCACCCGGACAAGTCGTCAAAAGGGCGATCTAACGTTCCTTCGATACCTCGCTTATAGTAAGGAAGGAAGGGAAAGGCACTAAAAGGGTAGTCGTGATGCTCAGGAGGGAAATGCACTCTAAACCGGGGAAAAACCGGGGACACCGACTCAATCGGCCGATGGATCATAACCATCGGGGAGAGAGGAAAAGGAACATCTTGTCGCACAAACCGGAAGAAGATCGCCGACGGGAGCGTTTTGCTGAACCGATAAGCCTGGTAGGTAGAAAACCACGCAACAGCCTGAGGGAAGTTGAATCCCTGAAGTTCTCTCAGGGGAAGTAACCGTGCCAATCTACAACGGATAAGGAAACAGACGAAAAAAAAAAGGCAGCAACCATAGCGAACAAAAAAAAAAAAAGATCGTTACAAAAAAGATAGAATGCGTTGGTTCCGGGAGGAACAAGCGGACGGGAAAAAATAAAAGGAAACTGGCAAGATTGCCCGCCTGGGAGAACGGGCTCGATCACCAGACGCACTAACTAATCTCGGGGCGGGCCCGCGAAACCCGCCAAAAAGACGCGCCGGCTGGACAGGAATCCACCCCCCACCCCTAGCCAATAAGGGAGTAGTCAAAACGGTCGTCGGGCGAAGAGGCGCCAAAAGGGGCAAGGATCTTAATGGGAACGGGACGGCCGCGACATCGCAAAAATAACGGAGATCCCAAATCCGGCGAAAAGAATTCTCGCAGATCGAGAGGGATGTCACGGGATGAGGCGTCCTCCGTAAGCCTTGGAAAAATCGTAACCAAGTGGGCACGCAAGAAGCCTAGAAGGGGAGGGAAGCGGGGCGAAAAACTGGCGGAACACGTCCCATTCCTGAAAAAAACATGGCCTAGTAGCAGGAAAAATTCCCAAAAAAAAAAACCAAGGGGAAAGCCGAACGCAGAGAACATCCGGCCGAAAAAGGGGCTTCTCCAGAGATGGAAAGGAAGGAAAGGGACGATCCGCATAAAGGGGGTTGTGTTCATGACCGACCGTGCGCAAGGAAAAAGCAGCGTGGTACGAAAAAAAAAGTGGGGAGACCATCGCGATGCACAAGGGTGGGAATAGGGACCGGAAAAAAGGAGATCATCTTATGCACGTGAGGAGCACCTCGGTGTCTATAGTCTTTACCAAGCTAAGAATAGGGCCGCTGGCAGGTCGCGGAAAAACCTACGTGAGGACAGGCTGCTCTCAAGAACGAGGACAATGCGCGCGCCGTTGCAAAACAGACGGGGGGAGGCGGAGGTCGAAGGGGTGACGATGTGACAACAGCCGAGGGGCAAATTGAGACAAAAAATCAACACCGAAAGAGCTAATCTGTCGACGTGTTGGGGGGGGCTCGGGGGGGCCGGGTGCGTGGGGGCTGGGGGGGGTCGGCACAACCGTCAGGCCCGGTCATGATGTGCACCTGAGTACAGTAAATACATACAGCAAAAATAGGAGATTAGGAAGAGCATGTACTCTGGAATTGACGGGTGGTTGAGCACAGAAGCGTGACCTGTAACATAAAGTGAAGGGTTCCCATGTCACTGCTCGTGCGGTCATCAACCACGCACATCGAGATGCGGCGAAAGGGTACGTCGTGCGACGAGTACCACCAACCGAACGACCACAGGTGGGAAGGGACGTAAACGCGCGTGAAAAAATACAAATGCCGGGTGTGCTGTAATACTAAGCAGCAAGACCAAGGACGCGTCAATCAGGGACGGGCGACCTAACTTCTACCGGACCTGCGGCTCACATGGAACGAGAAAACTGGGAGACCTACTAAAGTGAGGGAACACGTCAGGAGACGAGAGGTAGTGGTGGAAAGGACATACACGAGGTCAAAGAAGGGCATGGCTGCGGCCACGGGCGCGGTCGAGCCCACGTTTCAACAGCTTACGGTACGGGCCCGCACGGTCAAGCTCAAAACAAATCGCGAAAAAAAAAGTATGCGGCCAAAAGTATGGAGGGTACACACCAGCGGCTCCTGCCGAGCAAAGCCTGTTCGGAAGGGAGGGGGGCGAACAGACGTTCGCAAAAGAGGCCGTGCATCAAAAAGGACTGGAACCGATACCTGCCAGTGGGAGCCAGTCCTGGAAAAGTCGGGTTAAAAGGGGGGCAAAATCTGCCTGACCGACAAAGGGCCTTCGCGAGACCAAGGTGTGCCAGGGTTAAGGGGAAATGCCAAGAAGCCGTCCTACCACACAGCGATGAACTCCCCGGAAGATCCATCAGGGGCCTGGGCGAAAAAAAAAAAAGTAGAATCTGGCCGGCCAAAGAGAAGGAGGGGGCGCGGGTCAGTCCAGCGGTAAGGTATACAGGGTCCGCAGGCGCCAAAGGGGTCGGAAGAACCGCGAGCGGAAAATAAACTGGGATAGTCGGACATCGCGCCGAAGAAGAATGATCTGGTGCGGCTGAGTCGGAACGCCGAGAGGGGAGCGAGAGAACTACAAGTGATCTGGGGTGTAACCAAAATTGCCAACTAACCCAGGGAGTCATCAAGAGCCCACACGCGAGTCAAAACCGAGGTAGGTCAGCAGGGAACAGAACGGAAGAAAAAAAACAGCACGGGAAACATTACACTAAGTTTTATGTCCGGCGAGGGGGGAGGTTTGGAGGCTCCTGGCCGCACAACCTGGAGTTTTTGTGCAGGAGAGGCGCCCGTTGATAGCCGGGGACGGCCAAGATTGGAAACAAGAGGGCGAGTGCCGAGCGCGGGGGTGAGGGGGGTCTTCAAAACCCCCCGACAAGGAGTCTACGCCCCATTGCACACAAGCGGCGTATCGGCGGCCCGCACAGGTTTACATATACTGGCCAGACCCGCAGACAACACGTAGGGCGATCGAAGAGTACGGCAGCTCCCATTACGGACAAAGGTGAAGGGGGGCACCATGGGAGAAAAACACCTTGCTCGGCCACGGGCGGTACCGGAATTTAGTGCATGAAGGACTACCCGGACAAGAATCTTGCCAGTACGGTCCCCGCTGAGTCTGTCGACAACGTACAGACCAGCGTCGTGGAATGGGGTTTAAGGGTACTGCGTACACATGCCCGTGTGGGATCGCCTGGATCACATAAATTATCCAAGCTCACCGGCCGCATACAGGCAGAGTCATAACATCGGGGTGGAAACCGGGGACTCAAGGGTGACGGGGCACGGGGTAGGGCAGACGAAGGGTGCTGAAATGGGTAGCAGAAGGATTTACGACGGTAAAATAAAACAAGGACATTGACAAGCCGAGCATGGGAGACGGAGCCGGTCTCGGGCAAATCTTGTCGGATCCTCGCCATCACGGGGAAAAAGACGGGGACGTATGACTCTTATCGATGAAGCCACGCAAAATCGGCGGGGCTAATTACACAAATCCTGAACTGTGAACCAAGGGACAAGGACATGATACTTTCGGTACCTTCACTGGGGCGCTGCTCAAAAGCCGATGCGGCGCAAGACCGGAGGGGACAGGGGGCCGGGCAATCCGTCATAACACAGGGGAATTGAAAGCGACGAGAGGCGCAAGAAGAATCGGACCACGGGTATCGGGGTATGAGTACTTAACGCCGTAAGCTGGAGAGGGTTCGCTTCTAAAAAGGAGCCAACGGTGAAGGGCCATCGGGCGGGACGCGCCATGGGCGCGACTTTAACTGTCGATTCTGAGTCCAACCCGCAGTACACTGTGGATCACTTGGCCGGCTTAGCGGACAGTCCACGGAGGGAAAGGCAAAACATGAAAAACCGCTGAACAAACACCTCACAACAGCGGCTCACCCAGCTGCACCAACCCGCCGCACAGACAGGAGACACGCACCTTACACAACCATCAAAAACATTGTCACTAAACAATACCAAAAATACCAGCACGATAAAACAAAAAACAGTCTAGCCTCAAGGCCGATGGCCAGGCCGGGAGAGCCGCGTGCTCGGTGCAAAGGGCGGCTGGCCCGAAAGTCCGAGTCAGAACGGGGGACCACTAATTTCGAGAAGACGGGGAAGGGTCGACTCGATGAAAGGGACGAAGCGAGGGTCCTCCAAGCGGCGAACGAAGGTGTACGTGCCCAAAAAACGGACGGATCGGACGCCGACGGGGGAAAGGCGAAAAGGACCTGGGGTCGCAGGGTGTCTCGAGGAGAGCAGAAGTTTTAAAAGGTGAAAGGGGGCGGGATGTCGGCCCGCCGACAGGAAAGACGGGATCAATTGCACGTTGAGGCCAAAAGGATAAGGTTAAAACAAAACCGGCGTAAACGCCTACGTCGGAAAAGGGCCTTCAAAAGAGAACAAGACGAACTCGGGAAGATGAGAGCGATCCCCGCTGATTACTTCGCAAAATAATCACTGCTAAAATACTGGGGGAGTGTTCAAAGAGAGCCGAAGAGGGACCCGCATAACGACAAGTAAGATGAGATAAAGGGCTCCAACAAGGGACCCAAAAAGACTTAATGTAACGCTACATAGCGGACATCAAAAGCCGCTCATAAGAAGAAAAAAAAAGTAACAGCGTGCTCGAAGGTTGGAAAACGACTTACACAAACGGGCAGTCGTGAGGAATCCTCCTTGACAGTACAGTGTTGCTGTGAGAAGCTGCTAAGGGTTGCTGAGCGGGCAGAGAGTCACAAGGAGAAGCTGTCCGAAAAAGTGACAAGGGCGCGCTGGGGGTCATTCGCGCGGGGGGGGAAAAAAGTTCAGGGGTGGAGAAGTTTCATTCCTTGGCTTGTCGACCCTTGCTATGGCCGTGAATCACGAAACTGGGACTACGAGGGCACACCGGTGCGGGACAAAAAGTCAACCACACAATCAATTCACCTAGCAAGAAACACCCAGCTGACCGTGGACCGGCCGAGCGGTGGGGGCCTGCAGGAAGCCGCTATTAACCAACAAAGGGGGGGGGGGGTTGCGTACAGCACAAAGACGGTGAACGGGCGACCCAGTGGTTTCAAGAGGCGGATGCCAGAGTTGGAAGATGCATGGTTGACAGTAGGTGTGAGCATGGCCACATGCAAAAGCAAGGACGCCCGGGGCCGGATCCCGAGAGCCAAAAGCCAAACGGAACGGTCCGTAGCGAAACCCGTCACGATGCGGGCGATAACATTAACAATCTTGGCAGATCTCCACAGGACACAATCGGGTGTGAAGGGGCTGTCACGTGTCTAGAGGATACACATACTCCACAGACTCTCAGGGGGGATCAAAAAACAAAAAGGGCGCAAGGACTCTAATTGAGCAAGGGAGAGGAGGGATAGTGGGATGTACAAGCATCGAGCCTATCGGACACCTGGTATCGACACTGATCTCGGTTCAGGTCGTCGGGCTGTCCCAAAGTAGTCGGGAATAACCGCAGAGCGATGAAGACACAGTAGCACATGCTAGACAAGCTACAACAGGAAGGCTGCGTAATTTAACCAGACGAAACTCAGGGGGCAACACAATGAGGTGAAACCAAAACGCGAAGGTCCCGAAACGTGGAGGGGACCATCACATGTCAGGGTTAGAAAGGTAGCGTGGGTTAAAAGAAGGTAGATCGAGGCAATGCATGGCGGAGCAATCACTTTTAGCAGCCATTCGTAGATAGCAGTCACAATGCTACCATACTGCGCCTATCATAGTTGGGGCGGGCTTGCGATTTTGGCCGGGCCGCGCGTTGGACTACTCATAACCTGCACTTTTCAAAGGAAAACAGAGAACACGCCGCATCGAAAAAGAAGCCAGAAAAAACGAGGGCCTCAAGCCGGTCGGACACTGGACCGGTTACAGCCGCACCCTGGGGACAAGCCGAAGAAATCCACGAAACGGGGGGAAAGCACAAGGAAACGACCACACCCCAGGGTGCCAGCAAAAAGGGACCGTGGCAGGGTGGGGCATCATGCAAAGACATTTGAGAGGTGCACCGAGGAAAATGTAGGAGACTCCTCGCAAAGCGAACTAGCTAACTAGGAGTACCGGGGGAAAAAATTTCAAAGGCTGGACGCTCTCCCGGGGAACTCTAGAAGTTCGCTTGAGATCCGGGGACTTTGAAAGGCCGTGAGGAAAAAAAAAACGTTTCCCGCCAGCCATCCCGACGGGGGGAGCACGTTCACACGTGAACCGTCGGGAAAGAAAGCGCCTCGTTGAAAAAGTTTCACAAGGGAGAATCGAGAATGGCCAAAAGGCCGACCTGACCAGGGCCGTCTGGGAGGGACCGGAGAGAGAAGCAGAAAGGAAAGTAAAAACCTTCGTCGCCGAGCGCGACCGCGCGGCCGGGCCGGGATAGATGAGGAAAAGGGAAGCAGGGAGGGGGGAAAGAAGGCGCGCCAGGTCCAGACGGCGGCACAGCCCGGGCACCCGACAATCAAGGCGGAAACCAAGAGGGGCCGGATTAGCCATACCGGAAGCTGGGCCCCGAGAGGGGCCGAAAAACAATAAGGAAGCGGGAAACCTTAGAAAGATTCGGGAGGACAATGCAAGGTGGTGAAGCTGTTCGTGGCTCGATCGGGCACCCGACTGAAGCAGGAACCAGAGAGGGAAAAAAACGTAGACGAGGAACAAAAAGCAACATGACTCGCTCCCCGACAAGAAACTGGCCGCGGCAACATGGGGAACGTCTACGAACTCGCCGGGGGACGTCTCCTATCTATTCCCTAGACAGTCAAGCCGGATGCAGGGAGGGACGCCGAAGCAATGAAGAAACGGGACCGGCAATCCGCGCCCTGAGCAAAGAAAGTGCCGTTGGGGGAAAATCGTGAAAGCCCCTGCAAACGGGCTGGAAAGGAGACACGCGTCGCCAAAGCGCATCTCGAAAAAGTCCGCAGAACGACAAGGAGGGTGAAAGGGGGTCGACCCAGTCTAAAAGTTGACTCGTCGAAAGGAAGGACTGCCGATCAGGGAAAAAACAGGGACAGTGCCCTATCTGCGGCGAGGCAAGGACAAATCGTCCAGGGAAAAGTACGGAAGGAAAAAAAGAAACGGATGATCGGTCTGTCACGTCAGTACTTGAAGAGGGGTAGGAGTTCTTTAAGAAGGCCCATATTGCAACGAAGCTGGCGTAGGAAAGGCACAGGCGTCCTAGCGCGGGAAAGTCAAAATATCTTTCGATCGCCCCTTCCTGCGGTTCAGCACAAAAAAAAGAGGAAATGAAGCGTGAAGAAAGTAAAGGCAAGCAATGGTGCGGAACCTCTATCCAGGAGGCGTGGAACCCAAAACGCACCCACCCAACAGGAACGGAGGAATGAGGGAGTCCTAGAATTGGCGCAAACATGCAGCAATCTTGCCTTAAAAAAAATACGACCGGATCGAAAATGAGAAGGACCATAAGAAAAAAAAAAAGCGGCCTAAAGTCGGAAAAAAAATACCAGATCCGTAAAAATAAAAACTCTATAATCAGGAAGGGGGGTAAAGGGGGTCTTACCAGCGCAAAACGGAACGGGCGCGAAGCGTCGCCATGGGTCGGGGAACGACTGGGTCGGCCGTCTCATCAAATAGGGGCTATCACAAGAGATCTCTTAAGAAGAAAGCAAAAGCCAGACTCGCGCTGGTGCTCCGGCCAGCTGAAATAAGGTTTCTAGCGAAGGGCGCGGGCGCGCAGCAAGGACTTAACATCCAGGGACGACGCGACCTCAAATCACGTAAGAGAAGAGGGTCAACTTCCCGGAAAGAAAAGGGTAAGAACGCCTGCGCGAGGGGAGTTCATCAGCGATGAGCGCCTTCCGGGGGAAAGACCTTTAACCATAGAAAGGGGCGAACATAAAAAAAGCGAGTGCAGCAAGGGGGGAGCCATTCTGACAAAACGCCTTAAAGTGACCGTCCTCCCCCGGAAGGAAAATAACAAGAAGACTCATCACTACCAGCTGCAAAAACGCTCGCACATCCGAAAAAGCCCTTCTCGTAATAGGTATCCAGTAAGAGCCGAGCCTCATCTTGTTTTCTCTGATGCCGAACGTGCGCCCGTAGAAGGCAATCAGGTGACTAAGGGGGTAGAACATAGCAGTAAAAGGACCACGTGACGGGAGATTAACCCATCGATCAGAAGGGAAAAATTCGAGTCCCACGACCCGGTTGCTCAAAAACACATAGCTCCTAGGAGGGGACTCGGAAGTGAGTGACAAACTGACGGGTCCTACGTATGACCCTGCTGCTGACAAGAGAGACAGTTCCGCGCTTGACACGGTCGATTCGGGGTCGGGTGAAAAACGGGTCCCTAAAGGACTTCCCGTAGAGGGGAGGTGAAGCAAGCCGCTCCATGTCGACGCCTCACCTTCTACAAACCGTCAGGAACGGTCAAAATCAAACTCAAAAGGCCAACAACAACACGGGGAGGGGATTAATTGACAATCGATAAGGGACCTGTCCAAGGAGGGTGCGCAGTAAGTACCGGCGGGAAAGTCACATGGAGAGGGGTCGGCGGGGAAAAAAGAAACATCGCCGTCAGACTCGTGAACAAGAGGGAACCCCTACCGCTCAAGGGAGCGATTGAAAAAAGGATAACTGGGTCCCCTGCGCGTGCGAGCAGCAGGGGCAAGAAATCAGCCCAGAAAAGGAAGAGAACCACCAAGCGTACTCTGCTGCCCGGACTCGCCCAACGCTACTAAGGGAAGACAGGAGAGATGAGGAATGAAAATAAAAAACCGGCCCGCAGCATGAAGAAAGAATCTTGGCGAAAACCGTATACCACCTGGAAAGCTACGACGGGACGCACGGAAAGGCATAGCTAAACCCTAGAGCACTGCGGCTCTTTAATGAAAAAAATAGAAGGAGAAAAAGCCATGTTCGGCCGGATAAAACGGCTGCAAGGAGGGCGTAGGGGGACGTAACGGCTACCTGCCAGGACAGGAAGGGAGGCGGGGCAAAACAGGGGGCGGACACTTTCTAAACGTCTCAGAGTAGGGTTGGGGCAAAAGGGTTGAAGATGGACTCAAAGAAGGCCTACTAACATGAAGCGATGAAAGCACCCGCACTCGGCGCGAAATGGGGGGGCTGCAAAACCGGCCGGACGAGGAGAAGACGGATGCACGCGGTAGAGGAAGGAAAAACGATCGCAGCGCCAAAAATGTACTGCCCGACCAAGAAGACGAGCGGCACGACTGGAGAAAAGAAAGGCGCCGGCACTAGCAATCTGATGGATGGGCGGGTCAACGATCTGCTGACTGGGACGAGTGATGAGGAAGGAACAAATCGGCCATCGCCAAGAGGCTTCTTCCCGAGCCCGCAAGGAGATGTTCAAAAAAAATGAAGGGGCTACAGAGCGTTTTGGTCGAAAGGAGCTTGGATCTGGCGCCAGCTCGGGCTGTGTCTCGAGGCCGCTCCTGGTGGGGGGTGAAGGTAAAAGGCAAGAATGAAAAGACAGCAATTTTCCGAGTGGAAACGAAGGACCAAGGGGTTCGGTAGTTCCAGAACGAATGAGGAGGTCGAACAAAAAAGTTAGGAAAAGAAATGCGGGCGATCTGCCGATTCTGTGGACCCGCAGGTTCTGGCGACCTAGACCAGCTCAGGGAATTCTAAACCGGCCGGTAGACACGTAGGTGCCGTAGAAAAAACTGCGGGTCTTTCAGAAGGGGGGAAAGATGACAAACAGTAACTGACGAAAAAAAAGGCAAAATCAGACTTAGTAACGACAAAAGGGAGTGAGAAGGGATTGAGATCGCGGAATTTGTCCGGGCTCAAGAAGGCCGACTTGCAAGGAAAACTGACCGGCAGACCGGAACGGCGAGGAGACGAAGACCACCTCGTAAGAACGACGGGTCCTACAGGGACCAATCATTTGCTGAGGAAGGGGAGGAAAGAGAGGGGTCCTGAGGGGGGAGAGGAGTGAGCACGCTCGGGATTAGGGAACACAACGGTGCGGGAGGGGATAAACCGACGGGACCACGGACTTCGTGCGGGCGTAGGAGGAAGTCCGCTAAAGATTTCTCAAATTAAAGAAAGGAGGAAAATCCTGAAGCGAAGGACCTGTCATCGACATCGACGGGAGAGGAAGCGTTCGTCGCCGGGAAGAACTGACGTGAAGCGCCATCTACGGGGTCGGATCTGGAAGCGGTCGCAGACGTAGAGTCCGAGACTCTTTTGGTTGAATCAGAGGTAAGAGGGCGAGCTAGGGACAAGACCGGCCGGAAGCACACAGAAAGGAGAAACAGGCACTGCCCGCAGCCGACCGGGGTCCGGGCTGAGCAAAAAATGCATAGGAAACTGGGTTGATCAAAAAGAAAAACGGGGGAGGGATGGAAAGAGGAGGGATGGGTCTCCCAGAACCGGTGGCCGGCCGTGCTCGCACAGCCCCTGTCAGCGGCCACATCTAGATCGACGGAAACGACACTACTTCGACACGGACTTGGCGAAAAATCATCCATTGACGAAATCTTGAGCGATCAAGGAAAAGACTTTGTACGATCAGGTTCGGCGGCGATCGAAGCTCTGAACGGACCGACGGACCAATGGTCGGCCCGTGGACATTCGGATCTCCATTCTTCAAGGGTCCAAGAGGGAAATTTCGGCCCCTTAAGACGGGATCACGGTGCACGAGGGTCCCTAAGTAATTCCGACCACGGCGGGAAACCCGCCGCGTTAAAACGGCAGGGAACCGAGAAGAGGAACGCTCAGAGATCAGGCAGGAGCTAACAGATTGGGGCTCAATTTAAACTAAACCTGGACAAGCTAAGGTGCAGGAGAGCATGGGGGGAAGGGGAGCCTTCTAGCCGTAGGAAACGACTACCCCCTGGCATCGGTTTGAAGAAACTCCGTAAAAGGGGAATCCCAAGGAGGAAAAAAAAATACTGATAGCAGGTTGGACTCACCTTGCGTTCTTGACTCCTGCAGATGCGTACTTATGAGATGCTGAGATGGCCTCTTCGGCCTTGTCAACACGCCGGCTGTAAAGGAAAAGGACTTCTGCTGGAGTCATAACTCGCTGGGTCTGGGAAGGAAAAACTAGGCGGCGCTGTTCTTACACATTGCAGTTTTGTGGACTCAGAGTGAAAAGGGGGAGGACCGAAAGCGCCTTTTCACCAGCGAAAAACACCAACCCTGGTTCCCGTCGATTAAAAATGCGTTTCACCAGGGAGGGCAGTCTTGAGGTTTATGTGTTAATAAGAGCGGGACCGAGCCGCTGAACGCCCCCGAGGACCAAAAAATCATCTGTGCGCAGCCGACAGCGGGTCCCGGCTAAAGAAGACTGTTACGACGAACGATCAAACAACCACACAGGGGGAAGATTCAAAGCAGAGAGAGGAGGGTCGTACAACAGACATCGCCGGGACCCGCTAGATAATTAGGTCAAAAGTCCGCGGGCGGCTAACACATTCGCGGTCAGCAAACTCAGTCATCCAAACGCAAGGCCGAACTACAAGTGCATCCCGGATACGAATACGAGGAACGAAGAAAAGCGTATTGAAAAAAAAAGTTAAAAGTCTAGTGGCGGACGGCCGCAGAGCCGCTGACAACAAAAAGAAAAGGGAAACATACATCAACGGGCCTGCACTCTCAGGGGAAAAAAAGCAATACCAGCTCTAAATGGACAAGACGCATTAATGGACCGGTACAAGAGCTGGTGACCAGGCCGAGGCAACGAAAACATCTCCAGCAATAGAAGCACGCAACAGGGAAAAACGCGCGAAAAAAAACCGGGCATCACCAACCTGCAGGGATCCAGTAAGGGTTGTGCAGAATTTCCTCTCCTTTCAACGGACGTACTGCACCGCGGCCAGTAGTAAACGACGACTCGCGCGCGCTCGAGGTAAAAGAAATCAATCACCATAAGTCTGGGGTCAAAGTGTAGCGCAATTGGCTACGATAGCGCTCGCCGAGACTCTGCGAGGGAGAGGGGGCACGATTTGTGAAGCCGGTTACAGAAGTTAAAGGCCGGTCCCGAGTCCCCTGCCCTCCGGTTGGGGCAAAAAAATCCAGCGGCAGGGCCGAACATCCCAAAAACGGGGCCTAAATGGCGAGATCAGGGATGACACCAGCCTAAAAAAAACACCCAAACAAAAACACCACCCAAAACCCACACCCTCCCAGGAAGGACCCAAGGGGCGCCAGTCAGAGACCGCGATCCGGCCACCTGAGCACGTACAAAGTCGCGAAAAAACCTGGGGGGGGGCTGGGGAAGGGAAAGTTGGTAAAAAGCGAGTACCGACCAGCCGCCGTCTATAGGTGTGTGCTCGACGTCGTCTCGACGGGGAAAATCCTGGGGGGGCACCGGCGCACGAGGAACGAGCACGAAAAAAGGAATGCCTGAGGAACCAGAAAACTGGAGGAAAACTCAGATGATTCTTCTACAAAAGATGATGGGCATCGGCATCCCTTCGTCGGTCGGGGCCATGGGTGGCCGCTGGGATTAAAAGGACCTGTGACTTCTGCCCTAGCGAGAACAGCCTCCGCGTCTGACCCATCGTCTCGCGGAACGCCTCGCACAACTCCTTTTAAAAAGAAGCAGGGGGGAAACCTGCGCGTCACCTTCGGGGTACGGCGACGAAAAACTCGAAAGTCAGCGCCGATAATTTCCGAAGAAAAAGGCAGAGGAGGCAGGCAGAAAAGGAAATAGCTTCAGTGAAAGAGGGAAGCCGAAAGACCGCCGCAAACAACGAAGGCCGGGGGAAAAATGTCTCGGGGAGAAACCGCCGCCGTGCGGTCAGAACCTAGCCGTAGCCCTCAACGCCCTCAACAAGAGAGGAAAAAGCTCCCGTCCGAAGACCAAGGAGGGAAGGTAAGGCAGGCGTATATACGAGGGTAATACCCTCGCCGTCCAAATCAAACCGGGTAACACTTAAAAGTGCCCGATCGCACTTGAGAAGGGACAGATCGGAAAAAAAAAGAGAAATCGACCGGAAGAGAGGGGACGAGATTATACGGTACTGGACACGTATGGCACGAAGGAGTCAAAAAAAGTTCATTTCTCAAGAGTAAATTCAAGACGAAGTAGTCGAAGGACCGCGCGGTCTCTCGTAAGAAATACGGTATAAGTCCCAGGTCGGGGCTAATAGAAGAAGGACCACTGCGGGTACCGAAGGATAAAGACGATGAGCAATGGGAATCGCCGCGAGCCGGCGCGTGGGAAAAAGAACAACCAGCAAACCCCGACCTTCGGCAAGTCGATCCGCGAATGCTCATGGGGAAAAAACGTACCTGCCTCTACAACAAAGAGGGCAAGAGCTCCAAAAAAAACACGCCAGAAGACTGGGGAAAAACAGAGAACAAAAATCCCCGAGCGACAAAAAAAATAAGAGACGGATGTTTTCCGGCTGGGAAAAAAACTTCGGATCGGCAAGCTGATCCAGAATTTCCGATGGACCGCCTGGTTTTCATCCGATAAATCCCACCTCACGGTCGATCAAGCAGGAATTCCGATCATCTGAGCCCTCTCACAAGCCATACTCTCATAGGGACGAACTTAGGGGACCATATTCAGCCCTCCAGTTCGTGAAAAGTCTTGGTCTCGGGCCAGACATGTCAAACATTCGCTGGAAGAAAGTCCTCTGAAAAAGAATAATATTCAGAGGGCCGCCAACTAAGACCCTGGTCGCGAAGAAGAGAAACTCTTTTGATTGAAAAAACATCGAAGATGTATCTCCGGAAAGCAATTCCTGGGACAAAAAGTCAACCACCCTTGGGGCAATCACAAGACGACTCCGAGGGATCATCATCTTGGAGACAATCGTCCAAAACCTTCCCAGGCTGAAAAAAGAAAACTGATCGCAGGGCACGGCCAAAAACCAGAAAGGGAGCCGAACGCGTCACTCAGTTAAGACCGTGGAATCCTCTCTGCCGGTGGCATCCAGAACGCAGAGCCGCGAGAAGGTGGTGCGCGATGAAAAGAACGGGGTCAAACCGTCAGCCCCCCATAGTGGTGACGGGAAACTTGGGTTCAGAAAAGCGATGAAGCCGGTGCCGATCAGGACGCCATCGATAAGCGGATGACACGTCTACACAAAACCGCAGGGTTCGTAGTCTGGACGGCAAGGAGCTACGAGTCACGGTCTCTGGAGAGAAAGGAAAGTTCCTCTTCGTGAACCCTGATGCTCAAAAGCAGCGAGACAAGAATTGGACGCAGCAGGGTGCCATCAGGGGCTGATTCGTGGTTCGTGGAAGATGTGCACGACGAGACCGGCGCGGGGATTTCTTAACCTCGAAGGAGCAAATCCATGTCAAGGTCCTGCGCCCGGTCACGCAAAACTGCGCACCACGTCAGGGCACGGAAAAGATCTCGAAAAAGGAA
>Ga0179593_1562238_pt1 | contig 14281 bp, 11 predicted proteins | sample CZODoug2_1_08_16_FD_185931 | JGI IMG/M metagenome (GOLD analysis project Ga0179593, IMG submission 185931) | Vadose zone soil fungal communities from Angelo Coast Range Reserve, California, USA - CZODoug2_1_08_16fungal (PacBio error correction) | ecosystem: Environmental > Terrestrial > Soil >...
TGAAAGCTTGGGGGGGAGACAAAGATAAGTTACCTTCGTCAGATCGACGAAGAGGGTACGGCCTCGGGTCAACCTTCCCTGCTTCGATATCATGCTTCGTTACCAAACACCCGACTCAGGTCGTAGAGAAGCTAATGGGGAGGGGAGCAGTAAGGCCGGGAGGGGAAGTCATCTTGAGAGAAATCGGGCGGAAGGTGGGGCGAAATTCCCCTGCCCTCGACCATGCCGCGGCCGGCATGCGAGAATCAGGGGGGAGAGGGGAACACTTCACGGACCTTAGCGAGCGAACCCCCCCTTCTCGAAAGCCGCCAGGAGCGGCCACAACGACGTAAGGGTGATGGAGAACGTATCAGAAAGAAAAGGAATAGACCAAAACTCCACTCGAGAGAGGGGAGAACAAGTACAGGAATGACTACTAGTATAAATTCGAACCTTGACGACTCAAAACACTAGCCGCCGGCGGGTGCAAACACAATTGACGACCAACACGGTCCGAGATATTGTCGGATCGCCTTAGGATTCGGGAAGGGGGATAGTTAACTTTCGCCCCTGGACTTATGTTGACTGGGGAAATCATCAAAAGGAGGGTTAGAACTTAGCAGTGGATTAGGGAAGGTCGAGACCAGGGAAAGATAGACGTCCTGCGATGGAACGTGTTACCGAAACCCACACTAAAAACGGGGGGGGGGGGGGGGATCCTTTTAATTGGGATGTCATTAAAGTCGAACGACCCGCCAACATCGAACGCGGGGGAATCTGGGGTTCTGGGACAGCTTCCATCAGTGCTAAGGGGGAGGGAAGAGTGACGGAAGGAAGGGGGGGGGCTCCATGAAATGAAAAAGTCAATCAATCAGCGACTATCTTCCCTCAGGCCGCGCGACGTACATGTCTCGACTTCCTCTGAAGGGAACTGGGGGGGAGTCAACGAGGAAACAGGAGTGGGGGGAGAGAGTGGGGGGTCAACTCGTAGAGGAACACCGCGGGATCGGTTGATGTCGAGCCTGGAATCCAGAAAGGAAGGATGTTGACACAGGATACCAGGGGGGTAATCCCCGAGAGATTAATAAAAGAAAAAAGGGACTTGATTTCTGGGTCTGTCTGAATGGTCTGGAGGCACGGGGCGGCCCGTACTGTGGTTACCTGCAAAAGGTTGGGGCTTGGAAGGGGGGTAGAAAGAGGAAAAAGAGGTTTACTGAATTCGGCGGAGCGGGACGGATCCGGGCCATGGAGGGCACCTAGGTGTATCGTAAGAAGAAATCGAAGAGAGAGTATCACTGGCGCGGTTTTCCTGTGAGCACGAGAGGGGCATAAACAACCAAAACAAAACTTGTCTAAACGTGATTTTGATAACATCGCAAAGATGGGTCTTGTCGCGGGGGGTAAGCAGGAAATCAGGTCAAACGAAACCGTCGTTTCAAAGTGAGCGGATGGGAGGGAGGGAAGTAAACAGTGGCGCGATTACCAAGGGAAAAGTCTTCAAGATGGGCAAACCTTTCACATGTCCTCACAGTCCTGAAAAGAATGACCAGTGGGTTTCCCTCTAGCATCCACCGCGCGGAGAGAAACGGCATCAAGTTAATAATAAAACCGAACAACCCCAAATTAATGCGAAGGAAAACGAGAATATGAGAGGGGGGGTACCCTAAAAGAAGACCGATTTTGAAGGGGGGGGGATAGGAAAGACAAAATCTAGGATCAGGGAGAAGGAAAGTAAGGTCGTCCCAACGTCGAGGGAGGTAACTTCTTGCTTTAGGAGAATCCAACGTCTTCCATTCCAAGAAAGAGGACTTAAAAAGACAATATAAGTGAGAAAATTAGGTCTTCTAAAAAGGGTCTTACTTCCTGGGAAGGGGGGGGTCTGTCCAGAGAAAAAACAGGATGAGCTGAAAGAAGGGGGGCGGATTGAATGAAAATTGGTGGGCCCAAAAAAAAAAACCAGGTGGGGAACGCATGGAGGCGTTCAAACTCGGAAACGAATTTGGAACTAATGAGAGGAGGGGGGGACGTCAGCTTGGTCGGAATCCAATTGGTCGACTAACGGAACAGGAAGGAGTGAAGGTCTGGGAATTTTAGTCGTGGCCAAATCGTAAGGGGGCAGGGGGGGAAAGAAGGAACGAGGGAACGAACCGTCCTTCTCTCGAAGGGATATTCGCGTAGCCCCGGGAGGGGCAGACCGAACGAATAAACCCGCAGAGGGATCGAGCTAAAACGTAAACCTGTTTTAAAGGGTAGAGTAACGGGTAAAAAGAAAATATTAACGTGGCACATCGAGCCGCAAAAGAGTAGGATGCGGGGGGCCGTGGGGGTGACGTAAAGTGAAGGGGCTGTTGGAGATGACTGGAAAATACGGTGTTCCGGGGAGAAGAGAAAGTCGAGACCCAGAAGAATATCGTAGTCAGCCATACTAACTGACCATGAGGGAGCTGGGGGGAAGGGGACGAACAAGAGAAAAATCTGATCGTCTCAGAAAAAGGGAACTCAAAAATGTCTAAAAAATAAGGTAAGAAAAGGGGAGGGGAGTTAGATCCGACAGTCTGTGCTCAACGAAAGAAAAAGAACGGAAGGCGGTATCCCAGCAAGCCAAACCGGAGAGAAAAAAGGGACGAAGATTGGGGGGGGGGGGGGAAAAAACGGGGAAAAGGTAAAACTTAACTTTTGGGGAGTATGGAAGGGATCACTCTCCAGTGTAGAGAGGAACGGGAATCATAACAACACAGGGTCCCGCTGAACTGGGTCACAGAAATGAACACATTAATAGGGGCTCTCAAAGCGAGAAAAAAACCCAATTAGGAAAGAGTGGTGAGCGCTCGCATAATTACCAGACTGTACTAAGAGGGAGATGCACCGGGAGAAAAGGAGGAGAAGAAGGTAATTCGCTGTTTAATTAAACTCAGTAGGTATGCTATCAATGACGAAGCTCAGGGGGGGGATGTTCAAAGGTCCATAAACGTGCGACACAGGTTTTTGGGGGGGGGGGAAGAGAAAGATACCGGGAGGGGAGGGAGTAAAGATCTTTATTTCATGGGGAAAAAAAGAAGAGAGCCTCTGCCACACAGGAAAAAGGATTCAGCCTTCGTCCCGTGTCTAGGGAGAGGAAAACGGAAGAGGGAGTTGGAAATCAAAGGACACTTAGGGGGGGGATGGGAAACAAGTTCCAGAATCAGGTGAAACTGGTTTGAAAAGTATACATCAGGGGAAGACATAGGAAGGTAGGAAACTAAAACTTCACCATCAAAAAAAGGGGGGAAAGAAGAGGAGTAAGTCTTGAAAAGCATTGGTATTTGTCGGAAACAAAAGAAGAGGAATCTTGGAGAAGACTACAAAGAAGAAGCGAGAGATATACAGGAGCGCGAAGAAACGCATCCAACTCTGTGTCATAATTTGAAAAAAAAAGGAGAACGGTAGAGAAAAAAAAAAATCGAAGACGTAACTGATGAGCAAAACAGCTAAAAACTCAAGAAAAACGTTCTCACAAAGAGAACGAGCAAAGAAAGGGGCTACGGGAAAGATCGATGAAAACCCGTCCCTCCAAAGGGGAACGTCAAAAAAAAGGCGATGGGCAACAAAAAGGGAAAAATGGGGGGAGACGAAAGGGGTGTACTGCCGTCAAACGTCCAAGAACAGGAAAAAAAAGAAAGGTCGAAACGCTATGCTTTTGTTGGGGAAGGGGAAAGACAGAGGGGTTTGAAAAGAACTAGGTATCAGAATGCAATTACTAACTATATAAAGAGAAGGGGCAAGGCATAAACGGGGACCTATAGGCACTGAGAAAAAGGGAAGGCAGAGAAGAGAATAAAAAACTTTTCGGGCTCCTTCGTGAAAATTGAAGGATTGAAAAAAAGGGAGAGAAAAAAGAGGCTCCGTAAACTAGTCCGAGGGAACACTCCTGCCTATTGATTCACCAGTCGGGAGTACCGGAGGAGGAAGAGGGGAGCCATATCTTAGACTGGAGGAGGAAGTAATGGAAAAGGGAAAAGGAAGAAAGACATAAGGGAAAAAAGGTGGGGAAGGTATAACGGACGGAAGAGGCCAGTGCAACATCAAGTCAGAAGACGTCAAGAATGAGAGGCAACAACGGGGATTCGTTAGAAAAGAGACTGACCGGGGTGCCGAGGCTCCTTCGAGATACAAGAAGAAAAGGGAGGGGGGAGGGGGTCTTACGTGTCCTGATAGAAAAAAGAATTATTAAAGGGGTCGTGTTTGGGTTAAAGAAGTTCCGGTTCCATTTTCCCACGACAAACGAGGAAGAAGAGAATCGTGTCAACCTGATAAAAATTCCATCGGGGGTGAGATGCTGGAGGGAAGGGTCTTCCATCGTCAAGGGAAACGGAAGCACTACAAAAAGAAGAAGACAGAAAATTGGACAATTCCAGGAGGACGGCGTCGATTGTAGTTTGAGCTTTAGGCAGGCGGGAACAAGGGGTCAGGAGAAAACGTTCACTGTGAAAGGAGTGTACGGGTGGGGAGGGGAGGGAAGTTACATAGAGGGGCGAGGCATAAGGGGATGCATTACCTTGGAACACGCAACACTGGGGATTGTTCGGGAGCGTATACAACCCCGACTTTGTGGGGGGGTGAGTTCAAGGGGGAAGTGGAAGGTGACATCTGCTCTTCTTAAAAAGGGGAAAAATAAGGGTGGTAAAAACGATTCGAACCGAAGACCAGGGACTAAACGTCGGTAAAAACACTGGAGGAAGTCCTAGTTCTATTACTCTTGGGGTAGGGGGGAGAAAATCTGCAAGGGAGGTGAGGGAGACCTGAGACTTATTGTACCAGAAAAGCTAAAAGTTTTGGGGAGTAAGGGAGGGGAGCGAAGTCATCCTATAAAAAAAAATTTTATTGAAAGAGATATCAAAAGATTACTAAGCAAAGTAAAGAATGGAATAAAGTTAAAAAAGCCAGAAAAGAAAAGATGGCCTATATCAATTGTGCCCTAAATCCAAGGGAAAAAGAGAAATGGTTTGAAGAAGGGCTTTACCAGGACTAAAGTTCTTAATGGCGGGAGAACAGAAAGGCACAAATTTATAAAAAGAAGGGTCAAGGAAAAGAGAGCGTGCCGCATCTCCAATGACGGTTCTAGGGGACGCGCCCAGGCCGGGCTTGTACGTTGGGAAAATGCAGGGAAAAAGAATCAAACACTGGAAAAATCCTAGAAAACTAACGAAGTGTCGAAAAAGTAAGAAAATGTGCCGAAAAAAAGGCGTCACCGCATAACTCTCACTCACAAAAGCCAAAGAAGACTTGAATGGAAATGGATCGGATCGCTGGTTTGTCGGGAAGGGAGAAGCTGAAGAGGGTTATTGGAATATGATGAAATACCGAGAAAAAGAATCGCACCCGGTGGAGTGGAATGCTAAAGTCCGCAGGGAAGGTGTAGCGTGTTTGGGGACCAGCTGATTCTCTTGAAAAAAAAAGAAGTTCGGAGGGTGGATTCCAGCTTACATTGAGAAGGGCCGTACTCTTAAAAAAATGACCTTGGAGTGCACTTAACGCCTGAAACCAACCGGGAAAAAACGAGTATCGGAAGCATATTAATAGGTCCTAATTCCTCGAAGGTGAAAGGTTTTAATCGTATAAGGGGACGGGGAGGTTTGAAATTAAAGGAGGGGAAGTTCTTACGACAACCGGGGAAACTTTTCCCTGGAATTAAGATACTCTGGGGAATCGGGAGAATGTGCCAGCGATATAATAGAGGTCTCCTGCGATCGAAGAAAAGGAGTGGGGTCGGACAATAAATTGGAGGATATTCAGCCAAGTTAGGAGGGGGGAGACAGTCATACACAAGTGATAACGTAATCGCAGCATAGGAGACTGAAAAGTGGGGGCTTCTATTCTTAGGCAATGAAAGAAACGATGGAATACAGGATGCTACAGATTTTAGGGTAAAGTACATGTCGGGGATCCCTTAACAGAAAAAGGGTAAAACGGGTTAGTGGTTGAACAAGCATAAGAAAGTTCTAAACGTGTGTGGGGGGGGGGGGGGTAGAAGGTGGGAGAAGGGAAAGTCGTGGATGTTCTTACACACTGGGAAAACATTCCAAGGGTAAACAGTGGCCCTCTACGGGGTCTCTGAAGGGGGGGGGGGTGCATTCGACTTATGACCTTATTTGCCGACACACAAGGATGAACTGTCACGTTGGGGTGGAAGTTCGGCTGAGATAAAGGAACTCATGCTAGAGGGGAGAAGCGGCAGTAGAATCAGAAGATGATCGAGGGAGGCGTATGATACAGGCTCGCCGCGCGAGGGAAGGATCTGCTTCGAGTTAAGAAGAGTGGATGGAGTAAAGGCCACACTCAAAAGGAAAAGGCAGCTTAAAAATCTTCCGAAAAACAGGATGAAAAAGACAATTCTCCTAGGGACGCCAAAGACTCAGGCTAAAGTCGAAGGGGAAACTTCACTTTCCAAGAATGGGGGGCCGCTTGATAAATAGGAACAAGACATGGGAAAAGACGCATAGGGGGGAAAAAAGGAATAAACATCAATCCGACAGGGGAGAGGAACCCTGTTAAAACAACCTCCTTTGTGTGTAGGGGGAATGCATAAACAGTGCATACCGATTCTTCGAGACCGACAAAAGGTCGGGAGGGAGGGCGGCACCACCACTTCAACAATACGCGCGCAGAAATTCCCCATCAAACCGGGGTCTTAAGGAGAAACAAGTCGTCCTGACAAACTCCTGCATAGCTAGCGGTGGCGCGAAGGGTAAGCCACTCCACTTCAAGTTCCGTAAACAAGGGTCCCTTGGAATTTTAAAAGCGTCCACCACATGGTCAATTGCCTACGGGGGGGTTTTGGGGAGGAAGGAGCTGGGAGGAAAAAAAAATGAGTATGAAAGGAAACTTGGGGCGAGTTGTCGGACGTCACAAGAAAACTGTGGTTAAGGAAGGGACGAAAAATCTAGCACCTGGAGAGTCGACGTCTACAGGGTAAACAAACAGGGGGGGAAGGGAACGTGAAAGGGCACCGCCAAAGTTATAACGGGATTATTTTGGGATATCAAAACTGCTTCCGGGCGGAAAAGAGACGGTCGTAAAATGAAGGAGGGTCCTTAGAAAGGGGTCATAGTTAAAACTACTTGGGAAGGTCTGCTAGAAGGAGGAAAAAATCCTCACGTTACGGAAAAGAAGGCGATTTCGAGTCTTAGCCACGCTACCCTAAGGACTTGGGGGGAGAGGGGAGACGCACATGTCTGTTTAATGAAGAGAGGATGAGGAATGATCTTACTGGGCGGCCCCACTGGGTCCTCGAGAAAAAAAAAAAAAAGTGGGAAAAAAACGAGAAATCAACACTTGGCGAATACTCGAAGGGAAATAGAAGGTTGGGAAAAATGTAACTGCATGCCGCGCCGGCGGGCGCTACCGACAACAAAAGGGGGGGAAAGAGAAAGGGCACGTACCGCGGCGTGAAAGGGAGGGAGGGAGGAGGAAGGGGACGACAAATATAAATAAAAATTAAGAAGGGTTCCTCCTGCAACAAGGCAGTAGGAGGGGGGAGGAAATAAATCGTCGACTTCTGACTAAATGTCCAAAGTACGACGAGGCGAAAGGAACACCTCCTCAAGACAGCCAAGCTAAACGCAGCGAAAGGGGGGGGGAGCATACAAAAGAACCAAATGAACCATCACGGAAGTGGGCAGACGAGAAAACTACCCTCGTCCGACGACATGAGCGTAATCTAAAGACGAAAAAACTCGGGGGCTTTGGCCACAAACAATCAAGACAATCAGAAAAGAGCAGAACGCGGGCGAGGATCCCTTCTCTCCTTCAATCCTCTAGAAGGTAGACTAACCCAAGAGGAATCTGCGTTCCTCTCGAAATCAGAATGCCGCCCGATGCCGGGGGGGTCGTAAACAGACGCTAGAGAAACGGTTTCTGCCTTGTATTCCGAACATCGACAGAAAGAATTTTCTTCTCGGAAATCGGTCCTCCCCACGGGAAGGAAAGGAAAATGGGAACACGGCCGGTTTTTTTCTTGGACTAGTTCAAAGAAGAAGGGGGGAAATGCCGTCTTCGACTCTGCTTAAAAGTCCGTTCGAAAGGACAGGGGGCCCACGATCGTCAGCAGGAAAAAAACGATGGGGGGGCAGGGATGGGTAGACAGACGTGGCATTAATTTCTGCGGCATAATAGCGTTGAAACTCCTCGGAACCCAAAGAAAAAAAACAAAAATTTAGACTTTCGAGGGTGACGAGACAAGACCAAGAAAGGGCACTTGCTGTCCTCTCAAGGCGAGGGACTCCGTCCCTCCAAGACCCGAGAAGATTCCCCTTAAGCGAAGGAAAAGAAAAGAGGCCTCTCAGTCCTCCCAGGAACGCCCGTCGGGAAGAAGAAAGGTCCAAGTACATAGGCAGGCGAGGATGGAGAAACAACTTCTCCCTGGTAACTTCACCAAAAAAACCAAAAACCTCTTTCCAAAGAGGGGGGGGGGGAACAAAAAGTACGGGGGAAAGAAGGCACCAATACCCATCTAACTCTCAAAACTCTCTACGACAAAGAAAGAGAAAAGGGGCAGTCTAAGAGGGCCAGCAGTAGAGGCGATTGAAGTCGAGGAGAAAAAAAGGACGGGGCTACAAGCTCGACATCAACAACCCCTCTGGGGTTAATCAGACGGGAAAAGAAAGAAGGCCTCTCTCGAGGCACAAGGACGACCACTGAAATACGGGGAGAAGGGAAAAAGTCTCAAAAGCCTCCTTGCAGGCAGAAAATCAGTCGGAGTGAAAGCTTAGTTGCCCCGATTTCGGGTTCGGTGAACAAAGGGGGAGAGTAGTAGAAAAGGAAGCCTCTTTGCTATGGTAATGCTTGGAAAAGACGAATCAAAAAAGAAATGGATTTCCAAAAACTCTTCTGTTATGGAGGCATTGGAAAGGAAACGTCATAAGAAACAGACTGAAAGGGAAACGGGTGCGGTAACCTTCCAACCATCACAAGTGACCGAATAGAACGGGTAAGTCTGGGGGGAGAGAAGGTACCAAAACTACAGTCAGTGAGTTCGGAAGAAGGGGGAGAAGGGGGACTTCACAATAAGTTCCAGGGGAACGTAAGAAAGGCCAACCTGTAATCCAGCTATAGAGATTGACTCCTTAAAGACGAATACTGAAAAGGGTGCTCCCGCGTTTCAAAAAGAAGGGGGGAGCGGGGGGCATGGGGGAACTTCAACCTCTAGCCTTTCTGGGGGACTCGGACTCTCAGGTCTCCCCATGGAAGAGCGGGGGCAACTAGAAAGCAGGAGGGAACTAAAAGCGGTTCCTTGAGACTCCGCGCTCATCTAAAAGGAGCAGTGGAAGAGATGGGCTCATCCTTGCGCTGGAGCGTTTTATCTAGCGAGGGAGCTGAGGGGGGGTCGCATCGAGGATCTTCATATAAGGAAAAGGGCAAGGAGTCACAGTGGAAGGCAGCCTTCCGACCACAGAGTGATCCGCCGGGGGGAGTCGCCAGGAAAAAAGCAGAGAGAAGTCGGGAACGACCGCGCGACCTGATCTACGACCGGCGGCGGGTGCCTGAAAAGCAGCAGAAAAGAGTGCGAGAGCAGAAAGGGACCCGTGCGTGCCGCCCTCTTCGTACTCGAATCACCGAAAAAGGGGACCTTTACGCATAGGGACACGCACCCTCGAACGAGAGAGAACAAAACGAGAGATGAAAAGGGGGGGTTCCAGCGGTTTCTAAGTGCCAGGAGAGTGAACTACCTTCTTTCCATCAGGTTTAGACGAAGAGGGAGGGAGACGTAGGCGTACCCTGGGGGAGTCGAAGAAAGAAGGAAACGGTCGCACCCTCACTTCCTTTCAAGTATGGCAGGGTCGAGGGCGGCTACCGGATGCGTCTGCGGGTTGGGGACTTTCGAACGCGAGGAGGAATAGATCTAGGGGTATTAACGGCCTCGAGCCTCCCGGGGGATCGGCCGAGGAGTGGCAAAAGCTATATTCTCAAATTCAATACGCAGGCTAACGACGCGAGAAAAAAAAAAAGATACCGCCAGCGCCCTGCTCTATCCATAGATAACGAAAGGAAGGGTCGATGGAAGAGAGTCCATCCTCATGAACAGAATTGAAGCAGTTCGAGAACTCGATTAAGAGGGGGGGAACTTGACAGCGAAAGAAAAACCTGCCTCTCCGGATGAAAAAAGAGGCAAAAGGTGGTCCGCATGGAACTTTCGCAAGTCGTTAAAGCGGTTCCGTCCCCACTGGCATCAGAGATGGGGCAAGGGGAGAAAGAGAGATGCAGGTCGTCTTGGGGGCGTGTCCATTCTTTTCCTAACATTACGAAAACGTGGAGTATTGTGAAAGGTAAAGATCCAAAAGGGGGCGGACCGACAGAACTTTGAAAGACCAGTGTACGTAATTTTGGCTGTCGAGAGAGGAACGGCTCTCCGCTGGGATCAGGGAACGTGTTACCCGAACACACTTTACCAAAGGGTAAGGTTATTCCGTCATTCAGGAAACTAGGGGCCTCCGTACCATCTGAAGAGGTGTGATCCATTGGGGGAGTCGGGGTCCAGATCAAATCATAATCAAACAATCAGGCAACCTGGGCCGGAGAGGGGTTCGGAAGGAAACGACAAAATCGTCGGTCGCACTCAGCGCTGTCACGCAAGAGGCTGGAGGGAAGGCAACGATCTTCACTTCTGACGTCCGCGTACGGCAGGGTTTTAGGAAAGAGGAACTGAGTGATGAGCGAAGTCGGGTCCGTAGTACCACCTGGGAGAGGGGATGGAAGGAGCGGGGCGGCCAAGGAACTCTTAAGTTTGACAAGAATCACGTTGGAAGTCGTATCTGAAAGGAAAAAAAGGCACTGTCCGCGGAGAAAAAGGTCCTGTCGGGAAAGAGAGGAGAAGTGGAGAAGGGGGGAAATGGAGACATTTGCCCGTACTTGTTTGAAGGGTACTTGATAAGCTGGTGCGAATGTTTCCAGACTCGACGAGTAGGTACGTCTGCGGAGATAGAGAGGGCGATCCGAATGGGAGGAGGGGGAGCTTCCAACTGACCTCGGGGGAAGCAGAATATGAAACCTCTTGCTCTGTTTTCCGACGGGCGGCGGCGAGCCCAAGTGAGAGAGCAAAGCCAGCCGAGTTGTCTGGCGGTCCTCAAAAATCGTCCTCCGGCCGGGGGGTAGTGGATTTAGGGGAGGGAATGAAAGTCCGCTGAAATCTCAAGTCAGGGAAGGGCAAGAACGAAAAAGAGTAAAACTACATCTCCGTTGGGAAAGGTCATGAAGCGAGAAAACCTCTGCTGGGAAGGCCCCCTACTCAGGGAGAGGAGAAAGAAAGGTCACTTATTACCTGGCGAACCTCACCGTCAGGAAGGAAGTTAAGAAATCAGTCTATGGGGCTCCTTGAAACGGCTAAGAACCTCCTAAATTAGTTCTTTCTTTTCGAATCGAAACGGGCCACACCGAGGAAAGAGGGATGGCCGACTGGATCCGTCCAACGGTCGATTCGGGTCACTTATGCTGTAGAAAATGCATCAGCCCCTAATCTGGTCAGTCTTCAGAAAGCTTCGAGAGTCAGGGCATCGACGTTCGACGGGGGAACTTAATGGAGGAGAACTGGGCCTTTCCTGGTTTGTCTTCGCGACAAAAACCCGATGGAGGTTTACCAGATCCTTGTCTATTAAGAAGGGGGTTGGGTCGCCCCGTATTTCGAGTCCTGAGTCTCATCGTGGTGTCCGTTCACTGGAGTAGTCCGGGACGATCTTGTCCGCATCATGAGGGAAGGAACTCGAACTCTTTCTTCTTGCCTGGGTGAGGTCAGACGATGATACTAGAGAGGAACAGCCATACGACCAGGGCATGCCATGGACGAGGAACGAACCATCTTGAGGCGAGGTCGATGATATTCGCACCGCGCCATCGAACTAATCATGCCAGCAGGGGACAGGAGTAGGTCGGGTTTCTACCAATAACCTGTTTGCCTATTTATGTCGAGCACACCGTAGGAAGCCATACAGGGTTGCAAACACAAGAGAAGCAAAACACACAGCTCTTCTCTTCCGTGGTAAGTGACGGAAACTTAGTAGGCTTGCTGAGCGACATACTTTGTTTGAAACCCATCAGTACGACGCAAGAAGCAGCGCGGGGCGCAAGCATGGGAATGAGAACACGCGGGCTGTCCGGTGGGCGAGACATCACACGAACCATCGATCAGCGTCGAAGTAGAGGCAAAAGCGCTGTAAAGAAACGTAGGGGGGGGGGGAGGTAAAGATGAGCGCAACTGTCGTCCCTTACCACGCTACGACGACGCAGGGAAGCCAGGAAGTGCCGGTTGCCTATCCCACCTTACCTGGAAGAGCGGATCCAGATTTGGTCGGGGAAAGCGTACGGGGGGGAAGAATTGCTCGACGTCCAGATCTCAGGTGACTCTATTAGGAGGGAGGGGCCATTACCACCATGGGCCGGAGTCTGAGTGACGGACCTGAAACGAGCGACAAAAACGTGGCATACAGGGGACATCTGCGAACACAAAGTTCACCAAATTTGTGAATCTCCGCTGAAAAGAAGACAGGTCGATAAGGGACCGGCCAATGATGGCGTATGCCCGGGAACAGGTAGCTATGAGGGAGTGGACAGGACCCCTTGTTCGTCGATATCGCCGGGGTCAATTGTGGGGAGATCAGTTTCCAGTTAGAGGTTTCTCCCACGGGGAAGCGAATGACGACCAGAGGGGGCGTCGGGGAGAAAAATAGCGTATGATGCCAAATCGAGTGCCCTGCGCTCTCCGCAACCCTCAAAGGGAGTCCTGTCGTCGTCTTCACGTGGGCAGAGGCAACGCCAGACGCCGACATTATCAAAGGACTGATAGAGCAAGAGGGCTCAATAAGACGGAGGCAGTCGTCGCACGAGCAGCAGAAACCCTCGGACTGGGTCGAAGGAGGCCCACCTGGAGGGGATGAGTCGTCCGAGAAGCTGCCGGGCGTCTCGTGATTGTCTGGCCATCAAAGAGGGAAAGACCTTCTCTTCTCAAACGCGCCCTCATCGCTAGATGGACGAGCGAAACTATGAAACATCTCCGTGATGTACAAGACGCAGCGGTGCTCATCGTCTCAGGAGGTCATGCGTAGCAGCCGAGCGACCGAAACGAAAAAAGGGACCGTTCTCCTCGACCTCTCCGGCCCATCAAGTACATGAGCACCCCGTCCCGCTTCAACGGGTCGCGGACGCGGCGAAATACAGCGAACCGAATGTTTCTCGCCGGGTAACTTAAGATAGACAACAAAAAGCCTTAAAGAAAAAAAACCCAGGGGGGGCTCGCCTTTCTATGCGTTTGTTTACCAGTCCAGGGGGAACATGGGGGACGCGGATCCCAGACATGTCAAGCGGAAAAGTACTCTCTCCTTTGCCAATCTCTTTCGTCCCGCGCGACGAAGCGCGAAGCACACTTTGGTAAGACGAGAGGTGACGCTTCATTTTTACACTTGCGTATGAAATGACACGGAAGCTATGGGGTGGGACCCCGCGGGCCACGCTTCATTTTTGTATGCACCATAAGCATTCCGTAGCGCTAAACGAGAGATACGCGATGACGGCGCATGGATGAATTTTCCAGGCCAGGTAAAGCAGCAAGGGAAGAGGTGGAGGGCTTTCCTACTAAGGAATGCCAAATAACGGAAAGCTTCAAGATTCGGTCAACAGCACCGTAATTCTTCCGATCCCGTGTTTTCGCTCGAGGAGAGTAAGAGACGTACATAATTTCAGGGGGGGTCAGCGGCGGCGGGATCAGGCGGTGCCGATGGCCCAATTTGTATGGATTTGCCGTAGCAAGGCAACGCACGTGTGCCAAAGGTGAAACGCTTCAGAACAGCGGGTGTCCCGAAGACCTCCCCCTCAATCGTGTTGCCGTATTCGGTGAAGATCAAGGCATCAACGAGGAAACTACAAGCGAACAACAACCGACACTAGGACATAATTAACAATGCAAAGGTCGTCTGTCGCCTGGCGAGTGTGATCGACGAGTCCCGTGCTGTCAGGTCTTACACACGTCGGGACGGGGTGGCTATGAGGGGGGAAGTTGTGTCGCTGCGGGAAGCTTTTGAAGAGTAACGTTGCCTAAGAAAAGCTGGATTTGCTGATTTCGCAAAGGTACCTTTGGAACGTCTGGTAGGAGCGCGCAGTGGTGACTGGAAGCCTTTTCTTGAATCTGGAAGTGCCTCGAGTACAGAAAGCTGCCGGTTTACTGGCGGCAACCTCTTTCTGCTTAGAACGGAATGTGAGGGGGAAGACCTTGCCAGCGGGAGGGGATGAGCTTCGGGTGGTGTTGCGGGCTCTTGTGTGGCTGACGTCACCACGTCCCGTA
>Ga0179593_1344709_pt1 | contig 14279 bp, 14 predicted proteins | sample CZODoug2_1_08_16_FD_185931 | JGI IMG/M metagenome (GOLD analysis project Ga0179593, IMG submission 185931) | Vadose zone soil fungal communities from Angelo Coast Range Reserve, California, USA - CZODoug2_1_08_16fungal (PacBio error correction) | ecosystem: Environmental > Terrestrial > Soil >...
GGACGTCCGAGGTGAATGAAAGGACACGTTTGCAGTCCTCCAGTTAATAAGTGGGGACTACTAAGCTCGCACAGGTAATAAGCCGGTACAGAGACGCAGCGGTGTCTTTAGAAGGGCATTAATAAGAGGGACAAAAGGGGGTTCGAAAAATGTGAAAGTCGGAAATTTTTATAAGACGTAGATGACTAAAAACAGCGGGGTGGTTTGCTCATTCCGGGGGAAAACAGACAGCGGATTTTGAACGTGACATAGGGGAAATGTAAAGGCGGTTGGAAGTCCCAGGGGGTGGTGACAACGAAGGGGAGCGAGCAGTGGGGGTTGCAGAAGCCATGTAGTGACGGCCTTCCGCTAAAGATGATGGGGGAGGGGCGCGGCAGAGAGTTGACACGCGGGCGTTCGTTGGGTCCTGAGTCGGGGTCACAAACCCAGGATGAAACATTCCCGAGAGGACCATGAACTATAGGATGAAAAGAATCAACCGTTCACGCAGCAGGGCGAATGCGTCGGCCATGGGGCGCGGTGATCGAAAATTGTGACTGCGTGCGTTTTTATCTTTGCCTACCGTAAGGGGAAACGGGGGTTCGGAGAGGAAGAATCGGCAACATTAGGTGGAAGAGGAAACGGGTGGTGGGGAGATAAAACTCTTAATTACGTGCGCTCGCGGTAATTAGGTTCGGTGGATGTAGCTTAGGACACGGGGGGGTGGGTGTATCAACCAGGAGGGGGTGCTGAGTTCACGCTTTTGTGGCCACCACCGGCGAGAGACAGAAGTGAAGGAAACGTCAAAAATGATCCTGATCCTAAAGAAGTAATCCTAAAAGGGGGGACGGTCAAAATGGAACCAAATGATGCCGCGGTGGGGAATGTGCGGCGACAACTAAGTACGGAAACACCGGAAGGGGGGACAGAAGATAGGAAGCAGGAAACTAAGGCTGAACGGGCAGCAGGGCAGGTGGTGCACGAGAGACAGAAACAAAGGGAAGAAGAGACCTTGAGTGCCAATGCGGGGGGGGCATTGATCAAGGAGAGCCGAAAGCAACATCCCTTCGCGGGGAACCGATAGCAAAAAAAAAGGGGATGCAGCACTCTGTTGTAGATATGCACGAGCGTTGGATCAGCAGACGCGGCAGCGCCAAGGTACCAGAGCCAGTCGGTGGTAAAGAATTGCCAATCAAACCTTCCGCGTGAGGACAAAGGGCTACTCTAAAAATAAAAAAAGGTGGATGAGCGGAACGCAGGGCCAACAGAATGGTAGGGATCCGAAATGGCATTTCTATAAGACCATGGGGGGGGGGGCTGGGCCGCGCTCAGAGGGGAGATCGCGGGACGGCCGATGATTTCCGGGGAAAAAGCGGGCAGAATAAAAATAGCCACCTTCATAAAGTGGGACTGATGCGGGGCCGCAACCCATCGGGGAGGATCAACTAATATTGCCTCGCGAAAAGGTCGCTTGCCTGGGAAGGGGGGCGTAAGAGGAGGTCCATCCGCCCGTAAGTCACGGAAGAAATTTTAGGAGAGCAAGACACGAGAGAGAGCGGGGACCCTAAGGGGGTCGCGGCTTTGTGGGGGATGGAAATAAGCAGCAAGGGCTGTTTCGGTTAAATAACGCGAAATGTGGGATCGAGGGAGGGTCAAAGAGAAGTGGGGACATACGGGGCGTAAACGCCGCAGGTCAGCCGGGGGGCCGTCCAAAACTTCTCGGTTTAAGGTGGTGCCTGCGCAACGAAGTGAGTAGAAGAAGGGATACTCACAAGCTAATAGAAGATAAATGAAACGTAATAACCCCCATCACAACTATCTAATCGTCAGGAAGCAGCTGTAGGGGTTATTAAGCGGTCGTCACCGGGGAGGCCCCCGTAAAAAATACTTCAGGAAAGGATACAAGGTGGCGTACGAGTCTGGTCAGGGTGCGCGACGGTGTAAGTTCATGTTTGCTGTGAGGGGGTTCATGTCCGACTGGGTGCGCGCTGCGAGGGCTGGCTCTCATCCATCGCGACTTTTGCCGAGGCTACGCGTCGGCACGCGGGTTAAATAGAATGAATACGCACATGCTCGTATGGGTTCGGGGGTGTTCGCCGTTGTTTTTTACAGGTGGAAGGTGAGAAGGGGAACTCTGGCGGGAGGACATCCGAGGGGCTGGTGCGATTTTAACTGTGTGGCAAAAGGGGGGGGCAAACCATCATGGTGACGGGGGAACGAAAGGGAGGGGTCGTTGGTTCGGGTTTAAAGGGAAGATGGTCGTCACAATAGCGATCGGGAGGAAAAACAAGAGGGTTGGGTCGCTTTTTCAATAATGCTGGCGGTGGCCGTAGCCCGTTGGTGCTGGGGCAGGGTGGTAGACTTTTTGGTGGGTGCCAGGTGCCCACATGAAGGTTATATATGTAAATGAGCCGGCAGGGCGAGTATGATGGGGAGTTTTGAGCCGTAGCCAGGTGGGACATGGCGTACTAGAGAAGCGATCACAAGAACAGACACGCTCCGGGGCGTGGCAAAATGAACGGTTGGCGCGGTCCGCGCTGCTGAACGTATAGTTTCAACGTGGGGGGGGGGTGTAAGGAGATTTCGGGCCAATGTGCGCGTAAAAAAAGGCGGGTTTGGGGGAGGTGTGTTGCAGAAGCGAAATTGGGGTTTTGGGGGTGTCCTATCTGTCTGAATGTTCCAGTTAGGCGTATATTGGGAATCATGTGTTTGTAATGTCAGGGAGGTGAGGCCTAGGGGTAGGGAGCCAGAATGGCTAGCGCGTTTATTACCCCTTGATCCGTAGGAGAGACGAGCACGAGGGGAAAACGAGCGGCGCTCAAAACGAGGGGGGAAGAAGACAGGGAAAAGACAACGTGTGTTAAAAATGGTACATGGGGATCAGGCGCCAAATATACAACGGGGGGGACTGAATGACCGCAGGTAGGAAAAAATCCTGGCGCAGTGAAGTCTTGGCGGTTGTCCATTAATTCGGCATCTGCTGGCCGAGGCAGCTCACCGAAATCAACCACCGCGCCGCAAAGGAGGGAAGGGTCCGCAAAAACAAAGCAAGCGGGGCCAGTGGAGGAATTGTGACCAGCATTCTGCTGACCGACGGCAGACGGGGAACAAGCAGGGGGGTTGCGGCGGGCGGGGTAAACGGAACGCACGTTCCGGAATCTAAGACGGTACGAACCATTAGCATGAAGAAGAATGAGCCGCATGTCTCTCTCCGGCCAAACAGGGGTCGGCAAAAACGGAGGGGCGCGAGGAAATGAAAGTTCTGCTCAACATATTGAACCAGACGTCGCGGCTCTGCGTGTTGCAGTGACAAAGAGATACGGAAGTAAACCTAACATGTGGCACGGGCAGAGACCCGAGTCGCTATTAATATCAGAATAGACGACTGGGGGAAGGGAAAGTCGCAGCGCACGGGGCAACGGACGCCTTTCAGGAAGCAAAATTAACGCTGAGCTAACTAGGCGAAAAAATACCGATACTACGCTGGACTCGGGGAAAGAAAAGGGATGGGCAAGTGAAAGCTTCTACCGCTGCGCTGGCTGAAGCAAGGAAAGGAAAAAAAAAAGGAAATGGGGAATAAGAACATTGTTCCCTCGCGCCCCGAAAAAAGCACTTCAGTATTCTACCAAATCGCGCGGAACACAGGTGAATGTGCGAGAAAGTTCATGTCGTCTACCAGTGGTGGGGAAACGAGATAGCTCTTCGCGTCCGAGGCCTGCCTGTAATCGGTTTTACTTGCCTAGGAACCGGTGATGAGGAAGAAACGCTCTAGTAACAGAGACAAAAAAACCCCCAAAACCAACCCTGAAAGGGGTGGGGGACAAGTGTGGTTCAAAGAGAGATGATCGACAATGTCGTAGATTTAAATCACCCAGGAGGGACATGGGGGAGCGAACATGCAGGGAAACGGGGGAGGAGGGGAAGGCAGAAAAAATCATCACGAGCCGTAAAGATACTGTGAATGAGGCTGGGAAGAAGCTGCAGGGGTAGAATAAGGGGGAAGCGGCGGGGCGGGAAAAGTTCGTGTATGCGAAGGGGGGGGGAAAATGCGGTTGCTGGGAGCTAAGCAAAGAAAAAAGGAGGGTGGCGCAGGGCCGGAAAAAAAAAGTGATTAAAAGATTTAAAATGGGGGGGTCTCCGGGAAAGAGCGCTGAGAACTGGCACAGCTGCGAAAAGCACGTTAGCTAACTCAGAAATGTGAACAGCAAGAAAGTAATAGCTCTCGACCGCCGCGGCAATGGCGTAGAGCCCGGGGTGTTCCTGCAAAAAAGAAAGTGACCTTCGTCCGTTGGGTGTACGGAGGGAAGCGTTTTCTCCTGGGTCGTCTTCCGAAGAGAATCGGAGGGAAAAAGGCCAGGGAAGAAGGAGAGCCATGGCGCGGCAAGCATTTGAAACTCTTACGGGTGCAAGCTACTGGGTGGGACCGGTGCCGCGTAAAAGACAACACACGGAAAATAGAAAGCAGAAAACTGGCATACGCCTAGACGCCGGCGGGGACATGGAGAAAAAAAGGCAAGGGCACATCAGCCAGAAATGAACGGAAACGGCAGGGCATAACGGTCAAGTGAGAGGAGAAAAGAGGGTGGACGGGAAAGCGATACGGCTGTAGATAGCGACGAAAAAGGGAAATGGGCGAGCAGGGTAGGGAGACTAGAAAAGGAATAAACCCTCGGTGGGTCGGCAAAGTCGCAGCGGCAGACGGAGGATTTCGATGCGGCAACTGGAAAAGAGCGTGCAGTACCCGCTCACGAAGTCAGAAACAACGATGCTAAGGGCAAGGAGAAGACCATTTCGGCAAAGGAGGAAAAGGAGGTCACAACCATACAAAAAGGCGCCGTTCAAGCAGGAGAGCCTCCCAGGACAACGACAGAAGAGTCAAGGGGCGGGAGACGGGACGGAAGGGGGGAAATGGTGCCGAAGGCTTGGGGAGAGGAACGGAATCAAATCCGATTCATCTGCGTCCTGGGGGTGAAAGCTGCGAAAGTAAGGGAAGAAAGCAAGAGAAGCAACGGATGGCTAAAAAGAGTGGGGACACGGCTCCTTCCAGTTGACCCGGACCACAAGGGGGGAAAGAAGTGGGGCAGAAAGGGGGAGTCTCGAGAGAAACGACTGGGTTTCCCGGATCGACTGACGTGTTGAAAGTCATGACATATGGAGAAAATGGTTGGGTTTACAGTCCATTGAGGGGGGTGGCGACACCTATGGGGTGTGCGCAGGGTGGTTTTATCACACGCCGACGAGGTGGGTTGTTAAAAAAAGCGGGAGGTCCTGATGGCAAAGGGATGATCGGCGAAAAGGCTAATGAGGGGGAGTCGAGGGGAGCGTGTTGTCGGACCACAGAGAGGCCACATCCCGCCTGTGAGTTCGCGGGGTGGATGCCACAGGGCCTGGGAGAAACCGTAAGCGACAAGGAATAAGGGGGAGCAAGAAGCAACCAGCAGGTGGGACGAATCGGCGATCCGTTCCGTCGCGGGGGGGGGATACATCCGACCGCGGTCAAGGAAGGGGGCGGAGCTTCCTGAGAATAAGCGACGGTGTCAAGTGAAAGGGTTTAAGGGCTGTGCGTCTCCTGGGGGGAAAAAGAAAATGTATAGGGGCAAAAAAAATCGGGGAGCCTAAACAGAGGGTGCGTGGACCTCAAAAACGCTAGAAATGCCGATGATCAGCAATTCCCCCAATCTCAACGACTTCAGAATTCCAAAAAAAAGCGAATCATTGTCAAAATGGAGGACAAACGAACCCGGGGACAATTGCCTGCGTCGAGGGGATACTACGCAACGGAGACAAGGTCGGGGCCCGGGAGCGATAGCTCATTCGCAGTCCCTCCTAGGACGGCGGTGGAGGAGCAGGTGGGTTTTTCCGGAGACGGCAACAAAGAACGGGCCTCGCAATGCGGCGGAAAAGGAGGGGGGGAGGGGAAAGGGTCCTATCAGCCAAGGAGAGGGCGATGCGCCGGTTAGGCAGGAACGTCAAGCGATCTTGCTAGGGCTTAGGGATGCGGGGAAACCAGAAAAAAATAAATAGGAGAAGGGGGAAGCGGGAAGGGGGGGATTAAGTAGGCCTTAAAACAAAAAAAACGGAGAGGAAGGAAATTCCTCGCGGAGCGGGGGGGGGGAAGAAGCACACCCTTGATGGGCTGGGGGCCCGATACGCAGCGCGCATCTGGCAAGGCGTGTGAAAGGAAAGGCAAAGCAAACGACTCTCCGCCGAACAGCGAAGGAGGGCAGGATCTCGCCCCGGATCCAAAGACTGGAACAGGAAGAAAAAGGGCGCGGGCCGGGGGGGAGGGGGGGGGCAGGAAAAACCCCTGGGGAGTCCTAACACGAGGCGCCAAATGCTAGGGTGGGAGAGGAGAAGGGGGAACACGAGGGACGGTCAAGTAGGACGGGTTTGGTGGAGGAGGTATCGACAGACAAATCTGGCGCCTTAGGGAAGGTAGGGAAACAACTAGCCAGACGCTTGTGTGTCCTAAGGTTCTATGCGCCGGAAGAGAATGGTGACTCGGGAAGCGGGGTTAATTGACGTAGGAATCTCGAAGACAGTGGTTTCCGGCAAAAAGGAAAGGGGAGCACAAGGAGAAGGTGTACCGAGGTCTTCACAAAAGCAGGGACCAGGGGGCTCACGTTGGACGGGTAGAAAAACAGATAAAGAAAAGGGAAACAAGGCGAAAAAGGAGGGTCATAAGTCGGGCTATTCGGAAAAGTATCCGGGTAATGCCGGGTTGAAGGGCGTCGGTGGGGCAGGGCAACGTGCGCCATTGGTGAGGTCAAAACGCAAGCGAGGGTCGACCAAGCTTCGACGTACAAGTGAACACATGGCTCTAGAGGCCTCAAAAGCCGGGATTGCAAGCAACGGCTGCGGAAGAGGGGGGCAAGGAATGATAGTAGAGGCCGAATCCAGCTACAAGCATGAGAACGAGCACAGATAGGGGAGCCCTTCACGAGAAAACATGTCTCAAACCTACGGGGGGGGCGCTCCCATTGGAAAAACTTAGAAAGGGGAGCCAGCTTCTTCATGCGAAGCCCCCGCTGAACATTGGGGTATATTGTGTCAAATCTGTACAAACCAAGGTCAGAGGCATTGCTTCCTATGTGGAATGAAGGGGTCCAACCGAAGCGCGTCAGAGGGGGGAAAAAAACCGAGTGAAGCAGCGCGCGTACCCTGACGACCACCACGCTGTGGTTTCGAAATGCTCAATAGGGAAAAGGAAGGACAAATACCACGGGGGGACTTTCAAGCTGAGCGGAATAGAGTCAGTAAGTAAGCCATACACCGTCGGAAAGCGAGCAGCGAGGCACCTGCAAGCAGACGCTCAACCGACAACCGGTCGAAAGAAGAGGAACCATGAGGAATAAAGGAATGCCCAGGGGGCCGCGGTGATGAATTCAGGTACGAAGACCGGGGAGTGATGTGTAAAAGCGGATCCTCATCGAGGGACGCAAGCGTCGCAAGAAGGCGGGAGGTTCGACGCGGATGATACTCGGTGAAAAGGAGAAAAAGGACGCTGTGAAGAGTTCAATAACCTGTCAGGAAGCCTACCATAGCACTCTGATGAGCGGGCACTTGCAAATCTTAAACCAGCGTGATGTCTTTAGTACAGGGCGTAGGGGTTCATCACATAGCTACAAAGATGGCTTCAAACGAGCATGAACGCCGGATCGGAAAAAGGGGGGCCTTAGACACATTAGCAGGAGGGAGGGCGAAAAACGCCCGTAACCAAAAAAAGGTCTACCAAAAAAAAGAATCTATATCAGCCAATGGGAACTTCTTTGCTGCTTAGGCGCTCGGATGGATCTTTCTGAAGAGGATCGGGGTACTGCTAGGGTCCTAACACAAAGTGGCTATACACCGGTCGGGATGTTTACTGCCAACGACGCAGAAATACTAAATAACAACAAGGCTGTGGGAAGGGAGTTCGGAAGACACAAGATCTAGTAGGCAGGTCCTGAGGAACGTAACCATGCAGTAAATGTCCTACGCGTAAATCAAGGAAAGCCCTGGCCTATTGAAAGCAAATTTAAGAATAACCGAGCCCCGAAAAGAAAGGAGACGGGTCAACTATTCTGCAAGTGGACGCCAACTATTCGTTGCGGACGAAGTCAAGAGTAGCACAACTTAACACGTTCGAGTGTGGTGATGTACATAGTAGAAGTTGCACGTCTATTGTCTTTTGGAGGACAGAAAGGTCAAGCCACAAAATTGAAACAGTAGAAAGCAGTGCCCAACACAAAAGTTGGTTCGGCTTGCCGTGTAAAAACCCCCTCGGAATCTCCGTGGGTGCGTGTTTGGTGTGGGGGTGGGGCAATGGGGGGACAATGGATGATGCCCCAAGGCACGGCTCAGTAACTAGAATGGGGGGGGCGCTGACTACAGATGGGGGCAATAGCTTCTTTGGTAAGAAGAAGAGAAGGATGGGGAGGAGGGCTCCAGAGCACCGCAAACGCGAGGAATTCGAGAAAGATGCAAGAGATAAAGGAAACAATAGAAAATAACTATCCTTTTTAAGCGGTTCAATCATTATTGAATGAAAATAATTTGAGGAGAGAGGGAAGGAGATAGAAAAAGGGTTTATTTAGACTGTGAAAACGGAGAAATGAAGTTTTCAGTGGGCAGGGTTTCGGCAAGAACAAAACTTGCGGATAGCGGAAGGAAGGGGAGGGTGGGAGGGAAGGGTGAAAAATTTCTAGAATCGCCGACTTTTCCCTCAAAATAGGTAAAAGAAAAGGGCGACTAAAGGACGCGCGATCACGGGGCCGGGATTGATCATGTGAGGGGAATAGGAGGCATATAAAAACATGTAGATCTGCGGGCGAAATTACGCCAGACTTCCGGGGGAATAAGTGAAACCTGGTGGAGGCTTTGCAGGCCAGGAAAGACCCCTTGAGAGTGCTCGAGACGACACGATCAAGAATTGAAAAGAGAAGGACTAAAACGAGCGGAAAAAGCCTCGTCTATGCGTGAAGGGAGGACTGTGGGAGCGGCCGGTTAGGAAGGAAGGATCCCAGATTATTTGAGGGAGAACGGGACGCTAGAGAGGGAGGGGGACGGGAAAGGCTCTGGGAGAGAAGATAAAGGTGAAGGGTGGCCGGCTGATCCGAAGGACGAAAAGGAACCAGGCAAAATGGGGCAAAGAGAACAGTTAGGGGGGGGAGCTGCACTAGCCACGCTATCTGAGAGTTCAGGGCCACAAAGAAGAACAAAGATGAGGAAATAGTCGTCGGAAAATTTTTGGGTCCTGGGATGAAATAAATACGGGGGGACGGCCGTTTTTTGGATGGGGGCGAGAAAAGGCGGGAAATCACTACCTGATTTCAAACAGTCGACTAACGGGTGTTGCACGACTGGAGAAAGAAGTATACTGGGGGGGAAGGCAGCTCTCAAACGGGTTGCTGTCGAAAAGGGGGTGTTTACTGGACCTAGTGATTCTATCTACACCTGAAAGGCTGGAGTGGCGATCCCTCCCCAACAGGAAAAGAGGGAGAGAACACTGAACATTGGGGCGCCGTGAAATTGGTATATGAAGGGGGGTAATTCAGCGGTTGGGGTTTATTTATGAAAACCACAATAGTGTGACAGCAAAGGGGCCAAAAAGGGGACTAAAATAAGGATTCTAGTTGCCGTGCGGCTGCAGGGGGACGTGCTGTCATTAAGGGGACAGGAGAACTTTGAATCATAACTCGAAGTGGGGGGGTTCGGAAAAGCAGGCATGTTAAATGATGAAGTCCATGAAGAGCAACGAGGGATGTGAAAAAACGGAGGTAGCTACCTGAGCCTGGGGCTTAAAGGACGAGTAACTCAGAGTATGCGATAGGAAGGGGAGAACCGGTGTTCTCTATAACTAGGCGAAGGCTCGCAGCTGCAAGCGATAAGACAAAGTACGAAGCAGAAAGTTTTCTCTTAATTCGCTCTTCTAAAGGAGGAGGGGAAGAGAAATAAAAAAGACCTAGAGATGTCACTCGGCAAAGATTGTCTAGCCCGACTTAACTTTGGACCAGAAATCTGAAGTTGTCGATCACGCCAAAAGAGGGGAAAGATCTCGCAACCACGGATGAGGAAAGAAATAGAGCGTTTATCGGAGGGGATATAAACTTCAGATCTTTGGCTCAGGAAAAGTTGAAGGAGGGATAAAAGATTTGCAAAAGGATCAAGGGGGAAGGGTCCTCCGAGGAGTCTTTCAGAATCATCGAAGGACGACAAGAAGAATGAGATGGGGCGAGTCCACGCCACACGAAGAAAGAAAGGTTAAATCAGGAGTGATACGGGGGCCTGATCGCCGAAAATTCGACAGCGCGCCTTTGAGCACGCGTTCGAACCAGGGTAGTCCATGGAAAAGCAAAACTGAATGCAAGAGCAGAGGAGCACCGAGGGATCACGTTCGAGAAAGGGAAAGCGCACCTACCAAATAATCGCAGGGTGCCGAGGGACTCATCGGTACGCTGCAGAGAAAAAGAGACAAGGGTGGAAAGCCATAAAAAAAAAATCAAAACGTCTGAGTTGGAGAGGGAAACTGCTCACTAAAAGGAATAAGAAAGTCATCCAGAAAGCAGCCTCAAGGTGGTCACCGTCGGGGTTCGGCCAAACAACAAGAGGGGGGGACGAGTCAGTGGGGGGTGAAAGAGGAACAATCAAGATAAGGTCTGAGGAAACCGTATGCTCTCCATTCTCAATGAGGCCAATTACGTGACTAGCAGAACTGGGGATTCAGTTGATTTCTTGCCGCATCAGAACACACGAGACGAGAGAGGATGCTTCTCAATCACTCGCCCGTCCACAACCTCCTCGAGCCACATACAAGTGAGCACACCGGGCAATCCCACCCTGTCAGAAAGCAGCAATTAACCTCAAAAAAACAGGTTCCATCGAGAAGCGTTGTAATCTTAGGGGAATCGGGACGCTTGCCGCCACACCACGAAACCAACGGCGCCACTATGTGACCACAAGGAAATTCAGCGCGGGAAAGATTACGAAGTGGTAGGTAATTTCACTTCCGTAGCCGGGCTGGATAATCTCCGTTAGTTTGCCGCGTGGCGCGTTCAGCGGAAGTGAGAGTGGCCATGGATCTCCTGTTGACGGAGGCTCGGGATCACCACGGGGAAAAAAAACGCAACTCGAGACGGGGCGCTTCGAGTCCATCAACAGGTCCGGCCGCCGCGATCGTCTCAGAAAAGAAGAGGACAGGCAAATGCTGAAAATCGGGGACAGATACAAAAAAAAGCCTTGAAAGGACAGGCAGAGGGGGTCTGGTAGAAAAGGTTGAGGCAAGTCTTGTAACAGGGCGCGGAGAAGTCACACGAGATCAAGATGCTTTCCTCTGGCAGGAATGGACTGCAGGAACAACCAAGCATCCCGAGAAAGAAGGGGAGGAAGAGCCATAAAAAGATCCCACTCAGGGAAGGAAGCAAGCCGAATAAAGACAGATCAAACGGCCAAGTTAAGGATAGCGCAGAAGTCAGCCCGGGGAGAACGGATTTGGCGCTTGAGCCAGACCTCGACATTGCCCGCTAGCCCGTCAAACGGGAAAAGAGGGAGGTCAAAAATCCCATCAAACAGGGGGGGGGCGAAAATCCAAAGACGCAGCATTAATAAGAGCAGGTAAAAAAGTGTGGGTACAAGCCTCTGAAGTTGTAATACGCTTCGATCGACGCAGAATTATGGGGGTTGTTAGAAAGAAAGGAACCAGAGGAGCGAACGCGTCAACCGTATGTGGATTTCAATTGGAATCCCGGGGGTGTCTCTGTAATCGAACATTCCACTGGGCCTGGTACGCAGGAGCCGAATCACCTGCCCCTGCTTGGACAGATCTGGCAGCAGCCAGCTCGGCATCGGTGTGTCCAAAACAAGAGACTGGAAGAGGTGAGGGGGGAGCCGGGATGACGAATGTGTCTTTCAGGGTGGACGACAGTCAACTGAAGGAATTAGGGAAGTAACCCAAGAAGGCCCTGGCAAGCCTGTTAAGTTTGGCCGAATGAAAAAAATAATGGCTTGTTTGATCTTCAAATGGTAGACAACTGAAGGAAGTATACAAGAATAAGCCGCAAAAGAGACTTTACCAGGCTCATCACCAGCGTTCGAAAAGAGGGGAACATGGCAGCTTCGACAACCGATATGGGGGGGTGGGGTCTCTACGGGCAATTATTGCCCGTCAGCCAAAGAGGTTCGGTTTGGGTTCGGCGTAAATTTTGGGCCGCCTCGGAAAAGGGAAAAAACGTTCGAACAAAACGCAACGCTAATGGATGATTAGCCAAGGGAATTCATGCCCACGGAAAGTCACAGAACTAGGGACGCCAGCGTAAGACAATTCCGGGCATTCCCGGATGGGTTCAGAAAACCGCTTAAAAGGAACAGAGGAGGGCTCAAAATCACACGGCCGTCCCATACACAGGATCGCCGAAACGCATGGGAAGAGCTTCCGAGAACGCAAATCAAGAACCACGGGACTAGCAGCAAACCCCTTCAAGCGAATCGGGGTTTGGTAAATCAGTCCGAATGATTCCCTAGGAGACAAAGAAGCGATTTACAAAAGGTGGAAGACAAGCACTGGGAATCCCTCAACCTCCATCAACGCAATGGGACCGGGCAGTAGCCATTTCCACAACTACCGCGACTCGTAAGTGGATTCGGCACCGCCCGAAACGAGAGAGCAAGTCCCTTGCCATTTTAGGGGAGGAAACAAGGCCGTGACCAACTCTACAACCGTCCACGACAAATCGGAAAGCCTTGGCTGGTATACCGTCACAACAAGCCCCGAGACCACGATCAAAAATCTGACCGAAGAACAATCAAAAAAAACACAGTGTTGGGGTGGAGGGGGCTAACAGAAGGATGTACTACCGCAATCATAAAAGACCACAACTTGCTGCAAGCCCGCGACCACCCAGACAAAAAGCGCTGCACTGGAAACTCTTGAAAAACAAGAAGAGAAAAAGTAGGCAAAACATCGGCAATCAAAAGTCCTTAAATCGGATCGCTAGTATTCCTTCCTCTGCGTGGGACGCGACTACATCTGGTTCGTTTTGTTCGGCGTTTACCTCAAGAAAAAATGAAAAAAAAACCAACGATTGAGTATCCCGGGAAAAGTAGGATCAGTGAGTGGGGAACGCCACCACGAACCAGAGGTGAACCGAACTTTCCCAGGGAGATGCAAATAACGACTAGCGATAAAAAGAAGAAAGGGGGGCGGGGATTGATGGTGCTCTGGGAGAGGCGGTGACGTTACAAGATTCCAGCCGTGTTTGCTTTGGGGACTGTTTCGGAAAAGTTGGTGGTCGCGGAGAGTATACTATTGGGGAGGAAAAAAACTGGGGGGTAGGAGTCCGGATTAGTTGTCTCGCGGCGATTTGGGATGAATGTGTCACACGGGGGTGAGGGGGTGATTGGCTGGAGGGAATAAAGGGGGTGGCCGAGCACTTCTTTGTCTAGATACATTGATTACGAAAAGCAAAAGGCAAGCTTTTGACGCGAATCGTTGAGCTAGAGTGCCGGAAAGTACTGGGGGCGAGTACGGTGCGACGGCTTCTAGGATAAGGCCACGGGGTTCCGGTGATGGGTGGAGGGATAAGGGGTTAACTGATCCACTTGTTTGCTTTTTGCGTCGAAGGGAATCATATAGAATGGATCAAAAGCGATTCAACGTGCACGAAGGGGAATGGGGAGGCTCAAAACCTCTGCTTTAGGAGGATTTTTTGTTCTAGGGGGGCTCGCCGGGGGGTGTTCATCATCTAGCACGGTGATCGCGAGCACGTGACGAGTGGACTGTGCCGAGTAAAGGTTCTAACCAAAGGGGTGGAGGTACTAGGGGCTCCTCTCTTGTACCGAGTGTCTCATCGCTGTACTTTTTTTGTCGGAGCCGGGTAACGTAAAAGCGCGTGGGCGGGACAAATTTGCTGAAGTCTAGGCCTTATGATGTAGCAAACGTGCTACGTCATTTCCGGGAGGGAAAGGTCAGATAACAAAACCATCGAGGGTCGACGCTGAAAGGTTAAGACTGGACGTAGACGCTGACGTCTGCAAGGCACGGGGAATGTAGAAAAAGGATTTACTTCGAAGGCGCTACCTCTTGACGCAGACATTACTAAAAAACATTGAGAATTCATTAAACAAACGTCTAATTAGGAGGCCCAAAAGCCTATGAGTTGGGGAAAAGTACCAGGAGAAAGGACTGTGGGGCTGTAGAACCCTGGCAGAGGAGGAATAAAGAAAAAGGGGAGTATCCAGCGCAACGCAGAACTGCCGCTGGTATACTAGGACGAAGCTGACAAAATGAGCGTCTGAGACATGTAGCAGATTATTTAATTCTCACA